>Ga0265294_10009251_pt1 | contig 11387 bp, 8 predicted proteins | sample MunlanPumphouse3_FD_192504 | JGI IMG/M metagenome (GOLD analysis project Ga0265294, IMG submission 192504) | Groundwater microbial communities from a municipal landfill in Southern Ontario, Canada - Pumphouse #3 | ecosystem: Environmental > Aquatic > Deep subsurface > Groundwater | place...
TCGTAAGTGAGCACCGGTATGCCGTAACCGTTTTTATCGAAGGTTTTATGTTCCATTTCGGCAATGGTGTATTGCCATTTATCCATAAACATAGTACAACCCGGGCAATTGGCCACCACAAAATCGGGCTCATAGGGTTGCATCGATTCAAATTTCTTTTTGGAATTGGCCACGGAATAACCCCGATTGGCTCTGACTACATATTGCCTGAAACCAAAGCCGCAACAGTGCCTGCGTTCGGGATAGTCTATCACTTCGCCTCCCCAGGATTCTATCATACCTGCCAAAACGTGAGGAAATTCAGCTTTGCCTACTCCTTTGTCGGGAAAAATCTTGGCGTAATGACAACCGATGTGTTCCACCACCCTAAGGGGTTTGCCGGTGAAACGATTGATCAGACGATAGCGCATTTTCTCCTTGAGCTCTTCGCGAAATTTATAGACGATATCCGAAGGATGGGCAATGTTTTTGGGTAACTCAAACGTTCTGCCGGTGGTATCGTAAAGGATCTTTCTGGCTTTTTCGAGCATGGCCGGCTGATGTTCCCAGAGGTCAACAATTTCGGAAAACACGCCAAATGAAGTGACGCATGAAGGCACGTAGTTTTCGTAACCGGCTTCGGTCATTAAAGACAGCAGCCGGGCTACTATGGTCATGGTGGTTTCTAAAGGGACTATGTCGGTGTAGAAACCGATGCCCGTACAGGTGTGCTGGTTTTCCACATCCAGAATGTCCTTGCCCAGCTCTTCTTTGATCATTCTCAAAAAGGCCGTTTCGGATCCCGGAAAAAAGGTTTGCCGTATGCAACTGCGCTCATAAAAATACTTATCGTCGGCAATCTCTTTTTGGTATTCGTTCCAATAGTGTTTTTTTGTTGTCATTCTTTGGAAGTATTGCGATTGTAGACCAAGTTGAACAAGTCTTCGTCGTTTCTGATATTGGTTTTGTTTTTTGCCCCGGTTTCTACTTTTCGCATCAACTCTTTGCCACCGGTGGCTTCAAATATCTTGTTGATTTCCTCCATGGTGTCTTTTCGTATGCTGCGCAAAGCACCCGGCCCTTCGCCGTGGTAATTGGCACCGAATCTGGGTGCAATCTCCTCTATGTTTTCGGTATACCATTTCCACACAGGTCCCTGTTCGGTATGCATCTCGTATTTCATGGTATCGGGATGCACACAATAACCTATATCCAGAATAGTTTGTGCTACTTTTTTGGATACGGCGAACTGTTGCAGACCTTTTTCGCTTTCGACAAAATAGCCCATTCTTTGGGAAACACTCCGCAGGATAGCTATCAATACAGCGGGGATATTTCCCCGGGGACAACGGGTTTTACACGAAAGGCATTGCCCGCAGTACCAAATGGTTTCGGAACGCAACAGGGCTTCTATTTCGTCCTCGTTACGACGTTGAATGGTGTCGACAATTTTGCGAGGATCGTAATCGTAAAATTCGGCCGCCGGACAAATAGCGGTACATATGCCGCAATTCATGCAAGAATGCAAGGCTTCTTCGAAGCGGACATCCTCCCTGAGTAAATCGTATAAATTTCCCATAAGCCTTCCTTTTAAAATCCGGTTTTATTTGCCCGGAACAGCCATGACTTCTTTATGAAAGGCCGCTGCACGCTGCACACCTTCGCCACAGTTAATCAGCACAGTATCGCCCTGATTGATTCGTTTTTCTGCCAAAGCCCGGTAAAAACCAGCCAGACAGACTATGGAAGCCGGCCCCAGGGAAACACCTCTTTGGTCACAGACTTCGCGGGCAAGAGCGGGCAAACCCTCTTCGCTGATACGCAGAAAACTGCCACCGCTTTTTCGTACTATGGGTGCAATCACCGGATACATACCCGGATTGCCTGTAGAAAGTATGGAAACTCTGGTTTGGGGATTGTCTATGACCGGATAATTTTTGTGGTAATCTTTGGGGAAGCCCTCTTTGACAGCCAGCTCCCAGGCCTGAACCATGGGATCGCAGAGATCCTGCTGCACCAGCAACATCCGGGGCAAAGTTACTTCGGGATAATACCGTTCTATTTCGCGCACACCTTTGTCTATAGCAATGGGACCGGTGCCTCCGGCTACAGCCTGGATATACACATCGGGCATTTTTCCCAATTGGCGCATAAATTCGAAAACCATGGTTTTTTTGGCTTCCACGCGTATGGGATCGAAATTTCCTGCAGAAATCAACACCTTGTTCTGACGGGCATAATCGGCCGCCTCTTTTTTGGCCTGAGCGTAATCGCCCTGCGAGCGAACAACTTCCTGGCCGTAACTCAGAATTTCTTTTATGGAATCCTCGTTGGTAGTAGCGGGCACAAAGACCTTAAAGGCTATGCCTGCCAGTGAAAGGTATTTGGCGTAAGCGGTGGCCGTGTTGCCGGTGGATGCTATGCAGTATTGCCTGACGCCTTGTTCCTTGAACAGAGATGCGGCCATGGAGCCGGCCACGTCCTTAAAGGTTTGCGTGCCTCCATTCAGGTCGTTGCGGTAAACCAATGCCCGGCATTCGATGCCGTGGTTTTCACGGGCATAATCGCTGAGAAAATCCCATGATTCTATAGGAATGGCACCTTCCCTGCAGGAAACTATATTTTCGCGCTTTTCGAGCGGAAGATAATCGAAATAATGCCAGAAGCTGTCTGCCTGCAGTTTGTACAAGGCTTTCAGCTGGGTGTAGTCGGCCTGGTATTCTACCTCGGAATGCTTGCTTCCGCATTTAGGACAAGTCTGATCCTGTTCAAACCAGGTTGCAAAACCGGGGCTTACATTACCGCATTGAATACACTTGAGCTGATATTTCATCATTGCTTGTTTACCAGGTTCATGTTGGGAATTTCTTTTTTGTATTCGCCGGCGGCCAGTTTTTTCTTCAGTTCGCTGAAGACAGTTATAGTGCGTTCCACATCTTCCATACGATGCGCTGCCGTGGGAATAATCCTCAACATGATTACATCCTTGGGCACTACGGGATATACTACGATAGAGCAGAATATATTATAGTTTTCGCGCAAATCCATCACGATGTTGGAACCCTCACTAACACCACCTTTTAGGAATACCGGTGTTACCGGCGATTGGGTGTGCCCAATATCAAAGCCTTTTTCTTTGAGGCCGTCTTGCAAGGCACGGACGATCATCCAGAGCTTATCGCGCAAATCCTTATGAGTCTTTAGCAGTTCCAGGCGCTTCATTGCACCGAACACCATGGGCATGGGCAGGGATTTGGCAAAAATCTGCGAGCGCATGTTGAAACGAAGATGATCGACAATGACCCGGTCAGAAGCCACAAAAGCGCCTATGCCGGCCATACTTTTGGCAAAAGTGGAAAAATAAATATCTATGCCGTCCTGGCAATGGAAATGCTCACCCGTGCCTGCTCCGGTTTCGCCCATGGTGCCAAAGCCGTGGGCATCATCCACCAACAAGCGGAACTTAAAGTCTTTTTTCATTGCAACGATCTCGTCAAGCTTGCCTAAATCGCCGGCCATGCCAAACACGCCTTCGGTGATGACCAGAATGCCTCCGTTTTGCTGTTCGGCCAGGGCCGTAGCCGATTCCATCTGAGCCCGGAAACTCTTCATATCGTTGTGCTGAAACACAAAGCGTTTGCCAAAATGCAGCCTCAATCCGTCTATGATACAAGCATGAGATTCGGAGTCGTAAACGATAACGTCGCGCCGGCTCATCAAAGTATCGATTATGGAGACCATACCCTGATAACCGTAATTAAGCAAATAACCTGCTTCTTTGCCTACAAAGTCTGCCAGGTCTTGTTCCAGCTTCTTGTGATGTACACTGTCGCCCGACATCATACGGGCCCCCATGGGATAGGCAAGTCCCCATTCCTTTGAAGCATCGGCATCTGCCTTGCGTACTTCGGGATGGTTGGCCAAACCCAGGTAATTGTTTAAACTCCACACCAAGACATCCTTTCCGTTAAAACGCATGATGGGCTGAATTTCGCCTTCGAGTTTAGGGAACATAAAATAGCCGTCGGCAGCGCCCTGATACTGGCCAAGCGGACCTGGGGTCGCTTGTATCCTTTCAAAAATATCTTTCATTAGTAGTTAGTTAAAAGATTTCACGATGCTAAAATGGATTTACTTTGTAAAAAATGAATTTCCTCTATCTGTTAACAAGTTGCCAAGCTCAAACAAATGCGCGCATATTGTATGCAGATTTTTGCATATTAATTGCATGAACTTGCTTTTTCCAATGCAAAGGTAACACTCCAAGCCAAACTCCTTCTATTCTTAACAAATTTTAATCGGCGTATTTTTGGCTAATAATGGGCTATTTGTATTTTACAACATATAAAAATAATTGGAAATTAGAGATTTATTTTTATATTTGCGGACTTTTTTTAAGCTGCTTTCAGAGGAAAACGAACACCCGATACAATGTGAACACCCAATTTTAATGCATAATTATTATATGAAGACAAAAGAAGTATTAGCCGATCTCCAAAGGAGATTCCCCAATGAGCCTGAATATCACCAGGCAGTAGAAGAAGTGTTGATGAACATCGAAGAAGAGTACAACAAACATCCCGAGTTTGATAAGGTTAACCTGATTGAAAGACTTTGCATTCCCGACCGTATTTTTTCGTTCAGGGTCACCTGGATGGACGACAAAGGCAATTACCAGACCAATATGGGCTACCGGATACAACATAACAACGCCATAGGGCCCTACAAAGGCGGTTTGCGTTTCCATCCCTCCGTTTACCCCGGTATTCTCAAATTTCTGGCTTTTGAACAAACCTTCAAGAATGCTCTGACAACTTTACCCATGGGTGGCGGTAAAGGAGGTTCGGATTTTAATCCCAAAGGGAAATCAAACGCCGAAATCATGCGCTTTTGCCAGGCTTTTATGCTGGAACTGAGCAAACACATCGGCCCCGATACCGACGTCCCTGCCGGTGATATCGGAGTTGGTGGACGCGAAGTGGCCTATATGTTTGGCATGTACAAAAAGCTGCGTAACGAGCATACCGGCACTCTTACCGGCAAAGGCCGTGAATTTGGCGGCTCACTCATTCGTCCCGAAGCTACCGGTTACGGCAACATCTACTTTTTGATGAATATGCTCAAACGCAAGGGTATCAACGACCTCAAAGGACAGGTTGTGGCTATTTCGGGTTCCGGTAACGTAGCTACATACACAGCCGAAAAAGTACTGGAACTGGGCGGCAAGGTAGTGACCCTCTCCGACTCCAACGGATACATTTACGATCCGGACGGCATCGACAGCGAAAAGCTGGCCTGGGTGTTTGACCTGAAGAACATTCAACGCGGCCGTATTCGCGAATACGCCGAGAAATACAACTGTAAATACGTAGAAGGTGCCCGCCCCTGGGGCGAAAAATGCACTATAGCCCTGCCGAGTGCCACCCAAAACGAACTGACCGGTGACGATGCCCGCAAGTTGATAGCCAACGGCTGTTTCGCCGTTTCCGAAGGTGCTAATATGCCTTCCACCCCCGAAGCTATTGATGTTTTCCTGGAAAATAAGATTCTCTACGCTCCCGGCAAAGCTGCCAACGCTGGCGGAGTCTCGGTTTCCGGACTGGAAATGACTCAGAATACCATCAAATTGAGCTGGTCAAAAGAAGAAGTGGATAATAAGCTGAAAGATATCATGCACGATATCCACGAAGCTTGTGTCAAATACGGAACCGAAGCCGATGGCTATGTGAATTACGTCAAAGGTGCCAACGTGGGCGGTTTTATGAAAGTCGCCAAGGCCATGATGGCTCAGGGCGTCGTATAAAATCTGTTTTGTTAAATGGGGAATCCCGCAGTAAGCCGCTAAAAAAGGCAAGCTGCGGGATTTTTTTGAACTACGACATCCCAGTGTATCTTTAGCTTTAGCTTTAGCTTTTATTGCTCGCTTTGAATTAAAAACAGAGTATAGCCAACAAACATCAACAACAATATTCCGGCTTCCCAACGATCCAGATGCTTTTTCTTCCCCGAAAACATGGCAATGAACACCAGTAAGGTTCCAAAGCCCAGAAAATACAAATCGAAATTAAACCTGGTGTTGTATGCTATCGGTTTGATCACAGAACTGAGCCCGAGTATAAAGAAAATATTAAAAATGTTGGAGCCGATAATGTTGCCAACGGCAATATCGTTGTTTTTCCTGATGGCTGCCACTACGGAAGTAGCCAATTCCGGTAACGAAGTGCCGGCGGCTATTATGGTCAATCCAATAATGGTCTGACTTATGCCTAAAACTTCGGCAATTTTTACGGCAGAGCTTACAACCAATCTTCCCCCAAAAACCAAAAATGTCAATCCCAGAATCAGGAAAAGTATAATTTTGAAGCCGGTCAACTCTTTGTGATTCTGTCCGGAGACTGTACTTTCTTTTTTAAGCTGGCTAAACACATAATACAGAAACAGGACAAACAGCAGCAAAAGTATAATTCCGTCTGTTCTTGATAATAACTCATTCCCTGAAATAAATCTATTGGAAAGCACATAAAGTAAAATAACTGCCAGCAACGACAGGGGTATTTCTCTCCATACCGTACCAGCCTGGACGATCAAGGGAGAAATCAAGCCGGCAATGCCTAATATAACAAACAGATTAAAAATATTGCTTCCGACAATGTTGCCGTATACAATATCAGCATGTCCATTGTAGGCAGCAAAGACGTTGACGACCATTTCCGGCATGGAAGTACCGAAAGCTATAACGGTGAGACCTATGGCTAATTCCGAAACACGGTATTTTCTGGCCAGTGCAGATCCTCCGTCCACCAGCCAGTCAGCCCCTTTGATCAATAAAGCGAATCCGAGTATCAATAATAAAATCTGCGCTGTCATAATTACCAAGGTAAAAAAACATATTCTTTATTTCTTTTTTAAAAAGCCCATTTCATTAAGCCAGTTCTCACATAAAGCTGTCCATAAATTCAGCATGCCCGATTCGTTTCTCAACGAAATGGAATGTCTGCCGTAGGGAAAAATATGTAAACTGCCGTCAACACCCTTGTCCATCATTGCATTGTAGAATTGAATGCTGTTTTGTACGGGCACGGTATTGTCGTCGCGGGCATGAACAAGAAAAGCAGGCGGCGTTTGTTTCGTCACCTGTTTTTCGTTGGAATAATAATCGAGCTTTTCCCGGGGTGCGTCAGCGCCCAGAAGGGCCTGTGCACTTCCTTTGTGTGCATAATCGCCCATATTGATAACAGCAGAAATCAGCACCATAAAATCGGGCCGGACAGAAAAACTATCTATTGAATCTCCGATTAGCGAGAAGTCTTCGAAATGAGTTCCCAGGGTCGATGCCAGATGTCCGCCCGCCGAGGCTCCTACTATTCCGACTTTGCTTGTGTCAATATTCCATACAGTGGCCCTACTTCTGATAATTTTGAGCGCTCTTTGGGCATCCTGTACCGGCCCTTTTTCTCTTTCGATCAGATCGGGAGAATTCGGCAGTCGATGAATCAGCACAAAAGCATTTACCCCCATGGTATTGAACCACTTAGCCCACTGGAAACCGGCCAGATTGTAGGTCAGTTTTTGATATCCTCCGGGGGGACAAATCAAAACGGCACTGCCTCGATTGTCTTCGTTTGATGTTAAAAAAGCATAGATGCCCGGAGTGTTCACCTGCGTAATTCGCTGCCTCTCCTCTTTGTGCTCAAGGAGCAGTCCTTTGGAATTCGGCATTTTGCCTGTCGGCCAAAGCGGTATGAATTCCTGGGCACGGGCAGTAAAAAAAAGGCTCAAGCTCAATAAAAGAGAAACCACAAGTATAATCCGCAGTAGGTTAACTCTTTTTCTTACAATTGAATTAATGGCACACGACAGAGGTTTTACTTTAAGACACGAAGCTATGGCACTTGAAGTAACAGCGGTGACTTCTGAAATTGGATTTTTCATTATTCCATAAGATTTATTAATTATTCCCAAGCCAGGGTACATTTACCAACTGCATAAAAGGCTTCTTCCCGGTGATCCATCAAAGCGGTGTAAATTACGGTAAAAGTGCCGTCCTCTTCTTCGATGGCACAAAGCGGTGTACGCAAGGAATGATTCCCCTCTTTGGCCCATGCCTGGTTTTCGAATTGAACTTTGATTCTGCTTTCTTTGCTCCAGTTCAGACCGTCTTCGGATATACTGTAACCGATTTCCCTATCACCAAAAGAATCGAACAAAGCCAGGTATTTACCATCTTTCAATTGAGTGATGACGGCATTTTCCATAAATTCGTCCACAATAGGCAAAGGATTAATTCCTTCAGGCATTCTGCTCCAGGGGCCTTCCAGCTTCTCCGCCCTGGCCAGTCCGGTCGGCCAGCCCCCTTGCGGAATGTAATTGTGCCCGTCGTAAAAGGCATACCAAGTGTCTTTTACTTTATATGGATTGAAGCTGGCAACTGCCTGTTGACCTTCCCAGGTCTGAGAGTGTTCACCGGGCTGCAAGACTATACCCATATCGGCATAAGGTCCTGCGATGCCCTTCATTCCGGGAATAACAGATTTTGCACGCCAGATTCTGCCACTGTAATCCGATCGGGCAATTTCTCCCTCGGCCTCATTTCCGGCCCTGTAGGCGACGTAAAAAATGTTCCAGGCGTTTTCTTCTTCGTTGAATTCAACTCCGGTAACCCACACTTCGGAGCGCGGATTGTAAGGAGATCTGCCGGGAATACTTTCCCTTATGACTGATTGTCGCTCCCAATTCAGGGCATCCCGGCTTGTCCAGTAAGAAATACGCAAATCACGAAAAGGGCGCACAAACATTTCGTTTACAAACATATGATAAGTACCCTCAATTTTAATGACCTGCCCGGTTTCAAAACCCGAGAAATTCCTGCTAAAAATCACCTCCGGATGTTCGGGGCCGATCACCGCCTGGGGATGTGCAGAAAGCAGCTGAAGTCTGGACCTGGGCTTTTGATGTTTTGGCTGAGCATCCTGGATTTTGGGCGGAAGATTATTGATTTTTTCCTCTGCGTTGAGTGCCAGAGCAAAGCAGGCCAGGCTTAGTGTAAATATTATTCTACATTGTATGAGCCAGGTGTTCTTCATTGTATAAGGCTTTAAAAATGGACTTCCAAAAATACTAAATAAATTATTCCTCCCATTAACAAATACCTGCTTCCAGTTTCCTTAAATATTCTTCCTTTTTTCGTTTTCTTTCCAGGCAAATACTTTTCAGGTGCTTATCAAACAACTCATCAAATTCCATAACATCCAGATCATTATAGAATTCACTTCTGTTTAATTCATCAGCCGGAGACGGGCTGTTTAAAACTCTCAAATTGTATGTGTTTGAATATTCTGTAATATCTATATCCATTTTTTGAATGTGCATATACCGCTTTGTCTCCATAAGCAAGTCTTTGCCTTTTTGAGAATTCACCATTACATACGAAGTACCTTGGTTGTCGTCCAATGACTTGTGGTAATATTTCAGACCCCAAAAATCGCCCAGAGTGATATCGCTGAGCCTGTCCATTCCTCTGAATTTACAATTGAAACAGGAAGGGCGAATACCATAGCGACTGTGAAATGAAACCATATACGGGTCATTTGCATTATCGCTGACGTATGATTTTCCGTTTTCGAAATCAATTCTTATTCCTCTCTCCTGCCAGCCCTTGCTTTTGTCCTTAAAATTAACGGACTTGATCCTGGAATTATATTTATTTTCAAGATGCTCAAGGTATTTTCTATATATTTTTGGCGAGGCCACACAACCACAGATTAAATCGCAGGTGTATAAGTATTTATACTCCTTGGCCAAAAAGGACTTCAGAGCAAAAACCTCACAGGGTGTTCCCGAAAATAAAAGCCTTTGTCCCTCTTTGAGCAATTTCTCAATGCTCAAAAAAATATCGTTTTTGTCGGATTGCAGCAATTTTGACCTTCTTAAGTCATCCAGCTCTTTTTCATTATTTACTATCGTATGCCTGACTGCTTTGAAATCTGAAGTATAACTCACTCCGCAGACGTAGCCTTTCAAATTTAACACAGGATACGATAAAGCACTAAAAGCCCCGCCGGATGAACTGATACGACGAATGTTTTCATCTATAATCTGACAGGCATAAACTTCGTTTTTGTAGGGTTCTAAAGCCTCTTTGTTAAAATTAACAGAAGGACAATTGGTATAACATTCTTCACATTCGATGCATTTATGAATATCGACAAAAGGATACAAAAACCCCTCTTTGTCGGCTTTCATTTCGATGCAATTTTGAGGACAAACAGCCAGGCAAACACTACAGGCAGTACAATCTTTTTGGGGAATAGAATCAACTCTTTTTATCATCGGTTTTTTTGATCAATTATACATAACTCAGCTACCAAAAAACTATGGCAATACCGAATTTATGCAAATGTATTAATAATGCATCAATAAGGAGCCAACTCCAATCGTACATAATCAATATAAACCGGAACATTTCCCGCCCAGCTGCTGGTATCGAAATACACATTCAGCATAACAAGAGGAATATTGGTGGTATGCGAAGCTATCAGCAAATTATTGAAATAAAAGTCAACCTGCGTATTGGATGCTACTATCTTGTAATCGTAATAATTATTTACCGAAGCTCCTACATTGTAGTCCGTAGTTGTTGCCACCCCGTTTGACACAGTTCTGGCCTGAATAATACTACCCGTCAAATTAATAAATTCGATGGCATTGTTTCTGTCCGCACCCGAAACCAACCCTCTGGACAAGGGACCGTAAGCCGTATTATTATCTTCGTAGGTAAGCATATTGGAAACAAAGGTCAAAGTGCCATCGTTGACCGATCTCTGCAATTTGGAATAAAACTTAACCGTATACCTGTTGTAGTTGGTCATCAGAATAGCTTTTGAATCCTCGTGAACAAACACGCCGTCTCCAATATCAAAATACCAGTTCAGCGCCGAAGGATAGACATCGAAATTGTCTTCGAGCAAAATTCCCGAACCTCCACTATCACTTAAAGTGGTAAAAGACAAAGTCTCCCCATAGCTTGTGCTAAAATCGGTGCTGGCGTAAGCCCGGACGTAGTAAGTAGTATTGGGCTGCAGTCCGGTCATCGTACTGGTAAATTCCCCGGTTCCGCTGCCTTCTTCGGTTTTATTGTCGGCCGTAGTGGGATCACCGTAGGTATTCCAGCAAACGCCCCTTAGCGTGATCGGAGAACCGCCGCCGGAGCTGATGTTGCCTCCACTTTGGGCCGAATTGGCCGTGATGGAAGAGACAGGGCTGGTGGTGATAGCAAGCGGGGTAATGGTGTCTTTGATGCAGCGGACAGAAAAACCGTAAGCCTTGTCAAAATAATAACTTTCCACATTCGTGTTTACATTGGAAAGATACAGAGCGTAAGATAAATCTGTGTCGTATTGTGTGTTGCT
>Ga0265294_10009252_pt1 | contig 11385 bp, 10 predicted proteins | sample MunlanPumphouse3_FD_192504 | JGI IMG/M metagenome (GOLD analysis project Ga0265294, IMG submission 192504) | Groundwater microbial communities from a municipal landfill in Southern Ontario, Canada - Pumphouse #3 | ecosystem: Environmental > Aquatic > Deep subsurface > Groundwater | place...
ACCGGGGCGGAGACGCTGTTGGCTGTTGGGGACGGTCACCTCCACGGTGAAGGTGTGCGCCACCGGATCGAGCGTGGGGTGTACCAGCGACACCTTGCCCTGGAAGGTCTCCCCCTCGAGTGCATCTACGGTCACCTCAACCGGCATCCCCTTCACCACACGGCTATAAAAAGACTCTGACACGTTCACCATCACCTTCACCGGGTTGATGCTCTCAATGGTAAGAATGGGCGATTGCATCGCCACATCACCCGGATCGTAGTTGCGGGCAGTCACCACACCACTGATGGGACTCACCAGGGTGGTGTTCTCTCCCAGGTTGTTGAGTGAGGTCTCGGCAACCTCCAGCTGGGTACGGGCCTGGTCAAGTTGCTGCCTGGAGATGCCTCCCACCGCAAACAGCTCCTGATAGCGTTCAAAGTCTCTCCTCAGGGTGGCTACCTGTGTCTCCTGCTGGGTAAAACTGGCAGCATCCATAGCCGCAACAGCCTGACCGCGACTGACTGTGGAGCCCACATCGACATATATCCTACGGATACGCCCACCCATTGCAGGGGCTATGTTGTTCACCTGGTCAGCCTGAACCGATGCAGTGAAGGTTGAGATCTGATCTACCGGCACCATCTGTACGGACTCTACCCGTACACTCTTCTTCAGAGGAGCCTCACCTTCAACTCCTTCCGAAGATCCTTTTCCTCCGCAGGAGGCAAGCAATGCCAATGCCAGAAGAGATGTAATTTGCAATAAGCTGTACTTTTTCATCTGTTTATTTGTTATCTGTTTCGTTATTCGTTTGTCTCTACAGGTTGTATGTCATAACCCAACACCTTCTCCAGGTCAGCCTTCGCCGCCAAGTAGTCGTAGATGGCATTGCGGTACTGCAGCTCGGCATTGATCACCGCCAATGCCGCAGCATTCACATCCACAATGGTACCCATGCCGGTCTCATAGCGCTTCAGGGTGATCTGGTGTCCCTTGCGGGCCTGTGCCACCGACGACTCGGTAGCCACCACCTGTTCGATGTTCTTGCCAATCAGGTCATAGTTGTTACGGATGGAAAGCTTGAGTCCCCTTTCCAACTCCTTTCGTTGCTCCTCCATCTGAAAGAGCTGCAGTTCTGCCTGCTTCACGCCATGGTAGCGCTGCCCCCCGTTAAAGATGGGGATCTGCAAGGTGAAACCCAGCATCGAATAGGGATCCCACCGATAGTCACGAAACTTGAAGTTGTTGTTCTGACTCATGTAGGTCCAGTTGAAGCTGGTCACCAGCGAGGGGGCAAATTGCAGTTTCTGCATCTCGTAGGCATTCCGTGCCTGCTCCGACTGAAGTTCAAACTGACGGATATCACTATTGTTGACCAAAGAAGTATCAGCGGGGATAATCCTGTCGAACATGCCGGCACGATAGTCGCCAAGCGACCCCGACACCTTCAGTGGTACCTCGTTATCCATCCCCATCAGCATCTTGAGTTGCAACTCGGATATTTTCATCATGTTCTCCGCCTGGAGAATACTGGGGATAAGACTCTTGAGCCGTACATCGGCGGTGATTACATCATACTCTGCCACTACTCCCTGGTTGAAGCGGTTACGGATGTGCTCCAGGTTGAGCGAGTCAGTCTCGTAGGTCTTGCGGAATACCGCATAGCTGTCCTGTGCCAGCAGAAGACTGTAAAAAGCCTTTTTCACCTGGTTCACCAGGTCGATGCGGGAAGCGCGCGATTGTTCGATGGCCAGGCGGATATCCACCTCGCTCATCTGTATGTTTTTCCAGAGAGAGGGCATCACCAATGGCAGGCTCACGTTCATGCCGGCCGACCAGACGTTGAAACGCCCCATCTGGATCCCTTCTCCCGAACTCTCGGGATCGGGCATCATCACCTTGTTGAGCACCTGCAACACCTGTAATTCCTCAGGGGTATACTGGGTGGGATCGATCTCTCCTCCTCCCAAACCAAAACCTTCGTCGAAATATACCGTCTGACGCTTGATGGCCCGCTGATACTGTCCAATCAGGTCGAACTGGGGCAGCAGTGCACCATATGCGGATTTCTTTGCATACTCTTTCTTGGTGATCTCCATGTCGGCCACCTTCACCCGGGGATTCTCGCTCAGGGCAATCTCCAGCGCCGTGGGGAGGTCGATGGAGAGGGTGTCGGCCGTCTGGGCATGTAGCCTGGAAAAGCCGGCCAGGGCTAATAACAGGACAACCGACAGGAAGCGGGTTGATTTTTTCTGATTCATTTTTACGCTTTTCATCTCTATTTAATTTCTGTTTTCATTTGCTGATTGGCAAGATACTCATCGATGATCCGGATTCCTTTCTCGGTGGATATTCCCCTGATGAAGTTGATCATCATGGTGAAGAACAACTCCCGGAAAGAGAAGGGTGGCTGCTCCAGATAGGATGCCCGAATATAGGTATTGGTGCCATCCTCCACCAGAAATGCTGTCACCTCCACATTCAGGTTGCTGCGGATATAACCCTGCGCAATGCCCTTGTGCAGAAAATCACAGAGAAAGACATTGTTTTGGGCTACATCCTCCTTGATCAACTTTGCCGCCTGGGGATAATATTTCTGGATATCCTCGAAAAATTTCACATTGGCCAATGGCAGGTTCTGCTGAGCCTCAATGACTTTCAGGAACACCCCGATCACATTGTAGTCTCCACGGAGAAAAGTGGCAAAATGAGCGTTCCGCTCATTCCATGTTTTTCTCAGGAAGGAGATCAGCAGATCCTCCTTATCCCGGAAAATTTCATAGATGGTTCGTTTCGAGATGCCCAATGATGTGGCAATCTCATCCATCGAACTGTTCTTGATCCCATACTGGATAAAAAGATTTCCTGCTTTTTCTATGATTCTGTCGCGCAATTCCATGTATAACCTACCTTTAAAAAACGCACAAAAATAATCCGGAAAACCCAAAAACACAAATTGGTTTTCTCGGTTTTAACATACTTTACAGCCACTCAGCAACAGGAATCACAAATTAAGGATTGTTCGCAGTTCCCTGTATCCGGTAACGCTTGCGCGAATCTGATCACCATTCTTCAATGTGAGCATCTGGTTCTGTTTCTCATAGAGTTCTATTCGCAGGATCTTCTCCACGTTGACAATAAAAGAGCGGTGCACCCTGACAAATTGACTTCGGGGCAAATTGGCTTCGAAATGCTTCATTGTCTCTTCCTTGAGATAACGGCTCTGATCCGTCACAATCTGCACATAGTCACCATCTGACTGGATGTAGATGATATCAGGAACCATGATCACATGAATTTTCTGACCGCTTTTCACCGCCACACGCTCCAGCACCTCCCTGTCGTTGTGCAGTGCGGAATTGTGCTCTGCATCCAGCCCGGAAAGATCTGAAACAGGGTTTCCACCCATATTTTCCCTGTTTTCATCTTCCGAACCAGTTTGTACCATCCGATAGTGAATCAGCTGCAGATGGACCAGATAAACCAACAGTGCTACCAATGTGGTAAACGGTATAAGTGATGTGACAACTCTCTTTTGTGCCAGGCCAAAGATCAACAGGGAAAAGAAATAACTCAACAGGCTCCAGCCGATGAGATACATGATCCCCAAGGCGACATAGTTGACTGTTCGCTGATATTGATCCAGCCTCGCATAATGAAAGGAAGAAATTGCGACAGTCAGAAGCATTCCCATCCCACCCATGATCAATGCATCGACGGCACTCTTCAACCACAAGACCCCGTAAGGAAGCGGGATAAGTGCGCGCAGAACAACAGGCTGCAGGATGGCAAAGGTGAGGCAAAGCATCACAAATGGCAACCAGCGAAAGGGAATATAAAAAAAAGGTTGTTTCATCGGTTGTGTAATGGATTGTGCATCGTAGGCTAGCTGTGGTCAGCGTATTTCACATCCTCCGAATATCAGGTCGCCCCTCAGAATCAGTTTGCATGCATAGTCAGGTGTAGATACCAGCCGCTTGTCTTCCACGCCGCCCAATACGGTCTGGAATCTTGTCTCCACAAGCCAGTCACCCGGGATATATAGTTCTATTCCCCCGAAGGTGGCATCCACTTCCAGGCAGGTCTCACCCTCCGGTAGTGTGGTTCTGCGCAGATCCAGCACAATACCTCCAAAAGTGGCGCTCAATGCACCCCCATGGAAGACAGGATCCAGAAAGATGCTCTCTGATCCACCAAAGACCACCCGTTTTTCGATTCGGCCATTCACCCCTGAGGCAGTTTCACCGGTAACGAGACGCTGTTGTCCTTGCCGGTGTCGCGGAGCATAAAAGACCCTGAAAATCAGGCTTACGCCTAATATGATCAACAGGAACGGCCAGTAGGTACGTGCAAAACCGGCATCGAGACCCGGCAGGATTCCGGGATAAGCAACGGCAATACGGGGAAGCAGGAAGAAGAACCCCAGGATCAGCAGAAACAGAGACATCAGCGGATCTCTCCGGGAGAGTTTCATGATTCCTGCCACGATGAATAGCATCGGCCAGGAAAAAAGCACCGGTTTAAGGGCTGAATCGATCCATCCGAAATTGAAGGCAAGAAACAACAAACCTGCCAGCACCAGCATTGAACCCAAAAGAATCCCTTTCGATCTGCCAGAAAAAGAGGAAGCACACGAACTTTTATCCATGATAAGTATATTTTATTTTTGGCACAAATGTAGGGACCTGTCAGGATGTATCACAACGGTCAATCGACGAACACCGCTCTTATTCCCGACGAATGAACTGTTTTTTTTGGCTAAAACAGTTACAAATGATCATCCAACCTGAAAATATCATTATCTTTGGAGTGCAAAATTATCAAAAATATTGGCAGGGATATGAAAAGAAGGGTTTCTTTTTTTTACTTTTTGATGCTGGCTACAGCCATCCTGTTTCTTTCACATTGTACGGATAGCAAAAATTCCCCCATGCGGGTGGATGAAGTGCTGGTCAACGCCGAATCACTGACAGGTAAAACAGTGATGGTAGAGGGACTCTGCACCCATGTCTGTGGCAAGAGTGGCATGAAACTCTTTCTGCAGGGCAGTGAAGAGACCCTGACCCTACGTGCGGAATCAGACGCCACACTGGGCAAGTTTGATCCCGAAGCGGAAGGGAAACGGCTGAGGGTGAGAGGTGTAGTAATGAGAGACAGCATCACAGAAGGAACGGATCATCACGACCATGGGGTCTCCGCTGCCGACAGCACCGGAACAGTCCATTGCGAAGAGGAGGAGGCTGCGGTTCCTCGCTATCACCTTGCTGCCATCTCCTATCAGATACTGGAGTGATGGACCCTATTGCTCCTTTCACTGGTTTTACTGCTGCTTCCATCACGTTTTTATGCGAACTGAAGGTAAACAACAACCGTGAATGGTTCAACGAGCGAAAACAGATCTATCAGGAGTCTCTATTGCAACCCTTCCGTGCTCTGGCCATGATGCTTTCGCCGACCATGTACAACATCGATCCCCTCTTTGAGCTACGCCCCGCAAAAATGCTCTCCCGCATCTATCGCGATATCCGGTTCTCACCCAACAAGGAACCCTATAAAACATCGATGTGGCTCAACTTCCAGCGAAAAGCCACCCACTGGGAAGATTATCCCGGTTTCTTCGCCGAGTTAAGTAGCGATCAGTTCACCTACGGCATGGGGCTTTACAGCCCCAGGCGGAAGATCATGGATACGCTGCGGGAAGAGATCTCCTTCAGCCGGGAGTCGTTTCGTGAAATGGCGTTGCAGGCTGCCGCTGCCGGATTCACGGTAGAAGGTGAACCATACAAGAGAGCTCTGCCCAGTGACCTGCCTGAGTTCTACCAACCCTGGATACAGCGCAAAAGCTGCTACCTGGTCAAGCGGATCTCACCAACCGATCCTCGTCTCTGTAGCAGTGCCATTGCACTACAGCTGATGGAGGATTTCACTCTGGTGGCAGATCTTTATCACTTTATGATGGATGTTGTCCAGGAAGCGCAACAATAATTATCATCTGTCACATTATTTTTGTATTTTTGTACAGGTTATTGAACAATCTGCATAAAAACAATCAAAATGACAAAGAATAAACTGCGGGACGATGCGCTGGCCTACCATGCGCAGGGGCGCCCCGGTAAAATCGAAGTAGTTCCCACTAAACCCTATAGTTCACAACGGGACCTGTCACTGGCCTACTCACCCGGTGTGGCCGAACCCTGCCTGGAGATAGAGAAGAATCCGCAAGCGGCCTACGAGTACACTTCCAAGGGAAATCTGGTAGCGGTAATTTCAAACGGTACCGCCGTATTGGGACTGGGCGATATCGGTGCCTTGGCCGGAAAGCCGGTGATGGAAGGTAAAGGACTCCTCTTCAAGATCTTCGCCGGAATCGATGTGTTCGATATAGAAGTGGATGAAAAAGATCCGGAGAGATTCATTCAGATAGTGAAGGCGATTGCCCCTACCTTCGGAGGCATCAACCTGGAGGACATCAAAGCGCCACAATGCTTTGAGATCGAAGAACGACTCAAAGGTGAACTCAATATCCCCATTATGCACGATGACCAGCATGGTACCGCCATCATCTCTGCCTGCGGTCTTCTCAATGCGCTGGAACTGAACGGGAAAAAGATTGAGGAGTTGCAGATCGTGGTGAACGGTGCCGGAGCGGCCGCCAATTCCTGCACCCGGCTCTATATAGCCCTTGGAGCCCGGAAAGAAAACATCGTGATGCTCGATTCCCGTGGGGTGATCCACACCTCCCGCACCGATCTGAACGAACGCAAGCGACCCTTTGCCACCAACCGCAACATCCGCACACTGGAGGAGGCGCTGAGAGGAGCCGACATGTTCCTCGGTCTCTCGGTAGCCAACGTGCTGACAGAGGAGATGCTATGCTCCATGAGCGACAACCCAATCGTTTTCGCACTGGCAAATCCCAATCCGGAGATATCTTATGAACGGGCCATCTCGGCACGTGAAGATATCATCTTCGCTACCGGACGTTCCGATTATCCCAACCAGATCAACAACGTGCTGGGTTTCCCCTATATCTTCCGTGGTGCGCTCGATGTGCAGGCAACCTGTATCAACGAAGAGATGAAGATTGCTACCGTCTATGCTCTGGCGGAATTGACCAAAAAAGCGGTGCCTGACGTGGTGAATGAAGCGTACAGTGTGAAGAAACTCAGCTTCGGAAGGGAATACATCATTCCCAAGCCGCTCGACCCGCGCCTGCTCACCACGGTGGCTCCCGCCGTGGCAAAGGCTGCCATGGCATCGGGTGTGGCACGCAAACCCATCACCGACTGGGAGGCATACGACCACAAGCTGCGTGACCTGATGGGTCTCGACAACAAGATGATCCGCCGCATGTTTGAGATGGGACGCCAGCAGCCCAAGAAGGTGGTTTTCTCCGAAACAAACCACCTGAACATGCTCAAGGCAGCCGAGGCAGCCTATGCCGAGGGTATCTGCCACCCCATCCTGCTGGGCAACGAGGAGAAGATCGCCAACGTGGCACGGGAGAACCAGATCAGCCTGGAAGGGATCGAGATTGTCAACCTGCGGCACGATCGCGAGGAGGAGCGACGCTTGCGCTATGCAGCCCTGCTCACCGAGAAGAGAAACCGTCAGGGGATGACCCTCGAGGAGGCTGCAGAAAAGATGTTCGAACGAAATTATTTCGGCATGATGATGGTGGAGACCGGTGAGGCCGATGCCATGATCACCGGCGTCTTCAGCAAGTACCAGCAGACCACCGATATCGCGAAGGAGGTGATTGGCATCCGCGAGGGGCTGAACCACATCGGGACGATGCACATCGTCAACACCAAGAAAGGAATGCTCTTCCTGGCCGACACCCTCTTCAACCGTCACCCCGACACCGAGGCGCTGATTGATATTGCGCGACTGGCCAATGCCACGGTCAAGTTCTTCAACCAGGAACCGGTGATCGCCATGCTCTCCTACTCCAACTTCGGTGCAGATACCGTGGGCAGTCCCGCCAGCGTACACCAGGTGGTAGAGACACTCCACGAACGCTATCCGGAAATGGTGGTCGACGGGGAGATGCAGGTCAACTATGCCCTGAACAGACCGATGCGCGACAGAAAGTACCCCTTCTCACGCCTGCGGGACAGGGAGGTGAACACGCTGGTTTTTCCCAACCTCAGCTCCGCCAATGCCGCCTACAAACTACTGAAAGAAACCGGTATGAATGACATCATCGGTCCCATCCAGATGGGTCTCAACAAACCGGTGCATATCCTCGATGTGGAGACACCGGTGCGGGACATCGTGAACATGGTGGCCGTGGCAGTGATTGACGCCATCGTGGAGGAGAACATCCGCACCAACAAACTCTCCCGTATACAATAACAACACAATAAAACCGATAAAGACAAATTGATGGAAAAAAGAAAAAAATTCCTGCTTCCCGAAGCAGAGATCCCGGAGCAATGGTACAACATCATTGCCGAGATGGAAAACAAGCCGCAGCCAATGATCAACCCTGGCACACGGGAACCACTCAAGGCGGAAGACCTATACCCTCTCTTTGCCGAGGAGCTGTCACGTCAGGAGGTAAACCAGAGCGATGCCTGGATCGATATCCCCGAACCGGTAAGGGAGAAGTATAAGATCTACCGCCCCTCACCACTGGTGCGGGCTACAGGATTGGAGAAAGCCCTCGACACACCGGCGCATATCTATTTCAAAAACGAGAGTGTCAGCCCGGTGGGTTCACACAAGCTCAACTCAGCACTGCCCCAGGCCTACTACAACAAGATTGAGGGAACCACCAATATCACCACCGAGACCGGTGCTGGACAGTGGGGTACTGCCCTGGCACTGGCTACCAAAATGTTCGGGCTGGAGCTGGCTGTCTACATGGTGAAGATCAGCTATGAACAGAAACCCTACCGCCGCTCGCTGATGCAGACCTGGGGTGCACAGGTGATCGCCTCACCCAGCATGTCCACCAAGGCAGGTCGTAAAATCATCACCGACCACCCCAACTACCAGGGGAGCCTGGGCACCGCCATCTCGGAGGCGATTGAGCTGGCAATGCAGACCCCCGGTTGCAAGTATGCACTGGGCAGTGTGCTGAATCATGTCTCACTGCACCAAACCATTATTGGCCTGGAGGCGGAGAAGCAGATGGCAATGGCGGGTGAGTACCCCGATGTGGTGATCGGCTGTTTCGGTGGCGGTTCCAACTTCTCCGGCATCTCCTTCCCCTTCCTGCGACATAACTTTGAGGGCAAGGCCAACACCCGCTTCGTGGCGGCAGAACCGGCCTCCTGTCCCAAACTGACACGAGGCCGCTTCCAGTACGACTTTGGAGACGAAACCGGCTACACCCCGCTAATCCCCATGTATACATTGGGACACAAGTTCGCACCAGCCAACATCCACGCAGGCGGGCTCCGCTACCACGGTGCCGGAAGCATCGTAAGCCAGTTACTCAAGGATGGCTACATCGAGGCGATCGACATCAAACAACTGGAAACCTTTGAGGCCGGGGTGCTCTTCGCCCAGACCGAAGGGATTATCCCTGCACCGGAATCAACCCACGCCATTGCCGCTGCCATCCGCGAAGCTAACCAGGCAAAAGAGGAAGGGCGCAAAAAGGTGATCCTCTTCAACCTCTCCGGCCATGGACTGGTCGATATGGCCGCCTATGACCAGTACCTGGCAGGTGACCTGACCAACCACGAGGTTTCGGATCAGGATATTAGTCGGTTTCTGCAGGAAAACTGACCGGTGATCCGCATCGCTGTTCCCTGTTAAAAACGGGAAAAATGTGGAAAAGAGGGCGAAAAAGGTACCCGAATATTTGGAAATACCAATGGGATCACCTATCTTTGACACACAGGTTGATTGAGTCATTGCCGCATTGGTCGATTGGGAAACTCATCAATTACGTTATAGAAACCGAGACTCGTTTTTGGTATCAATGGCGGGCCGCAGCCCTCGGGATCCCGATTGATCGGGACAGCGGATTACAAAGATACCGGAACACTCAAATCCTGTCACAAGGAGTTTCGTCTTATTCCACCGATGCGGCTTCTTAATAGAAAGCAGATCTGCAACAGATACCACTATCGTGCAGACTGCTTTTCACTTTTTAAGGTCATCCTATGCAACGCATCAGAAAATATGGGGAGCTCTTTCTGGTCTTCTTCAGGATCGGGGCCTTCACCTTCGGTGGCGGCTACGCCATGATCCCGTTGATCAGAAACGAGGTGGTTGCAAAAAAAGGATGGCTTGATGACAACGCATTCATGGAGATGCTGGCCATCGCCCAATCCGTTCCGGGTCCCATTGCGCTCAACACCGCACTCTTCGTGGGCAACAAGCGGCTGGGCTTCCGGGGCAGCCTCTTCTCCGCTGCCGGCATCATCCTCCCCTCCTTCATCGTTATCCTGTTGATTGCCATCCTCTTCTCCCAGTTCCGGGACAATCCCTTGGTGGAACGCATCTTCAAGGGGATCCGACCCGCTGTGGTGGCACTGATCGCGGCACCGCTGCTGGGACTGGGCCGCTCGGCAGGAGTGAACAGCAAAAATATCTGGATTCCCGTGGTGGCGGCTCTTACTGTCTGGCTGCTGAAAGTCTCGCCGGTCTACATCGTCCTGGCCGCTATCCTGATGGGGTTCTCACACCTGGTCTATCTGAAAAAAGTGATGAAGAAATAAAATGGAACTGATCGATCTCTATGCCGCCCTTTTTCTCTCCTTCTTCAAGATCGGACTCTTCGGATTCGGTGGAGGGTATGCCATGCTGCCCCTGATACAGCATGAAGTGGTGGAGCAGCATGAATGGATCACGGTGGCCGACTTCACCGATATCGTGGCCATCTCACAAACCACACCGGGTCCCATCGCTTTCAACTCAGCCACCTATATTGGCTATTCCGCTATTACCGAGATGGGATATGCCAGCGGTTATGGCATCATCGGCTCAGCTGTCGCCACCCTGGCCGTGAGCATCCCCTCACTCATCCTGATGACGCTGGTCTGCGCTTTCTTCTTTCGTCTCAGCAACAATGCCTGGCTACAGGCATCCCTTTCCGTACTGAAACCAGCCATCATCGGACTGATCGCCTCGGCTGCACTGATGCTGATGAATGGCAACAATTTCACCGATTACAAGAGCTGGATCATCTTTGGTGTGGTGCTGACGGCATCGGTAAAAAAGGTGGATCCCATACTACTGATCCTGCTCTCCGGGATGGCAGGACTCCTGCTCTACCCTACTTGAGAACACTTCCTGCCGCTGTTCCTCCACCCTCCTTCCACCACGGATCAGCAACACCAATAGCAACAGAAAAAAGAGCGCAACCACTCCCCAAAACCATACCTCCTGAAAGATCGGATCCTGACTATAGTCAATGCTGATATCAAGCGGCAAGGAGTGAGG
>Ga0265294_10009253_pt1 | contig 11384 bp, 12 predicted proteins | sample MunlanPumphouse3_FD_192504 | JGI IMG/M metagenome (GOLD analysis project Ga0265294, IMG submission 192504) | Groundwater microbial communities from a municipal landfill in Southern Ontario, Canada - Pumphouse #3 | ecosystem: Environmental > Aquatic > Deep subsurface > Groundwater | place...
CTCTGAAACCATATCGATTTCAGAGATGACAGCTTCTGAAACTGGAATGCCCCAGCCAGCATTGCTGCAGCCATCGCAGCCAAAGCCCAGACTCCCGACTTTTCGAATACGAAGAGTCCTGTATATGCCATCTGACAAGCAACTAAAGCCTGCGCAAGTCCTAGAACAAGCGCATTGCATTTTCTATTTTCCATAAACCGCACCTTTGAAGATAATACCACAGCAACGGTCAAAGTTGAACAAAGAATTTCAGAAATGGTTGCTTTTGTTCCGAGTTCGGAATACAATTATCCCATGGACTACATCAGTGTGAAAGAAGCGGCCAAAGCCTGGGGAATCAGCGAGAGACGAGTTCGTTCTCTCTGTGCAGACGGAAGAATCGAAGGCGCAGCGCGTCATGGAGACTGGGCATGGAGCATCCCGGTGACTACTGCCCGCCCCATCGACGGCAGAGCGCTTCGCTTCATAAAGAACGAAAGCTTCCGCACAGGAGCACAGAACTATACCGATGCTGACCAGATGAAAGGAATGCCCTCAACTGCTGCATCAATCAACGATTCGATTCTTCTGGGGCTGGACATCGATGGCATCTCGGCTTCGATCCAGCAGGTCTGCAGCATAGCATCCGGCAGCCTTGTCCCATCACTCGCTCTTCCGGTCCACATTATGATCTGCAATGCTTCTACAGTCCTTTCAGACCCTCCCGAGGCCATAACAGAATACAGCATAAGGCAGTGCAACTGCTCGATTCTCCGTTCGGCTGACAACTCCAGCCGCGGCGAATACTCGTCGAAGGAGGCTCAGCACGAATTCGCCACACTGATGCTTCAGTACAGCAAGGACTGGTCTGCTCTGCACCCTCTTGCCAGAGCTTCGTTCCTCTTCGGGGAACTTCTGAGGATCAAGCCTTTTTCCAAGGCAAACGGTCTGACTTCCGTGTGCATGATGCAATCCTCCCTGCGCGAAGCAGGCTATCCGATGGCGGACTTTCCTCCGATCTGCATACAGGAGCTCATGGCAGCTCTTGCGGCAACAGGGAAACGTGGCAACTACCAGGCTTTCGTTAGCCTTCTATGCAATGCAGTAGCACGCAAGCAGAAATGATCATTATCAAGAATGGAACTGTAATAGATGGAAGCGGCGCAGCAGCCAGCAAGCTGGACATCCTGATATCTGGCGGCTTGATTGTACGCATCGGAAAGATCGACCCTCCGTCCGGATGCAAGGTCATTGATGCCTCCGAACAGATTGTATGTCCTGGTTTCATCGACATGCACGGGCACAGCGATCTCGAAATCCTCCGAGATCCCCTGATGAAGGCAAAGGTCCAGCAGGGCATCACGACCGAAGTCGGGGGCAACTGTGGAATCGGAGTGTTCCCGATTCTTCGTCCGACACGCATCCCTAAGGGGCTTCTAACCGACATCCTTGGCTACTGGCCGGACTTCAACTGGAACAATTATGATTCATACCGAGCATCAATCAATAGTCCATATTCTCTTATGATGCTTCAAAGTCATAGCATGCTTCGTTTCAATGCCATCGAAGGCAATCCGAACAGGCAGGCTTCCCAGTCAGAGATAGCAAGAATGGAATCAATGCTTGACGAGTCTCTTCAGATGGGCTGCATAGGTCTTTCAATGGGTCTTTATTATGCTCCATGCATGTATGCCTCACGAGACGAGCTGGTCCGCCTTGCACGTGTCGTCGCCCGCCATGATGGCATTCTTGCTGTTCACCATCGCTGCGAAGGCAGTGACATCATATCTTCTCTCAAGGAGATAATCTCAGTTGCAGAAGAGGCAAAGGTCCGTCTTGAAGTTTCACATCTAAAGGTCATAGGAATGAAGAACCAGCACCTGCTGCCCGAAGTATTCTCCTTGCTGGAAAAATCCAGCCAGGTAATAGGGTTTGACCAGTATCCATATGATTACGGATGCACCAGCCTCAGTTCCCTTCTGCCACCGGATCTGCTGGCACTTTCAGAGAAAGAGCGCAGGTCAAGCCTCAAGCTTCCCGAGGTCCGCACATTCGCACGGCAGCAGATGCAGAACCCTGATGGCTGGGACAGCATTGTCTCTCTTGCAGGATTTGACAACATCTTCATAACGGAGCTTGAGCACTTTCCTGAATACTCATCCCTCAGCCTTTCAACTATTGCCAATCTCCGGGGCCAGGATCCTTTCGACAGCCTGTTCGATCTTCTTTCCGCGGAAACAGGAATAGCCATGATGACAGACATCACAGAAACCCCGGATACCCTCCGGCAGATCTTCCGCCACCCTCTCGGCTGCTTCGGCACAGATGCAATCTACACCGGCACTTCAGGCCATCCGCGTTCATGGAATGCCGCCCCGCACATCCTTCAGAAATCATTTCTCAATCAGATGGATACAACCGCAGAGTCTGCGATCTTCCGCATGACAGGAAAGACTGCAAAGCGTCTTGGCCTTTCTGACAGAGGCTTCATCCGAGAAGGGCTCAGGGCTGACATAGTAATCTTCAATCCTGAAACTGTGGCTGACCTTGCTACCTCCCAGGATCCAATGCATCGGCCGCAGGGCATTCAATCAGTCATGATTTCCGGCGAACCTCAATTCTTTTGACGGCCTTACGACCTAGACGACCTGTACGGCCTGGACGGCCTAGAAACGACCTAGAAATCAGTATTAATGTTTGATTTTGTATAAAACTCCCGAAATACAATCATTTTGTATAAAAGTTTTTTCACAAAACAGGGGTTTTTGCTCAGCAGAAACACGATTCCTCCTGTTAATAAGGGTAGGGAGGACGAAAATGTCACAGAAAAAGCTAATTAGAGGATTGATTGAAACACTTGGAGAAGAACCGGAAGGAAAAGTCACAGTGAAGGAACTTCAGGAAAAGATCATGATCAAGTACACTCCGAAAGGAATGGAACGGAATGCTCGGTTCTGGCATGTGGTGCAGCACCTGTTCGGAAATCTGAAGATTTTCATGTTCAGCAATTATTACAAGATGTACAGGGACTCGATGGCCAAGGCAGCTTCCGAGACGGGAGTGGTAATCATCGATTTTGCAATAATGCCAACACATTCTCATCTTTTGCTGATGCCGCCGAGTACTGAAGCATTGGTTAGATTCATGCATTTTCTGAATCAATCTTTTGCTATGAAAATCTCACACATGAAGAAGAATGGCAAAAAGATCACAAAGGTGTTCTCAGAAAGACCCAAATACTATCCGATTGGATCGATAAGGAGACTGTTTACGTGCCTGAGGTATATTTTCAACAACCCGTTCAAGTGGAACAGAACCCACACCACTGACAAGCTGATGATGGATGAAGAAACCGGACTGTACTGGAAGACAGCGGCGCAGCTGCATGAAAAAGGATACTGCGAAAGCTCATTCGACCCCGGATTCGTCCAGAAGCTGCTCGGAATGCAATGGAGCGAACTGAGGAAGCTGTACTGCCTGCCGCAGAAGGAATTCGACAGCAGAATAAGCAAGCTTGAAAAGAGCATGAGCCCAAGGATGCAGAATCAGTTCCTGAAGATTGATCCTGACAAAGGATGGACCACGGATATAAGCCGAAGAGCCTTCCCGTATGAGGAAGCCCCAATTCAGATGCCTAAGCCAATAATATGGGAAGATCAGTTCTGAGCTTCTTCAGGAGCCGGACCGGACCAGAGCTTCTCAAGACTATAGAAAGAACGAAGCTCAGCGCTCATCAGATGGATCACGATATCACCGCAGTCGATCAGCTCCCAGCCATCAATGCCTGGATCCTTATGACGATTGCGCACATCAAGCCCCTCGGCATCAATAGCCTCCCAGAGCTGATTGGCCAATCCGCGAAGATGTCCGATGCTCGAAACTGTTGTTATAACGAAGAAATCTGTCCAGCTGCACCTTCCGGTGACATCAACGACTTCTGTATCTATTCCCTTATGATCCTCAAGAAATGCTGCAATATGCTGAGCTTTGACCTTGATGGCCTCTAAATCACGTTCCATGGGTATACCCTCCGCTGCTTCTATAAAATTATCCTGCCGCCATCGTGAAAGAACTTCTGAAGCACCGAAGAACTCTCTGACGGAACTATGCCCTTGGATTTCCAATGGGCTATCATATCATCCAGAATGGCGCTTGCCGTCTGGTTCATGTCATCATGACCAAGATACTCACGCCGCTTCGCATCGTCAAGGAACGTCCGTCCCGGCTCGATGAAATCAGCGATGAAAAGAGCCATCCCGATGTAGCCCATCTTCACATTGCCGGTAGTGTGCCAGTCCATCGCATCAAGCCATGGAAGCGGAATATCACTTCCGATGAGCTCCAAAGCCAGTCCATGTGCGACGACTCCATGCGAAAGCACAGGAACGGCCATCATCTCCGGTGCAAGCGCAAGACTATGAGCCGAAGCAAACCGAAGAAGCTCGCTGTCGCTGTACTCACGAGCCGCATCATGCATGAGCCCCACTACATCTGAAACATCCATCCCATGATAGGATAGAAGGCTTGTCTCAGGATAGCCGAACTGCTCAAACAGAGCTCTCATGCTTGAAGCGACACCCTCGCAATGGAAGAACCTGTGTTCCGACAGCGTCCTTCGCAGGAAACCTCGAATATCCTCAACAGTACAGAGCATGCTTTCTGACATAAGCCTCAACCCTCGGGGAAAGAAGCTCCTCTTCTCGATAGCCGTCACGGACCTCCGTGGACGACCCATCAAAAACCGGATTGTCGATGAAGATGCATTCAGCACCCTCAGGCGGCGGCGTCTTGACTCCGAACCGCCGGAAGATCAGGAACACAACAAGCTCCTTGAGCTGGTCAAACCCTTCCCATTCGCCAAGCCGCGGCAAGTGGTCATCTCCGATTATTAGCCCGATGCGCTCGGGAATACCGAATTCCTGCTTGATTGATTTCACAGTATCGATGGTATAGGATACCCCGCCCTTGCGGATCTCCCTGTCATCGATAATAATCTGCTTGCCTGCCGCAAGTTCAGGATTCTCATCATTGAAATCCTCAAGAGCAAGACGGAGCATCTGAAGACGGTCATCGGCCGAAGCGACCGAGCCCGCGCCCTGCTTGAAGTTGCTCAAGAAAGCCGGCACAACGAAGATTCTTGAAAAAGATGTCATGCTCAGAATACATTTCAGCAGATGAAGATGACCATAGTGGACCGGATCGAAGCTGCCGCCGAGAATGGCGGTTCTTTCTGTCATTTCCTGTCCTCCATCCAGCTCTCATCAAGATAGTGGGCATCATTGTCTACAACGGAGGTGAAACCCTCGGCAGGCTTCTTCGCCACCAGCTGCATGAAGACCTGCTTGATTGCATCGATGGTATCGTCCATGTAGATCGACATGCCTACGACATGCTCATCAGGGAACTTCTGCTTAAGCTCTTCCAGACGCTTCGGGGCATCAGGCTCATCGAGCTTGGTGCCGATGAGCACCCTGCTCTTTTCAAGAAGATCCGGAGCATAGCTTCGAAGCTCATTGGAAAGGATTCCGAATGAATTGAGGAAGTTCTCATCTGTGAGGTCGATGAAGAAAGCCAGAACCTTGGTGCGGGCAATGTGCCTGAGGAACTTGATCCCCATTCCATGCCCCTCGCTGGCTCCCTCGATGATTCCAGGAATGTCGGCAAGAACCAGATCCTGGTCGCCGTAGCGCATCATGCCCAGCTGTGGAATCTTGGTGGTGAACGGATAGTCCGCCACCTTGGACCTGGCATTCGTAAGCAGGTTGAGCAGCGAGCTCTTCCCTGCATTCGGGAAACCGACGAAGCCAATATCAGCAATGATAAGAAGCTCAACGCCCACTCTCATAGCCTCGCCTTCGCCGCCAGGCTGAGCAAACCGCGGAGTCTGCCTCGTGGCAGTGCGGAAATGCCAGTTTCCCTGCCCGCCTTCGCCGCCCTTCAGGAAGACGAAACGGGACAAGCCGGTAAGATCCTTGAGGACCTCACCGGTATCAATATCCTTGATCACAGTGCCTGGCGGAACGGGAATCTCGACATCGAGGCCTGCCCTCCCGTAGCACCTTGCACCAGAACCGCCCTGTCCGTTCTCTGCCTTGTAGACACGCCTCATCTTGAGGCTTGCCAAAGTCCTGAGATTGGAATCAACGACAAAAACGACATCGCCGCCCTTGCCGCCGTCTCCTCCGTCAGGACCGCCCTTTGGAATGAATTTCTCCCTCCGGAATGAAACGCAGCCGGCGCCGCCGTGTCCGGAGGCCACGTCTATATACGTCTCATCAGAAAAACCGAACATATCTATCTACTCTACGTCAATAGCCACGAAGTTCCTGTTGTTCCTTGAATAGAAACGGACCTTTCCGGCAACCTTTGCAAAAAGAGTGCAGTCAGAGCCAAGGCCGACATTCTCTGCCGGATGAATCTTCGTGCCATGCTGACGGACGAGGATCTCTCCGCCCTTGACGAGCTGTCCGCCGAATCTCTTGACGCCTAACCTCTGGGAGTTCGAATCCCTTCCGTTTCTGGAGCTTCCGCCACCTTTCTTATGTGCCATAAACTTTCCTCCTTAGGCGTTGATCGCGCTTACCTTGATCATGGAATACTTCTCGCGGTGACCCTGGGTCCTGCGGTATCCCTTCCTCTTGTGGAACTTGTAAACACGAATCTTGTCACCCTTGATCTCCTCTTCGAGAGAGGCGACAACCTTTGCACCTTCAACATAAGGCGCACCGAATTTCACATTGTCTCCGTCAACAACAGCAAGAACAGTTGCAAACTCCACGGCATCACCGGCCGCTTTGTCAGCAATTCTGTCTACCTGAATGGTCTTGCCCACTTCAGCCTTGTACTGCTTGCCTAGGATTTCTACCAGTGCATACATTGCTACATTCTTCCTTGTTAGAATTGATATGACGAATCTAGCCCAATCGTCCGAACTATTCAACAGCCTTCTGGAAAAAATGGGCATGAAGTGCAATTGACATCCGACCGTTCGTTCGTTATTATGCCAATCATGACTACCTCGAAGCAGCAGATTATTGAAAAAGCCATAGCCCTGGCAAGCCAAGGAGGCTTGAGCGAAGTGAGCATCAGCATGCTCGCCAATGCGTGCGGCCTTCAGAAATCATCGCTGTACACTCATTTTGCAAGCAAGAAGGCAATAGAAGATGCCGTCCTCATGCACTGCCGAAAAGCTCTGGCATCAGAAGTGAACAGCCTTTCCATCAGCGGCAAGAACCTCCACGACAGTCTCCTGGACATCGCATTCTTTCTGTATTCGATCTTCTCCGATGAAGACACAGGGCTATGCTACACCCTGATCCAGTCGGAGAAGCTCAGAAACGAAGAAGCAGGCCGGATTGCAATTCAGATATTCAACATGCTCACAGCACGCTGCGAAGTTCTTCTGGACCGCAAGACCCACCTCGACGACTGCCACAGCCCCGCTTTCCTGTTCTGCTCCGGGCTTGAGAACCTGATAGGCCTGTTCCTGCTCAGGCAGAAAGAAGGAGAGAACTGGGAAGAGTTCTCGTGGGAGATCGAGAAGTACTGCGACGGCTTCCTACATCTTCTCCAGGAACGGCACTCCAATCAGGGAGAAAGCATTTCTCAGGACCTGGAGCACCATTGAGCAGAGCTCGACTCTTGCAACGACAAGGGCGGAAGTGTCGGCCTTGAGAACCTGGTTGTCATGGTAGTAGCTTGAGAAGATCTTGGAAACATCATAAAGGTAATTGCAGATAACGCTTGGATTGTAGTCCTGCCCTGCCTTGCGAACAATCTCGGGGTACTGGGCAAGAAGCTTGACAAGCTCGCGCTCCTGGGCATTGGTCAGAAGCATCGGGTCGAACTTCACGCCATCGAACTCATCCTTCATCTCCTCGAACCTGCGCATCATGCTGGATATCCGGGCTCCCATGTACTGGAGGTACGGCCCTGTATTTCCGTTGAATGAAATCGATTCAGCCGGATTGAACACCATGTCCCGCAGAGGATCCACCTGAAGCAGGTAGTAGTTCATTGCACCGAGGGCTATCGAAGAAGCAGTCTCATCAACATCATCAAGAGCATCCTCGCGCTGCTTGTCTATGATCTCCTGCCTGGCGAGGCTCGAGAGATTGGCCACAAGATCATCGGCATCAACGACAGTACCTTCACGGCTCTTCATCTTGCCATCAGGAAGGAAAACCATCCCGTAGGCAAGGTGATGAAGGTCCTGGGCCCAGCTGAAACCGAGCTTTCCAAGAACATAGAACAGCACCTGGAAGTGGTACTTCTGCTCGCTTGCAACGACGTAGATCAGACTGTCAAACGGCCAGTCCTCGTGACGGCTTATCGCAGTGCCGATGTCCTGGGTGATGTACAGCGAAGTCCCGTCCTTCCTAAGCAGGACTTTCTTGTCAAGCTTGATCGGCGACAGATCGACCCACACTGATCCATCCTCTTCCTTATAGAAGATTCCGTTTTTCAGCCCTTCGAGGATCTTGTCCTTGCCAAGCTTGTATGTGTTGCTTTCATAGTAGTACTTGTCGAAGCTTATGTGCATGCTCTTGTATGACTGCTCGAGACCTTCGAGAGTCCAGTCGTTCATCTTCTGCCAGAGGGCGAGCGTCTCAGGGTCGCCTGCTTCCCACTTCTCGAGCATCTTCTGCGCCTGATCGGTTGCAGTAGGGTCTTCCTTCTCCCATTGGGCGAACTTCACGTAGTAGTTGCCTACAAGGTGGTCGCCCTTGATTCCGCTGCTCTGCGGGGTTTCGCCGTGGCCGAACTTCTGATAGGCAAGCATGGACTTGCAGATATGCACTCCGCGGTTGTTGATGAGGTTCACCTTCATCACTTCTGCGCCGTTTGCCTTGAGGATTGCTGAAACCGACGAGCCGATGCTGTCGTTCCTGACGTGCCCGAGGTGAAGCGGCTTGTTGGTATTCGGGCAGCTGAACTCGACCATCATCTTGCGGCCCTTGTACAGGTCTGTGCAGCCATAGCGTTCCTTCTGTTCGGCTATCGCAGTATGAAGCCTGGCAGCCAGAGCCGATGAGTCGATGCGGACATTCAGATACGGACCGGCAAGGAGGATTTCTCCATCCGGTCTGGAATCAAGTGCTTCTATGCGGGCTTTCAGATCCGAAGCTATTGCCGCTGGAGCCTTGTGCAGGCCTTTGGAGAGAGCGAACAGCGGGAAGGCTATGTCGCCCATCTCAGGCTTCGGCGGAACCTGCGCCACTACTGCGGCAGGGTTTTCGATCCCTGCTTCCTTCTGCATCATTCCAAGCTGTCCATTGACGATATCCAGCCATTGTTTCTTCACATCTTCAAGCATTGTGCACCTCGCTCTTATTCTTACTCAATCAAGGGATAATCTTCAAGGGGTTTGACTCAAAGCTCGCACGTGACTAGACTGAAAAGACTGGGAGATTGACAGATGTTTGACAAGCGAAATATCAATGTGATCGATTTTCAGACTATCGATTCAACCAACCTTGAGCTTAAAAGACGCAATGCTCCGGCGGGAACCGTTGTCACAGCCCTGAATCAGAGCAATGGCCGCGGGCGCCTCGGGCGAAGCTTCAGCTCTCCTTCCGGCGGGCTGTACATCAGCTTCTGCATCGAAATGGACAGCTCTATGACCGCTACGGCAAAAGCAGCTGTTGCAGTCTCTCATGCAGCCGAGGAAGCATTCGGGATTGACCTGAAGATAAAATGGCTCAACGACCTGACCCTTGACGGACGCAAGGTCTGCGGCATCCTCGCCGAGGCGATGGGTGACAGGATGATAATTGGAATCGGGGTAAACGTCTGCACGCCATCAGAGGCTTTCCCGCCTGAACTGCGCAACACTGCCGGCTCTCTTTTCAACAGTGGCGCGCCTGAGAATGCCGTTCAGCTATTCAAGCAATCCCTGATCCGCTGCTTCTTCGATGACATCGATTCGGATTGCCTCAGCGCTTACCGAAGCAGGCTTGCTACAATCGGGCAGAATGTCAACGTGATCCAGGCAGGACAGACGCTCTATCAGGGCATCGCATCAGGGCTCACCGACGACTACCACCTTCTGGTTCGCACCCAGGACGGCGAGGTTCATGAAATCCGCACCGGCGAAGTCACGATCAGGAACGCTCTCTGACGGTTATCACAGGCTCATTCCCGCAAAGATCGGGGAACACTGCCTGAACCAGATCCCCGCGTTCGAATCCGTCATGATCCTTTATCCGTACCTTGAGGTAGTTCCCTGTAAGTGCATTCCAGTACTGTCCGCTGCGGTTCTCCAGAAGAATCTCGACAGGCTTGCAGCTCTGAAGTGCAACGTATTGCTGATGAAGCAGCTCGGACAGCTCGCGCAGCTTGCGTGCCCTTTGGTCTCTCACGTCCTCGCATGGACGGTCGGATGCCTTGTACAGCATCGTGTCCGGCCGAGGGCTGAACGGGAATACATGCAGCTGCGAGAACCTGTTTTCCTTGATGAAGGAATAAGTCTCTTCGAACTCCTTCTCCCCTTCGGCAGGAAGTCCTGCAATAACATCGCAGGCGATGAACGCTTCCGGGCGCGACTGTCTGATTTTTGCTATGATCGCTGCCAGATCGGCGGCGGTGTAATGACGGTTCACCCTAGCAAGGACTGCATCCGAACCGGATTGGATCGGTATGTGAAAGTGCGGCTGCACTCTCTTGTCCTGTATCAGTTCCAGAAACCGGTCATCTATGTGATCAGGTTCCAAAGATGAGAATCTGATGCGGATATCCTTTCCAAGTGCACAGAGCAGGGCATCAAGCAGCCCTCCTATTCCATCGCTGTCATGGTTGTACATCGTCAGGTTCACCCCGGTGAGGACTATTTCATGATAGCCTGCCTTCTCAAGTTCCAAAGCACGCTTGACAGCCTCTTCCTTTGCAAGGCTCACCGACGGGCCGCGTGCAATATGAACAGCGCAGTAATAGCAGTTGTTGTCACAGCCATCCTGCACTTTCAGATAGGCACGGCTATGGAATGTGAATCTGTCGGCATCGAATCCGAACGGGTTCTGCACTGTAGAGGAATCTTCGATGCCGGAAGAGAAGAGCCTGCATGATTCAAGCACTCCCATCGCAGCGTGCGTCTCCAGGAATGCAGGAAGATCAAGAAGCTTCGACTTCTGAAGTCCGCTCACGACAACTGCCTTTGGGCTGAGTGCCTCAATCTCCTTGCGGTGGAGCTGTGCATAGCAGCCTGTGATCACCACGGCTTCCGTTTCCGGCTGCATTGCATACATGCGGATCATTCTCCTGGCTTTCTGTTCTGCCTTGCTTGTCACTGTGCATGTATTGACCAGATGAATCGTGCATGGCTCAGGTTTCGATGATACTTCGAATCCTGCCTGCTCGAATGCTTCGGCCAAGGCCTCGCTCTCGCATTGATTGAGCCGGCAGCCAAG
>Ga0265294_10009254_pt1 | contig 11384 bp, 4 predicted proteins | sample MunlanPumphouse3_FD_192504 | JGI IMG/M metagenome (GOLD analysis project Ga0265294, IMG submission 192504) | Groundwater microbial communities from a municipal landfill in Southern Ontario, Canada - Pumphouse #3 | ecosystem: Environmental > Aquatic > Deep subsurface > Groundwater | place...
GGGTTTAACTGGCGTTCATGTTATGGAGAACGAAGATAGATTTGAATATTATCGTCAAGTTATTGAATCAGGCACTAAGTTTAGGATCTGTTGGCATTTCCCTAGTGCTATTTTAGATAAGATGATAGCTAATAACATTACTTCATATTCTGGAACTGAGTCTTTGAAGATTGGTGGACAGAAGATATTTATGGATGGAGCCTTAGGTTCTCAAACAGCCTTGATGTATGAACCCTACGTTGGTACTAATGATTACGGAAGATCAATCTATTCCGAAACAGAACTCCAAGCTATGATCGCCAAGGGAGCTAAACATAAGATTTCTTCATCAATCCATGCTATTGGTGATAAGGCCTGTCATCAAGTTATTACAGCTATTGCAAAGTGTAGCAAAATTGACACAACCTTACGTCACAGAATTGAACATCTCCAATGCGTGAGACCCAATGACTATCAAGCAATTAAGGATAATAATATCTACATCGCCTTACAACCTATTCATCTTAGATATGATATAGATTCTATCCAGAAATATACTCCTGAAACAGGAAAATATACCTATAACTTTAAAGATTTAATAGACAGAGAAATACCTTGTGGCTTTGGTTCTGATGCTCCAGTTGAGATCATTAACCCATTTCAAGGAATCTACGCAGCTATCATGAGAAAGCCTATGAACGACCCAACAAAACCAAGTTGGCGACCTGAACAGGCGATTACCACTCTTCAAGCCCTTAAGGCTTATACTTCTTGGGCCGCTAAAGCTTCTGCCTCAGAACATATTAGAGGAAAAATTAAAGAGGGATACTTAGCTGATTTAATCGTTATTGATGATTTCACTCACTATACTCCTGAATTCTGGCTAACAGCTAAATCACTTTTAACCTTAGTTGATGGTGAAGTGGTCTATAAAGATGAAGAATTTACTAACTAAATTAACCGAATCTCTTTTAGCTTATCATCCAGAAGTAATCAACTATGATGAGTTTAAGCACTCGGCAATTTTCCTGCCCTTAATAGAGACTCAAGGTAAAACATCTCTCCTCTTTGAAAAAAGGACTATGAATATTACACAAGGAGGTGAGATTTGTTTCCCTGGAGGAAGAGTAGAAGTCAATGAAGTCCAGAATCCCTTAACAACTGCCATTAGAGAGACTTCTGAAGAGCTAGGAATTGCTATTGATAAAATTTCTATCATCAGCAGACTTCCTAGACTTATAACCCCTGATGGTAAATTGATTGACGCTTTTATTGGAAGAATCGAGAAAATAAGCTTTACAGATCTAGTAATTAATCCTGGTGAAGTAGATAAGATATTTACTATTCCACTTGCTACCCTGAAACATTTAAAATTTCAAGAATATCAAATCAACTCTACAAATTTCTCAGGAGATTCATCTTCTGACCCAAGCCTTCTTCCTGTAAAAAAACTAGGACTTCCCCCAAAATATCAAGGTTCTTGGGGCAAAAAAAGTTATAGAGTTTATTACACTGAATGGCAAAATGAGAAAATATGGGGTTTAACAGCTCGTTATCTAAAACACATAAAAGAAATGCTTTAGCCCAAATTCTTTAAGTTGTCTTATACACTCAATATCTCTTCATAGAAGATGATAAAAATCTGTATTCTTCTTCAAAATTCGATGGCACCTACTGGCTTTAACAATCTTTTTTAACATATTCACAAAAACTTATTGACATCATCCAAGAAATCTTTAATATTTGTATATTAATGAGCATTTAAAGATATTAAATGTCCATCAAAAATCGTTAATACTTTCTTAAAGGCATAGCACCACAATCAGATAAACTATGACCTATGAGAAATAAATAATTACTTAGGAGAAACTATGAATCTACCATGGTATTGGTTTATTGCCCCATTTGGCTCAATACTAGCTCTTCTTTTTGCTTATATTTTCTATATAGAGGTAAAACAACACGACCCTGGAAATAATCGAATGCAAGAGATCGCCAGTTACATTAAAGAGGGAGCTTACGCTTACCTTAAACAACAATACATCGGTGTTAGTATCTTCTTTATTTTTGCCTTTGTAATTTTCACCTTTATGGTATGGGGTTTAAATATCCTTAATACATGGGTACCTATTGCTTTTATCACCGGTGGACTATTTAGTGGATTAGCTGGATTTATTGGTATGAAAACTGCCACAATGGCATCTTCAAGAACTGCTCAAGCATGTAGTAAAAGCCTTAATAAAGGCCTAAAAGTAGCTTTCCGAGCTGGTTCTGTAATGGGTTTAGTCGTTGTTGGCTTAGCTTTGATCTTTATCTCTGGTTGGTTCTATTTCCTTAATGCAATTGGAATGGATTTACAAAAAATCACAATTATCATGCTCTCCTTTGGTATGGGAGCATCTACCCAAGCCCTTTTTGCCAGACTTGGTGGAGGCATCTACACAAAAGCAGCTGATGTGGGAGCTGATTTAGTAGGAAAAGTTGAAGAAGGTATTCCTGAAGATGATCCCCGTAATCCAGCTACTATTGCTGATAATGTAGGTGATAATGTCGGTGATGTAGCAGGAATGGGAGCTGACCTTTTTGAATCTTATGTCGGGTCTATCTTAGCCACTTCTGCTCTCGGTATGGCGGCAGTTGTCCAATTTGGTTCTGAATTTAAAGAACTGTGGGGATTAAATTTTGTTATTGCTCCCATGATTCTAGCTGGAGTTGGAGCTATTTTATCTATTCTTAGTATTTATATGGTCTCAACAAAAGATAATGCAACAAGTAAAGATCTATTATTTTCACTTAACAAAAGCGTATATATAAGCTCAGCCTTAATCGGTATTGGTTCTTTCTTTATCTGCAAATACTTGCTCCATCCTTCTATCTATTTAGGGGTATTTATTGCAAGTCTTACAGGTCTAGTCGCTGGGATTCTAATCGGTTATTCGACTGAAAGATATACTTCTGATAGCTATGCTCCTACTCAAGGGATAGCTAAACAAGGAGAATATGGACCTGCGACAGTCATCATTGATGGTTTAGCTGTTGGCATGAAGTCAACTGCAGCCCCTGTTATCATTATCGCTGCTGCTATTTTGATTGCTTTCTCCGCCAGCGGAGGTTGGTCAAGTATAGAGTTAGGTCTCTACGGAATAGGTTTTGGAGCTGTTGGTATGTTAGCAACCTTGGGTGTTACTTTAGCAATGGACGCATTTGGCCCAATTGCTGATAACGCTGGGGGGAATGCTGCCATGTCAGGACTTCCTGAAATCGTTAGGAGTAGAACAGACGCCTTAGATGCTGTAGGAAATACCACAGCAGCAACTGGCAAAGGATTTGCAATTGGTTCTGCAGCCTTAACTGCTATGGCACTTCTTGCTGCCTATATTGAGGAGATTAGAAGTTCATTACTAAGAATTGATCCAGATCAGTTAATAAATGGCTTGAATTTGAGTATAGCAGGAGTTTCTGATTTTATGATTCACTACCAAATTACCTTAATGAACCCAAAACTTTTAGTTGGTGCTTTTATTGGTTCCATGGTAGCTTTTCTCTTCGCCTCATTCACAATCAAAGCTGTGGGAAATGCTGCTGGAGATATGGTAAAAGAAGTGAGAAGGCAATTTAAAGACATCCCCGGTATTTTAGAAGGAACTACAACTCCAGATTATAAAAGATGTGTTTTAATATCTACCAAAGCTGCTCAGCGAGAAATGACCAAACCTGCTATGCTAGCGTTAATAACACCAATAGTTGTTGGCTTAATCTTAGGAATTCCAGGTGTTTTAGGTCTTTTAGTAGGTTGTTTAATATCAGGTTTAGTATTAGCAATCTTAATGAATAACTCTGGTGGAGCTTGGGATAATGCAAAAAAATACGTAGAAACAGGTCATTTTGGTGGTAAAAACTCCATAGCACATACAGCTACTATCGTCGGAGACACAGTTGGTGATCCTCTTAAAGATGCTGCTGGTCCATCCCTCAATATTTTAATCAAATTGATGAGTATTGTTTCAATTATCTTTGCTGGATTAATTATCTCCTACTCTCCTTATATCGAAGGAATTTATGATCAAGGTTCTGGTGCTCTGAATCAAATGCTCATAAACACAGATGAAGTAAATTTAAGTGATATGGAAAATTTGCAACAAGATTCACAAATAATATCTAATATTGATCAAGAGAGTAATATTATTCTTGTCCCAGAAAAAGAATAATTGTAGATAAATATAGTGTTATTCTCTCATAGGGGCGGAATAAAATTCGCCCCTATGTTTATAAATTTATTCTTTCCCCAAGCTCCTTATTTCATCAGCATCTTTTTCTTCACAATCTCCTATTCCCCTTTTACCCTAAAGAATAAGTTGGTTGTAACATATAGCGTTTGCTGAAAAATAATAAGAACAAATGCAATGATGCTGATGTGGCACAGTTAAGAAGAAAAAAACCTCTATTTTTTAACGCTCGGTTGCTCTTGACTTTCTAGGAAGTAACTCAATCCAGCCCTGATGTTACATCTAAAGAATTAAAGAGAATACTAGTGGATGATAAAAGTTGTAAATTCGTCTTTGATACAGGTAAAGGTTTAGAATTACTGTTCTCTTCAATTCTTAATTATTTTATTTAATCATATATTTCTGATTTTATCTTTGTCTTTTAGGCAAATATATTAGTTGATTATTTATTTGTATTTTTGTGTTTATATTTAACTTATACATTATCTCACTCATAGCATACCCAACTAAACTCAAAGTTTAATCTTGACATATTTTGCTCTTTCCTACAATAACATTGAAATATAAAATTACTAATAAAGGATTATTATGGGACCGTTCAAACATGTTATCAAATATGTTAAAAAAAGTTTTCCCCGTATTCTATTGGGATTCGTTGTTCTCTTAATTGTTGATATAATTCAGCTGATAATCCCAATCTTAACCAAGAATGCTATTGATAGAATCCAGACTCAATCAATCTTGAAATCGGGATTAATTGTTGTAGCTGCTCAGATTTTGGGACTGACAGTTGGGATCATGGTCATGAGATTCTTTTGGAGAATTTTGATTATAGGGAATTCATTCATTATAGAAAAGTTAATTAGAAATCAGTTTTACGAGCATTTAATGAAATTATCACAGAACTTCTTTAATCGTCATAAAATAGGTGATCTCATGGCTCATGCTACTAATGATTTAAATGCAGTGCGAATGATGTTTGGATTTGGTTTAATTGCTGGTTTTGATATTGTTGTGATGACTATCGCTTCCCTAAGTTTCATGGTGGGAATCAATGCTAGGCTCACACTCTATGCAATTATTCCAATGCCCATAATAACTCTAAGTATTCTTTTCTTTGGTAAAAGGCTACAAAGAAGATTTAGGCAGGTTCAAGAGTCTTTCTCTAATATGTCTGGTATAATCCAGGAAAGCATTTCTGGGATAAAAGTTATCAAAGCTTTTGTTCAAGAAGAGCCTGAATTGGAGAAAGTTAAAGAAAGTTCAAGGGATTATGTTCGTAAGAATATCTCAATGGCAATACTAGATGGTATTTTTCACCCCTTTATGGGCTTTATCATTAGTTTATCAATGCTGATAACCTTGGTTTTAGGTGGTCAATTAGCTATAAATGGGACAATTTCTATAGGTGATTTCTACGCATTCAACTCTTATTTAGGCATGTTGATTTGGCCTATGATGGCTATTGGTATGGTAGTAAACCATTACCAACGTGGTACAGCTTCCTTAAAAAGATTAAATGTTATTTTTGATGCTGTTCCTCAAATCTCAGATACAGAAGCTGACTCCTCTATAAAAGAGATTAAGGGTAAAGTAGAGATAAAGAACTTAAGTTTTGTTTACCCTGATTCTACAGCCCAAATCTTTGAAAGCATCACTACTTCTATTGATATAGGAAAGACTTTAGCAATTGTAGGTAAAACTGGTTGTGGTAAAACAACAATTATTGATCTGCTTACAAGAGTCTATAATCCCCCAAAAAACACAATATTTATTGATGGAAATGATGTACATAAAGTTCCTTTAGACATTTTACATAGGGATATTGTGATGGTACCTCAAGATATTTTCTTATTTTCAGAGACATTGGCAAATAACATTGCTTTGGGGAGGCCCGATGCCTCTCGTCATGAAATTGAAGAGGCTACTAAGCTAGCACAAGTATATGATGATATTATGGGCTTTGAACAACAATTTGATACTATCGTCGGTGAAAGAGGAACCACGCTTTCTGGTGGTCAGAAACAAAGAGTTGCTATTGCTCGTGCTTTGCTATGCAACCCAAGTATTTTAATTTTAGATGATGCTCTTTCGGCTGTAGATACCTTAACCGAGAAAAATATTCTTAACCATTTGATCAGTTTCCGTAAGAATAAGACAACTATAATCATTTCTCATAGAATCTCTTCAGTTAGCCATGCTGATAAGATTATTGTCATTGACGAAGGTAAGATTGTGGAGAGTGGAAATCATAATGAGTTGATTGCACTGAATGGTTTATATAAAGATTTAGATGATAAACAGAAGATTGAAGAGCGTTTAGAAGGAGATTTTTAATGAGACATTCAGGCATGGACTATGATGAGATAAAAAAGAATATCTTAGATAGAAGACTTTTAGGTTACTTGCTTCGCTATTTAAAGCCATACCTATGGATGGTCTTCTTATCTTTGATTGTTTTATTTGTTATTGCAGGAATTGAGTTAGTATTACCTCTGATTACCAAATCTGCTTTAGATGATTTTATTATTCCTAACAAGAGAATTCATAGAACTTACACTGAAGAGGATAGAGTGCAGTTAGAAGAAATACTAGCTGAAGACAGTTACTACGTTAGTACCTACAACAACACAACAGCTTTTATCATCGACAGTCAAGAAGTAAAAAGAGTACAGAAACTATATCCAGAGTTAATGTCTAAATATGATATAAATAAAGAGCTTTTTTATGTAATTCCTTATAATGAAAGAAATAACCAGATCATTGCAGATAATAACTTAGAGGATACCTTGACTGAGATTTCAGATGAATATCTTGCCCTTCCCTATTCTGCAGTTAAAAATCTTTCAGCAACAGATATCTTAAACTTGAATAAACAGGTTCAATATAAGTTTTTAGGCAAAAGAAATTATGTCATTAACTTCTGGATATTAGGAATTATCTACTTGGTATTTGTTAGTTTCAAGTTTGTTTTTCAGTTTTTACAGACCTATATGACCCGTTATTTTTCACAATATGCAACTAATGACTTAAGAACAGACCTTTATCGCCATCTTCAGATGATGCCAACTTCCTTCTTTGATAAAAATCCGATTGGAAGATTAGTTACAAGAGTAACGAATGATATTCGTTCTATTGATGAGATGCTAGCAGCTGGGGTTATCACTATCATTCAAGATGTTGTGATGATTGTAATTATTGTAGCGATTATGCTGACTCTTAACTGGCAATTAGCTGTAGTTAGTTTTATTACTATTCCACTTGTGATTGTAATTATTACAATATTTAAACGGAAGACACGTAAAATTTATCGGGTTGTAAGAAAGAAATTAGCTGCTCTTAACACAACTCTAGCTGAACACATGTCAGGGGTTAAAATTATCAATCTTTTTAATCAGAGGGTAATTAAGACTGCTCACTTCAAACAGCTTAACCAAGAGTTTTTTGAAACTAACTATGCTCAATTAAAACTCTTTGCTTTCTTCAGACCAATGATTCATGTCATGTCTCAAATATCTGTTGCCCTGATTTTATGGTATGGTGGTGGACAGATCTTGGATGGTATCATAACTATTGGTACTTTCACAGCCTTTACTTTTTATGTTACCAGACTTTTCCAGCCTATTAACGATTTTAGTGAAAAGTTTAATCTCCTACAAGGTGCAATGGCTTCTGCTGAAAGAATTTTCGACCTGATGGAAACAGATCAAGACAACTATCGTGAAGAATTGACTATGAATAAGATATTTGCTGGAAAAATTGAGTTCCGTAATGTCTGGTTAGCTTATAATCCTGATGAATGGGTTTTGAGAGATGTCTCTTTTACTATTAACCCTGGAGAGAGAATAGCTTTAGTTGGTCATACTGGGTCAGGAAAGACTTCCATAGTTAACCTTATCTTAGGAATGTATCCATATCAAAAAGGAGAAATTATTATTGATGATAAGCCTCTTACCAGCTATTCTTTACATGACATCAGACAGAATATTGGCATCGTGCAACAAGATGTATTTCTCTTCTCTGGTACCATTAAAGATAATATTCTGTTAAACAATGATAAACTAGATGATAATAGAATGATTGAGGTTGCTAAAAATGTTAATGTTCATCACTTTATCCAGCAACTTCCTGATAAATATTATGAACCAGTGATGGAGAGAGGTTCTACTTTCTCAGTAGGTCAACGACAGTTAATTGCCTTTGCCCGTGTGCTTGCTTACGATCCTTCAATCTTTATTCTAGATGAAGCTACTTCAAATATAGACACTGAAACTGAGATTCTTATTCAAGATGCTCTAAAGAAGATCATGGAAAATAGAACTTCAATAATTATTGCTCATAGATTGTCTACTATTCAGCATTCTGATAGAATTATTGTTTTACATAAAGGAAAAATCATCGAAGAGGGAAATCATCAAGAACTTCTCAGAAAAGAAGGTTTATATTATGATTTATATAGACTTCAATATAGTTAACATGAACTGTATTCTAGGATTGATAAACAGCATCTTGGATGTGCATATTCGTAATTTCTTAAAAAAATGAAAAAAAAAGTTTGACATTAGTCTTGAGACTTGTTAAATTGCTTTATATAGATATGTAATTTAAAATTTCTGGGAGGAAATATGAAAAAGAACTTATTGTTTGTACTTACTTTTATTTTATTAGTTAGTACTTCTTTTGCTAACTCTTTTAGAGTTGCAGAGATGAATGATTCACAAAATACTGAAAACAGTCGTTTTGAGCAAGTCTCTTGGATTGACGATTTTGAAGGTGAAGACAACTGGACATCAGTTGACGAAACTGAAGCTTCACAATTATGGCATATCCACAATGAGGGCGGAACTCAAGGTAACGTTTGGTGGATGGGTGGAGAAAACGGTGGCTACATCGATGAACTCTACTTAGTATTAGATACTCCAGCTATCCCTGTTACTGCAGGAAACTCAACATTAACTTTCGATTTAAACTATAGTGTTGAAGCACTAGGTGGAACAGGGGATTATGATGGCTGGGATGCTATGAATATTCGTGTTTCAACAGACCAAGAAAACTGGACTGTTATTAGTGGAACTCCTGCTTATAATGCAACTTCATGTTTCTCTTTTGGCTCTGTCCACGGAGAAGGTGTTGGTGTTCCTGGTTGGGGAGGTTCTTCTGATGGTTGGATCAATGCATCTTTCGACCTATCTAGCTACGAAGGTCAAACTGTATATGTAAGATTTGCTTTCGCTTCTGACCCTGCTTATAACACAGCTGATGATGCTAGCTTGTTTGGAATGAAAATTGATAACATTGCTCTTGGTTCATTTACAAATGACGGCACTGAAGGTGATATGGTTTCTTCAAGTTTAGTTCCTCTAGGTGGAGACATCTGGAACTTAGCAGAAGTCACTAACGCTTTCTCAGGTACTCATGTTTATCAATTACAAAATGATGAGGGTACTTATAACCCTAACATGATTAACTCAATAATCTCCCCTGTAATTTCTCTTCCTACTGAAGGTGAAATTACTGCTACTTTCGAATTAATGGGAGAATTTGATGATCCAGATAGTGGTGGATCTGACTTAACTCTAATGGAATATGTTGGTTATGAAATTAAACTTGAAGGAACAAACCAATGGTTAGCAATGTCAAACCCTTATGGTGATCCTAATGGTTCAAATTATGTTTACTCTTCAGTTTCTGATGTTTGGATGCCTTTCCACGAAGCTTACAACGGCTTAGACGGAAGAATTGATGACTACGCAGGTGAAGATGTAAGATTTAAGATTTACTTCAAATCAGATTCAGATACTCCTATTGGATCAGGTCTTTTGGTTGATGACTTTAGAGTTCTTACTGAAGTCTTCCTTGCTGAACCTTACAACCTTCAAGCTGAGGTTATCAATCAAGAAGTTCAGTTAAATTGGGAACAACCTTTACAAATGGCTGAAACTGAATTTACATGGACTAATGGTACATTCTCAAGTTTTGTTAATGATGGTCAGCCTTATGCAATTAGAGTTGATAATGATGCAGATTATGACAAACCACTTTCAAAAATTGGTTTTAGTTTATACAATACAAGTGGTACTGTTACTGGTACTGCAGCTGTAATGGCTTGGGAAAACAATGCTGGATTACCAGGTGATCAAATAGCTGTTGTAACTGGTGTTTCTGGTATGGTTTCACAACAATGGATGGATGTTGATGTAATGTCTGAAAACATTCTTGTTCCAGCTAATGGATCTATTTTCGTTGGTGTAGGTGATTTTGATACAACTGACCAAGGTCTACTTGCTGAAGGAGTTTCAACACCTGTTGGCTCTTATGCTTTTGTTCAAGGAACTTGGGCTCCAATGAATGAAGTATATACTCAAGATGGTGGACTTACCAACTCTGCTATCAGAGCTACTATTTTGGAAAATGATCCAACTCTTCCATCAGCTGATAGCTACAAAGTTTATCATTCAGAAGATGGTAATAACTATACATTCTTAGCTGAAACTGCTGATACAGCATATCTTCATACTTCACCAGTTCTAGGTGCTCTGAACTTCTATAAAGTTACAGCACTCTTTGGTGTTAATGAATCATTAGGTGTTACTACAACGGCATTCTTATTACCTGATGGAATTACTGAAATTATGAATGATGATGGTACTGCCGAAGAAGCTGCTACAGCTGGCGTAAGTAACATTTTGGCTACAAAGTTTGTCCACACACATGAAGCTACTCTTAGTTACATTAAGTTCTATATTGAGACCTTAGACACTTCTAACATGTTATATAGAATTTATGATGTTGATGAAAGTGGAATGCCTGCTGAAGATATTGCAACTGCAGTTATTCAAAGTTCTGAATTAGTTCAAGGTTGGAATACTGTTGAATTACAGACACCATATACTTTCGCTGATGGAAAATTCTACATTACTTTTGTTAATGTGAATAACTCTTCTTTAATTGGTTTAGATACTGATACCAATAATAATTACTACCTTTCTACAGATCAAGGTGAAAACTGGACTGTTCAAACTTCTGGTAACTTAATGGTTAGAGCTTTAGTTGTTAATGGTGACGTTGATAACTATAACGAAGAAATTGCTCCTGTAGTTTCTAATGTTAATAACTATCCAAACCCATTCAACCCTCAGACTACTATCAACTTCAACATGTCAAAAGCAGGAAAAGCTA
>Ga0265294_10009255_pt1 | contig 11384 bp, 11 predicted proteins | sample MunlanPumphouse3_FD_192504 | JGI IMG/M metagenome (GOLD analysis project Ga0265294, IMG submission 192504) | Groundwater microbial communities from a municipal landfill in Southern Ontario, Canada - Pumphouse #3 | ecosystem: Environmental > Aquatic > Deep subsurface > Groundwater | place...
AATGGCTGCGGTCAAAGTAGTTTTGCCGTGGTCAACGTGGCCAATCGTGCCAATGTTTACATGCGGTTTGTTGCGTTCAAATTTAGCCTTCGCCATGATAACAGGCCCTCCTCATTTACACTTAGTAATTTTGTGTACCCTTGATTGGTTGATGTTACTTGATATGGAGCCCACATCCGGACTCGAACCGGAGACCTCTTCCTTACCAAGGAAGTGCTCTACCTCCTGAGCTATGTGGGCATTAAAATCTGGAGCGGGAAACGGGACTCGAACCCGCGACCCTCAGCTTGGAAGGCTGACGCTCTAGCCAACTGAGCTACTCCCGCATAAAATCCAGATGAAGATATTGAGAAACTATCCAGCAGATTCTTACCAGTTCATACGACAAAGTCTCCTGGGATCAAGCTCTACTACCAGCTTCCGATGATTATGTGGTGGAGGGAGGAGGATTCGAACCTCCGAAGTCTACGACGACAGATTTACAGTCTGTTCCCTTTGGCCGCTCGGGAATCCCTCCAGGGAGAATCGTACCTTTCAACTGTCTGTGGAGCTGGCGATGGGACTCGAACCCGCAACCTGCTGATTACAAGTCAGCTGCTCTGCCAATTGAGCTACGCCAGCAATTCAACCAACCAGCACTTTAATCGAAATTATTTATTTAAAGAAAAACACCGCCCATGTCAAGTCTTTTTAAAAAAAAGAAATAAATACATAGACGCCAAGAGATTACATTATATTGAGTACAAGGTCTGTAGGTCTTTAAGAGGATGCTAGAACAGGTAGAAGTGCTTGCTTCATTTTTTTCAGCGCACCTTCTTCAATCTGCCGGACACGTTCCCGTGAAATGGAAAAATTAACAGCAATTTCTTGAAGTGTCATAGGGTCATCGGAAGTAATTCGGCGCTCAATAATAAAACGTTCCTTTTCATTGAGGATAGACACGGCCTGTGCCACCTGTCTCTGAAGTTGTTGGTTCATCTGGTATTTCGCCAGAAGTTCTTCCTGATTCATCCTGTCATCAACCAGACCCTCTAAGACCGTCAATCCCTCACTGCCAGGTATCTCTGCATCCAGCGAAAGTTCACCCTGAAGACGCTGTTCCATCTCCAAAACTTCATGATCTGTTACATCAAGCACCTGTGCAGTAGCATGGATGTCATCCTCGCCACCGCTTAATTTGCGAATGGCGTTCTTAGCTTCCCGAAGCTTAAAGAAAAGCTTGCGCTGGGCTTGGGTCGTACCGATCTTCAGGAGACTCCAAGCTGATATAATATGGTTTTGAATATATGCTTTGATCCACCAAACCGCATATGATATAAGGCGAATTCCCCTGTAAGGGTTATATTTACGCACTGCCAGCATGAGTCCTATGTTACCCTCTTGAATCAAGTCGAGTATCTTAAGACCGTAATGACGGAATTCAGTAGCAACCTTTACCACAAAGCGAAGATTGGAGGTGATTAAGGCATGTGCTGATTCTAAATCCTTCTCCTCAAAAAACTTGACGGCGTGACGGTGTTCATCCTCTTCGGACAGAACAGGAAATTTGCGTATTTCTGCAAGATAGAGCGAAAGACTGTCTGTAATAACCGGCAGACGTGTGACCATGATCCAATCCCCTTGAATTAATATTGAAACGGATATATTAGCACTCTAACCACTAGACTGCTAACACTTTAGCAACTCATTCTTCAAAAATCAAGTTTGTAAATGCTACTCCTTGTATTCACTGGAGACTTCCTGTAAAAAAAAGCGCCCAATCTGCGGACGCCTTAAATCATACCATATAATCGTCAGTACTCTGGACTACTTGCGCAGCACCTTGATGACCGCAGAAAAGTCTTCCTCTCCCCAACCAGCTTCAACAGCCTCTTCATACACCTTGCTGGCAGCCTCGGCAGCTGGAAGGTTAAGCCCAACCAAGCGTGCAGCGTTCATAACCATATGCAGTTGCTCATGGACATACTTGAGTGCCAAACTACGCGAAAAATCACCCCGGGCCATAGCACGCCCTTTAAGGTGAAACAGAGGGGAAGCAACACCTCTGGTATCGAGAACCTCAAGAATCTTGTCGGCAGTGAACCCCATTTTCTCTCCGAAAACAAGCCCTTCAGCCAACACCTCTACCAACTCGGCCTGAACAAGGTTGACAATAAACTTCATCTTGGTGGCATCACCCACTTGACCAACGTGAATAACGTTGAGGCCAAAATAAGAGAAGGGTTCCTGGCACCTGCCAATCAGTGCCGGATCTCCTCCCGCAATAATTGTCATCATCCCGTTAACAGCATTGACCCTATTACCCCACACTGGCGCATCAAGATACATAACCTTCTTTTTAGTAGCTTCTTCGTACACCCTCATGGTGGTTTCAAGGGAGTGGGAGCCCATGTCAGCCAGGATGGTACCAGAATCAATGCCTGCGATGATACCATCAGCGCCAAAAACCATGGGAATCAGATCATCCCCCTCCGCCACAATGGCGATCACCATGTCGCGCCCTTTAGCTGCCTCAGCAGCAGATGACGCGTCGTTTGCTCCCAGTGCAACCAAGCTTGCAACCGCCTCCTGATTATTGTCAAAGACAGTCAACTCATAGCTTCCCTTAACCAGATTGGCAGCCATATGTTTACCAACGGTGCCAAGCCCGATGAACCCAATTTTTCTCAGCATCAGTGTGCCTCCTGAAATAGAATCATGTTTTCAAAATAAGTTACTTAATTTTACACATAATATACACAACTGGCAACTGTCAAATTACAAAATATGTGTTCGCATAAAACATCATACATAACATAGCGTTTAGAACAATCCACTTCAACGAGAGATAATAACTCCGATACGCAGACAACGCTTGCTCAAACGACAGACAGAACAACGTGGCGACACCGGGGAACAGAGATTTTGGCCAAAGGCCACCAAAAGATCATTGATCTCAATCCAGTAGTCCTTTGGAAGTATTGTTCGCAGGCACATCTCGGTCTGTTCAGGTGTCTTCGTAGTCACATAGCCCCAACGATTGCAAATACGATGGACATGGGTATCTACACAAATGCCAAGCTTTCCAAATCCCAGTGTCAACACCAGATTGGCGGTTTTGCGACCTACCCCTTTAAACAAAAGAAGTTCATCTATCTCGTCCGGCACGTTCCCACCATAGTCAGCAACAAGTACCCGTGAAATTTCGCGAATCTGCTGCGCTTTATTCCGGTAGAAGCCTGCGGGATAAATCAACAGGGCAATCTCTTCCGCAGTGAGAGCCTGCATCGCTACAGCTGTTTCGGCGCGATCAAATAGCCTGGTCGAGGCCAGTGCTGTAACATCATCCTTGGTACGTAACGAGATAATACAGGAAACCAGTACCTTGAACGGATTACGACCGCCCTTGGCAACAAGCGTAACAGCAGGTGTTTGCCACTTCTGATATTCCTCCCTCAGAATGGCAACGAATGTATGGATATCTTCCGGATTCATGATGGAGATAGTACCTGATAGAGGTATGGTACGCAATACCGGTTTTACTTTATAGTCGGTCGGAGTTAGTATGACTTTATGACAACAGAAAAAAGAAAATACATCGACCTCCATATTCATTCCAACTGCTCAGACGGAGCCTTCTCGCCAAAGGAACTGGTAGAGCAGGCAAAAAAAGAGGGATTGACGACAATCGCCATAGCCGACCATGACTCTGTGGCAGGCGTCCCGGAGACACTATCTGCTGGAGTTGCACACGATATTGAGATAATTCCGGCAGTTGAACTCTCCGTTCAGTACAGAACCTGGCAGGACGTCCATCTGCTGGGATATGACATTGATTATACTGACAGTGGCTTATGCGAACGGCTAAACGCCTTCCGCGAACGGCGGGAACAGCGCAATGTTGAAATTATCCAGATGGTGAATGAAACTCTCTCCGTCGAGATGAGAACAAGGATCGAACTCAGCGAAGTGCTCGCCTACACTCGCGACGCCATCGGTCGTCCCCATATCGCGCGCGCTTTACTGAAAAGAGGGTATGTTGACTCTGTTGAGGAGGCCTTCCGTCGTTACCTGGTACCCTGTAATGTCCCAAAATGTTACTGGCCAATAGATGACGCTATCAGCGAAATTCAACGCGTGGGCGGTGTTGCTGTTCTGGCCCATCCCACCACCATTACTGATGACCGTCAGGAACTGCACAATGTTATCAGGGAATTGGCAAAAATAGGATTGGATGGAATCGAGGTCTTCAACAATCTGGCATTGCCGAATGAAATGGAATACCTGCGAAGATTAGCAGAAGAACTTGGACTTTTGGTCACCGGAGGATCTGACTTCCACGGCATTGAGGAAGGGCAGAAAATGGGACAGGGGCGAGGCGGCATCCGTTTCAGCGCCAACCTCCTCATTCCACTCAGAAAACGTCTTGCCGAGCGGCAGAATCAACTTTTATAACGATAAGAATATTCTAAAAGACATACAGGTCGAGATTTAGTAAGATAGTTTTTTTGATTATCAAGGAGAACATGCATCAATGGCACAGTCACGCGCAATAATCATTACCGGCAACGGTACCAACTGCGAGATGGAGGCGGCCCACGCCTGTCGTCTGGGAGGCTTTGGCGATGTGGTTATCGCCCACATCGCCGAGATCCTGTCTGGCGAGATCCGGCTGGACGACTTCCACTTTCTCAACCTGACCGGCGGATTTCTGGATGGCGACGACCTGGGAAGCGCCAAAGCCCAGGCCAACCGTTTGAAGCATGCCACGGTAATTGGTAGTGGCGAGAAACTGGTGGAGCAGTTTACCCGCTTTATTACCGCTGGCAAGCTGATCCTGGGGGTCTGCAACGGTTTTCAGTTGATGGCCAAGATGGGCATGCTGCCCGGTTTTGGCGGTGATTACCTGACCCAGTCGGTTACGCTCACCCATAACGCCTGCGGTCGCTTTCAGGACCGCTGGACCTGCCTGAAGGTTGATCCGGCCTCGCCCAGCGTTTTTACCAAGGGGATTGAGCAGGGTATTTACCTGCCGATACGTCACGGCGAGGGCAAATTTTTGTGCAACTCGGATGCAACCCTGGAGCGAATCGAGTGTGAGCATCTTGCAGTATTCAAATACTCCGGCAAGGACTATTCTGTGCCAACCATGGAGTTTCCCGCCAACCCCAACGGTTCACAAAATGCCATTGCCGGCATCTGCGATCCGACCGGACGCCTGATGGGGTTGATGCCACATCCCGAAGCCTTTGTCCACTATACCCAGCATCCCCGCTGGACACGCGAGACGTTGCCGGAAGATGGGGCCGGCCTGATCCTGTATAAGAACGCAGCACAGTATGTGCGCAATAATCTGCTGTAACCTGTTGTCTCATGCTCAAGGAGCTTAACCTCATGAAATTGTTCCACCCACAAGAAGAATGCGGCGTTTTTGGCGTATTCAATAACCCCGAGGCATCCAAACTGACCTATCTCGGTCTCTATGCCCTGCAACATCGCGGGCAGGAGAGCTGCGGCATCGTATCGTCCGACGGATCCTCCCTGCATGCACACAAACGGATGGGGCTGGTTGCCGATGTATTCGGTAATCAGGATGTCTTTAAAAAGCTGCCTGGTAAATCAGCCATCGGCCATGTGCGCTATTCCACAGCCGGGGCCTCGGTTGAGAAGAATGTCCAACCGATCATGGTGGACTATTCCCGCGGTTCCATTGCTGTGGCCCACAATGGCAATCTGGTAAACGCCCAGTTACTAAAAGCGGAACTGGAGGCATACGGCTCCATCTTTCAGACAACCATGGATACCGAAATTATTATCCATCTGCTCGCGATTGCCCGTAACAACTCGCTGGTGGATCGCATTGTGGAGGCCCTCAAGCGCATCAAGGGGGCCTACTGTCTGTTGTTTCTGACCGAGAGCCGCATGATTGCAGTGCGAGATCCCAATGGTTTTCGGCCGCTCTGCCTGGGCAAACTGGGCAACAGCTGGGTGGTGGCCTCGGAAAGTTGCGCACTCGACCTGATCGAGGCGGAGTTCGTGCGTGAGATCGAGCCGGGCGAGGTGATAGTCTGCAATACAGATGGCGGAATCGAATCGCTGTTTCCCTTTAAAAGGATCGAGCCGACCCCCTGTATTTTCGAGTTTGTCTACTTTGCCCGTCCGGATTCCGATATCTTCGGCAAGAACGTCTATCTGACCCGAAAGGAGCTGGGGCGTCAACTGGCCCGCGAGTACCGTGTGGATGCCGATGTCGTTATCGCCGTACCTGATTCCGGCATGCCGGCTGCCATGGGCTATGCCGAGGAGTCGGGCATCCCCTTTGAGCTGGGGCTGATCCGTAACCACTATGTCGGACGCACCTTTATCGAACCAGCCCAGGCCATTCGGCACTTCGGGGTAAAGATCAAGCTTAACCCGGTGCGTGAGCTCCTTGAGGGCAAGCGGGTGGTGGTCATTGATGACTCCATCGTGCGCGGCACCACCTCGCGCAAGATCGTCAAGATGGTGCGCCATGCCGGCGCCAAAGAGGTGCATATGCGCATCTCGTCGCCCCCTGTCAGCTACCCCTGTTATTATGGTATAGATACCCCCAACCGTAAGGAACTGATTTCTTCTTCACACACCATAGAGGAGATCTGCCGCTATATCACCGCCGATTCCCTGGGTTACCTGTCCGAGGACGGACTGTTGAAATCGGTAGGGTTGGGCAAGACCAATTTTTGCAAGGCCTGTTTTGCCGGAGATTATCCGGTTGCATTCCCCAAGCCTGTGGAGGCGCCGCAGATGGGACTTTTTGAGGAGGAGCAGAGTAAATATGAGTGACAGGGAAAAATTGAAACAGATCATACTGGAGTTGTCCTACGAAAAACGGCTTGTAAAGCTGGTGTCGGGACGTGAGAGCGATTTCTACTTCGACGGTAAGCAGACCACTCTGCATGCCGAAGGTGGTTTTCTTGTAGGCAAGCTGTTCTACGAGGCCATCAAGGATGTGGAAGGTGTCGAGGCGGTGGGCGGCATCACCATGGGAGCCGACCCGATTGCTACGGCAACCTCCATTGCCGCCTATCTGGCAGGTCGGCCAATGCACGCCTTTATAATCCGTAAGGAGCCCAAAGGGCATGGCACTGGTCAGTGGCTTGAAGGGCGCAAAAATCTGCCACCCGGTACCAAGGTCATCATCGTCGAGGATGTGGTCACTACCGGCGGCTCATCCATGAAAGCGGTCCGTCGTGCCGAGGAAGAGGGGCTGAAGGTGATGGGAATAATCACCCTGGTGGATCGCGAAGAGGGCGGTCGGGAGAACATTGAGGCCGAGGGATACTGGCTTAGAACGATCTTTACCAAGAGCCAGTTGGTGGGAGATTGATCAGATTTTAAAAGCCCCGTTGAATGCAGCGGGGCTTTTTTTTAAACCTCAGGATCAAGATGTCCATTTCCAATTGGACGCATGAATAGGCAGATCGAAGCTTACCATTACCAAAACCGAAGAACAGGGATATTACGCTATGAGCAAAGAACAAACAGATAAAGGCGAAATCATCCTTTACACTTCGCCAGAAGGGAAGAAGAAAGTTGAGGTTGTTTTTCAGAATGATAATTTCTGGTTGACTCAAAAGGCAATGGCGGAGCTTTTTGGAGTGCAACGCCCTGCAATTACCAAGCATCTCAAGAACATCATCGATACCGGGGAACTGATTGAGAGTTCAGTTAGTTCCATTTTGGAACATACTGCCGACGATGGGAAAATTTACGCGACAAAATACTACAACCTCGACACCATCATTGCTGTGGGCTACCGCGTTAACAGCTATCAGGCCACCCAGTTCCGCATATGGGCGACCCTTACTTTGAGAGAGTGCATTATCAAGGGTTTCGTCCTCGACGATGAGAGACTGAAACAGGGCAGGAAATTCGGTAAGGACTATTTCGATGAACTTCTGGAACGCATCCGCGAGATCCGTGCCAGCGAGCGCCGCTTTTATCAGAAAATCACCGATATTTACGCGCTTTCCGCCGATTACGACAAAGACGCTCCCCAGACCAATGAAATTATCTATGCTTCCGCTATGCGACAAAGCTTTACATGGGCTTGACCAGTTGGAAGCAGGCGCCGGACGGCAAGATACTTAAATCGGATGTGACCGTCGCCAAGAATTATCTCAGCGAAGCCCACATTAAGGAGTTAAACCAGATTGTTTCCGCTTATCTTGATCTGGCCGAGAACCGGGCGTAACGGCAGATACTGATGAAAATGGCGGATTGGATAGCGTTTTTGCATAATTTCCTGGAGCTTTCCAACTATCCGATTCTTGAGGACAAAGGCAGGTAACCGCTCTGGAGGCAAAACTCAAAGCGGAACAGGAGTACGATGTCTATCGCAAGATTCAGGATGAAACCTATATCTCCGATTTCGACAAAGTAGATTCAACGGATTGAGGGTAAAAAATGAGTTGCCTCTTTGAGTCAGGAATTGTGGGGGTCTCGGAGCAATTTTATTGGTTTGGTTTTGTTGGAGTTCGGGCAGAACAATGGTGTCAAACCAGGCAGAACAATGGGGCAGAACAATGGTGTCAAACTTTGACACCTTACATGCCTGTAGTGTAGGTTTGACACCTTACATGCCTTTACATGCCTTGGTGTAGGTTTGACACCTTACATGCCATGATGGCTTCCTGCATGGCTTCTCCAATGCGGGTCGGGCTGGTCGAGACAACGACACCGCATTCCTGAAGGGTGCGAATCTTATCTCCGGCCTTGCCCTTGCCACCGGTGATGATGGCGCCGGCATGTCCCATTCGCTTGCCGGGCGGGGCGGTGACCCCGGCTATGAAGGCGGCTACCGGTTTCTTCATATTATTTTTGATCCACTCTGCCGCAGCCTCTTCCGCCCCTCCGCCGATCTCGCCGATCATGAAAATCCCTTCGGTGTCGGGATCCTGGTTGAAGAGATGGAGCACATCAATGAAGTTCATGCCTATGATGGGATCGCCGCCGATCCCGACACAGGTAGATTGCCCAAGCCCGACATCAGTCAACTGCTTGACCGCTTCATATGTCAGGGTGCCGCTACGGGAAACAACTCCGATCTTACCCTGCTTGTGGATGTGACCAGGCATAATGCCGACCTTGCACTCGCCAGGGGTGATGACGCCGGGACAATTGGGGCCGATCAGGCGGGTCTTGCTCCCTTGCAGGATTGCCTTGACCGGTACCATATCGCGTACCGGAATACCTTCGGTGATGCAGACCGCCAGCTCAATGCCGGTATCGGCAGCCTCAAGAATGGCGTCGGCGGCGCCGGGAGGGGGGACAAAGATCATGGAGACATTGGCGCTAGTGTAGCGCACTGCTTCTTCGACGGTGTTGAAAACCGGGATTCCCTCAATGTGAATGCCGCCTTTGCCGGGGGTAACGCCAGCCACTATGTTGGCGCCGTACTCGCGGCACTGCTGGGTATGGAACAGGCCGCTACGACCGGTGATGCCCTGGACGAGGATCTTTGAATATTTGTTGAGTAGTATGGACATGAATTTTCTCCGTTTGATGGTATGTTGGGGGACTAGCCCAGCATTTTCACAATCCGCGCAGCTGCATCGCCCAGGTTGTCGCCTACCTGAACGTTCAAGCCTGATTCACGCAGGAGTTTTTTACCCTCTTCAACCTTGCTGCCGTCCATGCGTACGACGATTGGCAAGGTGCAGTTGACCTCGCTGGCCGCCTCGATAATTCCGTGAGCAATAACGTCGCAGCGCATGATCCCGCCGAAAATATTGACAAAGATCCCTTTGACGTCATGATCCTGTAGGATGATCCTGAAGGCCTCGGCCACCTTCTCCTGGGTTGCTCCGCCCCCAACATCCAGAAAGTTGGCCGGTTCGCCGCCACACTCCTTTAGTACATCCAGGGTTGCCATTGCCAGGCCGGCGCCATTTACCAGACAGCCAATAGAACCGGTAAGCTTGATGTATGCCAGGTCGTATTTGCCGGCAGTTATTTCCAGCGGATCGAGTTGGGAATAGTCCATCATGTCAGGGTATTCACGGTGACGGAAGACAGCGTTATCGTCAAAGACGATCTTTGCGTCCATGGCCATCAGCCATCCGGCCTTGGTGACCACCAGCGGGTTTATCTCAACAAGGGAGCAGTCCTTTTCCTGAGAGGCGCGATAGAGGTTCATCAGCAGCTCGACACAGTCTTCGCAGACCGAGCCGGCCAGACCGAGAGCCAGGGCAATCTTGCGGGCCTGGTAGGGCCGCAGACCGGTTAAGGGGTCAACGGTAAGGGTATTGATCTTTTCGGGGCTCTTGCTGGCCACCTCTTCGATATCCATACCCCCCTCAGCCGAGGCGATCAGAATGTAGCGGGAGGTTTCGCGATCAAGGGTGATGGAGAGGTAGAATTCGCGAGCAATCTCGACCGCTTCTTCCACCAGGATACGTCGAACCTTCAGGCCTTGCGGGCCGGTCTGGTTGGTGACCAGGTTGCGGCCGAAAAGCTCCTTGCCATACTCCTGGGCCTCCTCCGGATGGTACACCACTTTGACGCCGCCCGCCTTGCCGCGTCCGCCGGCATAGATCTGGGCCTTGACCACGCAGCGCCCCCCCATCATTTTGGCAGCCCGCTCGACCTGGTCTGAGGTCAATGCCACCCGTCCGCGCGGAATCGGGATACCGTAACTGCTGAGAATCTCCTTGGCCTGATACTCATGAATATTCATGGTGTACGCTCCATCGGATGAATTTTGGACATTGTAGCAGGAAAAAGAGTGTATACAAGGCGATTTCACAATAGAACAAAAAACCTGGTCTGAGTAAAATCACTTCGTTGTGTTGGATTTCTGGCGGTTTATTTTGGCATATTCTGCTTCAGATGCACGGAGATACACTGGCAGTAGCCGGGCTGGTTCACATGCCTCGCCTCTGCGAAGAGCCTCCAAGCCCAGTAGCGCGCCATTTGCGGCATGACCCTGCTGGTACGGAAAAGTGGCGAAGATTGCATGGTTATCCATCCTGTCAGCAATTATATCGTGGTAGCGCAACGCACCATCACCAACATAGATGACCGGTCTCTCAGTGGTTTCGCAGACCAGATCGAGGAGGCGTTCAGGTGACATGACGCAGTCATTTATGAGCGCTGCGGGTATTGCTGAAGAGCAGTCGTAGAGCGCCGCGTAAACTTCGCTTTTGCGGGCATCCAGCAGGGGGCAGACCAGATGGGCGGACAGAGGAAAGTTCATGGCCAGCAGCGCCAGGGTGGAGAAGCCGACGCACTTTTTTCCCGTGGCCAGGGCCAGCCCTTGGGTTGTGGCCACGCCAGCTCGCACACCGGTGAAAGAACCGGGGCCAATGGAGCAGGCAAACAGGTCTATCTCGCCGATGACCAGTCCAGCTATTGTCAGCAGACGC
>Ga0265294_10009256_pt1 | contig 11383 bp, 9 predicted proteins | sample MunlanPumphouse3_FD_192504 | JGI IMG/M metagenome (GOLD analysis project Ga0265294, IMG submission 192504) | Groundwater microbial communities from a municipal landfill in Southern Ontario, Canada - Pumphouse #3 | ecosystem: Environmental > Aquatic > Deep subsurface > Groundwater | place...
TCAATACCGAGAGTGTCTAACAATTTTGAAAATTTGTGTCTGTCCTCGGCGCGGTCAATGTCTTTTGGTGAAGTGCCTAAAATATTTACTTTGTTTTTATAAAGGCCCACAGCAAGGTTGTTTGGTGTTTGTCCGCCCATAGAAACAATAACTCCTTTGGGGTGTTCGAATTCATATACATCAAGAACTCGTTCTAAACTTATTTCTTCAAAATAAAGTTTGTCACACATATTATAGTCTGTGCTTACGGTTTCGGGATTGTAGTTAATCATTATTGTTTCAAATCCGGAACGTTTAGCTGTTTGGATGGCATTAACACAACACCAATCAAACTCCACACTACTCCCTATCCGATAAGCACCACTACCTAGAACGATTACCCCTCCTTTTGTTGGTTTTATGTCGTGACTTGTTCCATTATATGTAAAGTATAGATAGTTTGTTTTTGCGGGGTACTCAGCACCAAGGGTGTCAATTTGTTTTATATATGGAATGATATTTAGCTTTTGTCTTTTGTGACGGATACTAATCTCATTTTTTTTGTATATTTCGGCAATATGTTTATCGCTAAAACCTAACTGTTTTGCTTTGCGCAGTAAGGTTTCGGTTAGTTTGTCTTTGTGGAGTTCTTTTTCACACTCCACAATATTTTGTAATTTATATAAAAACCACTTGTCGATTTTTGTATAAGAGTGTATTTTTTCTATTTCAATCCCTTGCGATATTCCCTGGGCAATAGCGAAAATTCTTTGATCCGTTGGACTTTCTAATTCTTCTTGAAGATTTTTGAATTTTATGTTGTATGCCGTGAGCCCTTCCGCCCCTATTTCTACCATTCGTAGTGCTTTTTGGAGAGCTTCTTCAAAGGTTCTCCCGATGCTCATTACTTCTCCGACTGATTTCATTTCACTACTAATGTGTTTGTCTACTTCTTTGAATTTCTTCAAATCCCATCTTGGTATCTTTACTACGACGTAATCAAGAGCCGGTTCAAAACAGGCGCTAGTTTTTTTTGTAACCTTGTTTTTGATTTCAGTTAAAGAATACCCGAGAGCTAGTTTCGCGGCTACATGGGCTAGAGGATATCCAGTCGCTTTTGAAGCAAGGGCGGAACTTCTGGAAAGACGGGCGTTGACTTCAATAACCCTATATTCTTCGGATTTTGGGTCTAGCGCATATTGGATATTACATTCTCCCACAATACCAAGGTGTCTAATAACTTTTATCGCAATTTCTCGGAGCTTGTGATATTCGGAATTGTTGAGAGTTTGGGATGGCGCCACCACAATACTTTCACCTGTGTGAATTCCCAGCGGATCAAAATTTTCCATATTACATACAGTGACGCAGTTGTCGTAAATGTCGCGGACTACTTCGTACTCAATTTCTTTCCAACCCCCTAACCACTCTTCAATTAAGACTTGTTGTGTGGAGGAAAAAGCCTCTTTGCATTTTGTAATAAGCTGTTTCTCGTTGTTACAAATACCCGATCCTTTTCCGCCTAAAGCATAGGCTGCTCTTATCATGACAGGGAAGCCAATTTTTTTTGCGGCAACTTTAGCTTCCGTCGTTGTTTTGGTGGCGATGCTTGTAGGAGTTTTTATTCCAATTTCGTCCAGACATCTTACGAAAAGTTCGCGGTCCTCAGTGTTTTGTATAGTTTGAACACTTGTTCCTAGAACTTCTATATTATATTTTTTTAAAACCCCGTTGTTGTATAAATCCACTCCGCAGTTGAGAGCTGTCTGTCCACCGAAAGAAAGCAAGATACTGTCTGGTTTTTCTTTTTCTATGATACGTTCTACGAAATCTGGAGTTACAGGAAGAAGATAAACATGATCAGCTAAGCCTTTGCTGGTTTGAATAGTAGCGATATTCGGATTTATCAAAACCGTTTCTATTTTTTCTTCCTTTAGGGCTTTGATTGCTTGTGATCCAGAATAATCAAATTCTCCAGCTTGACCGATTTTTAATCCTCCGCTTCCTAATATTAATACTTTACGTGGTTTTATTTTCATTTTTTTAATAAATTAACAAAATCATCAAAAAGAAAGTCTGTGTCGACTGGTCCAGGTGTTGCTTCTGGATGAAACTGAACTGAAAAGAAGGGCTTGTTTTTGTGTCTAATCCCTTCGTTGGTTTTATCGTTGTCGTTTATAAAAAAACTCTCCCAATTATTTGGGAGAGTTTTTTCGCGAACAGCAAAACCGTGATTTTGAGAGGTGATCAAACATCTTTTGGTTCCAACAAGGACACAAGGTTGATTTTGACCGCGGTGTCCATATTTCAATTTATAAGTATCTGCTCCAGTGGCTAGAGCTAAAAGTTGATTGCCGAGGCAGATACCAAAAATTGGTTTATCTTGGGTTAATGCTGTTTTGATATGTTCTATGGTTTTTTTACATTGCTTAGGGTCTCCAGGCCCGTTAGAAATAAACAATCCGTCATATTCTTCTTGGGTGAAGTCATAATCCCACGGAACTTGGATTACCGTGATATCTCTTTTGAGGAAAGATCTAATGATGTTGTTCTTTACACCGCAATCTACCAGAAGAATTCTTTTGGGTCCTTTTTTATAAATGATTTTTTCCTTTGTACTTACCTCGGCAACGAGGTTTTTGTCGGATTTAGTTTCCCACCTTTTTATTTTTTTTGTGTTTCCATTTTGAATATAACCAGACATTGAACCTTGTTTTCTCAATACTTTAGTCAATTCTCTGGTGTCAATTCCATAAATTCCAGGGATGTTATTTTCTTTAAGCCAGGTATCAAGACTTTTGAGTGCATTCCAATGGCTATATTCAAAAGAGTAATCGGAAACAATTAGTCCTTGAATGTGTATATCATTAGATTCAAAATATTTTAAAATGCCGTCTTCTTTGTCGTTGCCCGGAATGCCGTAGTTTCCAATGAGAGGTTGAGTAAGTACTAATATTTGACCTCTATATGATGGGTCGGTTAGGGTTTCGGGGTATCCTACCATTCCTGTATTAAAAACAACTTCTCCGGATGCTTCTATATTTTTTCCAAAAAAATAACCCTCAAATTTGGGGCCTTTTTCTAAAACAAGAATTGCTTTGTCTGCGCGTTTTTCTTTTTTGTTGTCTATGTTTGTTTTGACACTCATTCCCAACAGTTTAATCTAGCCGTAATCTCTAGTCAACTGTGAATAAAAAATTGGTTTTATCCATATTTTATTTAAAAGAAATTATTAGACTACAGAAATATTTCCTTGAACTTTTTTACCGACATCTGTTCCAGCGACCCAACCAGTAGTCCAACACAGCTGGAGAGAAAATCCTCCGCTAGGACGATTGATGTCAATTATATCTCCTAATAAATATAAATTATCAAATAGGTTTGAAGTCATATTTTTAAAATTTATTTCTCGAGGGCTGACTCCTCCTATTGAGGCAATTGCTTTTTCAAAACCAAGTGTTCCGGTAATTTCGAAAGTTAGATTTTTTAATTTTTTTACAAGAGCTTTGCGTTCTTCTTTGGTAATAGAATTAACCTCTCTTTCGGAAAGGTCGATATCTTTAAACTTGAGAATCTCTTCGGAGACTGCTCCTGGCAAAATTTCTGGCAAAACGTTTTTTATTTTTTTGTTTTTGTTCTTCTCAAACAGCTTAAATACTGTATGTTCTAAAGTCTGTTCTTCTGTGTCTGGGAACATATCAATAGAAGCGTAAACCTGTCCTTTCTTGAGTAATTTTGTAACCTCAAAAGAACTGTTAAGAATGAGTGGGCCAGAAACTCCAAAATGAGTGAAAAGAATTTTTCCTCTTTTTTTAAATTTTAATTTTTTGTCTTGTATAAAACCGATGGTCATAAAAGAAAGAGTGACGCCAGAAAGGGAGTGAACCCAATCTTCCTTTACTTTTAATGGTACTAAGTTCGGAGAGAAAAAACCTGTTTTGTGTCCTAGTTTTTCTAACATCTTAAAACCATCACCCGTGGAACCTGTTTCTGGAAGGGCAAGACCTCCTGTTGCTAAAGCAACGTTTTGCGCTCCGAATTCCATTTCTTTTGTTTTTACTTCCCAAGTGCCGTTAGTTTTTTGTTTTAAGGAAGTTACTTTAGTTTCTTTTTTTATTTCTACGTTGTTTTCTTTCATGTATCTCTCTAGAGCGACAAGCACATCTGTTGATTGCTCTCCCTTTGGAAAAGCTCTATCTTTTGCTTCTATGACAAGAGGAAGTCTTCGTTTCTCAAAAAAGTCGAAAGTTTCTTTTACCGAAAACTTTGAAAAAGGGGAGTAAAGAAAATTTTTTGTTTCTGGGAAATTTTCTAGAAATTTTCTTACATCAAAAATTGCTTTCGTGATATTGCAACGTCCTCCTCCAGTGAGGAGAAGTTTTCTTCCGAGTTGTTTATTTTTTTCCAATATTAAAACGCGGGCGCCAAGTTCTGCCGCTCTGCCAGCCGCCATCATTCCGCTTGGTCCTCCGCCAATGACGATGAGGTCGTATGTTCGAGAGTTTGTTTTCATTAGCGGAACTATACAACATAAAATAGAATATGTACAGAAAAAAGTTTTGACCACAGAAGATTAGAAACCAGAAAGAGTAAATGATATAATCTAGAAAATAAGTTTATTATCTAATTTTTTCACGAAAAAATGGCAAAAGAAACAACGTGCAGTGGAATAAACCATAAATGGACAATACTTTGTGGTTCTTCCTCTGTAGATCAAAAAACCAATAATGTCTCTTTGTTTAATCTTGTTGAGCAACTGTCTTTAGATTTAAAAAGGGAAGATTGGGAGAAAGCAATGAGCGAAGGGAAAAAAGGGTTTTTAGTCCAAACCCAATTTGAAGTTGTAACTCTATGGGAAAGAGAGGAATTAAAAGAAGAAATTTTAGCGGAAGCGGAAATCCGACTCATTGATCCCAAGGGAAACGTTTTACACAATCATCCTTATCACCTTAATTTTCCAAATCAAGCGAAACGACATCGAGAGCACACTGTTTGGAGCGGAGTAAAATTAACCCAAGCGGGCGTTTATGTTTTTTCCATTAATATTAAATATCCTAATTCAGACCATTTTCATGAAGTTGGCACGGCGGATTTGTTGGTAAATATAAAGATAAATTAGTCGTTTTCCCATGGAGTTTAAAAAATAAAATGCTAAGATAAAAAAATGTCATCACTGGAATCTTTAAATTTTCAAGATAATCAAAAACCTGAGTCTATTGTTTCAGAAGAAAACGTGGCTTTGAAATCGGAAGATTTTATTTCAGATCGTTTTTTGGAAATACTTGATAAAAACCCTTCTGTGGAAAAAATTGTTGAAGGAATAAAAAGCCAGTTTAATGAAGTAGAAACAGCTACCAACAATTCTTTTAACAAGTCTCTTGATTTGGCAAAATCCCCGGAAAGAGTTCGTTTGATTGAATTGTTTGCAGAAAAAACAGGACTTGATTATTTTTCTCTTCATGAAAATTTTGTTGAAATGCTTGATTTAGTTCCAGATTTAAAAGAAGAAGAGAGAGAAAAAATTATTCAAGAATCAGAAAAGACCTTAACTTTGTGTGAGGGTCGCACATTACTTTCTTTCTATGCTAATAGAAATCCAGAAAACAAGAAAAAATTAACTTCTCCCGATACAAATACTGAAAAAGCGGCTTTACAGCAATCTTTGGCGAAATACTATTTACATCATTCTGATAAATTAGAGGGCATTCAGGTGCGTCTTGATAATTTTGGTAAAAAAGCTTTGGGATCAGAGGAAGAATATGAAAGGATCAAGAGAGGGGTGTTTAGTTTGGCAAATGCATATCAGCACCTTGAATCTATGGGGCACCAGGTTTTCTTTCCTCCTCCTGAGATGGACGCTCGACGAGAAATTGATTTACTTTATGTTGAAAATTCATTCAATGAAGATTTAAGCGAGACAGAAAAAGCCTTTTTTAACAGTAATTTTTCGGTTGAGGAACTTGCTAATCTTGACCCAAGCCTGCTTTCTCGTGTTTCTGGAGTTCAAGTAAAAACAGGACATAATTTAAAAGAAACTTATGGAAATCTTTTTCACAGTCTTGATAATCCCGAGCCTTTGAAGGATGTGCTTCAGGGAGCTTCTCTTGATGAATCTTGTTTTGATTGTCTCAGTGAAGAAGTTGTAAAAAAAACAACTGTTTCTTTGAGTTTAGTAAGAAAAGGGGTTGGTCATTGTAAATCTCTAGCCACAGTATTTGCCTGTCCTTCGGTTGAAAAAAGTCCCTATTCTTCCAACGAAAATTTTTATGAAAAAATGAGAACAATGAGTCGAAAGGCACAAGAAATTATAAAAAATGTTCAGTCCTCGGTTAATTTTTCGGAACAAGTTCCGAGAGGAATAGGAAGCGCTTACGTTTTTGTAGAAGGCCTATCAGAGTAGATAAAAACTTATTGATAAAATTATTTTGAAAATAATATTAAAAAAATGAACAAAAAAACATCTTCTAAACATTCTTTTAATAATCTCTCTTGCGAAGCAACGAGAGACCTTATTGAAAAAAGAAAAAATCAAGAATTAACACCTCACGAAAGGAATGTAGTTTTTGAACATTGTGTGGAGTGCAAAGAATGCCGAGAAATTAACACCAAAATTTTAGAAGAGCTGATTGAGAAAGGCGAAATATTAGAATAAATTTTTTTGCTAACTTTGATTAATCTGTATAATTAAAACTAATTATGAAAAACCAAGACCTTCTTATTTATATTAAAAACAGATTAAACGACGGCGTGAGTCGTGAACAAATTATTTCAGATCTTGAAAAAGTTGGTTGGGAGAAAAAGGATATTGATGATGCTTTTCAAGCTCATGAAGAGGGAGTGCCTATACAGAGAAGCGGGAAAATAAATTTGGTTAAAACAATTACAGCAGTTATGACTATTGTTCCAGTTATTATTATTCTTGGATCGATTTTTATTTTTATAAATGGAGGTAATGTTTTTAGCCAGAGTAATTGTCGTACATCAATAACTTCTGTGATGTCAAATATGAAAACAGTTCAAGTAATATCGGAGCTCTCTTGGGATGATTCGGAATTAGTTTGGGGTACTGGTAATTATAATGCAGTGTGTGGTGCAAATGGTATCCAACAAGATATGACGATTAGGGCGGCAATTGAAGGTGCTGATAATTCAAACGGTGATGGTGTGATTGTATGTGGTAAACCTGCTTTTGGTAATGCGGAGGCATACGCAATATCAGTACAACTCGTTTCTGAAGAACCTACTTTTTGGTGTGTTGATTCTACGGGTTTTGCTGGAGAGACTAATGAGTCAATTGTGGAAAACGATACGGTTTGTCCAAAAAATTAGTTGATTATAAATATTTAAAGATATTATATATGGAAATTAAAAAAAATAATCCTCGCATACCTCTTCCTCCAAAGAAAAAAAGAATCAGGACTATTGCTAAAATTATTTTACTTTGGCTAATCGTTTTTCTTTTTGCAAGTATTACTTTAGCTTCTTTAAATACCGCGAGAAAACCGGCTATTTATTTGTATCCGACAGAAGATATGATGGTGAATGTCAAAGTAAATGTGAATGGATTATTTTTTAATGATATTCCTCATTACGGTGAAGGTTGGAAAGTTTTTGTTACCAAAGATGGAATTATTGAAGGGAAGTATGATTATCTTTTTTATGAAGCGGCACTGTTGCATTTAGATATTCCAGAAAAAGGGTGGGTGGTTAAATATGATCAGCTTGAAAATTGGTTTGATGAAAAATTACCAAAATTTGGTTTGAACGAAAAAGAAAAAAGACAATTTGTAGAATATTGGATAGAGGAATTGCCAGAATCAAACTATTACGAAATAAAACTTTTTGATAAAAAATTTGTTGACGAAAATCTAACTTTAGATATTTCTCCCAAACCAGAAACAATTATTAGGTTGCTGTTTCATTTCAAGGCACTTGATGAAAATGCCAACATTGAAGAACCTATTATCGTAACTCCAGAGAGAAAAGGATTTACTGTGGTGGAGTGGGGAGGAATCTTGAGGTAAGAGATAAAGATTAATCAAAAATAGAAACAAGGTACTCGTCTATCTTTCTTTGTTCCATGTTGTAAAAAAGTAAATTTTCGTCGTGTATTTTTTGGGCGAGAGTTTTACCAACAAAACGCCAGTGCCATGGTTCAAACGTATAATACTGATTGCCTTTTGGGTAGGATAGAATAAATCCATATTTATAAGCGTTGTTTTGTAACCAAGTATATGCTTTTGTTTTGTCAAAGCCACTTAGTTCACCTCCTAACCCTGTAGTAATAAGATCAACTGTTGTTCCGAGTTGGTGTTCTGAGTATCCTTGGTCGGCAGAAAATTGATTTGCGGATTTTTCACCATAGACTACAGTGTATCCACTTTTTAAATTGTCTTGTTCATTAAAAGAACGATAAGCGGATTTGACGTAGAGGGTAACGCCATCTGCAGCAGCGGCATCAATCATTTTTGTAAGAGGAGATGAAACATTTGTGTGAATGTACTGTGTTTTTTGTTCGCTGTAAAGATATTTGTTTAAAATTTCGGAAAGGTCCGAGGGAACATAATGTTCATTAAGGAAAAATACTTTTGAATATTTTTGTAAGAGCTCCTTATCTGTCTGACTTAATTTTTCCAAAGTTCCGACGGTCCCCCCTATTTTTTCCGTTTCTTTTTGGAGAGAAGAGACTTTTTCTTGTTCTCTAGAAAGTGTGTTGGAAAGGCTGTCTGTAAGCTTTTGACTTTCGGTCTTTGTTAAAGAGATATTGTCTTCAATAATTTGAATAGAATCTGTAAGTAATGAAGTTGTGTTTGTAAGGTCCTCTCTTGTTTTTGTAAGTAAATTTTCTTGATTTTGAACTTTCTCCTGTAATTGTGAATATTTTATTTCTTGATTTTGAATATATTCATTCCCTTTGTACCAAGAATACCCGAGTGATACCAACAATATTGGGAGGGTAATAAGAGTGATTGTAGGGAGGTGTGTTACAAAAAAGTTTTCTTTATTTTCTTTCATCTTTTTAAATATTTTTAATGGATAAGATCGTTCTTTTTACTCAATATTTTTTTCTTTATTTTCTGGCATTATCAGTCCAGTACATCGCCAGTTTACTTCAGCTGTTCTTTTTTCTTTGTAGACTACACAAGCTGGATTACAGCCCTCTTTTTTCGTTTCTTCTTTTTGTTCTAATCCAATCCACCAAGTTTTACTGTTTTCGTTGTAAACATATTGGTCGGTTGGTGTTCCTACTTTAGAACATTCTTCGTTTGCTTCCGCGATTTTCAAAGCATCCTCAAAACTTTCTAAAGGTAAAAGGATGTCGTCTTTTGCTTCTTCTTCTCCACTAAAAAAAACGGGTATTTCTAGCGAGTCATCGTTTTCGGGCAAACCCGATGGATTGTCTTTTTTTAGTATTAAAGCGCCATTATTTTTGTAGCTTGGGACCTCGAATTCAATAGTAGCCGTAAAAGGAACAAATTCTTCTGTCATCCATTCTCCTTGAGCCTTGGCAATTCCTTGCCCGATTATTAATCCATCCCAGTTTGTTAAGACTACAGGAAAACTACCTTCAAAGAACCAAGAGCCTTTTGCGTGCCCTTCAATGATAAGAGGGCTTTTTACATTTTGATTTGGGCGTGGATTACTAAGCATAATAAAATTGGATTTTTCAATTTCATTTCCAATATCTTCGGTAAAAGTTTCATCCCCAGCATTACACTGGCGAGGATAGCTTTCCATAACAGGGTTGCCTGAATCTACACATTCTTTAAAATTTGAAATATAATTTTCTACAGAATTTTTTTCTTCATTAGTGTTTTGTATTTTCACAAAACTAAGGATTGCAATTAATATTATTATAAATATAAGTATTTTTTTCATATGTTCTTTATAATTAATTTTTAATTTAGAAGGCCTAAAGAATTTTAAATTAGAAAGAAATTAACACAACTAATTTCTTTCATGATAACATCTTTTGAAGTAATTTTATATTTATTGTAAATCTTTTTTAAGTAAGAAAATAACTTATAGAAAATCTGACTAAACTTTATAAAGATTGACTTTTTTTGTTTTATATGGCAGTATGTTTAGACCTAATTGAAGACGTCAATCTCTTGTAGAATTTAGACCTCTTTAGCGAGGTTATGGAATTTATCTAAAATTTCCTAAGCATACGTTCAGTTTTTGAGCGAAAATAATGAAGTGTTTAAAAGCCTTTTTGATAAGGCGTTTAAACATTGAGTGATTCACAACAAAAAATTGAAATAGCTAAGAAGGTCAGTTTTAACCGCGAAACTTTTTGTTTTTAGTGTTGGAATTTCAGATATTTTTTTAGTATTTATCATGCGCGTAGAATCGCGTTTAATTAACATATATGAATAAAAACTCATTTACACCCACATCAATAACAACGCGAAAGCGTTCTTCCGAAGCACGTCCAAGTCGAACTGGTAGTGCGTCTTCTTCTCGTAGAACTGGACAATCATCGTCTAGTTCTTTTGGCGCGAAACCAAGACAAAGTGGAACAAAAAAATATAGTGGTTCGAACAGTAACAGTTCTGGTGGATATGGTTCCAGTAGATCAGGTGGATATAACAGCGATAGATCACAAGGACGCAGTAGCCGTCCTTCGTCCGGCGGTTTCTCACATAACTCTCAAAGACGTTCTTCTGGTGGAGGTAATAGAAACGGTCGTGGTGCTAGAAAACTACCTTCATTTAATATCTCTTCTTTTATTAATAAATCTGTTTCGGTTGAAAAAACTCCTTTTGTGCCAAAGAATGCTTTTGAAGATTTTGAAATAGACGCTCTAATTAAAAGAAATTTAAAATTAAAAGGTTATATTGCTCCTACCGCGATTCAAGATGAAATAATTCCTCTTGTCCTTGACGGTCGCGACGTTGTTGGACTTGCAAACACGGGTACCGGTAAAACTGCCGCTTTTCTTATTCCTCTCATAAATGAATTGTATACAAAAGGAGATGGGCAAGTACTTGTACTTACTCCAACTCGTGAACTTGCTATTCAGATTGATGAAGAATTTCGTGCTTTTGCACAGGGAATGCATCTTTTTTCTGTAGTTTGTGTTGGTGGAACTCCAATTACTCCACAAATACGAGCGCTTAAAAAGTTTAATCATATTGTAATTGGGACTCCTGGTCGTGTGATTGATCTTATTAAACGTGGCTCTCTTAATCTTAAACAGGCAAAGACGGTTGTTCTTGATGAAGCAGACCGTATGCTTGATATGGGATTCATTGATGATATGCGTTTTGTTTTAGAGTGTGTTCCAAAAGAACGTCATACTCTTTGTTTTTCTGCGACAATGGCTCCGGCGATTGAAAGAATCGTTTCTGATTTTTTGAAAGACCCAATAAAAGTTTCTGTAAAAAATGGGGACACAGCT
>Ga0265294_10009258_pt1 | contig 11382 bp, 9 predicted proteins | sample MunlanPumphouse3_FD_192504 | JGI IMG/M metagenome (GOLD analysis project Ga0265294, IMG submission 192504) | Groundwater microbial communities from a municipal landfill in Southern Ontario, Canada - Pumphouse #3 | ecosystem: Environmental > Aquatic > Deep subsurface > Groundwater | place...
TCGTTATGACAGATTAGGATCAATCAAAATTCAAGGAGATACAATTAAAGGGAAAACAACTCCATTAGAAGTTATGACAACAGTGAAAAAATTCACCGACACTACCCTCGCTGAAAAATATCCAAGCGTGACCTTTGAATTCAAAGGTGAAGGAAAAGCAACCATGGATTCTTTCGTGGACATCGGTAAGCTCTTCCTAATTGCGATAATAAGCATTTATTTCATTCTAATACTTGGGTTTGGTTCTGTAGTTGAACCGTTACTAGTAATGATAGCAATTCCCTTAAGTTTAATCCCTGTGATTCTTGCTTTTGCTTTACATGGAAAACCTTTAACATTCCAAGCATTAGTTGGGTTTGTAGGACTAGCAGGTGTTGTTGTTAATGATTCGCTTGTAATGGTTAGCCAAATCAAAAGAATAAGTAAAAAAACAAATGAAGCTTGCATGGACTGCATTGTCGAAGGCGCCGTCAGTCGACTACGACCGATTATATTAACAACAGTTACTACTGTTGCGGGGGTAATCCCGATGATTTATGGTTGGGGCGGCTATGATGAATATCTCATGCCTATGGCAATGTCCCTTGGATATGGATTACTTGGAGCGTCACTATTAACTTTATTTGTAGTGCCTTGCTTTGTTGCAATAGTAGAAACCTTTAAAGCTAAAAAGAAAAAATAGTTTTGCGTTAACTTTGATATTTGTGACTCTTTAGAGTTATGATATATAACATAATGGTTAAAAAGATTATTTTTTCTTTTATCTTAGCCATAAGCGTAATAACCTATGCTGCATGCATAGAAAATATTCCTCATAAAGTAATTTATATTGGTTATTCTCTAGAAAAACCTTTCTGGGAAGAACTGGGAGAAAAAATTCAAAATTATTCCCAATTACACGGAATAGACATTGTAGATTTAACGCCCCCCTTCCTGCCCTTTGATCAAGAACAAACACAGTTAATGGAATTTGCCTTAGAAAACAAAGTGTGTGCATTAATACTTGGGCTTGGCTCACCATTTAATCAAAAAAAACTAGTAGCTATTCTTGATAAATTTAAAACAGCAAAGATACCAGTAGTATTAATTGATAGTAACTTTAATCATCCCGCTGTTGCAGCCTTTATTACCTCTGACAACCTTTTTGGTGCAAGAATGGCAGGTAAGTTTATTGCCGAAAAACTTAAAAACACCACTAATCCAAAAGTATTAATACTCGGAGGCGAAAAACAACACCCCAATTCTCAACTTAGAATACAAGGATTTACTGAAATTTGTGAACAAGAAAATATAAAATACCAGGTTGTCTATGCTGACTGGCTAACTGAAAAAGCCTATAACCTCAGCAAACAATTTCTAACCGTTGACTCCAACTTCAACGCCGTCTTTAGTTGCTGGGACCCAGGCATTATTGTCTCAGAAGCTTTTTATAGAACTTTAAAATCTAGTAATCATCTTTTTTTCTTAGGCTTTGATGGACTTCCCCAAACACTTAGTTTAATAAAAACTGGTAGAATCGAGGGAACGATTGCTCAAGACTCTAACCAAATGGCAGAAAAAACCATTTTAATAACAAAACAAATTTTATCCCAAGCCTCCTATCAAAAAGAAACTCTTATCAAGCCTATCTTAATCAATAAACAATATTTAGACTCTTTAAAAGCAAGAAAATAATCATGAATAAAAACAAGAAAAAAAAACTAATAAGCACCTTACAAAGCAAAATAATTGTTACTACTTTTTTAATGCAAATTATTGTTTCTTCTCTAGCTGGACTGTTCTTATTTTATAATTCCAAAACCATCCTCATAGAAAACTTAAAACAAGAATCAATTAATTTAATATCTCCATTTCAAATCGCAGCTCTTGATAAACTAGAAAATATTAAAGAAATCAATGATCAAAAAACATACCTCAATATAATTTTTGATTTACAAGGGGAAATCCTCTTCACAACCTTAAAAAAAAGGATGCAAAACCTAAACGAAGTTTATGTTTACACTGACAGACAAACTATTCACAGTGTCGACAAGGAACCACTTTTAATTTTTCCTAGACTTCAAAAAGCACTTCATCAAAAAACACCCTCTATCTTTTTTTCCAACAAATTTTTATACGTTAACATTCCAATCCAACTAAACGATACTCCTATTGGAGGCATAATACTTGAATATACAAAAAATAAAATCAATAACGAAAAAAGAAAAGCCTTTTTTGTTAGCATAGCCATGGCCATTATTACCTTCTTTTTAAGTTTATGTTTAATCAAATTGTTCGCCTCAATAATTACAAAACCTCTACAAAAATTAGTTAATGATTTAGACGAAATAATTAAAAGTGGAGATATAACAGAACCATTATATGAATGTTCAAAGTTAAAAAACTCCGAGTTTGAACCACTTATAAATGGTTATATGCAAATGAAAGAAACAGCTGCACAACAAATAAACACACTAAATAATGAAATTAACAAAAGAAAAATAGCAGAAAAAGAATGTTCTTTGACACAAAAAAATCTTCTTGAAACTATAGATGAAAAATCAGAGGCAATCAAAGAAATCAATATTCTATTAAAAGACGAGTATAGTAGAAGAATAAAGGCAGAAAAAACTACCAAAGCTTATAATGGGATTTTAGATAGCCTACTTCAAGCAGAGTACTGTGATGGGGTTCTAGTTTTAAGTCAAAATGGCGACGTCATTAAATCTAACACTAGGTTAAGCATTGATTGGGATTTACCTGAAACCGTAATTAATGATGATACGGAAGACCAATTAATTAAATATTTTTCTATCCAAATTGTTAACAGCAAGGGATTTCTAACCAAATATAAAAAATGCACAGATACTAATTGCAATATTGGTTTATTTGAACTAAAAGATGGGAGAAAAGTTAATATCCATTTTTCACCTTTAATGCAAGAACTAAAAGTTGTTGGAAAAATACTCACTTTTCATTTTTCATAAAACTATATTTATCGCCTTAAAATAATAATTGGACTATAATAATCCTATGAAAAATGCACAAACTACTGATGTCCTAATCATAGGAGGTGGAATAGCAGGATTAACTGCTGCAATCGACTTAAATAGCTCTCTCCAAGTAACCATCGTCACCAAAGGGCAAATGAACAACACAAACTCTTTTTATGCACAAGGAGGGGTGGCTGTAGCCTTACAAGAACCTTCCGATATTCCAGTACACAAAAATGACACAATGCTCACCGGCTGTGAACTTTCAGACGAAGATGCTGTCAATATGTTAGTGACAGAAGGGCCTACCAGAGTCTGGGATTTAATTAACCATGGTGTAAAGTTTGACCGAACGCACGACAACGAATTTGAATTTCTAAAAGAAGCTGCTCACAGTAGCAGAAGAATTATGCATGTTAGAGACACCACCGGTTTTAGCATACAATCAACACTCTCTAACGAAGCACTCAATAGACCGAACATCACCCTCATCGAAAATTTATTCCTTCAAAACTTACTGGTCCAAAACAACCATTGTTATGGTGCAAAGTTTATCAACATAAAAACAAAAAAAGAATTGTACCTCTCATCAAAGTGCACAATTCTTGCAACAGGTGGAGCTGGCGCAGTTTTTGATAAAACAACAAATTGGGAAGGCAGTACGGGCGACGGACTAGCTGCTGCCTATCTTGCTGGCGCAGAGATCAGAGACATGGAGTTCTATCAATTTCACCCAACAGCAATTCTTCTTGAAAAAGGTAAAATTAAAAATTTTTTAATTTCTGAATCTGTCAGGGGAGAAGGTGCAATTATTTTTAATGAAGACAACAAGCGCTTCCTGTTTGATTATGATAAAAGAGGTGAATTAGCCCCAAGAGATATTGTAGCAAGAGCTATTTACACCCAACTCCAAAATAACAAAAAAGTATTCCTGGATATGCGGCCTATCCCCAATATTCCTGATAAATTTCCGGTAATCTATTCTAGTTGCCTCGAGGCGGGAATAGATTTAACCAAAGAGCCAATTGCTGTCATTCCTGCTGCCCATTATATGATAGGTGGCATCAAAACAGACACGAAGGCTCACACCTCGATAACAAATCTCTACGCTTGTGGAGAAGTAGCCTCAACTGGAGTTCATGGAGCGAATAGGTTAGCGAGCAATTCATTACTTGAGTGTATGGTTTTTGGACACAAAGCAGCAGAAGACATAAATAAGAAAATCAAAACAATACCACTAACAATTAATACAGAGGAAACCAAAGCAATAAATAAAACAAATAATATAACAAAAGACGGACTACTGAACATGAAAAAAACTATTCAAAAAGAAATGTATGCTAAAGTCGGGATTAAAAGGAACAAGCAAGAGCTAATGAAATTAAAAAATATCCTTAATGATTTGTACAATAAAGCAATTACTTTAACCTCCAAAGAAATAGTTCTTCTTAGTGAAACTAAAAATATGTTAATTACTGCCAAACTTATAACGGAAAATGCTTTAAAAAGAGAAGAAAGCAGAGGCACTCATTATAGAGAAGATTTTCCTAAAACCAATCCATTATTGGATCATCAACATATTCTTATCGAGCAACCGGAAGTTCAATAAAAAAGGTTGATCCCTTGTCTTGTCCGCTCTCTACCCATATTTTCCCATCGTGAACCTGAATAAAATTCTTTGCTAAGGCAAGCCCCAAGCCTAACCCGCTCTTATAACCTGAAACTTTCTTCTGGTCATACTGAAAAAAAGTATCAAATATTCTTATCTGCTCACTTTCTGGTATTCCAACCCCTGTATCCTTAATAATTGTTATAATTTTTTTCTTAGCAACATGAAAAGAGACAGTAATTTCTCCCTCGTTTGTATAATCTATTGCATTCTTAATAATGTTTAAAAATGCCTTTTGTATTTTCAACTTATCTGCTTGAATAGAGGGGATAATAGCTCCTTCATCAATGCTCATTTTAATTCCTTTAGACTCGACTATTGGCAAAAAACTTTCCATTATTTCCGTTATTAGGGATCTAAGGTTAAACTCTTCATACATAAGGCTAGCCTTACTAGAGCTTATTTTTGTAAACTCTAAAAGATTAGAAATTAACCTATGCAAATGCTCGCCCTCTTTAACTATAATATCAACGAAATCTTTCTGATCACTATTAAGCTGACCTCTTCTCTCTGAAGACAAAGTTTCCGCAAAGCCAATAATCGTTGTTAATGGAGTCTTTAATTCATGCGAGATTGTTTTTAGAAATCCTGTTTTTAACCTTTCCACTTCTATCTCTTTGGAAACATCCCTAATCAAAGTAATAATCCCAATAATATTATCTTTGGAGTCAATAGAAAGGGTAGAAATGTATTGAATGTGTCGCTCTTCACCGTCAAGATTTACAACAATATCTTTACTTATCTTTCTAACCTTTTTAAGAACCAACCCATTCATGTCTTTTATATATTCATTGTCCTGTATTATTCCTTTGATGGATGAACCTATCTGTTTATCTTTGATGCCTAAGATTCTATTGGCACTATCATTAACCAACAGAATGTTGCCCATTACATTGCTCACGATAATACCTTCGTCTATATTGCGGATTATTGCGTTTAATTTCTCTTTTTCCTGATGAAGCATGTAGTTAGTCTGAAATAATTCCTTATTGCTATTAAACAAATCCTGAGTACGTTCTTGAATTCTGCTTTCCAACTCTTTATTGAGCTTTTGCACCTCGTTATTGCTAACTCGAAGAGCTTTGATTATTTCAAAGAAAATATAAATTTCCACAAATATGTTGGCTAAAATGATCAGCAAATTATAAACAACTAAATATTTGATATACCTTGGTTGTAATAGTGTCATCAAGTGTAACCCATTTGCAAAAAACAAATTAGTACAGGCCAAAGAAAGAAAAATATTAGACTTAAGTTTGCTTAAAATAAGCATAAACCCAACGCTAATAATAAAAAACAACTCAATTGCTACAAGTAGCCAGCCTTTGTTAATAAACAAAACATAAGCTTTTGTCCAATTCGGATTAAGCGCAATAGCTATTAAAAAGACTGTCACCAAAACAAAAATAGTGACAAAAAAAGCTAAAACTCTTTTAAATCTTCCATCACGAATATATTCTGGAATAATAAGCGCTAAGGGCAATATTATATGACCTAAAAGGTATCCAAGCTGAATAACAATACTAAATATTGGCAACCAAAAGGCGGAAGTATGGTAGCTATACTTTGCTAATCTAAGGAATATAAAAAAAAGACAAGAAACAAATAAAACAATAAAATTACTAATAAAAACCACTTTAAATCTAAGCTTCATGTTGTGGCTAGCGGGAAGCTTAACTATGCTTATATAAGCAGAAAACAATATAATCACTGAAAACAATATAATGACGAACTGTTGGTACAGTTGCCCTAATGAAATGCTTTCTAAAGATAAATATGTAAATAAATTAACCATTATTCGGCAGCGTTATTGTAAATTTTGTTCCTTTGTTTATCTGACTATCAACACTTATAGTTCCATTATGTAGGTTAATTATATTTTTTACAATAGACAGCCCCAGGCCAAGCCCTGCGTCTGCTTCTTGGTAAGTATATAATTGAGCAAATCGTTCAAACAATAAAGGTATCTTGTCTGCGGGTATTCCTTCTCCATTATCTTCTACAACAATTATTGTATCAGAAGCCAATTTGACGGCTTCCATTTTAACAACAACATTTTCTCCAGACTTAACTGCATTACCAATCAGGTTAGAGAGCACTTGCTTTATTCTTTGGTAATCAGCAACGATAGTAAGATCGTTAGGTGTAACTTTAAATTTAAAATCGGTTTCATTTTGAACAAACAAAGGATAAAAAGACTGTTGTACTTCAACAAACAAATCATTTAAAACAAAAGTTTCTTTATCCAATTCTATTTTACGCTGTTGCATCTTGATGATTGTACTAAGGTCATCGAGCATCTTTTTTAGATCCCCAGCACTTTTGTTAGCAAACTCTAAATATTTTTTCTGCTTCTCATGCAATTTATCTTTATTTGAACCATGTAATAAAAGATCAATGAACCCAATAACGCTGGATAAAGGGTTCTTCAGATCGTGTGATATCATATGGAAAAAATCATTTTTAAAATTCTCAACTATCTTCTCGTTAGTGTTATTCCTGATGAGTAAAATAACAAAAGTTTCATCAAGATGCTCATTAGTAACAATTGTTGTTCTAACCACAAAATGCTTTTTTTTATCTGCTACTTCATATATTAACTCTATGTCTAATCCTTTATGTAAGGCAAATGTTCTTGCAACGATTGCGGCTATTTCTTTTACGGCTACCTTGTCTTCCCAAACATCTTCCATATTACTACCGAAAATATTTTTATCGTCTTTTATTAAAAAGTCTCTTTTTGCTTCTTGATTGAACTGAATGACGTAATTATTTTTATCTACAACAACTATCCCCTCTGCGACATTTTCTATAATCATCTGTGTTTTTAAGTTTGCAGCTATTAGGTCGTCTGTAATCTCTCTTAGTTCAGCTGTGCGTCTATTAACCTTCTCCTCAAGTGACTGGCTATATTGTTTACCCTGTTTATACTGAGCTCTCATTTTAGAAATAAGCTGGTTTAAAAATATTTTCAATCTATCAATCTCATCATCTTCTTTTCGAAGGAAAACAGAGCACTCAAAACAAGGAGCTAGCATTGGGTTTGAACCATTATTTTTCTGGTTTTCGAAATACCTATCCCAACAATTATTATTATCATCCTTATAGCTTTCACATTCCTGATTGTTACATTTTTTATAAAGCCAACATTTCTTTTTCTTAATCTTGATATTTTTCATTAAATCAGGACTTAAATGACTGTTTTCATTAATAAATCTAGAAATCTCCATAATGGGATTAACTATTTGTTTGCTTAACAGTTCTGATATAAAAATGACTAACACAAAAGAGACAAGAAAAAAAACAAGTAAAGAAAGTTTTACGCTATCCTCAATTTCAGTTAATAAACCCCAAAAGCTTGGTTTATCAAACACTCCGCCAAGAACACCAATCAACATTCCACTAATCTCAAGCCTCATAATAGTTACATGTTGACTGCCCTCTTTAATAAAATCTAAATCTTTTTCACAATCTTTATCACAGAACAAAAAATAACTGCTGGGGTCTACAATGCTTCCAGGATCATATTTAGCTACAAGTTCTTTTTTATTGTCTATTAAAAAGAAAGCTTTCAAATGATTGCTTTCCTTACCCAAGAGCATCATTTTATATTCCAGCTGATTTTTATTTTTTGATAATACTTCGCTTGCATTCTCATAAGCGAATTTTCTTACTAAATTTTTATGAGTTCCTATCATTCTGTAATTGCTCATATACGCAATTATAAAAACAGAAATTATAGCTGTAGCTATTATGGTTATTGAAAAAAACAGAGGCACCTTATATCTAATACTTAACTTCATCGTTCCCACTTCCCAACAGGATGTATTTTTATTTTACAACAGACAGTTACAATGACAAAGGCTTATGAGCATATTTTTCTTTCAACAACAAAAATATGCTCATTTCAACTTATTGACGATACTTAATTTATATAGTTAAATATTGCACAGTGTTCCCTGGTAGCTCAGCTGGTAGAGCAATTGGCTGTTAACCAATGGGTCTGTGGTTCGAATCCGCACCGGGGAGCCAATTTCATTGGCGACAACAACACTTCCTCAAAAAATTAATCCAACTATTATCACTTAACTATTTCAATAAATGCTATGCGGATGAGAACCACGTGGTTCGTTACAGCTTCGCTTAATGAGCTGGCGAAGGCAAAAAAAACGATAACGATGAATTGGCAAAAATGATGGGATGCAAGCAAAGATTTGTTCTATTGAAAAATAAAGATAATTTAACCAGCACACAAGCTAATAATCCTGAGAAACTTTGCCAAATTAACAAGCAAATATATGAGGCGATGTTGCTAAAAGAGACCTTTTTACAAATGTATTCTATGGGTGATAATTTTGTTGATATAACTAATCATTTATTAGATTGGTTTATTCAAGCTAGTAATAGCAACAGTAAGCCTTTTCAGCTGTTAGCAAATAAGCTTTTTGAGAAAATTGACTATATTTTAAACTGGTTTAAACAAAAAATTAGTTCAGCTATCTCGGAGGGGTTTAACAATAAAATTAAACGTTTAAAAAGGATGGCTTATGGGTACAAAGATATTGATTATTTTGGATTAAAAATTCACCAACATTGTGGTCTATTAAATCCTAGACTTGCAACTTAAATAAGAAAGAACCTTATTTGTACTAAAGAATTTTATTACACTACTTATATATTAATATGTAATCTAAATAGGCTTCAAAAGATTATGTTGTCCTCAAATTTTGATACGCATTAAACCAATCACTACATTCTTTATTTAAATTATCATCTGATCTTTTCCAAATTCTTGATATTCTATAATTCTTTAATGTTACATCCCAAAAATTGACAACCATAGACACTAAGTCGTCATTAATCTCTTCCCAAAACCCCATTTTTGAATAACACCATAATTGAGCTCTAATATTTGGATAAGTTTCTTCTGGAATCATATCTAGTGGAACAAAAATAATCTTTGTTTCTACTATCAAAATTTCACGACTTATTTGATTCTCAAACACAATATCAGGACAACCTCTCAAAGGATTATCATCAACATACAAACTTTTGGAATTTAAGCTATTATTCTTTGGTTTGTCGTCATGAATATCTTTATATACAACCTTCCAGGGAGATTTCTGAATATTTATGCGTTGAATTTCTTGTAATACATTACTAGCAATCCTTACTTTATCATGATGAAGTTTTGAATATGCCATACGGAAAAGATTCTCTTTATCCTCTTCTTGCCTACGCCCACTTCTCATCTCAGGATGTTGACGATACCACAACCACTCTTGCATCTTTTTGTCATGCTTTGCCCAAACCCACTCTTGAAAATCCGACACAGTTCCTCTTTTTGGACTATCTTTAGGAAAATAAAACATTTACTAACTATAACATATCATTATGAAAATTAATCATAATCAAAAATTATAGTACTTAACAATTAACATACATTATTGGATTAGATGCACCTTGTTTAAATAATGAGCTACACTTTTATTTAAATACTTTTCTCTTACACTTTGATCTGCTTTTGCTCCTTCAAACTCCCATCTGCCCGATATATTAACATCCTTTATTGGACGAGTTTTATATTCAAGCGTTCCTGCCTTATACCAACAAATAATTTTATATACTTCTTTTATTTGCCCTTTATATACTGCAAACGCATATTCAACTCTTTTTCTTTTCTCACCAATAACCCATCCCCCTCTGGTTGCCTCATATAATGATAAATCTCCAATAGTGTCTCTATAAATTTGATTAATTCTAATTAATAAACCTTTTTCTTCTATTTCAACTTCTTTTAAAATCATTATTAATCACCTCATTTATGATATTAAACTGAGTATAGTAATTTATGCAACTTAACAATACGATAATCGTTCCTATTTATATTAAAAAACAAAGTTTTAAGTTCATCCACCTGGGGGAGCCAATTTCATTGGCGACAACAACACTTCCTCAAAAAATTAATCCAACTATTATCACTTAACTATTTCAATAAATGCTATGCGGATGAGAACCACGTGGTTCGTTACAGCTTCGCTTAATGGGCTGGCGAATTTAGCCATTTTGACCCTAGGCCAAATATTCTCTCAATTAAAAATTATTTCTTGAGCTGGATAATAGAGAGAAGTCACACGACAAGCCTCTTCCTTCTTAAGATTAATATCTTCCTGAGTAATAAATTTTAACTGCAAATACTTCTCAACAACTTTAACCCCTCTGTCTGCCAATACCCGTTCCAACATAGCACCTAAAACTAATGTTAATTCCTGCTGACAAGCTACTATTCCCCAAACTAAAGCTAACATTTTTATCTCTGTGCCCATAGCCCAATCACAAGGAGACCCATCCCCGCTAGAATCACACGCGGAAGGATCTGCTTCAGTAACATCAAAATCATATATCCAAGCACGTAATGGCTGTTGGTTCATTAAAATTAAACACTGAACAATCTCGTGAGCTAAAAAAAATCTAAAATTGGTGTGATCGTAGGAGCCTCGTCCAAGCTGTTCTTTTAACGCATCAACATCATAACATTGTGATTTTTCTAATGTTAATCCTAAAGCTCTATCAACCATGTCACCAATCTTCTGAAAATAGCTTGGATTTTTCGCATGAGCCATTATTTTATTGTTCATATAAACGCCTCTTAAAAAATTTTATTATAAATGCTAACAAATATCCTATACTCTAAGCTTATTACTTTGAGAAGTTATCGAGGTTTCTAACAAAAAATTCAAT
>Ga0265294_10009259_pt1 | contig 11382 bp, 11 predicted proteins | sample MunlanPumphouse3_FD_192504 | JGI IMG/M metagenome (GOLD analysis project Ga0265294, IMG submission 192504) | Groundwater microbial communities from a municipal landfill in Southern Ontario, Canada - Pumphouse #3 | ecosystem: Environmental > Aquatic > Deep subsurface > Groundwater | place...
CACCATTAAAGGAATCATTGGTGTCATTAGGCAAGGCGGATCGGTATTGTTAATGCCGGAAGGAAGATTGAGTTCCGACGGAACTAAAGGTATTATGCCGGACGGCATTCATAAATTGGTCAAAAAAATGGAAGTTCCGCTTGTTTTGGTAAAAATCAACGGTGCCTTTATGACTGGGGGAAAATGGATAACTTCGCGGCGAAGAGGAAGAATCGAAGTAACCGCTTCGGTTTTGCTATCCAAAGAAGAAGTTGTTGCTTTATCAGCCGAAGAGATTCGTCAAATAATCGATCAATCCTTGGAATATAACGATTATTTATGGCTTGAAAAGCGTCCGGAAATTTGGTATAAGGGAAAAAGTTTGGCTAGTGGATTGGAGAATATCCTCTATTTATGCCCAAACTGCCAAAGCGAATTTACCCTTAAACCCCATAAACACCAATTTACCTGTGCGCATTGTGGGTATTCGGTTACCTTGAATCGGCGTTATCGGTTTGAAAGCGACAAACAGCCGGTTATTTTCACTACTATCTTGGATTGGTTTAATTATCAAAAACAAGTTGCATTGAGGGATATTGAACAAGGAAAAATGTTGGAAACCGAAGTTATCCTCAAAAATCCGCTTTCCAATGGCAAGAAAACCGAACTTTTGGAAGTCGGAAAGGGTAAATGTTTCTTAAATAGCGAAGGCCTAAGGTATCGGGGAACGCAAAACGGTCAAGAAGTAGACATATTTTTCCCGATTTCTATTATGCCAACCCTTTTATTTGGTTGCAATGAAGATTTTGAAATTTACCATGATAATCAGTTTTATTACTTTTTACCGATTGAAAATCGCCTTCAAACTGTGAAATGGTCGATTTATACCGAAGCAGCTTATTTAAATTATCATGAAGAAAAAAGCAAAGTCAGTTAGTCAAACAAATTTAACCGGCTTGCTTTTGTAAATGTTAAAATGAATATGTACAATTTTGGCGGTTTGAAAATGTACAAAATTGTACATATTTTTTTATACGTGATATAATTCAACTCGATATTACGGAGGTTTAATTATGCGAACAGACATTAACATATCGCTCTTGGAGAAGGAAATAAGTAATTCCTTTATTTTAATCCTATTACAAAAAGAAGGTTGACAAATTCCTTTATTGAAGGTAAGAACAACTTTCAATGTTAAAGTAATTAAACGAGTTAGATTTGGATATAAAAACTGGGAATTATTTTGAGAAAAAGTAAAAATGAGATACGCAAAAAAAGCTCCTAACCCGATTGTGATTAGGAGCTTTTGTGGTTTTGTGGATAGTATTGTGGTTTTAACATCATAAAACCCCAAACTTATTTCAAGAACCCTTTATTTTCTAATCTTTTGAATTGCCGGAAGGATAGTATCGATTTTTTGAAGCAAATGGCTCGCATCTTCCAAAGTCAAGGCTTGAATCGCGTCGCTTTTTGCCCTTTCCGGATAGGTATGAATTTCGACGATAATTCCGTCTGCCCCGCAGGCTGCACTGGCCAGCGATAAAGGTATGATTAAATCGTTACGTCCGGTAGCATGGGAAGGATCGACAATGACAGGCAATTTGGTTAATTGTTTCAATAAAGCAACGCTGCTTAAGTCGAGGGTATTGCGTGTGGAAGTCTCAAACGTTCTGATACCCCGTTCACAAAGAATGACATTAGGATTTCCTTCCATCAAAATATGTTCCGCTGCCCCCAGCCATTCTTCCACGGTATTGCCGAAGCCGCGTTTTAGGATGACCGGATGGTCGGTTTTACCAACGGCTTTCAATAACGGAAAGTTTTGCATGTTCCGGGCACCGATTTGCAGAATATCAACAAATTCCCGATATTTCGGAAAATCGTGGTAATCGGTTATTTCCGTGACGATTTTTATTCCGGTTTCCGCTTTTACCCGTTTCAGAATTTCCAAAGCTTCGTATCCCAAACCTTGAAAGGTATGAGGTGAGGTACGGGGCTTGAACGCGCCTGCACGCATATACTTGATTTGGTGTTCTAAAAGAAAACGAGCGTATAATTTCATGTCTTCTTCATTTTCAACCGCGCAGGGACCGGCGATGAGGACAAAAGATTGGGAATCAAATCCCATTTCTGATAGTTTTTTTGGTTTAACCTGATAAACCAATTGATAGTTATACATTAGTCACCTCGAGTAAATATTGGATTGCCCGATAATAGCTTTTAAAATGTTCGCCGTAAAATTGGGCAACACACGCAGGAGCAATCACCGAAGTTGCGCGAAAAGGTTCCCGCCGGGAAATATCCGATAAATGGACTTCTACAGTTGGGATGTTGATGGCTTTAATGGCATCGTAAATGGCATAGGAATAATGGGTATAAGCACCAGGGTTGATTACAATGCCTTGGTATTGGTTGATGGCTTCGTGCAAGAAGTCGATAATAGCTCCCTCATGATTTGTTTGCACAATTTTATAGGTAAAGCCCCATTCTTTACTTAATTGATCAATAAAATGAAGTAACTCCGAATAGGTTTCGGAACCGTAAATTTCTGGTTCGCGTTTTCCAATCAAATTAAGATTCGGGCCATTGATGATTAAGATATTCATTTAGTTTTTCTCCCGTTTCTTGTAAGATATTATGAGGATTATCGATAATGATATCCGCAAATTCTCTATATAGTCTTTCCCGATTTTGGGCTAATGCTTTAAGTTTATCGATAGTGTGGGATAGCGGTCTAGTTTCGTCGATGCGGGGGATTAGCCATTCGAACGGTAAATTTAGCCAAATGATGATGCTGTTTTGAGATAACAACAACATGTTTTCCTCGTTTTCCACGACACCCCCACCGGTTGCGATAACCGAATTTTGTTTCTTGGCAAGTTCCTTAATTACCGCTTTTTCCTGGGCTCGGAATTCTTCAAGGCTTGGCAGGTCATGGATCGATTGCTTGCGGGATTCCAATATTTCATCGGAATCGAAAAAGGTTTTTCCCAAGGTATAAGCTAAAGCTTTTCCTAAAATTGTTTTTCCGCTGTAAGGTAATCCTATTAAAACAATATTTACATGTTGTAAATAAACCGTTTTTACGACATCGATAGTTTTGGGACTGGTAATCTTTTGCTTTTGCCAGATTTCTTCGGTCAGTCTTCCCCCAGAAACTAACATATAAAGACCATAAGCTAGTTTTAATTGGGGAAAGGTTCTTTGAAGTTTTCTTCCCTCTTGCAAAAAAGCACTGCGGTGCGGATTGTAATTGACGTCGATAAAAGCTTTGGGACTGGTGAATTGATCAAAGGAAACCAAATAAGTTGATTCTAGCTGAGGATGAACGCCGTAAGGTATAGTATTGACGATAATGGTATAGTCTTGGTAATTGGCAATGTTTGCCAAATAATCGTCGGTTTCCTCGTGCAGGGTGCGTCCCAATTTTTGAACAGTTTTTGCTCCTCGATCTTTTACTGCCCAAAAAACGGTTTGGGCGGTTGCGCCATTGCCCAAAATCAAAACCTTTTCGTTGGAACAGTCAATTTGAAAATAATCCAACATTTCCCAGAAAGCCTGATAATCAACATTATCGCCTTGGCGTTGCCCGCTTTCCCAAGAAAGGACATTGGTTATTTGGGTTTTTTGTGCAATCGGTGATAAATTGTGAGCAAGTTTGCTGGCTTGTACCTTAAAAGGGTTGGTAATATTTAAACCAATATGAGCGTTTGTTTTGAGAAAATTCTCCAAATCCGCGGTTTCAAATAATTGATAATTAGAATTGCCAAAAGCTTTGTGAATTAAGGGAGAATAAGAATAGGAAAGGCTTTTTCCCACTAATCCCGTAGCGAATTGCCTAGCTTTGGATTGGCGAATGATTTCCGCGTAAATGGCGGATATTTCTTGAGGATAAGGAAAAAATTCGGTTTTGGCAAGCACCGCTTGTTCCCTAGCTTCATCGGTTAAAGGCAATTGCAATTGGCTTTTTGCTTGATAAATTTGGGGCATTAACTTTAAGCGGGCAGCAATTTTTTCCATGATTTCCGTATCCAACTCATCAATTTGTTTGCGTAAATCCTTTAGTTTATCCATATTGATTCTCCAACCACAAATCGAAAATGGCAAAAGCCGTTAAAGCTTCCACAACCGGCAACACCCGGTGAACAATGCAAGGGTCGTGTTTGCCGGTTATTTGTTTGGTGATATTGGTATCGGTGATGACATTGATGGTTGTTTGGGGTTTCTTGATACTTGACGGCGGTTTTACGCCCACGGTAAAGACAATCGTGTTCCCATTGGTGATTCCGCCATTGATTCCCCCTGCATGATTCGATAAAAACTTAACCACCCCTAAATGGCTTTCAATTTGATCGTTTTGCTTGGATCCCAAACTTTCCGTTCCGGAAAAACCGTCACCAAATTCGAGAGCTTTTACACCAGGGATAGAAAACATCAAATGCGATAAATAACTTTCCACGCTGTTGAAGAAGGGTTCGCCAAGGCCAACCGGACAACCGAAAACAAAGGTTTGGATCGTTCCGCCTACGGAATCGCCAAGCGAAGAGACTTTTTTAATTGTCGACATCATAAGGTTTTGAGCCCTTTGGTCGATTGCTGGAAAAGCCATCTTTTTTAGACTTAACAATAAATCTAAATCAATTTGGTTATAATCAAGGGGTTTATCCTGAATGTTGCGAATCGATTTGATGCGGCTGGCAATGAAAATCCCTTTTTGATTCAATAATTCCTCACAAATACAACCGAGGATTATTAAAGGTGCGGTTAAACGACCGCTAGAATGCCCCCCGCCTAAATAATCATGATTGCCATGAAATTTTTTATAAAGCGGATAATCGGCGTGTCCTGGGCGAATTACCCCATATTCATAGGGAGAAGAATCAAAATCTTGATTGGAAATTAGGATCGATAAAGGGGCTCCGGTGGTGTGATTTTCGAAATAGCCACTGACAATTTGAAATTCGTCTTTTTCCCGACGCGGTGTGGAAATTTCGGGAAGACCCTTTCTGCGGGCTAAGCCTTCGTAAATCTTCTCTATGTTTAAAGTGTATCCCGCCGGCAGACCGTCAATGGTAATACCGAGGCATGGTCCGTGAGATTCGCCGAAAAGGCTGATGCGTACATTTTTACCAAAGGTGTTCATGAGCCAACTCCTTTTGCCAAGTTTCAATTGTTTGTTTTACCAATTCATACTTGCCGACTTTTGGGATTTTGGCAAGGGTGATATTTTCGCTTTCGATCTTTTTATCAGATTTTATTTGGGAAAGAATTTCTTCCAGGGTAAAAGAAATATCCGGTAAAAGGGAATATTTACTTAAAACCTTTTTTAGTCTTGGTCTAAGGGAGGAATTTATCTCCCAAAGCATGCCCCATGCTATCGCTTCGCCATGGGTTAAGGTGAATTTGGATAAACTTTCCAAGACATGTCCAACCGTATGACCAAAATTCAATACTTTTCGTTTGTGGGAATCAAACTCGTCATAGGATGATATTTGGGCTTTTAATTCGACACAGCGGAAAATCAAATCATTTTGGTTAAATGTTTGATTCTCGATTTTTTCCAATAATGCCTCGTCGAACAATAAAGCATACTTTATCGCTTCTGCCATTCCGGAGTTGAATTGTTTTTGAGGTAGGGTTTTTAAAAAGGATGAATCAATAATAATTTCTTTTGGTTGGTAAATAGTTCCAATTTGGTTCTTAAGGCTTTGGATATTAAGAGCGTTTTTGCCGCCGATTGAAGCGTCGATTTGGGACAACAGGGTTGTGGGTACATTGACAAATCTCAACCCTCGTTTATAAGAGTTAGCGACAAACCCGGTCAAATCGCTAATTGAACCGCCTCCCAAGGCAATCAAAACCACATTTTTGTCGACTTGGCGTTTAAGCATTTCCTGGATTACCATCGAATAGGTTTCGATATCCTTGGCTTTTTCGCCTTCGGGAACGATAATAGTCGGGATGTCAGAAATCGTGTGGGCATATAAATTAGCAATTGTTTCGTCGGTGATAATCAATAAAGAGTGGTCTAAGGATAGTTTCTTTAGTTCCTCACCAACAATATTTTCACCGCATTTTATAGTAACAATGCCATTTAGGTGGGGAATTCGCAAGGTTTTCATATTAATCCTCCCAATTTATTTTTCCACCCAAGGTCTGATAGTCTCGCCAAAAGTAAGGATAAGATTTGGCTACCACCTGAGGATTGGTTAACTTGACGGGCTTTTCAAAGCGACTGGCAAGGGAAGCCACCATCATCGCCAAGCGATGGTCGTTATCCGGATTAATGGTTATTCCCCCCGCAAAAAAAGCACAGCCGGTAATTGCCAAGCTATCGTTTTTAAGGACTGTTTTTGCGCCTAATTGGTTTAGAATACGAATGGTTGATAAAAGACGGTTGGATTCTTTTTTTATCAAACGCTTTAACCCGGTAAAATAAGAAGTACCTTCAATCGTCGCTGATAGTCCCATCAAAATAGGACCTAAATCGGGAATTTGGGTCAAATCAACTTTTATGGGTTTAAGCAAAGATTTTTTAATGGATACGCTGGAGCCTGAAAGCGTAATATCGGCTCCACTAGCTTGGAGAATGTCCACAATCCTATAGTCTCCCTGAACAGAAGGAAAAAATAAATTATTGATTGTAACCCCTTTCCCAAGTACACCCGCAACAAGCATATTGGCCATTTGGGAATAATCGCCTTCGATAGTAAAACGGGTAGGTGCGTAATTTTGGTATTCATCGATAAAGACCTTAAGGGAATCAGAGTTTTGCTTTAAAAAAAAGTTTATATTGAAAGCTTTCATTACCGATAAAGTCATGTCAAGATATGGATCCAAAACAGGATTTAAAATGGTAATTTGCATGGTTTTTTTCTTTAGAGGTGCCATTAAAAGTACTCCGCTAATCAATTGGGTACTGGCGGAATCACTCATGGTCAATTGATTACCAAATCCTACTGTTGATACTTTTAATAGGGAAGCGTTTCTTATGTGTTGGATGCCTATCTGTTTTAAATCTTCGGTGTTAAGGCGATTCAACAATCTTTTGGTTCCCGAAAACGTTGCATCTTTTTGCCAATATAGAATAAGGGGAATCAGAAAACGCAAGGTAGAACCGCTTTCCCGACAATCGATTGTTGTGCTGATAGGCTTAATTTCTTGAGGTGGGATAACGGATAAGACGCCATCTTGTTTAAAAGAAAACTTAACCCCCAACAGTTCTAAAGCTTGGATAGTTGCTTTAGTGTCTTCGGAGATTAAAGGGTTGATTATCTCCGAAGGTTTGTTTGCCAAAACGCTCGCAATCAAAACTCGATGGGTTAGGCTTTTCGAAGGCGGGGCGCTGATAGTCCCACTTAATGAACTCGGTTGGATTTGCAACATATTTACACCTCAAGGGTTATTTTTTGCCATTATTAACAGTATTATTATACAGTAAAACACGGATATTTGCAATCAGAAAGGAAGGACGCGGTGAAAAAAACCTTTCAAGGGCTTTTAATCGGCATTGCCAATGCCATACCCGGTGTAAGCGGGGCAACTATGGCTATTTTGTTTGATGCATATGATGAACTCTTAAATTTGTTTGAAAAACCTTATTCGTTTAAAGTACTTAAAAAAAATTTTTATTTGCTTATCGGCATGGCACTCGGAACTGTTGGGGCGGTTTTGGGGCTGACCGTTCTTTTTTCGCGCTTTCCCCTTTTGATGACATGCTTTTTTTTAGGGCTAGTTTTGTCGGGAGTATTAGGGGTAATAAAAAAAGTAAAAAACTTATCCATAAACGGTGTAATTATGTTTTTTATTGGGGTATTGATTATTTTAGGTATCGAAATATTGGCTAATATTTCGAGGAATACCAAGCCGCCATTGTATTGGTTTGCCTTTGGCGGATTATTCACCAGTATTGCCATAATTTTACCGGGAGTAAGTGCCAGCTTAACTTTAATGGCCTTAAATTTGTTTTTTCCCATAATTGCTTTGTTGAAAGCATCTTTGGAATCCTTTTTTGTTTTTTCCTTTCCTTCCTGGGAAAAAATTGTTCCGGTAGGTTTATTTGGGCTAACTTTAAGCATTGGGATCGTTGTTTGTGCTAAAACCATGAAAAAAATGGTAAGCCGCCATCAGGAGAAACTAACCTTCTTATCCCTTGGTTTAATCATCGCTTCCATTGGAGCGGTTATTGCTGAACTTCCGATTTCCAACCATGTATTGGCGCTTCCTTGGGAGATTATTTTGGGAACTGGATTGGGAATTTTTACGTTTTTTATGCTAAATCTTTTTATCAAACAACCTCCCAAACATTTAGGTTAAATCCTAAATGTTTTTTCACATAAATTGCCATTTGCGTCGAAATATGGTAGAATAATATTACTTAAGCCGGCCAATATTATTTCTGCGAGGTAAAACATGAAAAAAACGACGGAACTCTTTTTTAGTTTTTTAAAAATCGGGGCTTTTACTATCGGAGGCGGTTATGCGATGATTCCTTTAATGCAACAGGAAATTGTCGAAAAGAAGAAATGGTTAAAACCCGAAGAAGTTATTGACATGGTAGCAATCTCAGAATCTACCCCGGGAGTCTTAGCGGTAAATTTTGCGACCTATGTCGGTTATCGAGTTGCAGGGGTATGGGGCAGCATTGTGGCCACATTGAGCGTTGTTTTGCCTGCTTTTATAATTATTTTATTGTTATCGACCGTTTTAGCGGCTTACAGTGATAACAGCCTTATTCAAGCAATCCTAAAAGGCATAAAAGCCGGAGTCGTTGTTTTGTTAATCAGAGCTATTGTCAAATTAATAAAAATCTGCAAGTTAACCCCTTTTAATATTGTTTTGATTATTTCCACCATTCTGGTATCACTGTTGGTAAAAGGAATTGTATTTTATATTATTATTAGCGGCGCCATCATCGGAATAATTTATGGCCTGATTTTTGCGAAGGAAACTTTTAAAGCATGAAAATTGTTTGGAACTTATTTTGGAATTTTTTCTTAATCGGTTTGTTTACTTTCGGGGGCGGTTACGCGATGATTCCGATGATCGAAGAAGTCGCCCTTAGGGAAACATGGATATCTTCCGGAACGGATATCTATGGCTGGGTAGGAATAGCCGAAGGAACCCCAGGACCGTTTGCGGTAAACATTGCGACGCTTTTGGGTTATCAAAATGCCGGTTTTATCGGGGCATTTTTTGCCACTTTGGGTGTAATTCTGCCTTCTTGGATTATCCTCGTCTTAATCGCTGCTTTTGGGAAAAAGATCTTGGAAACCAAATACGCGACGGCAGCCTTAAAAGGTTTGCGTCCAGTAGTAATCGGACTAATCAGCGTGGTGGTAATCGGTTTAATTTATCAAAATCTTTTTCAAACTTCCCTAGATTTATGGAACCTTTCAATCAAAGGGTTTGATTATTTTAGTTTAATTATCGGGATTGTTGTCTTTGGGGTTTCTTTAATCAAAATAAAACAAAAAAGCTTATCGCCCATTTTTCTGATAATTTTATCGGGTCTTCTTGGTATCTTGTTTTACCAAGTGGTGGGAATATGAATAAAATAATTCTAATTAATAAACCAAGCGGAATGACCAGCCATGATGTGGTTAACCGGTTGCGAAAAATCTTTGGCATAAAAAGAATTGGACACACCGGAACTTTGGATCCTTTGGCAAGCGGTTTGTTGGTACTCTGTTTGGGTTCGGCAACCAAATTGGTTCCCTTTTTGGAACAAGATGATAAAGTTTATGATGTAGAAATTATGCTGGGGAAGTCTACCACAACAGGCGATTTGGCTGGAGTTGTATTGGCAGAAACAATGGTTCCTCACTTTTCTTTAGAGAAAATAGACCAAGTATTAGCCAATTTTGAAGGGGAAATCGTCCAAACACCCCCGAAATTTTCCGCTATCAAAGTTCAAGGGAAAAAACTCTATGAATATGCGCGAAAAAACCAAGAAGTGGAAATCCCAAAACGAAAGATTCACATTTACAGTTTAAAACGCACTTCAGATATTTTTTATCAAAATGGGGTGTGTACTTTTAGGTTTTTGGCTCATGTCTCGAAAGGAACTTATATTCGTTCCCTTTGTGAAGATATCGCCAAAGCTTTGAATTTACCGGGTGTCATGAGCAATCTGGTTCGTTTAAAGTGCGGAAAATTTGCTTTGCATGATGCTTCAACATTGGAAGAAGTGGAACAAAACCAGGTACGCTTTCTTTCCATGCTTGATGCTTTAACTTTTCCCGTTATTTCTCTAAGCAAAGATTTGCAAAAGCTAGTTAAAAACGGGGTGGCGATCCCTGCGGACCGTTTAAAAATCTCGTTTCCGCTGGTGGCGATTGCGGAACAGAAAGAATTGCGCGCGATATATCAATTAGAGGAAAGAAAAAATGTTTATAAGGCAGTAAGAATATGGTTATAATAAGATTAAGCAAAGACTCATCAACTAATCCAAAAATAAATATACCGTTAATCGCCGCTTTAGGTCAATTTGATGGTCTCCATGAAGCCCATCAAGTGTTAATCAAAAAAGCCGTAGCATTAGCGAAAGAAAGAAACTTAAAAAGCGCGGTCATATCTTTTGACCCCCATCCCGATATTATTTTGAAGAAACAAACCGACCCATCATATTTAACTCCTTTAGATAAAAAGAGTACTTTTATCGAAAACCTGGGAGTGGATTATCTATTAATTGTGGAGTTTGATGAGGAAGTCGCGCGGCTTTCCCATCAAGATTTTGTTAAATCTTACTTATTAGCACTTAAGGTAAAAGGGATAGTGGTCGGTTTTGATTATCGTTATGGTTTCAAAGGTCTGGGCAATTGTCAAACCTTGACAAGCGATTCGGATGGGCAAATTGAGGTTACCGTAATTGACGAAATAAAATATGATAATCAAAAGATGGGATCAACCCTAATACGTCAATATTTAAAAGAAGGACGGATGGAAGACGTTAGCGCCCTTTTGGGAAGGTTTTACGAAGTAGAAGGAAAAGTAATCGAAGGAAGCAAAATCGGCAGAAAGCTCAATCTTCCCACCGCAAACCTGGCTATCCGTTCGGATTTTGCGCCTTTAAAGTCCGGTGTTTATGCAGCTTTGGTGGAGTTTATGAACCAAAAATATATTGGCGTCTGCAATATCGGCTATAATCCTACTTTTAACACTCAAAAAGAACGGCGTTTGGAAGTCCATATATTGAATTTTGAAGGCGAATTGTACGACAAAACGATCAAAGTACAATTTGTCAAATGGTTGCGTGACGAAATGGTTTTTAAAAATCTTTATGAATTTCAAACCCAAATTGAAAATGATATTAAGCTTACCAAAAGCCTTGTTGCGCCACTTTTAAAAGCAAAAAATCGAATCTAAAAACCTGTCAATATCTTTTGATTTTTTCTCAAAAAA
>Ga0265294_10009260_pt1 | contig 11381 bp, 7 predicted proteins | sample MunlanPumphouse3_FD_192504 | JGI IMG/M metagenome (GOLD analysis project Ga0265294, IMG submission 192504) | Groundwater microbial communities from a municipal landfill in Southern Ontario, Canada - Pumphouse #3 | ecosystem: Environmental > Aquatic > Deep subsurface > Groundwater | place...
CTTGGAGCAAAGAGTTGGTATGTTGGAGTTGTGAGCTTGTTGATTGTGCCGTATCTGCGGATGTGCTTGTTGTGAAGAGGGTTGTGTATCCCCAACAGCTATTGAAAAGTAGTAATAGTATTAGGGATAGGGGTTTTAGCATTTAGATTTTATGCATCTTCGTCTGAATAATACCATTCTAAAAAGTCGTAAAATGATGTAAACCAAGGCTTTAGTTTTCCTGTTATCATATCTTCTTCTCGTCCCCAATCTACATCATAAACATAGTCTGTTTCTTTATCATAAAAGTAGCTTCCTCCCCCTTCTATTGAAGTTATTTGAAGATATCTTTCTCCTGCATGAGGATATTTTTCTTTTAAAGCCACTCTTTCAGGGAAAAGGTTTAACCAATTTTGGGATTGGTAGTTTTCTAGGATTTGATCTAATGTAAAAAGTTCTTCGCCTTTTCCCATTGGGGGGAAGCTAATTTGACTATAGAACTCATAAAATGGATCTCTACCCTCTAAATTTATTAATTTAAAACATTCATTAATTTCATCTTTAAAATCATAGTCTGAAAAAATTTTATTTATTTCTTCTACACTATATAATCCTTGTTCAATCATTTTTTGTTTTAAATCTAAGTCATTTTTTTTCTTAACTTGATTTAGTATTTCAATTTCAATTATTTGTTTAACTTTTTTGGGCAACATCAATTTCCTTCTTCTATCTGATTTAATCTATCTTGCCAATACTGATTTCTATCTTTGCCAAATGAGGTTCTATCTACTGGATCATTTGGATTTTTTTCTTGCCCATAAGGGTGTAATGCGTTTTGGTTAGTAGAATTTTGATGAGTTGTACTTGTAACTTCAAACAATGGTCCACTTCCTTGCTGTTGTGAATGGTGTAGATTTAGTTGTACCATATTGCCATTTGCATCTTTAACATAAGGTGTTCCTCCGTTTGACATAATTTCTCTATTGGTCGTTATTTTTCCCGTCTTGGTTTTAAATACTAAATCCAAATCAATATCACTTCTTTGATAAACAGTATAATTATTTCCTGTTCCTTTATCTGTTGCTTGATATTGTGTTTTTTGAGTAAAAATATTTCCATTCGTATTTTGTGTATTTTCAAAAACATCATCCACCTTAGCATCAGCACTCGTCACTTTTTTAGAACTTCTCATTATACTGTAAGAGCCTGCAAATATAAAGTCAAACCCTAGTTCTGCTAGTTGGTCTGAAAGATAAGCGTATGCTTCTTGTTCATCTGGGTTTTGTAAAAACTGTGTTTCAAATGCTTTTTCGTTTATGAAACTTGACATAGCATCTGTGGTAGGTTCTCTTACTGTGTTGAGTGCATTATCTCCTATTGTCGAGAGTATGGTTTTTGGAGCACCTTCTACGGCAACTTGTATTGCCATTAAAGCCATTGCGGCGTTATCTTCTCCGACTGCTTGTACGAGAGTATCTATACCTCGTGCTCCTGATTGCATTGTATTTGTTAAAATCTCTGCAAATGAAAGTTCAGGAGTGACGAGGATTGCATCTAGCAATATTTCATTGTTTGATTGAGAGATTTGTTGTGGGTTGTCTTTTGATTCTTGATTTAGTCCAAACAGTGATGCTATATCTTCATTTTCAAGAAGTGTATTGATTGTTTGTTCATCTACTCCTTTTTCTTGTAAGCTTTTTACAAAGTATTCTTTTACGCCCTCTTGTTTGATTGTTTCTCTTATTTCTTGCGTTAAGGTTGTTTCATGAAGATAATCTTGTGTTTTAGCTATAAAATCACCTGTCATCTCTTGGATGTCATTGATTTGTTGGGCTATCTCCTCTCTCCCCTCTTGTGTAACCAGTCTCGTATCAAGTTCCCCGTGCAGTCCTTGATGGCTCTCTATGTCATAGATATTTACTTCGTTGTTGGCTATGTCACGGTTGAGCATGCTTGTGTCGGAGGAAGTTTGGTCGGTGATTTGGATGTTTCCGCTTCCCAGAGTTGCTAGGGTTTTTGTTTTTTTGTTGGTTGTATTGTTTGAGAAGTCTATAGAAACATTATTGAGGGTGTTGTTTTCAAAGCTTCCGCCTATGTTTGCTCCTACCGAGATGCTTTTTGAATTAGAAGTGTTGTTAAGTGAACTGACGTTAAGGGTATTTGTTGTTAGGTTTAGGTTGTTGTTATCGTTTCCGTCTTGATCGGTGGATGCGATTGTTGCGCCTTTGAGTGTTGTAGCTTCTTCTACGTTTATATTTACTTCTTCTGCGCTTAGGGATGTAAGGAGTGTTTGTGCAGAAGAGCTACTGCTGTTTGAGAGAGATCCTCCTGCTCCTGTTGGGGTAAATCCGCTTGTGGAGAGGTTCAAGCTTTTTGAGTTTGAGTTACTTGAAGCGGTGTTTTGGACAGAAGATACTGCTAGGTTGTTAGTGTTGATATTGAGTTGTTGGTTGGCATGTAGGTTTGCGCCTTGTATGGTTGTATCTTCTTGGGTGTTTATATTTATGTTGTTTGCTTGGAGCAAAGAGTTGGTATGTTGGAGTTGTGAGCTTGTTGATTGTGCCGTATCTGCGGATGTGCTTGTTGTTACTCCTCCGTATACTTCGTATCCTAGGGTGATGTTCCGGTGGTTGGTGGATTTTTTAGATGTTGCAACATCTCTTGATGCTTGGATGTTGGTATCTTTGGCTGCTATGTTGATTTCGTTATTTGCTTGTAGGTTACTTCCTTGGATGGTTGCGGTGTTGTTTGCTTGGATGTTTATGTTGTTGGCATGTAGATTTGAAGCTATGCTTTTTTCTTTATACTCTGCTAGTTGTTGTTCTATGGCATCTATATCTAGTTCTGCTCCTGCGTTAAAGCCGAATGTTGCGGTTGTGCTAGATGCTTTTGAGCCTTGTGCTGCTACGGCTGTGAGTTTGGTAGCTAGGGTTGTGGTTGCTAGGGCTATGTTTGCTACGTAGTAGGCTTCATCGTTTTTTAGCTCGTTTAGGTAGGTTTGCAAATGTTCACTCTTTTTCTTTACCATTTAGTAGATTCAAACTCTTTATCGTAATGCATCAAGCCCTCTTCTTCCATTCTCGGTATATCTATATTTTTTATCTTTAAGGTAGAAATCGCTTTTTTTACTGCACCTTTTATTTTTTGCTCTTTTCTTTGGGCTTCTTGTGGTTCTTTGGTGTTATGGGTGTAGCGGTAGTCTATATTTAAAATTCTTTTTCCATCGTTATTGGATTCTGTTGTATCGTAGTAGCCGCACCATATACTATAAAATTTTACCCCACCGCTATAGTAACTCCCTCCAAATCCTCTTGAGAATACTCTTCCTGTACATTTCAAATGATTTACATAAGTAGTCCAAACTTTTTTATAGGTCACACCTGTCTCTTTATCATTTTCGCTAAAAACCTCGTTTTTAACATCACTATCATAGTAATATCCATTTTTATCGAAGAATTTCTCTTGCCACCCTTTGCGGTAATTGGAGGTGTAGATGCTAAACTCAGTATTTTCAGTAAAATCACTTAAATATGGTAATCCTTTTTTATCTTTCCTTTCTTCTCTGTTATACTCGCGATAAACTTCCCACTCAGTACTTGGAACAATATATGACAAATCTTTACTTTCAATAATTTCACTTGGTTTCACTTCTCTATAGGGTGAACTACATGCTGAAACTAAGAACACGATACTGAGTAAAACTATATATTTTATTACTTTTCTCATGGTCTATCTCCACATTGTGCACCTTTTAATTTATCGCACTCATAGTTACTGTGGGGTGATTTCTCTGTAAACAAGATAAAACTATTCCCTATATCAATCTTATCTGCTACAGTTGCTTGTTCATTATTTCCTGCATTCCAGCCCAGTCCTTCCCCTACAAAGTCATTCTCATTAGTATAATTTCCTATAAACTTGAAAGGTCCTTCGTCAGTGTTTCCTTGTAATGTCTTTTTCATCGTCGTTGTATTCACAGGCGAACCATATCCTGCAAAGGTTGGGATACCATTTTGATATCTTTCATCACTCGGATCTAAATTTGGATTTAAGAAGTATGTCTTATCTTTAAACCCTCCATTCCCATAAGAACCTTTGGAATTGATGTAGTTTACTCCTGAGTTTGTAAGCAGGTTTCCTTGTGAATGTGCTGCAAAGTTTGAACCACTATTACCTCTTGATGTTGTTACATCTCTTATGAACTCTCCTGTTTGTTCTGCCATCCCTGTTGTCCCTCCAAATTTATCTATAGCCGATTCTAAACCGTCTCCTAGTAAACCGTGTGTTGGGTTATAGTTTACAGTGAGGTTTATGTTTGTATCATCTTTTGTATGTGTTTGACTTATCCCGTTTTTAATTGCATCTGCTTCGTTGTTCATCATACCGTTTGTAAAGTTCTGGTACGAAGCATTTGAAGCATCTATTGTAATTGGTTCTTTTGAAACATAGAGGTTTCCTGAGTCCAAACGCGTTTGTGTCTCTTTTGATGCTTGTTTATAATAATCGCTCTCTTGAATCGGTATAAATGCATCTTTATTCTCTTGAAAATATTGTGAACTTTCAGAAACTACTTTTAGTACTTTTTGATTTATATCATATTGTCCGAATAATACAGGTATTTGTCCTATTAGACCACCGTCACTATCATCACTGGGTGTAACTCCTAAAGTTACTGTATTTAAGAAGTTTAGCCCTGTACCTATTGTTGCCAACACTTCATTCTCGTTTGTAGCACTCGGAAGTATAGCATCTAGTTTTTGCATCTCCAGACCCGTTGTTCTAAAATCATCTGCTATCTCCTCTCTCCCCTCTTGTGTAACCAGTCTCGTATCAAGTTCCCCGTGCAGTCCTTGATGGCTCTCTATGTCATAGATATTTACTTCGTTGTTGGCTATGTCACGGTTGAGCATGCTTGTGTCGGAGGAAGTTTGGTCGGTGATTTGGATGTTTCCGCTTCCCAGAGTTGCTAGGGTTTTTGTTTTTTTGTTGGTTGTATTGTTTGAGAAGTCTATAGAAACATTATTGAGGGTGTTGTTTTCAAAGCTTCCGCCTATGTTTGCTCCTACCGAGATGCTTTTTGAATTAGAAGTGTTGTTAAGTGAACTGACGTTAAGGGTATTTGTTGTTAGGTTTAGGTTGTTGTTATCGTTTCCGTCTTGATCGGTGGATGCGATTGTTGCGCCTTTGAGTGTTGTAGCTTCTTCTACGTTTATATTTACTTCTTCTGCGCTTAGGGATGTAAGGAGTGTTTGTGCAGAAGAGCTACTGCTGTTTGAGAGAGATCCTCCTGCTCCTGTTGGGGTAAATCCGCTTGTGGAGAGGTTCAAGCTTTTTGAGTTTGAGTTACTTGAAGCGGTGTTTTGGACAGAAGATACTGCTAGGTTGTTAGTGTTGATATTGAGTTGTTGGTTGGCATGTAGGTTTGCGCCTTGTATGGTTGTATCTTCTTGGGTGTTTATATTTATGTTGTTTGCTTGGAGCAAAGAGTTGGTATGTTGGAGTTGTGAGCTTGTTGATTGTGCCGTATCTGCGGATGTGCTTGTTGTTACTCCTCCGTATACTTCGTATCCTAGGGTGATGTTCCGGTGGTTGGTGGATTTTTTAGATGTTGCAACATCTCTTGATGCTTGGATGTTGGTATCTTTGGCTGCTATGTTGATTTCGTTATTTGCTTGTAGGTTACTTCCTTGGATGGTTGCGGTGTTGTTTGCTTGGATGTTTATGTTGTTGGCATGTAGATTTGAAGCTATGCTTTTTTCTTTATACTCTGCTAGTTGTTGTTCTATGGCATCTATATCTAGTTCTGCTCCTGCGTTAAAGCCGAATGTTGCGGTTGTGCTAGATGCTTTTGAGCCTTGTGCTGCTACGGCTGTGAGTTTGGTCGCGAGGGTGGTGGTTGCTAGGGCTATGTTTGCTGCGTAGTAGGCTTCATCGTTTTTTAGCTCGTTTAGGTAGGTTTGCATCTCGTCTATATCTGCTTGTTCTATACCGACTTTAGCGTTTGCGAAATCTGCTTTTAGTTGGGAAAGTTTTGCTTGTTGGGATGCAAGATCGTCTTTGTAGGTGCTATAGTCGTCTTTTGCTTTTTTGAGTGCTTCTGCTGCTTTTGCGGCGTCGTCTATTGCGTAGCCTATTTGGACAAACTCGTTTTTGAGGGTACCTTTTAGTTCTACTTTACCGTGAGCGGATGAAGAGTTTGTAGTTGTAGTCTCTTTGGCTTCTTTTATGGTGATGTTGTTGGAAGCTACTAAGTTTATATTTTCCTCTGCATGTAAGTTAGAACCTTCTATAGCGATATTGCCTTGATCGGTTTGTGGTGAGTTTGCACTTAGAGAGATATTCTTGGCATATAGGATTGAGATGTCGCTTGCTTGGATAAATTTAGTATTTGGCAAACAGGACATTTATCGAAACTCACTTTCTAAATCATACTTCTTATCATGCAATAATCCCTCTTTACTCATTCGCTCTGTATCCATATCGTGAATCACTAAGGAATCGAAAATTGCTTTCATATTTTGCTTGAATTGTTTTTGCATTGCTTGAGGGGTAACGGAACTACTTTTTGTATCTCTGTCGTTCTTAGTTCCGCTGTGGGTGTAGGTGTAGCTGTAGCCAATATGGATATTTTTTGCACCTTTTTGATTATCAAAGTAATTACAATTTGTTTGATAACTTTTTGTACCTACTCCTAGTGCAATATTTGATGATTCAACTCTAGTAGCACATTTTAAGCCTCCAATAAAATCAACATATCTTTTTACATAATTCACACCTCTTTCAATGTTGTTCTTCTTTTCCCATTTAGATATTTGATAATTTTTATAATACTCTTCCATAGCATCATTTTTATCTTTATACAACATAGATACTAGCGGAATATCTTCTTTAGTATGTACACTCACCGTAATCCTCACATCCTCGCTCATCATGTTGGGGAGGTGGCGGAAAAGTTGTATTACATTACCACTATCGTATAAAGAATCTCCATATGTTATCCATCTATCTTTAGAAAAGTTACTTGGAGCATTTACCGAAATACTTGGAATTGATAATTTTGCATGTGGCTCTAGCTCTAGTCTTTTTATTCCAGAAGAACACCCATCTAAAAGTAGTACACTTAATATGAATATTATATTTCTCATTCTTTATACCCCGTCACATCTTGTAATTCTTCAAATTTATAAGGGTCATATCCACTATGTGGTGAACTTGGCATTACCAATTTAAAATAATTTAGAAAATTAATTCTATCAAGTAGTGAAGCCTCTCCATTCACTCCACTATTTCCTCCAAGACTCTCTCCTACAGAGTCATTTGGATTTGTAAATGCTCCTTTGTATGTATAGCCTAAACCGCCTTTATTTGGATCAGCGGAAATTAAATCTTTCAATGTCTCCCCACTCACAGGCGAACCGAAGGAAACATAGGTAGGTAGGTTATATTCTTTTTCACCTCGCTCATTAACTTTTCCAGTCTCAAAGTAACTCTGTGGCATAAACTTAGCTCCCGTATTATCACTACTATTGATATAGTTGATTCCACTTTTTAAAAGTATATTAAGTTGAGAATGGTTTGTAATATTTACTCCTGCTGTCCCTCTTGCCGTTGTTACATCTACATTAAATTTTCCATATTGTTTAGCTATACCTGTTGTACCACCTAGCGTATCTACTGCCGATTCAAACAAGTCGGCTACTATTCCTCTACTTGGGTTATAAAACACGGTTGCTTCTACGGGTTTTGTGGTATCGGTTTGGTATTGTCCTATCATTCCTGTTTGTTCTAGTACATTAAATGTTGCTAAACCTTTATCGTTCATAATACCGTTTCCTCCGTTTTGGTAAGTGGCATTCTCTTTTGTTATAGTCACTGGCTCTTTTGAGATATAAAGACCTTGCACTTGAGCTTGTTTCTCTTGGCTCATTTGTTTATATGCATCGCTTTGTTCTATCGGTATAAATTGATCAGGGGCTTGTTGATACAGCGGTGCATAAGTGTTCACTACTTGCAATACTTCTTGGGTTGAGTCTTTATTACCCGTAAGAATCGGTACTTCTCCTAATAACCCGCCGTTATTTCCATTGGATGGAAGTATACCTAATGTAGCGTATGCAGCGATATTATCCCACATTGTACCGACAACTGCTTCAACTTCATTATCGCTAGTTGCACTCGGTAAAGTATCTGATATAGTTTTCATATTCTTATCCATATCTTTATACTCTTGGGCTATTTCCTCTCTACCATCTTCAGTAACCAGTCTTGTATCAAGTTGTCCTTGTAGTCCTTTATGGCTCTCTATGTCATAGATATCTATTTCGTTGTTTGCTATATCGCGGTTGAGCATTTGGGTGTTGGAGTTTTCTTGGTCGGTTATTTGGATATTTCCCTCTCCTAGGGTTGCTAGGGTTTTTGTTTTTGAGTGGCTTGTATCGTTTGAGAACTCTATGCCTACATTGTTTAGGTTATTATCTGCGAAGCTTCCACCTATGTTTGCTCCTGCAGATATACTTTTGGAGTTGCTTGTATTGTTAAGGCTTGAGATGTTTAGGGTATTTGTTTGTAGGTTTAGTTGGGAGTTGTCATTCCCTTCTTCATCTACTGCTGCTAGTGTTGCACCTTTGAGTGTTGTATTTTCTGTGGTGTTGATATTTACTTGGTTTGCACTTAGGGATGTAAGGAGTGTTTGTGTAGAAGAGCTACTGCTTTTAGAGAGAGAGCCTCCTGCTCCTGTTGGGGTAAATCCGCTTGTACTTAGGTTTACACTTTTTGAGTTTGAGTTACTTGATGTGGTGTTTTGGACAGAAGATACTTCTAGGTTGTTTGTGTTGATATTGAGTTGTTGGTTGGCATGTAGGTTTGCGCCTTGTATGGTTGTAGTCTCTTGGGTGTTTATATTTATGGTGTCGGCTTGGAGCAAAGAGTTGGTATGTTGGAGTTGTGAGCTTGTAGATTGTGCCGTATCTGCGGATGTGCTTGTTGTGAAGAGGGTTGTGTATCCCCAACAGCTATTGAAAAGTAGTAATAGTGTTAGGGATAGGGGTTTTAGCATTTAGTTTTCAGTGTTTCTCATTGATTTTTGAACAATTATCCATTATCCATTCTTGAAATTTATTATCTATTCCGTCTTCATCAGGAGTTGCACTTATTAGTTTTGTTCTTTGTCCTGTTTCTTCATTTACTGCTGTAAGTTCAAAGTTTATTCGTTCTCCTATCACTATATTTTCTCCCTCTTCTAAGCGTTTCAAAAAATATAAAAAAGCAGTGGATACACTATCTTGTATCACTCGTCTTATTAAATTAATATTCTCTTCATCCATTTGAGAAATTTTTAATAAATCATCATATTGTTGTCTATTCCATTTTTTTAATGTCTGAAATGGCTTATCATTATTTTTTGCACCTACTATTTCTTTATCTAAAATCCTTACCCCCCCATCAATTTCAATCTTTAAGACTTGTTGGAAAAACTTTAAGACTTCTTCATATGATCTTGCTTCCATGTTTGTTATTCTCCTTTTGTTAATCCATACTTTTGTTTATTTAACTCTATTATCTCTTGTATTTTATTATTTGGCACACCAATTTCTCTTAGCATCCTTGCATCATCTGCCAAAAGTTCCCTTGGAGTCATTTGACTTCGTGCAACTTTATTTGCATTTTGTTGAGCAGTAATTTGTTTATGTAGTCTTTCATCAATCAAAATTGAAGGCGCAGTTTGAGAGTTTTTATCTTGTGGATATCCATCAATATTCTTTTTAGCAATATCTTTTTGAGGAACATGATGATTATCTAAATTATCTCCTACTGCACTCTCTTTTTGATTAGTTTTAAATTCATCAACATTGTATTTCTTAACTTCTACAACATCCCCACTAGAATTTTTACCATAGACTTTACCGTCAATCTCTACAATTTTACTATCTGTTTTCTTTAGCGCTTCTTCTACTTTATCAAGGACTTGTTGTCCAGCAGGTACTTTTTTAGCTACTATACCTAAAGCAGCAAGTGAGGCTTCAGTATAATCTCCATTAAGGACATCTTCAAGAGCTTGTTTTAGATCATTATATCCGCTTAATTCCTTTGTAACTTCCTCATAAAACTTTGGATCCGTTGCTATATTTGTTGCTACTTCTACAACGACTTTTTCTTTTTCTATATCAATCTTATAAGCTTCTAATGTTTTTTTAGCTGATTCATTTCCATTTTTTGCCATATCTTTAAGAATTTCTATTTCATCAATGCCCAAAGGATTAACAACACCCTCTCCATTGTTAGTTTTTTCTACATCGGAAATTAAATCTTCTGTGTTATTTATGAGAAGTTTTATATCGGCAACAGTTAAATTTACATTTGCTTTAGTGCTACTGCCCAGTTTTATATCTGTATATGTATTAGCCGAAAACTCCATCCCATCTGCTGAGTATTTTCCAAATGTATCTGCATATTCTTCTGCTAAGTCTCCCTCTCTGTATCTTGTTTGACCCTGATCTATTCTTACGTGAGCCACTTCATGCCCTGTAGCATCTGCCATCTCTTTTGCACCATTATTATTGAGATAATCCACATATACATTTGAGTCTGTTGCTCGTCCATTTGTATCATCTGAGTATGTCATCCCTCTATACTCTTTTGTAGCTACCGCTTTTGCACTTTCTATAGATACATCATAAACTTCTGCATATATTTGTGCATAATCATTAATTGCATTATTAAATTCTTCGGCTGTATAGTTTTCCTTATTTTCTAAAATATCAACTAATTTACCGTTATCTTTAAGTGCTAGTGCTTTTTGAACATCTAAATCTTTTTGAACATCTCCGATATGATCGAATGTATCTGTAATCTCTATAGACTCTTTTGTGGCTACGTCACCTATAGCTTCACCTGTACGTTTCGTTCTTTCAATATCCTCTGCAATCTGTTTTCTCCCCTCTTGTGTAAGCAATCTCGTATCAAGTTCCCCGTGCAGTCCTTGATGGCTCTCTATGTCGTAGATATCTACTTCATTGTTTGCTATATCACGGTTGAGCATTTGGGTGTCGGAATTGTCTTGGTCGGTTACTTGGATATTTCCCTCTCCTAGGGTTGCTAGGGTTTTTGTTTTTTTGTTGGTTGTATTGTTTGAGAAATCTATTGAGACATTATTGAGGGTGTTGTTTTCAAAGCTTCCGCCTAGGTTTGCTCCTACCGAGATGCTTTTTGAATTAGAAGTGTTGTTAAGTGAACTGACGTTAAGGGTATTTGTTGTTAGGTTTAGGTTGTTGTTATCGTTTCCGTCTTGATCAGTGGATGCGATTGTTGCGCCTTTGAGTGTTGTAGCTTCTTCTACGTTTATATTTACTTCTTCTGCGCTTAGGGATGTAAGGAGTGTTTGTGCAGAAGAGCTACTGCTGTTT
>Ga0265294_10009261_pt1 | contig 11381 bp, 8 predicted proteins | sample MunlanPumphouse3_FD_192504 | JGI IMG/M metagenome (GOLD analysis project Ga0265294, IMG submission 192504) | Groundwater microbial communities from a municipal landfill in Southern Ontario, Canada - Pumphouse #3 | ecosystem: Environmental > Aquatic > Deep subsurface > Groundwater | place...
CCTCGACGTGACCGAGCGGAGGCGCGCGGAGCAGGCGTTGCAGGAGAGCGAAGAGCGGCTGAACCTCGCACTCCTGGCGGCAAACGACGGGCTGGTCGACTGGGACGTCAGCACCGGCAGGATCTTCTACAGCCCCCGGAATTTCACGATGCTCGGCTACGAGCCGGGGGCGTTCGCGCTCACGATCCCCAGGATTCTCGCGCTCGTCCACCCGGAGGACCGCGGCCGCGTGGAGGCGGCGCTCGCCGACATGATCACCGGAGAGCGCGACCACTGCAAGATGGAGTTCCGAGCACGATCCGCATCCGGGGAGTGGTTCTACGTGCTTGATCGGCTCCGGGTGGTCAAGCACGACGGTAGCGGTATGCCGCTCCGGATCGTGGGGACGCACTCCGATATCACGGAGCGGAAGCAGGCAGAGAAAGAACTTCTGGTCCGGGAGATGGCAATGGAGTCGTCGCTCTCCGCCATCGCTATCGCCGACCTTGAGGGACGCCTGACCTACGCCAACCAGGCGCTGCTCGCGATGGGTGGGCTCACCGACCCCGGTCAGGTTCTTGGACGGAACATCTCAGAGTTCTGGGTCGAACCCGAGAGGGTCGCGGAGGTGCTCCGTACGCTCGCCGAACGAGGCAGATGCACCGGGGAACTGGTCGGCCGGAGGGCCGACGGGGCGCATTTTACCGCCCACGTGACCGTGAACGTCGTCAGTGACGGATCCGCGAGTCCGGTCTGCATCATGGCCACCGCCATCGACATCACCGAGAAGAGGCGCATGGAAGAGGCGCTCCGGGAGAGCGAGGAGCGCTACCGGACGCTTGCGGAGTCGGCACCGGACATCATCTTCCTCGTCAGCACAAAGGGAGACGCCCTCTACGTGAACGGTGCTGGCGGCCGCCTGCTCGGGGTGGAGCCAGAGAGCCTCCGGGGGAAGAACCTCAGGGACCTGTTCCCGCCTGCTGTCGCGGAGCGATGGCTTGCGAAGATCCGGATCGTGGCGGAGAGAGCCGGGGGGATCCTCACCGAGGAGACCCTGCTCCCCGGGGACGGCGGAGGCACCTGGCTTGAGACGCGTCTCATCCCGATGGTGGGGAGCGACGGCACCGTCCGGAGCCTGCTCGGGATCAGCCGCGACGTCACCGGCCGGAAACGGGCGGAAGAGCAGCTCCGGTTCCAGGCCCTGGTGCTCTCGCAGGTAGAGGATGCTGTGACCGCGTTCGATACCGGGGGGAGGGTCACCTACATGAACCAGGCCGCGGAGCGGCTCTACGGTGTTCCTTTAAGCGAGGCCATCGGCCGGCCGGGATCGGAATTCTTCACCTGCGAATGGCTCCACCCGGACGATAATGAAGCGGTAAAAAACGCCCTCCGGGCCTCCGGGACCTGGCACGGCGTTGTCCTCCACCGGAAGAGGAACGGGGAGACCATATTCGTCGATGAGACCCTCAGCACCCTGACCGGCGAGGACGGGAGGAGCACCGGGGCGCTCTGCTCCCTCCGCGATGTTACTGCACAGAGGCGGGCCGAACTCGAACTCCGGATCAAGGATATGGCGATAGCGTCATCGCTCGATGCCGTCGCCCTCATCGACCTCGAAGGGAGGATCATCTACGTCAACCGTGCCTCTCTCGCCGTGCATGGCTGGGAACGGGAGAAAGAGGTTATCGGGGAGCCGTTCTCGACGATCTGGGCCGACCATGAGGGGGTGGAGCGGATCCGGGAAGGGACCCTCCGGAACGGATCCTGGCTCGGGGAGATGGAGGCTCGACGGCGTGACGGAACGACCTTCCCCATGCAACTTGCTCTCTCCGTCGTCACCGACGAGTCAGGGAGGCCGCTCTGCATGATGGCCTCGGGAATCGATATCACCAGGCGGAAGCAGGCCGAGCAGGAACTCAGGATCCGGGATATGGCGATGGCATCGTCGTCGAGTGCGTTCACCATCGCCGACCTCGAAGGCCGCCTGACCCACGTCAACCAGGCCTTCCTCTCGATGTGGGGTTACACCTCGGTCTCAGAGGTTATCGGGAGACCGGTCACGGAGTTCTGGCAGGACGAGGAGGAGGCCAAGGCGGCTCTCCGGGCGCTCCGCGAGACGGGCAGGTACACCGGCGAGCGGGTCGGCCGGAGGCGGGACGGAACAGAATTTTATGTCCTCTTCTCCGGAAACCTGGTGACGAGCGACACCGGAGCACCCATCTGTCTTGCGGCATCGCTCACCGACATCACCGGTCTGAAGCGGGCCGAGACGGAGATCCAGGCACATAACCGGGAACTCTCGATCTTGAACCAGATCATCGGCGTATCGACATCTGCAAGGGATATCGGTGATGCGCTCGGGGGCATGCTCGGGGCGACCCTCGCCCTCCTCGACCTCCGTGGCGGCGGCATCTACCTGATCGAGCCGGGACGGCAGAGCGCACGACTTGTCTGCGTTCAGAACCTTCCGGAGGATTTCCTCCCGCAACCGTGCATCCCGGATATCACGGCCCTGCCGTACGCGGAGGTGCTGGTGGCAGGAGAGCCCCTCTTCTTCGACGACCACCCGCGCCCCCGCTACCCGGGAGAGGGGAGCGGAACGCAGCACCCGTATGCCAGCATCCCGATTGTGGCGCACGAGAGGGTCATCGGGGCCCTGAACGTGGCCCTCGGGGAGGGGAACCGGTTCACCGGCGACGACCGCTCCCTGCTCGCGGCCATCGGAAGGGCGGTCGGCACCTCTGTCGAGCGCAGCATGCTGATCCGGCAGCTTGAGATGGCCGAGCGGGAGGCAAACCTCTACCTCGATATCCTCAGCCACGACATAAGGAACGCGGAGAACATATCAAGCCTCTACACCGACCTCCTCATCGATATGCTCGCAGGGGAGGCGAAAGGTTACGCGCAGAAGGTCCGGAGCAGCATCAGGAAAAGCATCGAGATCTTAAGGAACGTCTCGACGATCCGTCGGATCCACCACGAGACGGCCACGCTCGCGCCGGTCGACATCGACCGGGTGATCCGGGATGAGATCGGTGTGTTTCCAGAGATCCGGATCCGCTACGACGGCACGGTGCTCGAGGTCATGGCCGACCCTCTCCTCCCCGAGATCTTCACGAACCTCATCGGGAACGCCGTCAAGTTCGGCGGGCCGGCAGTCGAGGTCACCATCGGGGTGGAGGTGAGCGACTGCGAAGTCCGGGTCTCGGTCGAGGACACCGGACCGGGGGTTCCCGACACTATGAAGGAGGCCGTATTCATGCGGTTCGGGCAAAACAGGAATCGAAAGAGCGGCCAGGGTCTCGGGCTCTCCATCACCCGGATGCTCGTTGAACGCTACGGAGGCCGGATCCGGGTCGACGACCGGGTGCCGGGCCACCCGGAATGCGGCGCGGCCTTCCGGTTCACGCTGAAGCGAGCGCCCTGAAGAGAGAGGGGGTGCCCCCTCACAGGAGCGACCAAATGAGGATCCCGGCGGAGGCGGCCATGAGCGCCGCGAAGATGGCCGGGTTCCAGGCAAGGACTTTGCGCCCGTCGAGAACGCTGATCGGGAGCATATTGAAGGTCGCGATCATAGCGTTGACCCGGAGCCCGACGAGGCCCACGAGGCCGATGAGCCCGCCGCCGAAGATCATGAGGGCTGCGAACGGTATGCAGAGGAGGAGGTTCGTTATCGGCCCTGCCGCTGATATCCGCCCGTTCTCGGCCCGTGTGGCGTTTCCGTAGACGTAGGTCGCCCCCGGTGCCGCAAAGACGACCCCGACGAGCGCCGCCAGCACCACGGCAACGAGGAGCATCTGGTTATCCTTCTGAAACTCGGCCCAGTAGCCGTAGCGCATGGCGGCAAACTTGTGCGCCAGCTCGTGGAGGACGAAGGCGACCCCCACCGTGAGAAGGGACATCACGAAGAAGAAGAGGAGCCCGGCGATGTCCACTCCGCCCCTGATGTAGATCAGGGTGAAGGCGATCGAGATGGCAAGCCACGCGATCAGGAGGTCCCGGCGCTCGCGTGGCGGTATTCGTTCCAGCATCCGTACCAGTTTCGCGCCGGCATCATAATATTCTTCGCTTCTCTGGGGACATGGGCCAACCCATCAGGTTTATTCCCCTGCCGGGGCTAATCATGGAGTATGTCCCTTGATGCCGTCAGGAACGGAATCCGGGAGATCGACAAGCGGATCATCGATCTCGTTGCAGAACGGCAGAGACTGGCGACGAGAATCGCCCGCCTCAAGCAGGAGAACAGCCTTCCCATCCGCGACGACGAGCAGCGGAGAGCGGTCCTCGACCGGGCCTTCACCTACGCCGTCGAGAGCCGTATCGACCCGGTCGCCGTCCGGAACATCTTTGAGATCCTGATCGATATGAACGAAGAGCGGCAGCGGGAGTGCAGCGGGGACGGCAACCTACCCTGAAAAAGGGTTATAAAGAGAGCATCGTGCCGACGCCCTCGTCGGTGAAGAGCTCGAGGAGCAGGTTGTGCTCCCGGTTGCCGTTCACGACGTGGGCGCTCACGACGCCGCTCCTGACCGCCTTCATACACCCTTCAAGTTTCGGGATCATACCGCCGGCTATCGTCCCGTCGCCGATCATCCCCTCCGCCTCGGAGAGGGCGAGGCGATGGTAGACCATGGTCCGGTCGGCGTTCATCACCCCGTCCACGTCTGTCAGGTTGATCAACTTAAACGCCCCGAGAGCGATCGCGATCTCGGCTGCCGCGGTATCGGCGTTGATGTTCAGGCTGCCACCCTGCCGGTCGAGAGCCATCGGCGCCACCACCGGGATGTAGCCCTGGGCGAGGAGGCAGTGGAGCACCTCGGGATCGACCTCCTCGATCTCGCCGACCCGGCCGAGGTCCACCTCCTGGACGACATCCCCCACCTTCACCCGCTGGAGCTCCATCTTCCGGGCTATGAGGAGGTTACCGTCGTTGCCGGAGATCCCGACTGCCCGGGTGCCGCAGTTCGCGATGAGGGAGACGATCCCGTCGTTGATCTTCCCGACGAGGACCATCTGGGCGATCTCCAGGGTCTCGGGGTCGGTGATCCGCAAGCCCCCGACGAACTTCGGCTCCTTGCCCATCGCCTGCATCTTTGCGGTGATCTCGGGGCCCCCGCCGTGCACCAGGACGACCTTCATCCCCACGTAGCGGAGGAGGACGGCATCCCGTATCACCGTCTCGAGGATGCTCTGGTCGACCATCGCATGGCCGCCGAGTTTGATCACGATCGTCTTGCCGTGAAACTTCTGGATATAGGGGAGTGCCTCCATCAGCACATCTTCTCGTTTCATGTCGTATACTTCCCGTTGATCTCGACGTATTTCTCGGTGAGGTCGCATCCCCACGCCGTCGCCTTCCCATCACCCGCGGCGAGGTCAAGGTCGAATGCGACGGTACCACCGCGCATCGCGGCCTTCGCCGCTCCGAGGTCGGCGACGATCTCGCCGCGGATGACGAGTGGCGTCCGCCCGGCCCCCTCGCCCACAGAGAGTGAGACCGCGTAGGGGTCGAACTCAGCGCCCGACCGGCCTGCAGCCGCGACCACCCGACCCCAGTTCGGGTCCTCGCCGTAGATGGCGGTCTTGACAAGCGGGGAGGCGACGATCGTCCGCGCAACGCAGGCGGCCTCATCCTCGTCGGCGGCGCCGCGGACCGTGACCGCGAGAAGCTTCGTCGCTCCCTCGCCGTCGCGGGCGATCTGGACCGCAAGGTTGCGGCAGACTGCCTCGACGGCTCTCGCAAGTTCTTCGCGGTCCACCCGGCCTGCGGCGCCGGTCGCAGTGCAGAGGGCCACGTCGTTCGTGCTCGTATCCCCGTCGACCACGACCCGGTTGAATGACCGCCGGGTCGCCTGCCGGAGGGTATCGTGGAGGGCCGGGGCCTCGACCTCTGCATCGGTGTAGAGGAACGCGAGCATCGTCCCCATGTTCGGGGCGATCATCCCGCTCCCCTTGGTGATCCCGCCGACAGAGAAAGACTCCGTCTCGACGAGGGCATGTTTCGGGAAGGTGTCGGTCGTCATGATCGCCCGGGCCGCTGCGGCCTCGGCATCGTCGTTCCTGGCGAGAAGCGGCGCGACCCGCTCGCACTGGTCCCTGATGAGCGGGAGGTCGAGGTAGCGGCCAATCACCCCGGTGCTCGCGACACCGACCGACTCCGGCTCAAGCCCGAGAGGTCCTGCCGCGATGGCGCACATCTCCACCGCGTCGCGGTATCCCCGCTCGCCGGTGTAGGCGTTTGCACACCCACTGTTCACGACGACTGCGTCGAGCGCTCCTTTGCGCATCCGGTCCATCATCACATCGACCGGGGCCGCCCGCACTTTATTCGACGTGAAGACACCGGCCGCCGTCCCGCTCGCACGGATCAGCGCAAGCCCGAACTTTCCTTCCTTGATCCCCCATGCACTGACGCCTTCGACTGCACAGATGCTCTTCATGCTTCTTCCTCCTCGACGGGTGCCCCGATGCCCCTGACGATATCGGCCCGGGTGACGATCCCGACCAGTCTTCCGTCACGAAGCACCGGGAGGCGCGCTATCCTCTCACGGAGCATCAGGGAGGCTGCATCGGCGATATCCGACTCCTCGTCGATCGTGAAGACCGGGCTGCTCATCACCTGCCGCACTTCCATATCGCTGATATCGGTGAGCGCCCGCTTCGTCTTCTCCCAGTTGATGAACTCCCTGATGGGAACCTCGATCACCTCAAGCGGCGACGGGAGCCAGAGGTCGCTCGAGAGGTCGCCGGTATCGAGAAGCGATATGATATCGGTCTCGGTGACGATTCCCGCCACCCGCTCACCCTCCATAACGGGAAGCCCGCCGATATGGTACTTCCGGAGCAGCCCTGCCGCCTCACGCACCGGTGAGTCGACCCGGACGGTCACGGGGTCCGGGGTCATGATATCCTTGATCAGCACCGCCATCACCTCACGGAAGCATCCCGGCGCTGCGGAGACCGTCGTCTTCCGCAAACCCGCACATCAGGTTCATGTTCTGGATCGCCTGACCGCTTGCGCCCTTGACCAGGTTGTCGATCGCCGAGACCGCAACGACCCGGTCGCCCTCGCTCTCCACCGCCATGTCGCAGAAGTTCGTCCCCCGGACGGCGGCAAGGGTCGGTTTCTGGTAGCGGACGAAGAACTCGTCCTCGTAGAACTTCCGGTAGAGCGCCTCGACCTCTTGCTGCCCCATCGGCTCGCGGAGGAGGATGTGGGCCGTCGTGAGGATGCCCCGGTTCACCGGGAGGAGGTGCGGCGTGAAGTAGCACCGGGCGTCCGAGCCGAGCCGGGCAGCTTCCTGCTTCATCTCCGCAAGGTGGCGGTGGTTCGTCCACTTGTAGGCGCTGAAGTTGTCGCCGACGTTCGGGTAATGCGTGGTCGCGGAGGGCGAATTTCCGGCCCCTGAGACCCCGGTCTTTGAGTCGTAGATGATGGTGTGGGCGTATTTGGCGAGCGGTGCCGCCGCGAGCGTCGCCCCGGTCGGGAAGCATCCCGGGTTCGCGACGAAGGACGCGCCCCTGATCTCGTCCCGGTGGAGTTCGGGCAGGCCGTAGGGGGCCTCGAAGTAGGCCTCGTGGGGCACGCCGTAGGTCTTCTCGTAGACGTCCTTCGCGAGCCGGTAGTCGGCAGAGAGGTCGACGGTCTTAATCCCCCGCTCCACCAGCGTCCCGGCCACCTTCATCGCCGCGGTGTGCGGTACGGCGAGGAAGGCAAAGTCGGCATCGATATCGCCGGCTTCGGTGTTCCGGAACGCAAGATCGGTCAGCCCCCGGAGGTGGGGATGGACGGAGGCGACACTGACCCCATCCAACTTTCGGGATGTCGCAGCGACGACATCTGCGGACGAGTGGTGTAGCAGGAGACGCATTAACTCGCCGCCGGTGTATCCGGATGCACCGATGATCGCAATTTCCATAAGGAAGATGTGTCTTTTATAGAATCTTAAGGCTTTGTGGTGTATCGTTCGTAGAGCTGGGCCGCCATCGACTCGATCTCATCCTTTCCTTCGAGTCCTTCGAGGAGATCCCCTGGCAGCGCGGTTTTCCCGTAGACCGCACCCGCGTAGGCGCCGCAGATGAACGCGATGGTGTCGGTGTTCCCGCCGACGTGCGCAGCAACGGTGAGGAGACTTGTGACGTCTTTGATGCGATAAATCAGGAAGAATGCGAGTGGGACAGTCTGGTAGACGGTTACGTCGTTCCCGATAACAGAAAGGGCGCTCTCTAGGCTGATACCTTCGTTTGCAAGGCGGACGGCGTCGTGGATCTTGTTGCCGAGGGCAACGTCTTCGAGGCTCGCGTGCTTCTCGGCGAGGGAGAGTGCGTCGGATCGGCCGCGGACGGCGTAGTGGACGAGCATCGCGACGGTGACCGCACCGGCGTGCGCCGCCGGGTGGGTATGGGTGATGCTGCAGGCCTGGACCACCCGTTCGGTCACATCGACCGGGTCGCCGTAGGCGAGCGCGAACGGGATGGCAATGCTGATGCAGCCTGCGGTGTTGGAGGCGACCCCACCCGGCTTCTTCCCGGAGAGAAGGAGGTGCCGGCACGCGGCGTCCACGGCGCCATCGGGAAACCGGAGCTCGTCGTTCATGTACATCCGGGCAAGGGCGGCCGCATACCCCTGATCCGAGTAGGTGCCGTCGGTGAGCAGCCCGGCGACAAGAAGCATCATCTGGGTATCGTCGGTGAACTGCCCGGGTTTTAACCCGGCGTTCGGGTGTCCCCGCCACGCCCGGCGGTATCCCTCGTGGAGGCGCTGGAAGTCGGGCGGGGTGCTCTCCCGCGCCATCCCGAGCGCATCGCCGATGGCGGCCCCGAGAAGACAGCCCTTGAACTGATCGAGCATTTGAATAGTATCTCTCTAAGGATTCCACTTAAGGGTTGTTGTTGGGCGATGGGAGGGACCGGGCGCCCTGCCGGTGTCCCGGATGCGACAGGCGGGGGCGAGGGCGGTTAACGCTCACGTGAGGTATTCCTTCATCACAAAGAGTAGGCGCGCATCCGCGTTCAACCCCTGCACGAACTGTTCCCGCCCGTCACCGAAACCCGTGAGTACGGTCACAGCCGCCTCCCGACCCGGATTGCGAGCACCCCGCAGGAGAGCGCCAGGACCGCAGAGAGAGCACCGAAACCCTGCGCGGCGACGGCCGGGGCGTTCTGGACCGCCACGAAGATGTCGTCTCCGTCGCTCACTGCGATCGCTCGCCCGTCGGGGGACCACTGGTGCATCCGGAAGGTTTCATACCCCGGAGCAAGAGGTTGCGGATCCGAGCCTCCGTCATCCGTCACCCAGACCGACAATGAAGGGCAGGACTGCGAGTAGAACGCGATCCTGGCCCCGTCCGGGGACCAGAGAGGTGTAGTATCAGCGTTTCCCGAGGTCAGGTGCCGCAGGCTGCTCCCGTCGGCGCTCACGACCCGGATCTCAAACGCGACCTCGCTAGAGGAGGTCTCGGGAGTCTGCACGGCATAGAGGAGCTTGTCCCCGTCGGGAGTCACCTGCTGTTCACCCGATCCGTCGACCACTCGGATCACGGCTGTACCGGAGGCCCGGGAGAGGTAGGCGATCCTGTCGCCCCCCGGGTGCCACCGGGGCATCAGGGTGTCGCCCGAGGGAGTAAGCCTCCGCCCCCCGCTGCCGTCCGGGTTCACAATCCAGATATCGGCTTCCCTCCGGATCTCCGAGAGGTTGATAGCCGTTGCTGCACGACCACCATGCTCATCGGCAGCCATCTTCAGGATATCCGCGCCTCCGAAGAAGCACGACGTATACGCGATCGTCCTGCCGTCCGGGCTCCACTCCGCCCCGTAGCCCTGCGGTCCGTGCAGCCAGGGGATGACGTTTGCCCCGTCGGTCACCTGCACCGGGCCGGTTCCAGCGGCGTTCATCACCCAGAGGTCGTATGAGCCCGATCTGTCGGATATAAAAAGGATCTTCTTTCCGTCGGGGGACCAGGGATTCGTGAAGAAGAAGTCCCGCGACCCGGCCGGAGTCAGGTTTGTCCCGGCAGTCCCGTCGGCGGCCATCACCCGGACGGTCATCTCCCCGGTGCCGGGGTCGAACGAGGTGTACGCGATCCGTTCGCCGTCGGGGGACCAGAACGGAAACCCGTCCGACTCAGGGGTATCGGTGAGCCGGAGGACCTCGGCCGCGGCTGCGGTCCCGGGGAAGAGGCAGATCGCAAGAGAGATACAGAGCCTTTCACGGTTCACGCTATACGCCGTCAGGGATTGATTGTACAGGAACACGTAGCCTCATCGGCCAGTATTGGCACAGCAGAGGCACAATGGCATTTAGCTTGGGTCGTAACCTCGACTTTATAGGAGGGAGGGGGAGATGGAGACGAAGCCCCTATGTCTACTGAGCCGACCTGCTCGAAGTGCCGGGGTAATAATACTCATACCGCCCATACTGGCCGTCCCGGCTGGCTTTCACGATCACTGTTAGGTCACAGCTGTAACCTATCCCGCGACATTCTTTCTCGTAAAACGTGATACAACCGCTTGCGGACCATTCCACCGTAACGTATCGCGTGCCGTCCGCCTTTGGTATAATTTTGCAGAGATAATCTTTGCTAACGCGTTATACTTGAGTGCATGGACGGGACCACATGAACGGGACCACATGAACCAAGAAGTTGATCGGCCATAGTTAGCCCCTCCGGAAAATATTCGGATTTTCCAGTCTTTTGTGTCTACACTGCAGAAAAATCAGGTGTCCTGCCGTCGCGGGCTGTGCAATCGCACCCCTGGCAGCAAGCACAGGGATCGCTAAGGAAAAAGCATCCTTTGACGTTTTTGTTTATTTGCTTTCCTCCTTCTAACTCTCAGGAGGCAGACGGGAGTGCTGATATGAAAACCACTCCTTGGATATGGAAAGCTTCCGCTCGAACAGACCGCCTCTCTTTGGCTTCAAATATCTACATGGTGAGGAGGTGATGGATTGATGCAAACATCTGGTATAGGCAGGGTGGTTCAATACGAACATACTGATATACGTGCTCGAAGCACACTCATCTATTCGAAACCACGACCAAGCTGTGTTTCAGGTTCCAGGACCTAAGCAGAAATTGGTCTGACCTGCCTATAACCACGCAGCTATGTTCCCCACAAGTAGAAAAAGACACAGGGTGAAGCGACCATAGCTGGTTTTCATGCTCATCTATGAGCCGCTGGCTCATGGCGCGCTGTGTTGCATAAGTCTGGTCCTTCGACCCAAACGTAGAAGATGCCGGACGCCCCGCCCGCCCCTTCATGCCACAAAGAGAATGTTGGGGACGCCCGTACCCCGATGATCGTGACTGGGGTATATATAATGAGCTCCTGGTCAAGCGCGGTGAGTTCTTTCTCTCGCTTGACTTCATCGACCAGTGGGATGACCAGCTCGCCCGGATGAA
>Ga0265294_10009262_pt1 | contig 11378 bp, 9 predicted proteins | sample MunlanPumphouse3_FD_192504 | JGI IMG/M metagenome (GOLD analysis project Ga0265294, IMG submission 192504) | Groundwater microbial communities from a municipal landfill in Southern Ontario, Canada - Pumphouse #3 | ecosystem: Environmental > Aquatic > Deep subsurface > Groundwater | place...
AAGGGACATCCACGTGATGCAATGGACAAAATGTTACATGACTTAAAAGCGCAACATGGTTATAAACTCGATACCGAAGTTACAACCGAACAATTAAAAGAACTAGTTGTCAAGTACAAGGCTTACTATAAAAATATCTTCGGTACAGATTTCCCAACTGATCCAAAAACTCAATTGTTGGAAGCTGTCTCTGCTGTTTTCAAAAGCTGGGACAACCCAAGAGCAAACGTTTATCGTATGATGAACAATATCCCATATTCATGGGGCACTGCTGTTAACGTTCAGTCAATGGCCTTTGGTAACAAAGGTGAAACTTCCGGCACTGGTGTTGCTTTCTCTCGCAACCCAGGAACTGGTGAAAACGTTATCTCCGCTGAATACTTACCAAACGCTCAAGGTGAAGATGTTGTTGCTGGTATCCGCACTCCATTACACATTGATGAATTAAAAGCTAGAATGCCAAAAGTCTATGAAGAGTTTGTTAAAACAATCAAAATCATGGAAAAGCATTATCGCGACATGCAGGACATGGAATTCACCGTTGAAGAAGGTGTCTTATATTTCTTACAAACTCGTAATGGAAAGAGAACTCCTGCCGCTGCCTTAAAGATTGCTTGCAATCTAGTTGATGAAGGCTTAATTACTGAAAAAGAAGCCGTCACTCGTATTGACGCCGGTTCTTTCGACAAATTATTACTCCCTGGATTTGATAAAGATGCTCTCGCAACAACCAAGCCAATCGCTACTGGACTAGCTGCTGGTCCAGGCGCTGGAACTGGAACTATTGCCTTTACAGCTGAAGAAGCTGAAAAGAGACATCTCGCTGGCGAAAAAGTTATTCTCGTTCGTGCCGAGACTTCACCTGAAGACATCGTCGGAATGGTTGCTGCTCAAGGAATTCTCACCGCTCGCGGTGGTATGACCTCTCACGCAGCTGTCGTTGCTCGTGGTATGGGCAAATGCTGCATTAGTGGTTGCTCTGCTGCAATTATCAACGAGGAAAAGAGAACTCTTACCATTGGCAAACAAGTTTTCACTGACAAGGATGTTTTGTCCTTAGATGGAAATACTGGTAATGTCTATGTTGGCGCCATCAAGACTGTCGCCCCAGACTTAACTTCTGGATATTTTGGAAGATTAATGGCTTGGGTTGATCAATATCGTGAACTCAATGTCAGAACAAATGCTGATACTCCACGCGATGCAAAGCAAGCTAAGGCTTTCGGTGCTGAAGGTATCGGTCTATGCCGTACTGAGCACATGTTCTTCGCTAAAGATAGAATCTTCTCTATGAGAAAAATGATTCTTGCTGATACACTTGAAGAACGCGAAGCCGCTCTCGCTGAAATTGAGCCCATGCAACAAGATGATTTCGAAGGATTATTCGAAACCATGGGTGAATTCAATGTTACTATTCGTTTATTAGACCCACCACTACACGAGTTCTTGCCACAAGAGGCATCTCTAATTGAAGAATTAGCAGTTGCTACTGGTAGATCCGTTCAACAAATCAAAGACAGAATCGCTGATTTGCACGAAGCTAACCCAATGATGGGTCACCGCGGATGCCGTTTGGATGTCACTTATCCAGAAATCGGTAAAATGCAAACTAGAGCCATCATCAAAGCCGCTATCAATGTCAGTAAGAAAACTGGAAAATTAGTTACTCCAGAAATCATGATTCCACTCGTTCTTGATGAAAGAGAATTAAAGTTCGTTAAAAACATCGTTACCAAAGTTGCCGATGAACTCATCGCTAAATCCGGTTTAAACATGCACTATCATGTTGGAACAATGATCGAAATTCCACGAGCCGCTCTCTTATCTGATGAAATTGCTAAAGAAGCCGAGTTCTTCTCATTTGGAACAAATGACTTAACTCAAATGACTTTTGGGTTCTCCCGTGATGATGCTGGCAAGTTCTTACCTTACTACTATTCCAATAAGATTTTTGAAGAGGATCCATTTAAGACTCTTGACCAAAATGGTGTTGGTAAATTAATTGAAATGTCAGTTAAGCTCGGCCGCGCAACCAGACCAAGTCTCCACATCGGAGTCTGTGGCGAAACTGGAGGCGATCCAAAATCCATCGAGTTCTATCACAAAGCTGGATTAGATTATGTCTCTTGTTCTCCATTCCGTGTCCCAGTTGCTCGCTTAGCTGCTGCTCAAGCCGCTATTCTCTTCCCAAGAAAGAAATAGTCACGTAAGCAAAACATAATAAAAGCTCAAGGCGGTTCGCTCTTGAGCTTTTTTATTAAATAAATAAGGGGCTTATTGTTTGAAGAAAAGTGATGCTGCACCGACAACTCCGGCATTGTACCCAAGTTTGCCAACTAAGATTTCAACGGCAGGAGAATGAGGAAATCCATATGATCTTTCTTCACAATAATTTTTCAAACGAGAGGTTAAATAACCGCCCTCTTTAGAAACACCGCCACATAAGATAATTGCGTCAGGTCTAAAAATGTTGCAAAGATTTAGAATTCCCTCTCCCAAATAGTGAATATAGTTTCGCACAACTTCTTGAGCATAGCGGTCGCCAATTTTCGCGGCTGAAAACGCTACTTTTGCATCAACTTCATCGAGAGAAGAAATGCCTTTCCACATTAGCGAATCAGGATGCTGTTCCATTTGCTTTTTCGTGTCTATTACAAGGGCAGTGGCTGAAGCATAGGTTTCAAGACAACCATGTCTTCCACATCCGCATGGTCTTCCATCAATTTCAATAACCATGTGACCAATTTCTGCACCTTTGCCTTCATTTCCTTCGTATAATTTACCATCTAAGACTAATCCACCACCGACACCAGTTCCAAGAGTCAGAACAATTATGTTATGGAATTGTTTTCCTACTCCAAATGTTGCTTCGCCAGAAGCGGCAGCATTGGCATCGTTTGTTACATGGACAGGAAGGTCAATGGCTTTTTCAATCATCTCTTTAATATGGACATCGGTCCAACCAATGTTTGGTGCGAATTCAACCACACCAGTATCAGAATCAACTGTTCCAGGACAGCCAATTCCTACCCCGCTAATATTGGGGTAATTTATTTTTTTGATTTGTACTATTAATTTGTTGATCGTTTCTTCAGGAGTTTCTCCGCTTTCAACAGGTAGGGTGAAAAAATCCTGAATGTCCCCTTTTGGAGTAACAACCGCACCTTTAATGAATGTACCACCGATATCTATTCCGATTGCGTTCATTTTATAAAACCCCCATATTTCTTCATTATTTTAATCGTTTTTGATGGGTAATTTGAAGAAAACAAAATTTTTATCTCCGTCAATATAACCAACTTCTTTTCCATTTATGATAATAGAACCATCATCATCAACATATCCAATCTCGCGATTAAGAATCGATATAATTCCATCATCAGTAATAGAAGCAAATTTTTTTCCTCTTATGAAAAGCTCGTTCTCTCCAATATACCCAACAAGTTCTTTATCAAGAAAGATATTGCGGCCGAAAGAATCAATGATAAGCATTATTTTTTCAAGGCCTCTTTTTTGGCTTTCGCTTTATTCATAAAGGTTGTATAGCCATGTTCAATTTCGACCTGTCGAGCTCTCGCTATGACAAGTGAGTCTGTCTTAACATCTCTAGTGATAGTTGAACCAGCGGCAGTGAAAGATGAATCTTCAACTTTCAATGGTGCAACTAGAATTGTTCCACTGCCTAAGAAGACATTTTTCCCAATTTCGGTATGCATTTTATTAAAGCCATCATAGTTAGCAGTAATTGTTCCACAGCCAACGTTTGTTTTCTCGCCAATTTGGCTATCGCCTAAATAGGTGAGGTGTGCGGCTTTCACACCATCTTTCAACTCTGTATTCTTTAGTTCAACAAAGTTGCCGACTCTACAATGATTAGCAATAATCGTTCCCGCTCTCATTTTGGTAAATGGGCCAATCTCGTTATAACTTCCAATTTTTGAATCAGAAATCCACGAAGATTGAATAACATTATCATCGCTAATTTCAACAGTATCCAAAAAGGTATTTGGCCCGATTGTGTTAGCTTCGCCAATTTTACATTTTCCAAAGATGGTTGTGTTTGGAAGAATAACTGTGTCTCTTCCAATTTCAACATCTGGAGAAATATAGGTTGAATCCGGATCTTCCATTGAGACGCCAGACATCATGAGTTTATTGTTAATTCTTTTTCTAATGATTTTCCCGGCATAGGAGAGTTGAACACGATCGTTAATACCAAAAACCTCAACCGCGTTTTCAACCACATATGCGCCAACTTTTTTGCCATTTCTTTTAAAGATGCCGACTAAATCGGTTAAATAATATTCTCGCTGAGAATTGTCAGCTGTAAGTTGATTAATGTATTCAAATAGGGATTTATTATCAAAGATATAAAGACCGGCATTTACTTCGTGAATATCTTTTTCGTCTTCAGAACAATCTTTGTCTTCTTTGATGGCTAAAACATAATTGCTTTTTGAGTCACGAATAATTCTTCCGTAGCCATCTGGTTTTTCCAATACAGCAGTAACGATAGTAAGATGATTTTTGATTTTTTCATGCACTTTAAAAATGTTCTCGATGGTCTCAGTTGTAACAAGAGGTGTATCTCCACAAATTACCAATGTTGATCCTTCTTTGTCTTTTAAAAGTTCTTTTGCTTGTAAAACAGCATTGCCTGTTCCAACTAAGTCTTTTTGCCAAATAACCTTTGCACGATTTTCAACTATATTCTTAGTAATTTCCCCACCAAAGCCAACAATGACAACTATTTCTTTCATTCCGACCGGTAAGATGGCATCAATTACATAATCTACAAGGGCTTTTCCTAAAATTGGATAAGACACTTTGGAATGTTCAGGATCACGAGATTTCATTCTCGTTCCCTTCCCAGCTGCCAATACAATTGCATAATTATTCATAGTTCAATCCTCCTATTTCATTATTTTAGTTATCTCGACAACGTAGTCGTCTTCGAGTTTTCTTGCGATATTTTTAATCAAAGAAAGGTTTGTGCTTAGCGCAATTACTGCGCTTCCTGAGCCAGTCATTATAACAATATCAAGCCCCATTTTTGTCAACTTTTGTTTGATTACTTTTATCTCAGGAACAATTTTTGCGGCTGGTTCCTCTAGAGAATTGACGATAGACTCAGCCAGTAATTTGTCGTTTCCTTCGGCTAGAGCTTTAACAACATTATCAACATTCCCTGTAGCCAAATCAATGCCGTCTGAGGCCTCGAAAACATCGCGTGTTGAGCATCCTTTTTCAGGCTTAACTATTAAGACATAGTAATTATTTTTAATTGTTATCGGTTCAAATTCTCCGCCGGTTCCGCGGCATCTTGCGGGTTTACAAGGAATAAAAAATGGAACATCTGAGCCAAGTTGCTTTGCAAGTTCAATAAGTTCTTCAGTAGGAATTTTTAAATTGAGAAGTTTATCAACACCTTTTAAAACAAAAGCTGCATTTGATGATCCACCTCCTAATCCTGCTTGCATAGGAATAACCTTGTGAATAATAACGCGAAATTTCTTTTTAATTCCATATTTAGCTTGAATTAAACTTAAAGCAGATGAGGCAATATTGTGACGCACTTTCACTCCAGAAAAATCATCAATGGTCACAAAATTATCATCAGTGTTTTTGACCTCATTCATTAAAAGAGAATCGTGTAGTTCAATGGGCACCATCACCATATCTAAATCATGAAAGCCATCTTCGCGACGGTTAAGCACATTTAGGCAGATATTTATTTTCGCAAAACTTCGAATAACTAAATCTTTCATAAATTCAAATAATTATAATTATTACACCTTTGTTCATCAACACATTTTAACTAATTTAATAACAATTAACTAATCCTTCTTAATTGTACCATTTAGTTTAATCGTTTTATAGATGGTCAGATACTGAAAAGGGGTAAGTTGTTCAGGCCTTAAAGTGGTTTTAATGCCTAAATCACCACATATTTTCTGCGCTTGAATTTTATCTTTTAGTAAAGAAGAAAGGTTGTTAAGAATCGTCTTTCTCCGATTCAGAAAAAGTTGTTTGGCTAAAAAATAGGTGCCATAACAATCATCTCGATCAATTTTCCCATTTAATTGAAGCTCAAAAACAATTGATTCGCACTTTGGCGCGGGATAAAAGGAACCAGCTTTTACTACAAAAAGTTTTTTTGATTCTCCAAGCAAATGAACTAGGACAGAAACGGCGCCATAGTCTCCTCCACAAAAGGCGGAAAAGCGAGCGAAAGCTTCGGCTTGACACATCAAAACTAATTTTTGACATAATTTCCCATTTAGTAATAAAAAAGTAATTAATTCAGTTGTAATATTGTAGGGTAGATTACCTATTATTTTGGAATATTTTGAAATATCAACTTTTCGAATATCATTGTTTACTAAATTAATGATGGGAGATTCACTATATACTTCCTCCAAAAACTTAATCATTCTAAAATCAATGTCTACAGCATCACAAGGAGAATTTTTAAGGGAAATAAAATGAGTGAGGGACCCTAATCCTGGACCAATTTCTAAAATATGATCGGCTTCATTAATTTCCAATTTGTCAACTATGCGTGCTGCAATTTCTGACTCGATTAAAAAATTTTGACCATAGTCTTTTTCCGGTTTTAAGTTCAATTTCTTTGTAAGTTCGAAAATGTTTGACCTATTTATCAGCATAATATATCTCCAGAAATTTTCGTTATTTCTTCTCTTGAATATTTAAGGGTGTTTAAACGTTCGGCGAGCTTCTTCATGTTTACAATTCCAACCGGAACTTTTTTTGCAAAAATAGTTCGTTTATTTCTGGTGTTAAGACCAATGCCGTTCAAAAATGAAACTGTAATATCAAAGATTTTTAAAGATTTTTCGGACAAATATCCCTTTAAAATGTCAATAATTTCGTTTTTATCACATTCTGCAATTCCGTGCTTTTTCGTTTTACAACGGAAGATCTTTTTTGCGCAAATATTAATAGAATTGGGAATATTGATTCTCTTACGAATGGTCTCGCCAGCTTCATCCGGATCAGTCATTATTAACACTTGTTTTATCTTAGAAACGGCTTCTAAATATCCAATTTCAGACTTGGGTAATTCATATCCATTGGTCATTACGTATTCAGAATCGATGAAAGATGACAAAAACGCCACGTCAGTTTTTCCTTCTACAACAATAATTCCATTAAAATAGAACATATTTTTACACGTGAAACATTTTGCATGAATTATCATACAGAACATCAATAATGTGTTTTTTGGAGATTTTCTTTAACTTTGCAATCTCATCAATAACAAGGGCTATGTTTTTTGGAACATTAGTTGTTCCTCTTAATGGGTGAGGTGATAAATAAGGGGAATCAGTTTCTACAACAATCTTTTCCAATGGCGCTTCTTCGCAAATTTCTTTAATTTTTTTTGCGTTTGTGAAGGTTAAAGTACCGCCTAAACCAATTAAAAGACCAAGGTTTAATACTTCTGGCAAGGATTCAAGACTTCCAGAGTAGCAGTGCATGACCCCTCCCATATTTGGCCTATATTCCTTAAGAATGCTTAAACAATCTTCGAAAGCTTCTCTGTTATGTATTGTTATTGGCTTATGGTGTTCATTCGCTGTTTGAATTTGGCGAATGAAAAATTCTTTTTGTATGTTTCTTTCTTTAATTTCCTTATTCCAATGATAATCAAGACCGATTTCTCCAACGGCCACTACTTTTGGGCGAGAAATATAAGACATGACTTCTTTATAATCCTCTTCGCTTACATTGAAAACATTGCATGGATGAAAACCAATTGCTGCATAGATTTCGGGGTATTTTTCAGCTAAATGAACCGCCCTAATTGAGCTGTCTTTGTCCCATCCAACTACTAATAACTTGCTAACGCCAACTTTTTTTGCTTCTTCAAGAATTTCATCAATAGAAGAAAACAAGGCTTCATCATTAAGGTGGCAATGAGTATCGAAAATCATATTACTTTCCAACACAAAATCTCGCGAATATTTCTTTTGAAATATCCACCTGATTGATTTCTCCTAATATCTCTAAAATCGATTCATAGGCATCCCTAATAGAGACCGCCACCAAATCAATCGGTAAATCGTTTAAGGCATCTTCTTTGGCTTTTTGCAAAGATTCTTTAGCTCTTTCAAGCAGGCCTATTTGACGAGCATTGTTAAGTGCAGGCTGTTCGAAAGCTTGATTATCAAGACCTAGTGTTTTATATATTTCATCTACTAGAGGACTAATGTCTTTCTTTAGAGCAGAAATGTAAAGACCGCTTCCTTGATTTACAATCTTTTTATCGCTTTTGTTATAAACAATAATTCTGTTTATTCCTTCAGTTATATTCAAAATTGTTTGATCTTCAGAGTCTTCTTTTTCGCTTGCGTCAAGAACCACTATGACTAGTTCGGCTTTTTTGATTGATGCTTTGGCTTTTTCAACACCGATTGATTCAACCAAATCTCTCGAATCACGAATTCCAGCAGTGTCTAAGAGGTGTAAGATTACACCTTCTAGATTTACATCGCCTTCAACGATGTCTCTCGTCGTTCCGGCGATATCTGTTACAATCGCTTTATCTTCGCCAATTAAGGCGTTCAAAAGAGATGATTTTCCAACGTTTGGTTTACCAACAATCGCAACTTTAATTCCATCTTTAATGATCTTTGCTTTTTCACCATCTGAAATCAGTTTATTAATCTTTCCATTAATGGCATCAACATATTCAACGACTTTGTCTTTGTTAGCGATTTCAATATCTTCATATTCCGGAAAATCGATATTAACTTCAATAAGGGATAGGATATCGGCGATTTTTGATTTGATGGGCTGAACAATTTGAGTGACTTCTCCTTCTAATGAAAGGAGCGAAAGCTTCTTTGCTTCCTGAGTGGTCGCATTGATAACATCATTGATTGATTCAGCTTGAATGAGGTCTATTTTATTGTGGAAAAATGCTCTTGAAGAAAACTCTCCATGGGTTGCTAGACGAGCTCCGTGTTTTAAAGAAAGGGCGATAATTTGGTTAACAATTAGCATTGATCCGTGACAAATAATTTCTATTGAATCTTCACCAGTAAAACTTTTTGGGCCTTTATAAACTAACAAGATTACTTGGTCTATTTTTTCTTCTTCATCTACGATGGTTCCGTACAAAATAGTCTTTTCTTTGACCTCTCTTATGTCTTTAGTGAACATATGAGAGACGACTTCAAAACAATCATCACCAGATAACCGTATGATGGCTAAAGCTGATTTTAATGGCGGCGTCGCCAACGCAACAATTGTTTCAAACATAAATACCTTTCAAAGTGTAAAAAGCACCCTAAGGGCGCTTAATACTAATCAACATAAATGATTTGGACTTGTCGATGGGTTCCTTCACCTATAGACTCGGTTCGGATGTTTGACAATCCGGTACAAGCGTTGTGAACCGCTCTTCTTTCATCTGCTGGCATTGGATCAAAGATGTATGTCTCATGAGTCTTCTGGACATCATGAGCGGCTCCACGAGCAATGCGTGATAGTCTGATGTATTTACTATCTTTATATCCATTAATATCTAGCAAAATTCTGAATCTCTTATGGAAATGGTTTGAAACCGCCAATTTTGTTAATTCATTTAACGCTTGGAGGGTCTTGCCGTTCTTTCCAATTAAAACTGGGTTATGAGCAGAATCAATTGTGATGCGAATGATGTCGTTATCATAAGTTGATTGCACCGCTGATTCGATTTCTAGATTATCGATGACTTCGAGGATGTAATCCTCAGCGTATTTAATAACATCAGTCATTTGGTATACTTCAACAACGATTTTTTTCGAGAAGAGACCTTTTTTCTTGTCGCTGACAATATATATTAATTGATCAACAGGTACATTGAGTTCTTCGGCAGCGTTGCTTAAAGCTTCTTCTGCGGTTTTTCCTTGATATTCTTTCATTTCATTTACCTTCTTTTTTTAGTGTTTCGCTCAGTAATCAAATGAGTAACTAACGACTGAACGATCGAGTACACAGCGCCGAATAACCAATAGGCGCCCATTCCTGATGCGAGCGAGAATCCCATGAAAATAATCATGGCTAACATAATGTAAGTGAACCACTTCATCTTGCTATCAGTACTAGCTTGGGATGGGTTTTTGCTTAATTTAGGAATATTCTTTCCCTTTTTCTTTTGTAACCATCTTGGTAAGAGCATGGCAACCGCTTGAGCGGCCGCCATTAACACGAAGAGAATTGTGGCTGTCAGCCCACCCATTCCTCCGGCAGTTGTCCAAGAGGTGGCATTAAACATAGTGGCGCTAATTGAGTCACTTAGTTTTAATCCCCATAATTGACCGGAGGATAGGATTGCTGCGCTTTGCATAGCACCCCACACACAAATAAATACAGGGAATTGAATTAACATGACGAGAATAGAAGTCAACGGATTGATTTTATTCTTCTTATAAAGTCTTGCTGTTTCTTCGCTCAACCTTTGCTTATCCATTTTATTGGTATTGGCATTCGGATATTTGGCTTGAATCTTGGCAACATCAGGTTGCAAGCGAGTCATAACAGCGGTCGATTTTTGCTGTTTAAATGTAACGAACAACATTAATGTTCTAACAATAAATGTGACGATCAAAATTGATAAAATTGATGCCCATCCTGTTCCTACCATAGCAAATGCTGCAGCAAGAACGTCGATTAAAGCAGCGATTGGCCAAACAAACAAAAACTCGAGTAATCCCTTCCAACTAGTCCATGGTTTGGCTTGGATTTCAGCTGGTAAAGAATGAACACCATAGGTGCCATAATCACCCGAATTAATTGCCAAACAAGAACGATAAGAAGAAATATAGCTATTCATTTTCGTTTTATAAAATGAAACATAGTCATTTGTTGCTGCCTCATCAATGTTGCTTAACGAAGATCGAACTTCCTGGTTGTAAACGCCCCAGTTTGTCCATAAGACCTTTTTGCTGTTTATAGAATCTTCGTATTTGATGTACCCATATTTATCGAGTAATCCTTTGTTGTTCGAATAATCATCATACTGATCAACAGGACAAAGGAGCCCACCTTCATCTAAAAAGGTGATTTCTTTGCTATCTGTATCAATAATGATTTCTTTGCCTTCTGCAAGTAACGTAGCGACATCTTCGCTCGCTTGCAATTTGTGAATTAAAACATCGTTTTCAGCCAAAGCTTTATCAAAAACTTTGTTTAAAACAACTTGATCAAATGTTTTAAAATAACTCAACGAAGGAGCACGAACATAAGCTTCTTCGGCAGCTGTGTTGATTTTGTTAATATATTTAGCGTTAACTTCATCAAAGCTGGCAGTAAAAACTAAGTTAGTTGAATATTCTTCTCCGTTAACTGTAACTGTTAGTTCCTCGGCG
>Ga0265294_10009263_pt1 | contig 11376 bp, 10 predicted proteins | sample MunlanPumphouse3_FD_192504 | JGI IMG/M metagenome (GOLD analysis project Ga0265294, IMG submission 192504) | Groundwater microbial communities from a municipal landfill in Southern Ontario, Canada - Pumphouse #3 | ecosystem: Environmental > Aquatic > Deep subsurface > Groundwater | place...
TGCGGCGGGGAGATGGGATGAAAGTTAATTGCCTTACCACGGGAGGTCTCACGAACATGTGAAAACAGTGTATGAAACATGGTCAAAACAAGTTTATCGTGAGAAGTCAGCAGAAGCCATAGTACCACATCACAACCGGATGTGGGAAGGGCTGAACCTTAATGGATGAGTAGTCAATGAAAGTTACCGTTATGAAAGGAAGAAAGCAGAAAATCTCTATCAGACCGGAGACCTGCCCGCAGAAGAATAGGACGGCATCCGAAAACAATGCGGGAGGGCAGACTTTCCTATGGATAACTGAAAACAACCTCACCGGACATGAATACCGTAAAGAGAATGGATTACTGGAAGATATCCTTTCACCTTCGAACCTCAATGCCGCTTACAAACGGGTAAAGAGCAACAAGGGGGCAGGGGGTGTTGACAAGATGGAGGTTGAATCCATGAAAGATTATCTTGTCGAACACAAGGACAAACTCGTTGAATCCATCCTTGGGGGCAAGTATCGCCCCCATCCGACACGAAGGGTATATATACCCAAAGAAAACGGGAAGCAGCGCCAGCTGGGTATTCCCACTGTAGTAGACCGTGTTATTCAACAGGGCATCGCACAAAAGCTGTCCCTGATCTATGAGCCTCTGTTCAGTGACCACAGCTATGGCTTCAGGCCCAAACGCTCGGCACATCAGTCCCTCAGGAAATGTCAACAATACATCACCGAGGGTTACATCCATGCCGTAGATATGGATCTGGAGCGATTCTTCGACACTGTCCACCAGAGCAAACTGATAGAGGTGTTATCCCGTACCATTAAGGACGGAAGAGTGATATCACTCATACACAAATACCTCAATGCAGGAGTAATAGAGGGAGGACAACTCGAAGAGAGCCATGAAGGAGTTCCACAAGGTGGGCCACTAAGTCCTCTTTTGGGAAACATCCTTCTGGGTGAGCTGGACTGGGAGCTTGAGAAGCGGGGACACAAGTTTGTCCGCTATGCGGATGATATGGTGATACTGTGCAGGAGCAGGCGAAGTGCCGAGAGAACGATGGAAAGCATCACTTCATTCATAGAGAAGAAGCTCTTTCTGAAAGTCAACCGGGACAAAACGAAAGTTGCCTACATCAGGGATATCAAGTTCCTTGGCTACAGCTTCTACCGTTACAAGGGAGAATGCAGGCTAAGGGTTCACTCCAAAAGTGTGGAAAAGATGAAAGCCAGGATCAGAGAGCTTACATCAAGAAGCAACGGATGGGGGAATGAGCGCAGAAAGAAAGCACTAAGTCATTATATCAAAGGCTGGGTGCAATACTTTAAACTGGCAGATATGCAGAAACTTTTAAAAGCCACAGACGGGTGGTACCGCCGACGGTTACGTATGGTAATCTGGAAACAATGGAAAAGGATTAAAACCAAAGTAGCCAATCTTATTAAGCTGGACATCAACAGACACAAGGCTTACGAGTGGGCGAACACCAGAAAGGGTTATTGGCATATTGCCAATAGTTTTATTCTTAACCGTACCATTACTGACGAGCGACTGTGTAAAGCCGGTTATGTTTTCTTCTCGGATTATTATAAAGCGGTCAGAGTGAAATATTAAGGAACCGCCGTATACGAGAACCGTACGTACGGTGGTGTGAGAGGTCGGAAAACGAAAGTAGGAAGAAAACTACTTCGTTTTCCTCCTACTCGATTCTTTGTTGAACGATTGTTGAACAGTCACGATCTCTTGGCATGATAAGCACCTGCTATTCATTTTGGTCAATAATAGTGATTGAGAGTAAATAATCCAGATTGAAAATATTATCAGAAAACGTGCGCTAAAATCTTTTATCATGAAAATCTTTCAATTCATTTTTATCTTTTTTTGTTTTGCACTTTTAACCGGTTGTCAATCGAAAACCGACAAAAACAATAAAGAAAAAGAAACAGAGCAGAAGATCGTTGAAAAAAAAAGTTCCTCAGAGTTTCAACCACAGGTATCTCTCCATGATGCGGCATTATCAGGCAACCTCGAAGCTGTAAAAGCCCACATAGCAAATGGTGAAGACCTGGAAAAAACCAATCAGGAAGGACACACTCCCCTCATGCTGGCTTCATACAATGGACATACAGAAACTGTGAAGGAGTTGCTTACAAATGGGGCCAACGTAAATGCCACAGACAACAAACATCTTATGCCACTTCATTTCGCTACATCAGGTTCTTTCCCTGGGACGGTAAAATTATTACTTGAAAATGGTGCCGAGGTTAACGCCACCGACAACATTGAAAACTTTACTCCCCTCATGTACGCAGCAGCTGAAGGTAATGTGGAAGTTGTTAAAATCCTTCTGGAAAATGATGCCGACATTTCAATGGTCGATAAAGACGGGGATGATGCCGAAACGTTTGCCCGGCAAAACAATCACAGTGAGATTGTAGAAATATTGCAAAATTCCGCAAAATAATCATCTGAAGATCTCAAACAATTCTTCCCTTTTGAATAGGCGAGTGATAGCGGTTCAAAATATCCTCCACTTCAAAGGATCCTCCCCTGTAAATTTACAGCCCGGAGGTGCTTTGGAGCAGTGGTTTCTTTGTCCCTGACCAGCAAAGATGAAACAGGTGGTGATCCGTAACCTCACATATACTTACCCGGGTAGAGGCCGTTATCTCAATAGGAAGTCCTGAAGAGAACTAGAGTCCGAAAAGCCTCGGCAGCCACAGGCTGATTTGCGGGAAATAGGTAACCAGCATAAGTACCGCAAACATAGAGAGAAACATGGGAAGCAAGGGCTTTAATACTTTGTCAATACTGAGACCAGCCACACTGCATCCGATAAATAAGACAGAACCAACCGGAGGGGTACAAAGTCCGACGCTCAGGTTCAGCACCATAATGATACCGAAATGAATCGGATCAACTCCCATGGCAGTTACAATAGGCAGGAAAATAGGAGCAAAGATCAATACGGCGGGAGTCATGTCCATAAAAGTGCCTACAAATAACAGCAACAGATTAATGATCAGCAGAATGACAATCGGGTTATCCGACATCGAGAGTAGTCCGGCGCTGATGTCCTGAGGGATATTCTCATACGCCATTATCCAGGAGAGTCCCAGACTGGCTGCGATTAGCAGCATCACAATGCCGGTGGTTTTTACGGAACGAAGAATGATGGTTGGCAAATCACCGAATGTGATCTGCCGGTAAATAAAAGCAAGGACCAGGGAGTAGAGTACAGCAATAGCAGATGCCTCTGTCGCTGTGAAATATCCGGCAACAATACCGCCGATAACAATCACGAGCATCATTAAACTGGGAATAGCATCCAGTAACTTTTTCGTTCCATAAAGAGCCTTCTCCCTGTTATTTTTTGTTTTGATAAAGGCCCAGACGGCAACAGATGCCACAATCAAATAAAGCAGAATATGGTTTAGTATAGGTGAAAGATTAGCTCTTGAAAATGATACAGCCTGATAAAGCAGCAGAATAGCAATTGCTATGAGCGACACCACGCCAAGCATCTTGACAGCCCCCCTGACCCCTTTCTTCTTGTAAACGAGCATGGTTATCGCCGTGATAATGATCCCCAGGCCGGTAAGTATGCCCGGCAGATAGCCGGCAAGAAAAAGTGCTGTGATAGAAACCCCGCCACTGGCCAGGGAATAGACAATAAGAATATTACTGGGAGGAATAGATAAGCCGGTTGTTGCTGAAGTGATGTTGACGGCAGCACTGAAATTTTCGGGATATCCCTCTTTTTTCATTTCAGGCTGCATAATGCTTCCAATAGCTGAAGCAGATGCACCTGCAGAACCTGAGATAGCACCGAACAACATGTTGGCCACAACATTCACGATGGCTACACCTCCGGGGATACCTCCAACCAGGACACGGGCAAAATCTATCAGCCGGATGGCTATCCCCCCACTGTTCATGATGTTCCCCGCAAGTATAAAGAAGGGTATTGCCAGCAACGCAAAACTATTAAGTCCTGTTGCCATGCGTTGCGAGAAGGTAGCCACAGCAGGTATGAAATCAATGCTCACCAGCATGGTTAAAATACCGGAAATCCCGAGACTAAAAGCAACAGGAACGCCGATGATGAGAAGGAGAAGAAAGCTGAATACCAGCACAAAAATTTCTAAATATTCCATAGCAGTTATTTTTTCCGGTTTGCTTTTACCATTTTCACCATGTTATCTATATTGAAGTAGGCTATTAAAAACCCACTAATGGGTAGTACCAGGTATACATACCCCAGCGGTAATCCCAGCGCAGCGGAAGATACAGAGAGGTAAAACCGGGTATAAGTCAGCCAGCTCCCTCCAATGATCAGAACCGTTACGGCAAAAATGATAATGATGATCATGATGAATATCTCCAGTTTGAATTTCTGTTTCGGGGAACTACGCTGAATAAGCAGGTCGATGGCCAGATGTTCCCTTTTGCCGGCTACATAAGCAGCACCGAGCAGACCCACCCACATCAGCAGAAAACCTGCCAGCTCGTCGGTAAAGCTGCTTGGTGCGTTCAGCACATAGCGGCTGGTTACCTGCCACAACACATCTACTACCAGCACACTCATCAGAAATACAAGTACCCACTCCAACGTTTTATCAATTGTTTCTCTTAAGGTCATAATGATTGATTTTATTCAACTGCCTGGATTCGTTTAATATATGAATAGATGACTTCGTTGTCATTGTAACTCTCCAGCAATGGTTGCACCTTGTCTATAAACGGCTGTTTATCAGGATAGATTATCTCCACGCCGGCAGCTTCAACGACCTTAAGTGATTCAATCTCCGATTCAGCCCATAGTTTGCGCTGTAACACAACTGATTCATCTGCTGCCTGCTGAAGCCATCCTCTCTCCTCTTCACTTAGCTTGTCCCAGATCACCTGACTCACCACCAGCACATCTGGAATGGTGGTATGTTCATCGAGTGAGTAGTAGTCCGTAACCTCATAATGTCGGGATGTGTTAAGGCTGGGCGAATTATTTTCCGCACCATCCACCACGCCGCTCTGCAATGCTGTGTATAATTCACCCCATGATATGGGTGTTGCCGAACCTCCCAGTGTCCGCATCATCTGCACTGCCGTAATACTATTCATGACACGGATTTTCATGCCGGCCAGGTCATCGGGATGCCGAATAGGTCTCGATTTGGTATAGAAACTGCGTGAACCGGCATCGTAATAGCACAATCCGCGAATCCATTTATCTTTGGTGCTCAGCAGTAAATCATCTCCAATATCGCTATCCATCACGTTAAAAGCGTGCTCTTTTGATTTGAAGATATAAGGCAATCCAAAAACCTTGTAGTCGTCCGTGAAGCTTTCCATAACCGCAGCTGATACTTTGGTGATAGCAAGGCTGCCTAGTTGCACAAGCTCCACACACTGTTGCTCGGAGCCGAGTTGCTCGGAGGGATATATCTCGAAGGTGAGCTTTCCGCCCGACAGTTCATCACAACGCCGGGCCATAAACACCATCGCCTCATGCACCGGGTGATCGATAGGTAGGCTGTGAGCCAGTTTCAATTCAGTTGTGTCGCTCGGGGCGATGCAGGAGATATTTGTGATGAGGAACAGGATGCCAACAAGTTTACCTATTATGCGATAATCCATACTGATTGAGGTGATTATAATTTATACTTGCTGACAATCTTCAGCGATTTTTCACTTAATTCGGTGATTTTTGACCACTCACCAGCTTCCATCACCTCTTTGGGGAAAAGGTTCGATCCCATACCCACGGCAGTTACCCCGGCCCTGAACCAGGCGGAGAGATTCTCTTCCGTGGGTTCCACACCACCGGTAACCATGATCCTGGACCAGGGCATGGGCCCTTTGATGTTTTTCACGAACGAAGGGCCTCCCACGTTGCCACCGGGGAACACTTTCACAATCTCAGCTCCCAGCTCCTGAGCCAGACCGATCTCACTGGTGGTGGCGCAGCCGGGTGAGTAGGCTATCTGCCTGCGGTTGCACACTTTGAAAATATCGGGATTCAGCAGGGGACCAACCACGAAATTAGCCCCTGTCTGGATATAGATTGCCGCCGTGGGGGCATCCACGATAGAGCCGATACCCAGTATCATTTCGGGACATTCTTTGTCAGCCCACTTCACCAGCTCGGCGAACACCTCATGGGCGAAATCACCCCTGTTGGTGAATTCAAAGGCCCTGATACCTCCTTCGTAGCATGCCTTCACCACCTTCTTCGCCACCTCGCTGTCGGCGTGGTAAAATACAGGTACAATCCCCGTTTCTTCTATCGTCTGATAGACTTTAAGTCTTGAAAATTTAGCCATAAATCAGTTGTCAGTTGTCAGTTATCAGTTGTCAGTTATCGAATCACTCTGCCGGAGCCGTCACCCTTCATCAGGGTTTCTACTTCTGCCGCGGTTACAAGATTAAAATCACCATACACGGTGTGTTTCAGGCAGGATGCTGCTACCGCAAAATCGAGCGCTCTCTGGTCATCATCCGCATAGGTGAGTAAACCATAGATCAGACCACCCATAAATGAGTCGCCGCCACCTACCCTGTCAACGATATGCGTGATATCGTACCTTCGTGATTGGTAAAGTTTGTCGGACCAGAGGCATCCGCCCCATGTGTTGTGATTGGCATTGATGGATCCGCGCAGGGTGATAATCACCTTCTTTGTCCGGGGAAATTGCTGCATCAGTTGCTTGCATACCGACTCAAACTGAGCGGCATCCACCTCTCCACCGGTATGTTCCACGCTGAACCCTTCCGGTTTGATACCGAATACTTTTTCGGCATCCTCTTCATTGCCAAGAATCACATCACACCCTTCCACCAGTGCCGGCATAATCTCTGATGCTTTTTTGCCGTAATTCCAGAGGTTCTTCCGGTAATTGAGATCACAGGATACGATCACTCCCATCTCATTGGCAGTTTTGATCGCTTCAAGACAAGCATCGGCCGCTCCCTGTGAGAGCGCCGGCGTGATACCTGTCCAGTGGAACCAGGTGGCATCCCTGAGGATCTCTCTCCAGTTGAACATTCCCTTTTCTACATCTGCAATGGAGGAGTGTGCCCTGTCGTACACCACCTTGGAGGGACGGGCAACGGCACCTGTCTCCAGGAAGTAGATTCCCACCCGTTCACCACCACGTTGTATCTGCCGGGTACCAACATTGTATTTCCTTAGATCGGAGAGGCACCATTCGGCGATATCGTTTTCAGGTAGACGGGTCACAAAATCGACAGGAATGCCGTAATTGGCAAGCGATACAGCGACATTGGCCTCACCTCCGCCAAAAGTGGCACTGAGGTTATCGGACTGAATAAATCTTTTGTAACCCGGTGTGGCCAGACGTAACATGATCTCGCCAAAAGTGACTACTTTATGCATTTTTTTAGTCAATATTGATTGTGAATGGTTGATTTATGTTCTCTTTCTTCTCTTTTAAAAACGCAGTCCAGTCATCGAAACTCTCGAATCCTGCTTTACTCCAGCCCCCTCCTGTATAGTAAGTATAAGCCTCACCGGGTTGATAACTGTTTATCCCTGCAAAATGGCCGTTCAACACTTTAATGGAATCAAACCCATCTGGATGAATGGCCGCGGCATAGATGGTGCCGTTGGCAGCATCTCCGGGAGTCTCATAGGCAATAATACCGCTGTTGTCACCAAAGGTAGTGGCGGCACTTTCTTCCGGATTCTTTACGGGCATCACGATAGCTGTTGCCACCGTTAACGCAGCGTTATCTGTCTCGAAAATATTGGTCACCCTGTTGAAATGGCTATAGGCATCGAGGGAGATGATCCGTGTTTCAGTGATCTCATTTTCACCGGCCATATAAGGATCGTAGGTGAGCTTGAAAGTGAACCGAAGCGGTCCCTTATCGAGGATTACTGCCGAAACGAAATTGTCCCCGAGGCAGAGTGAATCTTTGTGGAGAGGGGCTGTCATACCCAGACCAAGCGTTCTGCCAACCTTGTAGAAGTCCATTCCTTCACCGTGATCCACGTGGTAAGAAGCTACGCCCGACAGGTCGTCTTTATACCATTTATCTATGATAAGTGATTCTGTCCTTTTTGCCCAGAAATCCAACCCGTTGCTGATCTCTCCAGTAGCCTTCAGTGCAGGCCCGTAGACCCTGAAGGCAGTACGGTTATTCTCCCATGCGAAGTCATCCTTCCTCTCAGGCACCAGTCGTCCGTAAACCAGAGGTTGAAATGGTACGGGATCTCCTATCGAGAGATGGTAGGTTCTCTTCTCTCCCGCTTTCAGTGAGACGGGAAAGATAAGTGTCTCAGCCGTTTCATTGCCGTTAGTCACCAGCTGGTAGGGTAACTGCAGCCCCTCGTTATCGGTGATGATTATGGTTTGATCTGCCGTAAGGGAGATTTTTTGTTGAATTTTTTCCCATGCCACTTCAACCATCTCATTTTCCCGGTCAGTTGTACCGGGATTTTCAACATGCAGTGTTATCTCACTTTTCGTTGTGGTGCATCCGAAAAGAAACAATGAAATTGACAGGAGTAGTAAATAGCTTGTTTTCATGTAAGTAATATTATTTATCAGGGTTGTTTACCGATATATGCCAGGATACCGCCATCCACGTAGAGGATATGTCCATTCACAAAGTTGGATGCGTCGGATGCCAGGAAGATAGCTGGTCCCTTCAGGTCCTCAGGTGCTCCCCAGCGAGCTGCCGGTGTTTTGGCAATGATAAAGGAGTCGAAAGGATGTGGGGACCCATCGGCCTGTTTCTCCCTGAGAGGAGCAGTCTGCGGTGTGGCAATATATCCCGGTCCGATGCCGTTGCACTGGATATTGTACGCACCATATTCAGCGCAGATATTTTTCGTCAGCATCTTTAATCCTCCCTTGGCCGCTGCGTAAGCAGAGACAGTCTCGCGACCCAGTTCGCTCATCATTGAACAGATATTGATGATCTTGCCGTGCCCTTTTTTGATCATGTGTGGGATGACCGCTTTAGAGACGATAAAGGGGCCGTTCAGGTCGATATCGATCACCTGACGGAACTCGGCTGCGCTCATCTCATGCATAGGGACACGCTTGATGATACCCGCGTTGTTCACAAGGATATCGATGATACCTACCTCTTCCGTCACCTGTGCAACGAAGGCATTCACCTCATCTTCATTGGTTACATCACAGACGTAACCATGTGCTTTAATACCTATCTCACTGTAGTTGGCCACTCCTTTGTCCACCAGCTCCTGTTTGATATCATTGAATACGATTGTAGCACCAGCTTCAGCCAGCGCTGTAGCCATGGCAAAACCAATGCCGTAGGATGCTCCTGTAACAAGAGCAACTCTTCCTTCTAACGAGAAATTAACCATCTTCTATTTTATTTTAAATCGACTATTTTTGAAAAATCCTGATCACCATAATCGAGGTTTTCACCTGCCATACCCCAGATGAAAGTGTAGTTGCTCGTGGCTGCAGCTGAGTGTATGGACCATTCGGGAGAGAGCACGGCCTGGTCACCTTTCATCCAGATGTGGCGTGTTTCATCCACCTCACCCATAAAGTGGCAGACAGCCTGCTCTTCAGGCACCTCGAAATAGAAGTATGCCTCCATCCTTCGTGAATGTACATGTGCCGGCATGGTGTTCCACACGCTGCCAGCTGCCAGCTCGGTCATACCCATCTGCAACTGGCAGGTAGGAAGCACCTGGTTCACGATCATCTTGTTGATGTTCCTGTGATTAGAACTCTCCAGGGAGCCCATTTCAGCGACAACAGCATCGGCTTTGGTCACTTTTTTATCGGGATAGTTGCGGTGCGCAGTGGCTGAATTGAAGTAGAACTTGGCCGGTTTCGCAGCGTCATCACTTTCAAAGTAGACCTCGCGGTCACCAGATCCCAGGTAAAGCGCCTCTTTATACCCGAGTTCAAAAATGGTTTCTCCCGCTCTCACTCTTCCTTTACCTCCCACATTGAAGATGCCCAGCTCGCGGTTACGCAGAAAAACGGGCTGTTTCAACGGGTCAATCGCTTCCAGCCGGAGTGATTCGTTCACGGGCATTGCTCCTCCCACAATCATGCGGTCGTACATGGAGTATACCATATTTACCTCTTCCGCACTGAATACTTTATCAATGAGGAAATCATCGCGCAGTCGTTTTGTGTCGTAAGATCTGGCATCTTCCGGATGCGCTGCGTAGCGTAACTGATAATTTGTCTTCATATGCTTAATTCTTCAAAAATTTAAAATCGTCAGACATTTGTCCGATGGGCTTTCAACTTATTTATAGCATGAATTTTGTTAATGCAATTTCAGAACAATAACAGTATAAAAATGCATTGATTAACCGTGACTGAGAAACCCTTTCCTGCATGCAAATATAGCACTATTTTTTTAATTGTGAACGAGCACAATTTGTTTCGACCAGGAAATGTATAAAAAATGTTAACGATTGAAGTTTTGCAAGTAATCCTGGTAAAGCGTATCGAGCTAAACAGCGGGAGTGAAAAGATTTGGCTTTAAAGGCTCTATTCAAACTCACCTGCTGTTTAGGTAAGGTGGTGATTAGCTAATAGATAATATTATTGAAGCTTTTATAAAAATCAATGTTCTCTCTTGTTAAAATATCGAGTTGAGCATAGTTCTGCTTTTTTACTCTCTTTTTGAAAATTAAATACTCAAGCATTGTTTTCATTGCATAGAATCCCTGATTTTCAGGCTCCTGCCCTATAAGAAAATCGATCTGTCCTTTTTTGAGCGCTTCAATGTTTGCCGTCGTAAGGTCCATACAGACCATCTTCACCCCTTTGATATGATTGGTTGCGAGGTAATTTGCGATAAAATAACCCCGTGAATTTAATACCACAATAGCCGGAATATCTTTTTGGCTGCGGAATAAATGTGACAGATACATCTCGTTGTTTTCAGGTGCCGTAACAGAAAAAGGAATACTCAGGATATGGTTGGAGCATCTGTTTTTTTCGAGGTAGTCGGTGAATCCTTTTTTTCTGAGAATGGTTGTGTTGGCGCTTCTATCCCCTGTTCTTACTGCATGAAAAATGGCGATAACTGCATGGTCTGGAGTAATGGAGGTGATCAGTCTGGCCATCATATACCCACAAACGTAGTGATCGGCAGAGAAGAAAGCCAAAGGAGAAGTCTTCTCTATGGTTGAATCTACAAAAATGTAGGGAATCCCCCTTTCATCCATCTGTTTGCACAAATTGACTGTCTCCTCCTTAAAGGTCGGTCCAATAATCAGTGCATCCATTTCGAAAGTGGCGATCTTCTCGTATGTTTGCCGGCAAGCGTATACATCGTACTGATTGTAGGTGAAAACCTGAAGTTCCACCCTCACGTTTTCATATTCCTCCAGTGCGTGCCGAATACCGTTGTG
>Ga0265294_10009264_pt1 | contig 11375 bp, 14 predicted proteins | sample MunlanPumphouse3_FD_192504 | JGI IMG/M metagenome (GOLD analysis project Ga0265294, IMG submission 192504) | Groundwater microbial communities from a municipal landfill in Southern Ontario, Canada - Pumphouse #3 | ecosystem: Environmental > Aquatic > Deep subsurface > Groundwater | place...
AGACTACGGTAGTTTGAGGTGATTAGAGCTGTGATTAGTGTTTTTCAAATAATTGGGCCGGTAATGGTTGGTCCTTCCAGTTCCCATACCGCAGGGGCGGCCAGGTTGGGAAATATTGCCCGGCGCATCTGCGGTGAAGAACCGGTTCGGGTTGATTTTTACCTGCATGGGTCGTTTGCAAAGACCTGGAAAGGGCACGGCACCGGAAAAGCACTGCTGGGCGGCATAATGGGCATGGACCCTGCCGATGAACGCATAGCCGATTCATTTCATCTGGCAACGGAGGCCGGTTTGCAATATAGCTTTCATACGGCTGATCTGGGGGAGGTGCATCCTAATAGTGTCAAAATAGTGATGCAGAGAGCAGATGCACGTATATTAGAGATGCTGGGTTCTTCCATTGGTGGGGGGAAAGTAATAGTCTCCTCCATTAACGGTATGGATATAGAGTTTAGTGGTGATTACCCAACTATTATAACCTTTCATCGAGATCAACCGGGAGCTGTAGCTCAGGTTAGCGAGATATTATCCCACTATAATATTAACATTGCTTTCTTAAAGGTTTTTCGTTCATCTCGGGGTAGCGATGCTTCCATGGTGATTGAGTGTGACCAGGAAGCAGAACCCGAGCTGTTGGAGGAAATTAAAGCTCTGCAGGTAATAAAGGAAGTAATGTTTATAAATGCTGGGCTAACACCGGCTAAATAGAGGAGGTTGTACATGTACCAGTTTAGAAAGGGAACTCAGCTGTTGGATTTATGCCGGCGTTATGAGTTGGATATTTATGAGATTATGCTGCGCTGTGAAATGGAGGAAAGCGGACAAACCCGGGAGCAAATTTGGAGCTTGATGCAGAATAATTTGCAGGTAATGCAGGAATCCATAAACAGGGGACTTAATCCTGATTTGAAATCTGCCGGTGGACTGGTAGGTGGTAATGCCAGCAAGATTCAATCTTATATCCAAAAGGATAATTTGTGCGGAAAAACTATCTTAAAAGCTATAGCCTACGCTCTGGCAGTAAGCGAATGTAATGCTGCCATGGGTAAAATAGTAGCTGCTCCAACTGCTGGTGCCAGCGGTATCTTGCCCGGTATCCTGGTAGCCCTGGCAGAGGAGAAAGGCTACTCCCAGGAGAAGCTAGTTAAATCGCTTTTTGTTGCAGCAGCGATAGGGAAGATTATTGCTACCAATGCTACCCTTTCTGGAGCTGAAGGGGGCTGCCAGGCCGAATGCGGATCCGCCTCGTCTATGGCTGCCGCAGCGGCAGTTTTCCTTGCTGAGGGTAGTCCGGAAATGAGCCTGGATGCCGGGGCCATAGCCTTAAAGGGATTGCTGGGATTGGTATGTGACCCGGTTGCCGGATTGGTAGAAGTCCCTTGTTCCAAAAGAAATGCAACTACTGCTGCTGTCGCCCTGACCAGTGCCGATATGGCCCTGGCCGGAATAAAAAGTTTTATACCATTTGACGAAGTTGTAGAGGCCATGTATCGCATAGGAAAAGTAATTTCCGCTGATTTGCGGGAAACGGCAGCAGGAGGCTGTGCCATAACTCCTACTGCCCTGCGCTATGCCGAACAGATGCTTACAACAGAGTAAGAGTTGATAGGGGTGCGACCGTAGCGAGCATCCATGTACTCTATTAGTATGTCTAATTCGTAACCTAATTCCTATTATAATCCGCGTTATCCGCGTCTATTTAAAATCTATTTTTAATTAATTTGTAGTCATGCAAATTACCACTCCAGGGTAAACTAAACTAAAATGTGTATCCGGGAGGTAATTATTTTGCGTAGGATAGTAATTTTATTCATAATCTTAGTTCTCAGCTTAATCACCAGTGTACCTGTTAGCGTACCTATTTATGGTGCCACCCCGACACCTAAAAGCAAGGAAGAAAACATAACCCTGCCGCGTATAGACCAGCTTACTTATCCCATTCTCTATTTACAGCAACCCTGCCTGGAAGGTGAAGCCGTTTGGTTGGTACAAGCCCGCTTGCGAGAAATTGGTTACGATATACAGCCCGATGGCATATATAATGCTTTAACCAGTAATTATATAAGACTATTTCAACTGTCTCATGGCATGAAGGATGATGGTGTGGTTACCCCGGAAGTCTGGAAAACACTTATGGAAGTTGAGCCTGCCCAACCTTGCATAAATGATAATAAATCTCAGGATAGAATGATGATAGTAATTGATGTAAAGACTCGTAATCTGGTAGTTTATCAGAATGATAAAGAAATCACGCGATACCCGGTGGCGGTAGGTAAATCTGAAACCCCTACTCCGCTGGGAGAGTGGAACGTAGTACACAAAGGGGTAGGATGGGGTAATGGTTTTGGTACTCGCTGGATGGGGCTTAATGTACCCTGGGGTATATATGGTATTCATGGTACAAACAAACCGTACTCGATAGGAAGTTACGCTTCTCACGGCTGCATCCGGATGTTTAACCGTGATGTAGAGAAGCTCTATCCCATAATCCCGCATGGAACTCCGGTTAGAATCGTAGAAAATGGCAAGATGTTTCCGGAAAATTCAAAGCCCGTTGCCCTGAAAAAAGGATCTTCAGGACAAAAAGTAGTCTATGTACAAAGCCGCTTGAAAGAATTAGGGATTGAGCTAGACCGGGCTGACGGGTGCTACGGCAATATGACTGAGCTGGCGGTAAAGTATTATCAGGTATGGCACAATCTTGAGCCCAGTGGGGAAATGGACGAGGATACTTATCGGGCCATGGGGATGATTGATTAGGAAATGCATGTTAAAATAAAGAATAGTGCAGTAAAGCCACACTTAGAGTAAACAAAACAATGTATGGGGGCGGAGTAAATTGCAGCCTAAAGCCAGGTCTCAATTTCCTCTGGAAAATCATAATAAAGACTTGTTGGAAAAAATTCAGCAGGATCTTGATGTGATTAATGCTATAGAAGGTAGCATTGTATTATTATTAAGCAGCAATCTTTTCGGGCAGGGAGATAATAAGGTAGGAAATCTATTAATGGAAGAGTTCTCTCATACCCTCTGCCACAAGACAGAGATGATTAATACTATAATTTTGATTAATAGTGCGGTGTTTCTGGCTACCGAGGGTTCGGAAATGGAGCCTTTTTTTAAAATTATGGAGGAACAAGGAATAGAAATTTTATGTTCCGATTCTTGTTTAAGCTATTATGGCCTGCAAGGAAGGCTGCGGGTAGGCAGAGAAGCCAGCATATATACTATTAGCAGTAAACTCTTGCAAGCTGGTTGGGTAATAAGTTTTTAAACCGTATACGACAGCCAAATTATTTAGTACCATAAAGGAAAATATAACCGTATAATGAATATATATCTACAAAAAACTTCTCTGCTGGTCAAGGTAAGAGTTTAAGGGGATAGGAGGAAAAGCAATGGCCGAAGAAATTCAACTGGTGGTGTTTATGCTGAAGCAGGGTGATATGGTTTGCGAATATGGTGTACCGATTACCCAGGTTCAGGAAATAATAACTATGACTCGACCTACACAATTACCACAGGCCCCCGATTTCGTAGAAGGCATTATTAATTTACGGGGAAGGATTATTCCTATAATTGATTTGAAAAAAAGATTTCAGATGGGAAATTCAGATATTACCAGTGATACTCGTAGTGTAGTAGTAGAGGTGGAAGGACAGACGATGGGAATAATCGTTGACGAAGTTAGTGAGGTTTTGCGGTTGGCAAATAGTGATATTGAGCCCCCCCCGGCAATAATCGGTGGGATTACCGCAGAATATCTGACTGGTGTGGGTAAGATTGAAGGTCGTCTCTTAATTTTACTGGACATGAATAAAATTTTAACCGACAAAGAAAAAGCCGACCTGGTTGGTGTAGCCAACGCAGAGGAGTAAGCACTGTAACCTGGCCCTGAAATCATACTGGTTTCAGGGTTTATTTTACGTTGGGAAACGGAAGGGTATAATACTAATATAATTTTATTATAAATTATTGAATTTTAATTTAGGGAAAAGGAGGGCTCCAGTGCTTATTGGTATTGATATAATTGAAATAGAACGGGTTAAAAAAGCGGTGGAGAGGACTCCTCGTTTTCTGGAGCGGGTATTTACCAGTCGTGAACTGGGCTATTGTATGAATAAGGCTAATCCTTATCCTTCGCTGGCAGTTCGTTTTGCGGCCAAAGAAGCGCTGCGTAAGCTGCATCCGGCGCTCATAGCAGGAGTACGTTTTCATGATTTGGAAGTACTTCGGGGTGAGGATGGCAGGCCGCAGGTCTACCTGTATGGTAAGGCCCAGCAGCGCTGCCAGGCAGAGGGTATCGGGGAAATATCCATTAGCCTTTCCCATTCCCGGGAACAGGCTATAGCCACCGTAATTGCGAAAAAGGGGTGAAAGCATGAAATTGCTTAAAGCGGATGAAATGAAAGATATCGATCGCAGGGCCAGTAGTGAATTTGGTATACCCAGTTTAATACTTATGGAAAATGCAGGATTACGTACGCTGGAGGTAATCGAAGAAATACTGGGTGAGACCAAAAACCGCATGATAATTATTCTGGCCGGAAAGGGTAATAATGGAGGAGACGGTCTGGTTATAGCCCGGCATTTAATAAATTCGGGCGCGGTGGTGGAAACCTATCTTACCGGGCAAGTGGAAGAGCTGACCCACGATTCGCGGATAAATTATGAAATACTGCTAAAAATGGGAGCCCGGATATTACCTTTGAGCAGTGAAAAAGACCTGGATCGGCTGATGCTCTCCCTGATGAATGCCGATTTAATAGTTGATGCCCTATATGGTATAGGGTTTAAGGGTAGTCTTAACCCGTTTGATTCCCGGCTGGTAAAAATGGTCAACTGGTGCCGGGCTCCGGTAGTAGCAGTTGATATTCCGTCCGGGGTGGAAGCTGATACCGGCAGGGTTCACGGTGATGCTATAAAGGCCATCCATACCGTAACCTTTGCCTTACCTAAGATTGGGCTGGTTCTGGAACCGGGGAAAGAATATGCAGGCACTCTCAGTGTTGCTGATATTTCTATACCGGCAGTTTTGCTTGAAGATAACAGCATTAAAACCAACTTAATCAGCGAAACAATGGTCAGCGCTCTGCTAAAACCCCGCTCTGCCAATTCCCATAAGGGTACATATGGGCATGCTCTAATGCTTGGCGGTTCACCTGGTATGGTAGGAGCTATAATGATGGCTTCCCTGGCGGCTTTACGTACCGGGGCGGGTCTGGTTACGGCTGCAGTCCCGGAGTCACTAACCGTAGTGGTAGATTCCAGTCTGATGGAGATAATGACTGCTCCTCTGGCTGAGACCGGGCAGTCAGCTATTGCCCTGGAGGCTCTCCCGGCTATTGAGAATTTGCTGGGAACAGTATCGGTGTGTGCTATTGGGCCGGGTCTGTCACGCTACCCGGAAGCTGGTGCTATAGTTCGCTATATACTGGAAAGATCAGGTGTACCCCTGGTAATTGATGCCGATGGTTTAAATGCTTTGGAAAACGATGTAGCTATCCTAAAAGATCGCCAGGTTCCTATTGTTCTCACCCCCCATCCTGGTGAAATGGCTCGTTTAACTGGTAAAAGTATAGAAGAAGTTCAATCCCAGCGCTTGGAAATTACCCAAACGTATGCTCAGAAATGGGGAGTAACCCTGGTGCTAAAGGGGAATAAGACGATTTTGGCCAATCCCTCGGGAGAGGTTTATATAAATATCAACGGCAATCCGGGGATGGCTACCGCTGGTAGTGGAGATGTCCTTACTGGAATAATAACTGGACTTATTGCCCAGGGCCTAAAACCGCAGGATGCAGCTTTTGCCGGGGTTTATCTCCATGGTTTGGCCGGTGATCTGGCTGCTGAAATAAAAGGGGAACGGGGACTAATAGCGGGTGATTTGATTTTATGTCTCCCTGAAGTCCTGAAAAAGTTTTTATAAATAGATTGGAGGCAAGGATATGTTAGCTCGAGAGATTATGAGCCGGGATGTTATTACGGTAATCCCGGAAGAAAAGGTTGATAAAGCAGCCCGGATTTTAGTGGATAATAAAATTAGTGGTCTGCCGGTAGTAGATGCAGACGATCATGTAGTAGGTATAATTACGGAAAAAGATTTAATAGTCAGAGCCAGCGAGTTAAAGGTTCCATTTTATTTAACTTTATTTGATAGTATTATTTTTCTGGATAATCCCATACGTTTTAATAACGATATAAAAAAATATACCGCTTCCCAGGTGAAAGATGCCATGACTCGCAAGGTTTATGTGGTTGAAGAAGATACCCCGGTTAGTGAAATTGTGGAAATAATGCAGAAGCGAGCCGTAAATCGGGTACCAGTAGTAAGAAATGATAAATTAGTGGGTATAATTACTCGTAATGATATTTTAAAAACCCTGGTAAAAAGTAATGGATAATCACAGACCAACATGGGCAGAAATAGATTTAGTGGCAATTAAACATAACCTGACTACAATAAAAAGAGCAGCAGGTAATGCAGGAATTATGGTTATGGTAAAGGCCAATGCCTATGGTCATGGCATGTTGGAAGTGAGCAGGGTTTGTTGCCAGGAAAAGGTTGATTTCTTTGGAGTTGCCAGCCTGGATGAAGCTTTAACGCTGAAGCAGGAAATTGAAGAGATACCTGTACTGGTGTTGGGTTATATATCGCCATCTGATGCCGTAACCGTAGTAGCTGAAGATATCAGACCCTGTATATTTACCATGGAATCAGCCCGGGTTATGTCTCAAGCAGCAGTAAGGCTGAACCGGCAGGTTCACCTGCATATCAAGCTTGATACTGGTATGGGCAGAATAGGTTTTTTACCGGAAAATAACAGCCTGGATCTCTTACAGGAAATAGCTGCTCTGCCGGGGGTGAAAATAGAAGGAATATTTACCCATTTGGCCGAGGCTGATTTAGAAGATAGTAGTTTTTCCAGGGAGCAGATAAAAACTTTTGCGGGTTTTATTAACAAATTGGAAGAGCGTGGGGTACATATCCCCCTTAAGCATTGTTCTAACAGTGCAGCTCTAATAAATTTTCCCGAGGCTCATTTTGATATGGTCAGGGCAGGAATTTTACTATACGGACTTTCTCCCTCGCCGCAAACAAAGCTGGGAAAATTCGATATTATACCCGCTATGACCTTGAAAAGCAGGGTCACTTATGTCAAAACGCTACTCGCGGGGCACAGTATCAGCTACAACCGCACCTATTACTGTCAGCGGGACACCCGGGTGGCTACCGTACCCATTGGTTATGCCGATGGCTATAGCCGCTTGCTCTCCAACCGGGTGCAGGCATTGATAAACGGGAAACTGGTACCTTTGGTAGGTAATGTTTGTATGGATATGTGTATGTTTGATGTCAGTGGGGTAGGGGAAGTTAAAGAGGGAGACGAAGTAATTCTTTTTGGCCGGCCTGAAGATGGGGTAACCGCCGATGATTTGGCTCAGGCGATGGGAACCATAAATTATGAAGTAGTATCCGCATTAGGTTCCCGGGTACCCAGAATTTACAAGAATGGCAGGAGCTAAAACAACTTATTGTAATTATTGGATTTGCGAGCCCCCTTGCTGACAAATATAATAGATGTATCAGTGGGATTTTTTAATCGTCGGAGGTGCTCGAATCTTGCCATCCTCGAAAAGAATTATAATTACCATTCCAGAAAATCTCCTTTGTGAAGTTGATGATATAAAGTTTATTGAGAGTAAAAATCGCAGCGAGATATTTAGAGAGGCCATCAGGTTTTACCTTGGGGAGCGGAGAAGGAAATTTCTGATAGAGCAGATGAAAAGAGGCTATTTGGAAATGGCCGAAATTAATTTAAACATGGCCTGTGAAAATTTAAAAGTAGAGGAAGAAGCCCTGGTTAACTGTATAGAAAAACTGTTGGAGTGATAATTTGCATGATCAAAAGAGGTGAAATTTATTTTGCCCAGCTAAATCCGGTGGTGGGTTCGGAACAGGGAGGTATCCGCCCGGTTCTGGTGGTTCAGAATGATATAGGTAATCAGTACAGTCCAACTACGATTATTCTGGCCATAACCTCACAAATTAACAAAGCCAAGTTGCCCACCCATGTAGAAATTGATGCCGTAACTTATGGACTGGAAAGAGATTCTGTAATACTGGCAGAGCAAATCAGAACCATAGACAAGACCCGCTTAAAACAGCGTATAGCCGTTTTAAAAGATGAGACCATGTTAAAGGTCGACAAGGCCTTACTGGTCAGTATGGGGTTGGAGGAACTATAGTTACATAAAAAGCATAATGTATAAGTTGTTGTAAGGAGTAAAGGATTGGGACAGACCCAATCCTTAATTTTTTGCACAACTTATTGGGCTGCTTAAGCATAGACTGCTTAAAAAAGGGAGGGTATAAAATGCGACCATTGATAGGAATTTGCAGTAACTATAATATTGAAAGTGAGGAATATTACCTGCCTAACTATTATGTAGAATCCCTGCTACAAGCAGGAGCAGCCGTGATATTATTACCACCGGTTAAAGATGCAGAAATAATTGACCAATATCTTAAATTATGCCATGGGGTGGTTTTTTCCGGAGGAGGAGATGTTGACCCCTATTATTGGGGAGAACTGCCTCGCTGGGAACTGAGGGAGATTAACCCCGGGCGTGACTATTTTGAAATAAAGCTGGCCCAGAAAGTAATAGCCAGGAAACTGCCAGCAATGGGAATATGCCGGGGGTGCCAGGTGTTAAACGTAGCCGCCGGGGGCACCCTGCTCCAGGATATTAATACTCCAATGGCCCACCAGCAAAAAGCCCCTCGTAATTATCCTTTTCATGATATAGTAATTAAACCTGACACCCTGCTTTCACGGATAACAAAGGAAAGTGAAATCAGGGTTAATAGCTTTCACCACCAGGCTGTCGAGCATCTTGGAGCAGGTATGGGTGTTAGCGCCCTGGCCCCGGATGGTATAATAGAAGCAATAGAAAATAGGGAAGCCCCATTTATCCTTGGTGTACAGTGGCATCCCGAATGCATGACGGATAAATCGTCAGAAGAGCTGTTCCTGGCTCTGGTAAGGGCAGCAAAAGAAAAGGCTAATTTAACAGGTAGATAATACCGGGCTTAAAACAGAACTTCAATCCGGTACCAATCATAAAATAATGGTGTAAGGGAGCGGCATATATGATTGCAATCAAAGGCGGCAAAGTGCTTACTATGGGGGAAGCTGGAACCATAGAGAACGGGATTATAATAATAGAAGGCGAGTTTATCAAAACGGTGGGCAAAAAGGTGGACATTCCGGAAGGATGCCAGTGTATTGATGCCGGGGGCAAGTATATATGCCCAGGATTTATTGACGGCCATACCCATATTGGTCTGGAAGAGGAAATCTATCGTTTGGAGGGTGATGATGTCAATGAAATTAGCGACCCCATCACTCCACAATTAAGGGCTCTGGATGGGATAAATTTTGTTGATTTGGCCTTTACCGACGCCTTGCGGGGCGGAGTTACCCGTTCTATGTGTATGCCCGGTAGTGCTAATATTATAGGAGGGCAGGCAGTATTTTTAAAGCACCTGGCTTCCTCCTTAAGCGAAATGGTTTACCGGCAGCCCTGGGGTTTAAAAGCAGCTCTGGGGGAAAACCCCAAACGGGTGTATGCGGCCCAGAAAAAAACCCCGCGTACCCGTATGGCCAATGCCAGCCTGATGCGGGAGGCTTTATACAATGCGCTGCAGGCTATTGATAAAGAAGAAAGCGAAATTAAAGATTATCCCAAAAAGGAAATACTGATAAAGGTTTTAAAAAAGGAATTACCACTGTTACTTCATGTTCACCGCGCAGATGATATACTTACCGCTTTGCGCATAAGGGATGAATTTAACCTGAATTTAATTATCCAGCATGGTACCGAGGCATTTATAGTAGCTGATGAATTAGTGAAGCGTGACGTGCCTGTATTCCTGGGCCCTTTACTGGTAAACCGGGCTAAAGTAGAGATGAAAGAAGTGTCATTTAAAAATGCCGGCCGCTTAGCTCAACAAGGGGTCAAGTTTGCGCTCATTACTGACCACCCGGTGGTACCCATTGAACACCTGCGGGTCTGTGCGGCCCTGGCAGTTCGGGAAGGGCTGGATGAAGAAATGGCCTTACGGGCGATAACCCGGTGGCCTGCGGAAATTCTGGGTGTTGACCATGAACTGGGGAGCCTAGCTGTGGGTAAAAGGGCTGATTTAGTTGTTTTCGACGGTCACCCTTTTGATTTCAGATCCCGGCTCAACCTGGTTATGGTGGATGGAAAGATCTGGGGGGATAAAATTGAACAAGGGCGATCTTTTTACGGTTTATCTTAATGGCACTATGATGACAGTATGTGTTCTGGGATTTTATAATGAAGAATACAGTGAAGAAGAAATGGCTATAATTGCGGTGGTTAACCAGGAAAACATGGTTCACGTCCCCCTGGAAGACCTGGAGGCGCTCTTTCCCCGCAGGCGATTCATAAATTAACCATTAATATTTGCCAAGCATACGCAAGCACGGTCTTTACCTGCTCGCGTACGTATCTGTAGGGGCGAACCCATGTGTTCGCCCGCGGGATTGCAGTTGACCCTGGCTCAGTGGTTGGCCGGGCAGACACACGGGTCTGCCCCTACAAAGTTAATTATGTCCTTAAGTGTCTAAAACCCCGTCTTATTTATTTCCCATAATTTACTTCAAGGGAATAGCAGAGCATTACCAGAAACACTTAAAGAATAATTAAATTGAGGTGATGCTATTTGCGCTTAAGACACATTTTAATACTGCTGGTAGCCCTGCTCTTAACCATGGGGCTTGCCAGTACCAGCCTGGCGGAGAATGAGCTCGGGATTAGGATTAACGGCAACCTGTGCCAGGTGGAGCCGCCGCCCCAGATAGTGGCAGGCCGTACCATGGTTCCCATTCGTTTTGTTATTGAAGATGAAGCTCTCAAGGGTCAGGTTTACTGGGACGGTAATCTCCGCAAAGTAGCTCTGGATTGTCGGGGTCAGTACATAGAGTTCTTTATCGGGGATAATAAAGCCCGGGTAGACGGTCAGGTAAAGTATTTCGATACCGTCCCATACATATACCGGAACCGCACTTATATACCGCTCCGTTTTCTGGCGGAAAACCTGGGGGCTTCAGTAGGGTGGAAAGCGCAGGAACGAGAAGTTGTTATAGACTTTAACCATGGCTCCGAAGTTTTTGCTTATTACTACTATACCCGTGGTACTGAACTCCAGGATAACCTGCACCTGTTTACGGACATTGCCTTTCGTTGGTTTGCTACCAATGCCAGGGGAGAACTATTCTACGAATACCAGGATGATTACGATAAAATCCTGCAAACAGTATGTAAACAGGGTATTAGAACTCATG
>Ga0265294_10009265_pt1 | contig 11375 bp, 9 predicted proteins | sample MunlanPumphouse3_FD_192504 | JGI IMG/M metagenome (GOLD analysis project Ga0265294, IMG submission 192504) | Groundwater microbial communities from a municipal landfill in Southern Ontario, Canada - Pumphouse #3 | ecosystem: Environmental > Aquatic > Deep subsurface > Groundwater | place...
CTTACCATCCCGGCAAGGATCCCCGCTTCCCCTTCCGGATGAGTATGCAGTGACTGCTCCCACGACTCAAGTCGTGGGCTTTCTGCCCATTTGATCGTAAAAAGCGAGATTCTTCAAACAATTTCACTCCATGTCAACTAAACCATGCCATTAATAATCGGCCGGTCGAATGATTATAATTAATTTTCCTGAACTATTAATTGCATTCGTGTTGAGAGGGGCCGATGAAGAAGGTTGCAGTGATTGGGGCGGGGATTACCGGTATCCAGGCAGCGCTCGATCTCGTACAACACGGCATACACGTAGATCTGATAGAAAAGAGCCCGTTTATCGGGGGCCACGTGGCACAGCTGGGGAGGATATTTCCCACCGACGACAGTTCGATGTGCGTCATTTCATCAAAGATGCACGAGGTGCTCCGGTCCCCGGAAGTCGGGCTGTACACGATGACCGAAGTTACGGGCATCACCGGAGAGCCGGGCAATTATACCCTTACGCTGAGAAAGAGCCCGCGATATGTCGATGCGGAGAAGTGCAACGGTTGCGGCAGGTGTACCGAGATCTGCCCCGTTGAAGTGTACAGTGAATTTGATGCCGGGTTAGGTGTCAGAAAGGCAATTTACAAGTCATACGGGGAGGCAGTGCCGGATGTTGTTGTCCGCGACTCCGAACACTGCATCGGGTGCGGGTTATGTTACGACGTCTGCCCCACAGAAGCGGTATTAATGGATTCCGAAGATTTTTTGCAGGAGTTTGAGATACGAGGTATTACATCGGTGATTGTTTCAACGGGCTACAGCATGTACGATCCACGGAACGAACCGAGATACCGGTACCTCACCATACCCGACGTCATTACAAGCCTCGAATTTGAGAGAATGCTCGCCCCCGATGGCCCGACCGGGGGGGAGATCAGAAGGCTTTCGGATGGTAAAATACCAGGGTCCATCGTCCTCGTGCAATGCGTGGGTTCCCGGAATCCTGCAATCGGCAGGAATTTTTGCTCTTCGGTGTGCTGCATGTACACGATTAAGTGTGCGAATATGATCAAGGAGAAGTACGGCGACAACATCGACGTGACCATACTGAAATCCGAAACCCGTGCCTATGGAAAGGGCCACCAGGAATATAACCATAGAATAAAGCAGGCCCACAAGATCCAGGTGTTGAGGTGCATGCCCGGTTCGATAGAATCCAGCAGAGGCAACAGGATGAGGATTGTCGTGGAGAAGATTAAGAGGGATCTTCCCGACACGCCGATCGTCGTTCTCGAACCCGAACTGGTCGTGCTGGCGGCAGGCCTTTCACCTTCGGCGGGTGCGGAGAGGCTTGCAGAGATGATGGGCATCGAGGTATCGGAGAACGAAGGCTTCCTGTGTCCGGGCGACCCTGCGCTGAACCCTTCAGGCTCCCGGACACCCGGCATCTATATCGCAGGCGCGGCAGTCGCGCCAAAAGACATCAACGACTGCATAAACCAGGCGAAAGCAGCCGCAATGAAGGCATATCTCGACACGGTCATCCAATCGGGGGAAGACGGAGCATAACCCGGGGCCGGCGTTTGAACGTCAAGCAACTACGGGAGCGGAACGGGGGTCCTGCAATACCCGGGCTCCCTGCATCTGCCGGCACGGCCACGAGCGTCTCGATCTCCCGGGACATCCGGGGGGATTGGCCGGTCACCGGAAGACCGCGCCCGCTGCCATCAGGCGGGCGGCATTCCGTAACCCCCACGAGTCGAGGAGCGTGAACGCCCCCGCCATGAGGACGAGCCCGGCGAGCAGGGCGAGCAGGATCTCGACCAGTTCTGCGGGCAGGGTGATTGCGAGGATCCCGAGCGCGAGCGAACTCACCCCCAGGCCGAGGGTATACCAGAACCCCGTCGTCAGCCTGCGCCGCTCCCGGACCACCCGCAGCAGCGTGACGGCGGCGCTCGAGAAGAACCAGACCATGAGGACCAGCAGGATGAGGACGAGGTAGAGCTCCCAGAGAACGAAGAGAACGAGACCGGCACTCGCCATCATACCGCCCCGGGCGATCTCCCTGCCCGCACGCTCTTTGCGGTCCCTCCCCCGGACGCCCTCGACGATCGTGAGGAGGCCGAGGATGAGCACAAGGGAGGGCAGGACCACGGTGAAGAAGAGCACGGTCTCACCAACCGCCAGGAGGAGGAGGACGGCGCCGATCGCAAGCAGGATTGCACCGAGGCCCATCCGGAGTTTCCAGCTCATGTTCTGATCGGCAAGGCGCTGCCGGGGATCTCTCCGCGTCGCATCCCTGCCCGTCACGAAGATGGTCTCCATCGTCTCGTGGATCATGAGGACCAGAGGGGCGTCGTCGATCAGGTGCATGAGGGGGTTCTTCTCCGGGTCGTACCGGTCCATGTGGACACGATACTCCGATACCGTCTCGTGGGCGTGGTACTGGCCCTTCCGGTAACTCGCGATCGTGTCGGGGCTCGGCACGTTGATGGCGGACCGTTTCCAGCCCGGCTCGAGCGGCTCGGTCACGACGGCCTTCGGGACGACGACCTGAAAGACCCCCTGGTGCAGGGCATCGAGATACGACTCAAGCGTGCTCAAACTCTCTCCCCCTCATCCGGCCCCGGAATTCGTCGGCACCCGGCTAAAACGGTCTCCTGAGAAACGGGGCCTGCAGATATCTATACCACAATCTCTGGGAGTGATCGTATAAAAAGAGGAGTGGGACCGGTCCCGGCCCCCCTCACTGTGCCGGTGCCGCCATCGGCCTCTTCTGCCCCTCCGGTGCCGCGGCCTCGACCGCTTCACGAAGCGCCGCGCCGGCGAGCACGAGGGCTTCCGGCGTGACCAGGCCCTGGGCGATGAGATAGCCGTTGGCATCGCGGAGCGCCTGCTTGAGGTCCTTTGCCCAGAGGTGCTCGATGAGGAAGATCGCGGCGGCGCTGTTGCTCGGGATAGTGCCCGCAATTGAGCGGACATCGTCCTCGGTCATACCGAAGGTCCGCCGGGCGGCCGCCACGGCGCCGGTCTCCGCACCTCCCCGTGCCCCCTCCTCGCCGCCGGCGCCAAGGCCGATGAGCGCCCCGACCGCGGCGCCGAATCGTTGCCGCTCCTCATCACTGAGCTGCGTTGCCTCCATGCCCTCGACGTTCCCGCTAGCATCCTTCCGGACGAACCGAACGTCGATCAGCCTCATGGCACCCGCTTTCATCGCCGAGTCGAGCGCCCGCCGGATCTGGCCGTGGAAGTCCGGGTTCTCAAACCCGATGACCAGGAGCTGCATCGGCCCATACATAACTTCAGCCATTCTTCCATTCCTCCTATGACATAGATCGTCTGCCCGCACCCGTGATTGTCGCCATGCCGGAATACAAATGCAGGCACCTCTGCCTGCGAAGATCTCGTCTCTCTGGAAGTGTACATACCTGAGGCGGGTCAGGACTAGATGGGTGAGAGAATATAATATTATGTGAATAGTAGTTGAGATCTCCAGATCCGCAGATAAGCACTCTTCAGTGCCCTTACCCTCGATCCGCCCCGGATCAGTGCGCCATCTGGTCGATCGCCGCCGTCACGGCAAGGACGAGCGCGTCGTCGTGACCCGGCTCCACCTCCACGCCGTAGATGTCCCGGACCCGGAACCACTTCTTCGAGACCTCGGCAACCCGCTCCCGCCGCCCGGCCTCGATATGGTACTCGTGGTCGAGGATGTTCCCCTGGACCTCCCAGTCCCCCTCTCCGGGGATACTGACCGTCCACCGGTCCCGGAGCGGCGTGATCAGCGCCTTCTTGATCGTCGCCGCCGTCCCGCCGTCGCCCTTCTCGATCTCCATCGTATCCTTGATCCGGAGCATCCGCTCCTGGATCCTGTAGAGGTCCTGCCCCTCCTGGCTCTGGATCACCAGCGTGTTCCGCACGCGGAGCGCTTTCCCGTCCACCTTGAACGCCTTGTTTCCGGCATGATCCTCGATCCAGTAGTCGTCCCCGATGGAGACAAGTCTCTCGCGCATCTTATACCGGTGCGCCCCGCCGGCCTCTTCGCGCCCGCGAAGGCCGCCTTCCGCTCTTCTTCGCATCATGGTCATCACACACTTGCTGCCGTCGCCAATCACACTACCCGCACATTATGGTTACTACGCAGTGCAGGCCTGCGGCTCCGCGGGCCCAAAAGGGCAGGAACCGTCCGGTCGCCGGAGCGCTGCCCCCCGGGTGCGATCCCCCGGCGGGACCCGGAGATCGAAAGAGATTAATCCGTGACGGCACCTAACACGGCGCTCACAGCATGGAGAGTGCAAGATGTCCAAGAGTTGGAAGGGCACGGTCAATCTCGATATCCGGGATTCGGTGCCTGACTGGGACCCCTACCTGCAGCCGCAGGCACCGGCGGATGCCCCCAACATCCTGATGATCGTCTGGGACGACGTCGGCTACGGGGCCATGGACGTATTCGGCGGCCCTATCGAGACACCCACAATGCAGCGTATCGCCGATATGGGCATACGCTACAGCAACTTCCATACCACGGCGCTCTGTTCGCCCACCCGGTCGAGCCTGCTCACCGGGCGCAACGCAACCAGCAACAACATGGCCTGCATCACCGAGGCATCCGCCGGCTTTCCGGGGATTTCCGCCCGCATCCCGTTCGAGAACGGGTTTATCTCGGAGGTGCTGAACGAGCGGGGCTACAACACCTACGCCATCGGCAAGTGGCACCTGACCCCGGGAGAAGAGACCGACATGTCCTCGTGGAAGGGACGCTGGCCGATCGGGCGGGGATTCGAGCGCTACTACGGATTTCTGGGCGGGGAGACCAACCAGTGGTACCCCGATATCATCTACGACAACCACCCGATAGACCAGCCCTACCGCCCGGACGAGGGCTACCACTTCTCCAGGGATATCGCCGATCGGGCGATCGAGTTCGTCCGCGACTCGAAGATGATCGCTCCGGAGAAGCCCTGGTTCATGTATTTCTGCCCCGGGTGCGCCCATGCCCCGCACCATGTCTTCAAGGAGTGGGCTGATAAGTACCGGGGCCGGTTCGACATGGGCTACGAGAAGATACGGGAGCAGATCCTTCTAAACCAGAAGAAGATGGGACTGCTGCCGGAGAATACCGAGTTATCGTCCATCAACCCTCACGGTGAGCCGGCAACGACCGGACCGGACGGTCAGCCGTGGCCGCCTCTGGACTTCGTACCGCCCTGGGACTCGCTCTCCGAGGACGAAAAGCGGCTCTTCACCCGTATGGCCGAGGTCTACGCCGGCTTTGTCACCTACACCGATGCCCAGATCGGACGGATCCTCGACTATCTCGAGGAGTCCGGGCAGCTTGAGAATACCATCATCGTCGTGGTATCCGATAACGGCTCCAGCGCCGAGGGCGGCCCCAGCGGTTCCTTCAACGAGAACAAGTTCTTAAACAACATCCCCGACACGGTCGAGGCGAACCTGCCGCACATCGACGAGCTCGGCGGCCCCGGGGCGTACAACCATTACTGCACCGGCTGGGCGTGGGCGTTCGACACCCCGTTCCCCTACTGGAAGCGGTTTGCCGGATACGAGGGGGGCACTGCGGATATGTGCCTGGTTGCGTGGCCCCTGGGTATCAGCGCCCGCGGAGAGATACGCCACCAGTACGTCCATGCCGTGGATATTGTCCCGACGCTCTACGACCTGCTGGAGATCGAGCCGCCGAAGGTGCTGAAGGGCTATACCCAGAGCCCGATCGAGGGGGAGAGTTTCAGGGCCAGCTTTGATGATCCCGGTGCGCCGGGACGGGAGACGCAGTTCTACGCGATGCTCGGCCAGAGGGCGATCTATCACCGGGGCTGGCTGGCAAACACGGTCCACCCGCCCCTCTCGGGCTGGGGCAACTACGCACACGATGTCTGGGAGCTCTACAACCTGAAGGAGGACCGGGCCCAGATGCGGAACCTTGCAGACGAAAAGAACGACGTGCTTGAGCTCCTCAAGGGACTCTGGTTCTACTATGCGGGCATTTACCAGGGCATGCCCCTCGATGACCGCAACCCGCTGGAGATCTATCTTACGCCGCGTCCCCAGCCCGCGAGCCCGAGAACCCGGTACATCTACTACCCGGGGGCTGCCGAGGTTCCCGAGACGGTGGCGGCCAATATCCGGGGGCGATCGTATGGCGTCGTGGCCGGCGCCGTCATCGACGGGCCGGAGGCGCAGGGGGTGCTCTTCGCCCACGGAGGCGTCGGCGGCGGTCACAGCCTCTACATCGCCGACGGGCGGCTGCACTATGTCTATAACTGGCTCGGGGATGCGATCCAGAAGATCTCATCGAGCAGCACCGTGCCCGCCGGCCGGCACGTCTTCACCGCGGAGTTCATAAGGGATGATGTAGATCCTGATACCAGGAGCGCCGTTGGCACCCTCGCACTCTACATAGACATGGAGAAGGTGGGCGAGGGGCGGATCAGGACCCAGCCGGGCTCCTTCTCCCTCACCGGCGACGGGCTCTGCGTCGCCCGGGACAGCGGGTCGCCGGTATCGCCGGACTACACCGCACCCTTCGCCTTTACGGGCGGGACCATCGACCGGGTGGTGATCGATGTCAGCGGCGAGTGCTATGTCGACCACGAGAAGGAAGTGGCTGCCTGGATCATGAGGGATTAACCCCCGGCCTAAAAAGTCCTGTATAATGGGCTTTGTTGAAACCCCACCTGTTTGTCCCGGATGACCACAATCAGGGGGTACTCAGGGGCACGGCTTTTCACCAGGTTGCACACCTGCGGTGCTTGTGCTCCGGGCGTTCTGTCCATCGCATATCGCCATGACTGCCCACACCCAATGGCGATAGCCATCACGGTCCACTGTATGAGGACATGCCCGAGAGAAGAGAGGTCGTCCCAGGGACAAGCCTAGTCCGGCACCGCCCTCATCAGGGTAAGGGTGAAGATTAGAATAGGGTTTCAACAGAGCCGTATAATGGTGTAAAAACGCTCTGAGCGAATATCATCGATTATCCAGTCAACGTTGGCGGTTTTGCGGACCGAAAGCCTCTCGACACCACCCGTGCTTACCGGCGCTTGCCGTTTGCGGACCCATCCGCGGCCAGGTCATCGCTGACCTGAGGGGAGGGATATCATCCCGGCTCGTCCTTTAGATGATTGCCCTGTTGATCCCGAAGTAGGCGTGGATCAGTTTGTCACACATACCGGCCATCTCAGTCCAGGGATACCCGGGGTAATTCTCCCTGATCTCTCGCGGAATACACGTTGCCCGCCGATCACTTCCAGTGCTCGCGTGACCGCGTAGACGGTCTTATCATCCCCGTAGAACTCCTCATACCCCGGGTGAAGATCTCGATCTTCTCGACGGCGTCAAGGATATCGTCCAGATAATCGAGGGTGTCCCGCGGAGCCGTCATACGTAGATAACCTCATTCAGGATGCGGCGGCCGATGCGGGGTTTGAACGCGCCCTTTTCGACCAGGTCGACTTTTCTGCCGAGAAGCTCGGAAAGGTACCGCTCGAAGCCTCGAGAAACCCGAAGATCCCCGGCACCCTGGAGAACTCGACCAGGATGTCCGCGTCGCTTTCCTCGTGCTCCTCGCCACGCCGGCACGAACCGAAGATGCCGATGGACCCGACGTGATAAGTCTCCTCCAGGTACGTCTTGTTCCCCCGGAGAGTGCCGATGCTCCTCGCGCACTCCCCGCCGGGCTCGCGGGTGACGGTATCCATTCCTGATCGGGATATGCGCTCTTCTCTTTAGCATAGATATCTCCCGTACGCCGGCACAACGGTTCGGTCCGGGAAAAGAGGGGGGAAGAGTGACCCGTGCCAGAAAAAAGGGTGGGATCAGTCGACGGCCTCAAGGCTGATCCCGAAATGATCTGCGCAGAAGAGTTCGATGTCGTAGTCCGCCGTATCCGAGACGACCGCCGGGACCTGCCGGACGAGCCTGATGGTGATGGTATCGTCGGGCAGTGGCGGGTCCATCGGGGCGTCGACGTTCTTCTGGATGACGAGGCGTGCGGGATCGAGGTTCGCGGCGTAGTAGTCCTTGAACGCGGTCCGCTTCTCCTCGGGTATGGCGACCCAGTCTGCCGCCTCGGCAACCGTCAGGTCGTTGGGGACCCAGCCGTAGCCGGGCAGGTAATACTCCGCCCAGAAGTGGGGGCTGGGCGTCTCAGCAAGAAGCATCTGGTAACCCCCGATGGCCCGGGCGGGGATCCCGAGCGACCGGCAGAATGCAGCAAAGAGCATGCTCTGGGTGCCGCAGTCGCCATGATCGGTCTCGAACATATGCGTGGACTCGGCGACCTTCGGCTCACGGGCGTCGAGCGAGACATGCGGGACGCGGCTGTAGGGGTAGGTCTCGATGATGTGGTAGTAGATCATCTGCGCCTGGAGGTGCGGGTTCGTCTCGTTCCCGACGATCTCGCGCGCCTTCTCGCGGATCGCGTCCGTGATCTCGATGTTTCGCTCGGACTTCGTGTAGAGCAGGTACTCAGGATCGCTCGTGTTGTACTCCCCTACTTTCGCCGGGTCGATATCCTCGAATATCTGCTCGTAGGAGGTGAACGCGATATCCGCCGTAAGGACGAGGTCGCCGTTGACCGCCCCGGCCGGGACTTCATAGTAGACGTAGCCGATGGCGCCCGTGGTGAACGGGCCGGCGACGATGTAGTCGGGGCACGAGAGATTCGTGACGGTGACGTTCCTCTGCGCGTCCGTCTCGACCGGGAGCGGGAGCCAGATCTTCAGGATCCCCGCCGACGGGAGCGCTTCGTGCGCGATCTCGAGCCGCTCGACCCCCGCGTAGCAGACCGGGTTCACGTGCGGTCCGGTCCCATTGGGCCGATCTTCTGCCCAGGCATACCGGCCGACGTAGTCGAAGTCGAGAGGTCTCGCCTTCAGCTCCTGCATCTTCTCGGGGTGCGCGTAGAGGTAATTCATGGCGACATCGTAGAAGTAGAGCGTCTCGTTCTCCGAGACGATCGTCTGAGCACGGGTGTCCAGCCATTCGGCTATCGCGGCATCGGTGATCCCGGGGACCCTCTCCCGCAACGCCGCCTCTGCGGCGCTACGGTCGAACAGATACTCCAGGTACGTCCGGTTCGCCCGGAAGATGGCGTTTCTCGCCGTCAGCGCCTTATCAGCATCCCCGGCACCGGTGTAGAGTTCGTAGGCTTCGGTAAATCGTTCTTCGGCTGTCCGGTAGTTGCCGGCTTCGTATTCGGCGAGCCCCCGGGCGTAGGCCTCGTCGGCCGGTGCAACAGGCTCGTTCTTCTCTTCCGTTGTGGCGATGCACCCTGCTGCAGCGATGAGGAGCAGGACGGATGCCATCAGGAGAGCGGTGATCGCTCGGTGAGTCATACCTGTGAGTGCATACGGAGCGAGGAAAAACCTTTCTCTTTGTTCGGGCTCTTTTCCACATGGTAACGGGAATTTCACGCATTCTCCCGCTACGCTGGATGTGAACCGGTCGTCACCAGGGGGTCACCGGCAAACCCCACTCGCCTCCGGGATGCCCGCGGGGAAGAGCAGCTCGAACAAAAAAGGTGGGATCAGTCGATGGCCTCAAGGCTGATCGTGAAAGACGTACAGAAGATCTCGATATCGTAGTCTGCCGTATCGGAGATGATCGCCGGGGACTGCCGGACAACCCTGTAGGAGACAACATCGTCGGGCAGTGGCGGGTCCATCGGGGCGTCGACGTTCTTCTGGATGACGAGGCGTGCAGGATCGAGGTTTACCGCGTAGTAGTCCTTGAACGCGGTCCGCTTCTCCTCGGGCATGACGACCCAGTCTGCCGCCTCGGCAACCGTCAGGTCGTTGGGGACCCAGCCGTAGCCGGGCAGGTAATACTCCGCCCAGAAGTGGCCGCCGGGCGATCCAGCCATGATCATCTGGTAGCCGCCGAGGGCACGGGCGGGGATCCCGAGCGACCGGCAGAACGCGGCAAAGAGCATGCTCTGGGTGCCGCAGTCGCCATGATCGGTCTCGAACATATGGGTCGACTCGGCCACTTTCGGCTCGCGGGTGTCGAGCGAGAGGTGCGGAACGAGGCTGTAGGGGTAGGTCTCGATGATGTGGTAGTAGATCATCTGCGCCTGGAGGTGCGGGTTCGTCTCGTTCCCGACGATCTCGCGCGCCTTCTCGCGGATCGCGTCCGTGATCTCGATGTTTCGCTCGGACCTCGTGTAGAGCAGGTACTCAGGATCGCTCGTGTTGTACTCCCCTACTTTCGCCGGGTCGATATCCTCGAATATCTGCTCGAAGGAGGTGAACGCGATATCCGCCGTGAGGACGAGGTCGCCGTTGACCGCCCCGGCCGGGATCTCGGAGTAGACGTAGCCGATCTCTCCCGTGGTGAACGGGCCGGCGACGATGTAGTCGGGGGCCGAGAGGTTCGTGACGGTGACGTTCCTCTGCGCGTCCGTCTCGACCGGGAGCGGGAACCAGATCTTCAGGATCCCCGTCGACGGGAGCGCTTCGTGCGGGATCTCGAGCCGCTCGACGCCCGCGTAGCGGACCGGGTTCACGTACGGTCCGGTCCCTTTGGGCCGTTCTTCTGCCCAGGCGAACCGGGCGACGTAGTCAAAGTCCACACCACTCACGTTCAGCTTCTGCATCTCGTCGGTGTGCGCGAAGAGGTAGTTCATGGCGACGTCGGCGTAGTAGAGTGTCTCGTTCTCCGAGACGATCGTCTGGGCGCGGGTGTCCAGCCATTCGGCTATCGCCGCATCGGTGATCCCGGGGACCCCCTCCCGCAACGCCGCTTCTGCGGCGCTACGGTCGAACGGGTACTCCATGATCGTCCGGTTCGCCAGGAAGATGCCATTCCGCGCCGTCAGCGCCCTGTCCGTGTCGCCGGCGGCCTTGTAAAGGGTGTAGGCCTCCGTAAATCGTTCTTCGGCGACCCGGTAGTTGCCGGCTTCGTATTCGGCGAGCCCCCGGGCGTAGGCCTCGTCGGCCGGTGAAACAGGCTCGTTCTTCTCCTCCGTTGCGGCGATGCATCCCGTTGCAGCGACGAGGAGCAGGACGGATGCAACCAGGAGAGCGGTGATCGCTCGTTGAGTCATACGTGGGGATACATACGGAACGAGGAAAAACCTTTCTCTTTGTTCTGGCTCTTTTGCATGTGGTACCCGGGATTTCACGCATTCTACCGTTACGCCGGAGCCGTCCTGGTTTTCAGGCGCCGTGAGCAGATCGGAAGCACCGCAAGGACGTCCTATGGGAGTGCGACGGGCCGAAGGGCCGGAGCTTGAGCACCGAAGGTGCGAGGTGCGACGGGCCGAAGGGCCGGAGCTTGAGCACCGAAGGTGCGAGGTGCGACGGGCCGAAGGGCCGGAGCTTGAGCACCGAAGGTGCGAGGTGCGACGGGCCGAAGGGCCGGAGCTTGAGCACCGAA
>Ga0265294_10009267_pt1 | contig 11374 bp, 10 predicted proteins | sample MunlanPumphouse3_FD_192504 | JGI IMG/M metagenome (GOLD analysis project Ga0265294, IMG submission 192504) | Groundwater microbial communities from a municipal landfill in Southern Ontario, Canada - Pumphouse #3 | ecosystem: Environmental > Aquatic > Deep subsurface > Groundwater | place...
CAATATCTGATGAGGGGATATTTAATCCTTCATCTAATGCTTTACAGGTTATTAAAATATTTGTTTGGCCCATTTTATAAGATTCAAGTGAATACTGTTTTTCTGATTCTTCCATTTTGCTATGATAATGTGAAACTCTTCCAACGTATTTTTTATTCAAAATTGAAAAGAGTTCATTTGTTTGGGTTATTCTTTCAGTGAAAATCATTATTTTTTTATTTCTTTCAAGAATATCAACCAAACTTATAACAGCTGACAATCTTGAAGATGCATTGTATAAAATATTTTGCCTTTGAAGGAATTTATTTATAATTGATATTGCAAGACTTGAAGTATCTTCATCTCTTGTTCTTATTAATTTTTTTAAAAAAGATAAAAATTGATCATAATTCATTTTTTGTTTGTTCATTTCGGGAAAAGAAGAATACAGGATTCCTATTAATTTTGAAATTTGGGCTGAAACCTCATTATATAATTCAAGTTCTTTGTTTGTAAATCTTAGTTTAACATTATATAAAATGCATCCGTTAATTATTTTATCTTCCATTGCTTCATTTATTGAGTATGTATAAATTATTGGGCCAATAAATTTTTCAATGGTGGAATGAAATGTGATTGTCTTAGGGGTAGCAGAAAGTCCTAGGCTAAAATATTGTGTTAGGTTGTATTCTTTTCTTAAAAGGAATTCGAATATTTTTGAATTTTCTTGGCTGGAATAATGGTGGCATTCATCTAAAATTAAAAGGTGTGAATATCCTTTTATATTTTCATCTAAAATTTTTCCTGCTAAAGTATATCTTGCAGAGTTAATCACATAAATCATAAATGTTTTAGAATAAAGGCATTTTTCTTTTCCGTAATAACAACCTATATCTTGTTTATTTATTGAGAAATCTTCAATTAAACAGCTTTTCCATTGATTTACCAAGAAAGCTTTTGGAACAATTATTTTAATTTTTAGATTTGGATTTTCTTTTTTTAGTTTGATAGCTGCATATATTGCCATGAAGGTTTTTCCCCCTCCAGTAGCAACTTGTACAATTCCTCTATAATTGGAATTAATCCATTGGTCAATGCATTTTTCTTGCCATTTATACAGTTGGATTTTCTTTTTTTCTTCATCTTCCATTATTAATTGAAGTATAGTGTTTTTTTTATTTAATTTGTATAGTACAATAATTGTTATTAAGGAGAATTTTGCCATGGATTATGAAATATTCTATCAAGAATATGTTGAATTAGAGAAAAAATTAAAGGATAATATTAAAAGCCTTAATCGGTTTCAAAAAGCTCTTTCTAAGCATATGACTCAAGGAGAAATTAAACTAGTTTCACAGGACATTACTAATATTAAAGAAACAAATGAAATTCTTGAAACAATTAATGTCAAACTAGAGGAATTAATTGGTACTTTTAATGCTAAAGATTACATTGAAAGTGGAGACTGGACTAATCAAATGTTAGATTGTTGTCGAACTGAAAAAATCGACGTTCAAGGAACCTTTCCTGTTTATGAAATGTTTCCTTTTAAAGTTAGAATTGATAGTGAAAATCAAGATATATTCATTGATAGAAAAAAATTTTCCAATTTAAGACCATCTTTTTTTGTTAATCAAGTAAGTAAAATGCAAGACAAGCTTAATAAAGCTTCGTTTAATGCAGTTAAATTTGCTTCTGAATTGGCAATTTGCTATGATAGATTTTTAATATTGAAAGGAAAGAAAATCGGATCTGATGTTTATTTACTAGATTTATATGCACTTCTAGTTCCTATGGGAAGATTTCGAACAGATTATAATAAACAGTCCTTTGCCTTTGATATAGCACGTCTTAGAAGAGCTGGAGAAGTAATTATTAAAGATGGTAGAAAAGTACAATTAGGATCCAGTAGAAATGAGAATAAAGCTATTAGGGTTTTGAATGAGGCAGGTCTTGAAGAATTTTTCTCAACAATAGTGTTTGTTTAATAGTGATAAAGTAGTTTATTGATTTTTATAATTATTTTATAGGTGGTTATCAGTATGGATTACAATAAAAATTATATCAAAGATTTTCCTAGTTACGAAATTGATTCCAAAATTAATAATGGGGTAGGTTTTATAACTGACTTTTGGGAAAAACACTATCTTAAGGAATATATTAAAGCTGGTGGAAGTAAAATAAAGTTTGTGACGGGAAATAAGGGAAGTGGTAAATCTCACTTATTAAATATTTTTTCAAAACTTGCCCAAAAAAATGGATATCTTACGGTTTCTTTTTCTGCTAAACAAATTTGGTTAAATGACTTTAAATTTATATTTCTTGAAATCCTTCGACAGTGCAACTTGGATTCTTTAATGGAAAAATGCTCCAAAAAGATAATTAATGATTTGGGGTATGATAACAACCAAATTAAACAAAATGAATCCTTTATTGATTATCTTGCATCATTAGGAAAGAATGATGCTTTAGAAAAGGGAGAAATAAGAAATCAACTTAGAAAACTTTTTAAAGAGAATCCAAGAATGGATAATAGCTTTTCTATTGCTTGTTCACTTATTTGTGGAGGAATCTTAGGTCAACCTCCTCTTGAGGAATGTAATAAAGAGCTTATATTAAGTTGGCTTACCAATGAAAAAGGTTTTAAGTTAACTTCTCTTAGGCCTTTAGGAATGTCACCTGCTAGGATTTCAAAGTTTAATGCTAGGCTTATGTTGCGGTCTCTTTCTGAGCTTGTAGTAGTTAGTGGTTATAGTGGACTAATAGTTACCATTGATGATTTAGATGTTATTGTGGACAAATCAAGTTTAGCACCCTTGCACTATACTAAAATGAAAAGAGAAGATACTTATGAAAGTATTAGAGAATTAATTGATGATATTGATAATTTTAAGAATATTATGTTTCTTTTTGGTTGTTCTAAAACTCTTATAGATAATGAGAAATTAGGTATGAAATCCTATCAAGCTCTTTGGATGAGAATCCAAAATGAAGTATGGAATGATAGAATTAATAAATTTTCTGATATTATTGATATGAATGAGGTTGCTAGACAAGTTTATACTCCAGAGTTATTAATAAACATGTCAAAAGATTTTTCTAAACAAATTATTAATCAAGAGGTAGAACCAAAGGTAATAGATAGAGAAACTGCTAGCAGATTAATTGAACAATCCAAACAGGGAGGCCTTTCAATTCCGGTACTTGTTAGGAATGCTACATTGGGAATCACAGAATGGGAGGAAAGCTAAATGGATTTTGATTTTGAAGCAAGACATATTATTGAGGCTCTACGTTCAGGTATTCCTTCAAAAATAGTAGGGAAATGTTTTTGTGATGCACGTTCAGATTTACTTAAAAAAATAGAAAAAGAGATTAATTCAGTTGTTGATACAAGCCTTTCTAATTCTCGAATAATAAGTGGAAGATATGGTGAGGGGAAAACACACATGTTAAATACTGTTTTCAATCTTGCCAGTGAAAATAATATGGTTGTATCAATGATTTCTTTAAGCAAAGAAACGCCTTTCAATAAACTTTATTTAATTTACCAAAAGCTAATGAATAATACTTATTTGCCAAATAGAATGCAGCCTGGGTTTATCCAAGAATTAGAAAGATTGACTTTGAATTCTAAGATTACAAGCGATCTTCTTCTTTTCTGTCATACTGCTTTAGATAGAGATAAATTATATTATGTTCTCAAGTCCTTCGTTTCAACTGATAATTTAGATGAAAAATATTTGCTTCAAGCTGATCTTGAAGGAGATGTCCTATCTAATGTAACATTAAAACAAATTTATAAACGAATTTTTAGAGAAAGAATTAAATTTAATGAAAATTTTTATAAAACAAGGCATTTTCAAGATTATTTCTATTTCTTAAGTAAATTATTCAAAGAATTAGGTTATAATGGTTGGGTTATTCTTTTTGATGAAACCGAACTTATTGGTCGTCTAGGAAGAAAAACTAGATTGAATTCATATAATAATATGGCAAGATTTCTTTTTCCTGAAAAAAAATTGGATTCTACTTATTCTCTTTTTGCTATTACTTCTTCTTACGCTGCAGATGTAATTGACAGCAAGAATGAATATGAAGGCATTGAAAAATATTTTCCTGAAAATCCTGAACCTATGAAAACTGTCTTAGAGTCAATTGAAGTAGCAGAACAACTTCAGCCTCTAAATTTGGAAGAGATTAAAGAAATCCTGGAAAAAATTATAGACTTTCATGGAAAAGCTTATAATTGGAAACCTGATGTTAATGTTGAAGAAATTCTGAAAAAAAGTAATAGCAGTGGCTATCTCCTAAGATCTAAGATAAGAATTGCCATAGAATTTCTTGATAATCTTTACATCTACAGAGATACTGGGAATGTTGGAATTGGAGATTTAGAATCAATGAAACTAGATCCTGATCTTCCTGATCTTGAAACTGAGTTAGAAGATGATTAGTTTTTTATAACTTAGTTTACTTATTTTTATTATTACTATTACTTGGGGAGTCCTTGAAGGCTCTCTAATTTTAAGTTAATGAGGTATTACTGCCTTGTAAACATAATTTAGATTAGAGTTTTTATCTTCAAAAGAATGTTTTTAGCTGGAAGTTGAGAAATTTTATAAATAAATTGTAAAGCTTTGGAGATAAACCCATTTAATTAGATTCCTCATGTACTTTTGAATGTGTTTAAAAAGATCTTAAAGACATTGGGTATTATCTATTTTGGAAATAGTATCAAATGTGACCAAATTTAAAATAAATATTGATAAATTACTATTGGTATTCTGCATTTGACAGCTAAAGAGCAATAAAAAAGGCACTAAGTCGTTGTAAATTATAAGAATTAATTCCTCTACATTTCAATAATATCTATATGACTAACAGATTTATTTAACTTGAAGTAATTATCCTTTAAGAATCTTCTTTTGCATATTTATTACTATCATAGTTGTTCATAAAAGCAGTGCTTTATATTTATTAATTTTTCCTAAACCTTTTTACTTGTTATTCACGCATTACGGTGTGGGGATAGTTGATAATAGAAAACAATGGTATTGACATGAAAATGAAGTAATGTTATAATATTATATCAAGTAGTATTATGTTGAAAAGGAGAGTAAAATGGCAATTACGTTCAAAGAAATAAATTTGCAATACCAAGCATTACATAAAACTTATTCATATATGGAGTCAAAAAAGTCCGAAATAAATAATTTTTATCAGAAATACAACAAATTGGGTTTTACCTTTATAGGTTGTGGATCTGGATATAATCTTTGTCAGTCTGGTGAATTTATAGCACAAAAAGAGCTAGGGAAAAAGGCTTGTGCAGTAGCTGGAGGAGATTTAATGTTGAATGTTGAAGAATATAAGAAAATTTATAATGATTCAATATTAATTATACCTACCAGATCGGGAAGTACTTCAGAGATTGTTTATGCCGTAAAGCAGATAAAAAAGAACAATAAAGATATTCCAATTATTGTTATAACATGCAAAGAAAATTCAATTTTAAGTAATCTTGCTGATTTAGTTGTGGAAATACCTTGGGCTTTTGATGAAAGTGTTTGTCAAACTAGAAGTGTCACAAATCTATATACTGTACTATTAATGTTAATAGCATATTTTTCCAATAATGACAAAAGAATTATAAAATTGAAACAAATTATTGATAACGGAGATTCCTATATTGAATCAATAAAACCCGGATTAGAAAAAATTGCCAAATTAGATTGGGAAAACGTAATTGCTTTAGCTGATGGTGAAGTTCAAGGACTTGTTTCTGAAGGGGCCTTGGCCTTTACAGAAATTTCCAGAAAACCAGGAGCTTTTTATCATATTCTTGATGTTAGACATGGGCCAATGGTATTAATCAGATCTAAAACGCTTGTTCTTATTTGCTTAAGTAAAGCTCCAGAGAAATATACTTTAGATTTGATAAAAGATCTTATTTCAAATCAAGCTAAGGTTATTGTTTATGCTGATGAGTCTACCAAATTACCTGAAGGAGTTTTATTACAAATAAATTCTAATTTAAAAATTAATGATGGACTATGTGGAATTCCATTTATAGGTATTGCCCAGCTTTTATCCTATTATAAAGCTATTAATGATAATGTGGATCCTGATAAACCCGATGGCTTAGATGCTTGGATTGAACTTGATTGTCAAAATTAAATTACTTTATTAGGCGGTTTATAGACCTCTAACAAAAAGTTGTGCTATTATAAGACAAAAAGCAATAAGAGGGGTGAGTATAAATGTTAAATCAGAATAAGAAAATACCTTTGTATGTTCAGTTGTACGAAGAGCTTCTTGACCAAATAGTTTCGGGTGTTTGGGAAGTTGAAGGACTTCTTCCAACAGAAAAAGAGCTTCTTGAAAAATATTCTGTAAGCAGAATTACTGTAAGACAAGCTTTAGAACAACTAAAAAATGAAGGATATATTGTACGAAAACCTGGGAAAGGAACTTATGTAAAATCCCAACCTATTGAACAGACTTTGTCTAATTTTTATAGTTTTAGCGATGATATGCAGAGAAAAGGTTTTGAAATAAAGAACAAAATACTTAAGTGTGAAAAACAAATTGCCTCTGACTATGTAGCAAGAAAACTTGAAATTGAATTAAACTCAGAAGTAATTATTCTTGAACGTATTCGTAGTATTGATAAAATTGCTTTTGCCTATGAAAAATCTTATATCCCATTTCAGGTTTGTCCAAGACTTACTGGTGAATCTGTTGAAGAAAAAGGTTTATATAAAAGTCTTGAAGACCTTGGAAATGTTACTCCTGATTTAGCAACAGAAACTTTTGAGGCAATATTGCCAACTCAGAAAATTGCAGAATATTTAAATATGAATGAACGCCAACCAGCTCTTCAAATTGATAGGATTACAAAATCTGGAGATAGTATTATTGAATATTGTAGGAGTTTGGTTCGAGGAGACAGAATTAAATACAATGTTATACTTAGAACGGTTTATAGGAAATAATAATGGAATATTTTTTAGGGGTTGATGGCGGAGGTTCAAAAACCAAGTTTAGTTTAGCTGATTGTAATTTAAATATTGTAAAATCAGTAATAAAAGAAGGTTGCGATTTCCATCGTGTAGGAGTAGATGGAGTTTGTAAAATTTTTTTAGATGGAACTCAATTGGTTTTAAAAGAGCAAGGCGAGAACTTTAATTGCATCAAAGGTGCAGCTTGGGGAATTCCTCGTTATGGTGAAGCCGTTAATGAAGATAAACAGATTACTTCATACCTCAAAAAAATGCTTCCAAAAACAGAATTAGGTTTTTTTAACGATGTTGATCTAGGAATTGCAGGTTCTTTGGCTTTAGAAAGTGGTATTCATATTGTTTCAGGTACAGGAGCTATAGCCATAGGGAAAGATGAAAATGGAAATACTTTTCGTTGTTCGGGCTGGGATGAGCATTTTGGAGATGAAGGTTCGAGTTATTGGTTAGGAATGGAAACTCTTAAACTGTTTACCATGGAATCAGATGGAAGAAAACCAAAAGGGTCTTTATATAAAATAGTTAAAGATTCTTTTAATCTTCAAAAAGATTTTGATTTAATTGATTATTTTTACAGCGAATTACATGAGAAAAGGGAAAAAATTGCCGGTGTTCAATTTCTTCTTTATAAGGCAGCTATTGAAGGTGATTTTTCTGCTGTTGAACTCTATAAAGAAGCTGCATTTGAATTATCAAGGTCTGTAAAAATGCTAATTAATAAAATTGATTTCAAAAAGAAACCAATAACAGTTTCCTATTCTGGTGGTACTTTTAAGGCAGGCGATTTGATTCTTAAACCTTTTCAAAGTTTTTTGTCAGGGTATTCAATAAAACTAGTCAACCCTATATTTGAACCAGGAATTGGGGCAATTCTATTGGCTTCTAAAGGTTTGGTTGATAAGGAACTTTACAGAAATTTAAAATAGAAAGAGGTAAAATATGCAAAACTCAGTAGAGGAATTGGCAAATATTTGTCAAGAAAATCTTAAAGGTACAAGTTTGAAGGGAATATGTAGCGTATGTTCAAGTCATCCGGGGGTCATTTCTGCTTCTGTAAAACAGAGCCTTGAAGATAATTCTCCACTTTTAATTGAATCAACGTCTAATCAAGTTGATCAGTATGGTGGTTACACAGGTATGAAGCCTTTGGATTTTTTTAATTATGTTTCAGATATTGGAAAAAAATCTGGTCTTGATTCTTCTAAAATTATTCTTGGGGGAGACCATTTAGGGCCAAACCGATGGCAGTCTGAAAAAGCTTCAATAGCTATGGATAAGGCTTGTGTTCTAGTAGAAGAATATGTTAAAGCTGGTTTTAGGAAAATACATTTAGATGCTAGTATGCCCTTAGGTGATGATGGGGGTAAAGTTGATGAAACAACTGTTGCCGAAAGAGCAGCTATTCTTTGCGAAGTGGCTGAAAAAACATGGAAACCAGCTTACAAAGGAGATTGTAAGCCTTATTATGTTATAGGAACAGAAGTTCCCATTCCCGGAGGGATTTTAGTAAGTGGAGAGGATGATAAAATTAGTCCTACTTCTGCTTTAAGAGCTGAAAGTACAAGATTTAAAACTCAAGAGGCTTTTGAAAAACATGGACTAAGTGCTTGGGATAGAGTATTAGCTATGGTTGTTCAACCTGGGGTAGAATATGGAAATAATTGGGTAAGTGTGCTTGATGAAACTAAGTTGAAACCACTTAAAAATGAAGCTGAAAAATATGGGAATTTAGTTTATGAGGCACATTCAACTGATTATCAAACAGAAAATGCTTTAACTGAACTTGTAAAAAATCATTTTGTTATTCTAAAAGTTGGGCCTTGGGTTTCTTTTGCTTATAGAGAAGGTCTTTATGCTTTGGAGATGATGGAAAAAGCTATATATGGGAGATCTGGAAGGAAACTATCAGGGCTTCAAAATGAAATTGAAAAAGTAATGTTAGAAAATGATGGTAGTTGGAGAAAATACTGTGATGGTAAAACTGAAGAGGAATTATATTTACAACGACATTTTGGTTTGAGTGATAGAATAAGATATTATTGGGCTGATAGTAGATTGAAAGAATCTCAGCAAAAGCTGTTTGATAATCTTGCAGATTATAATCTTGGAAAAGAGCTTGGACTTTTTAGTCAATTTGTACCGGGGTTATTGAAAAAACTTGAAGCAAATAAACTTTCATTTCAACATCCTTCAGAAATAGCAGAAGAGTATACTAGAGATGTAATTCGCTGTTATCACAGAGCCACTGGAGTAGATTGTTAATTAATATACAATGCAACCAAGTTTTATTTTTATTCTAGGTGAATTAGTCTTTTCTATGACCTAAATTTAATATCAAAACATTTTATTGACACAAAAATTTGGTAATGTTATAATATTATATTAAATAAATTAATATAAGAAGGAGATTTTTAAATATGCTTAGATTAGATGGTCACATACATATTCAAGATGTAACTGTAGATAATAAAATTATGATGCAACACATGGAAGAAGTTGGTATAAGTGGAGGAATAGTATTGTCTAAACCTCCTTGTTGGTTAGAGGAAAGTAATCTTTCATTTCAACAAAGGGTTGATCAAGTATTATCTTTTTGTGATGGAGAAAAATATTTATTTCCATTTTTCTTTATTGATCCACTTGAAAAGGATGCTCTCAAACAGATTGATTATGCAGTAGAAAATGGAATACGCGGTTTTAAGATTATCTGTGGTAGACATTATCCAAGTCACCCTGATTGCATCGAGACTTGTAAAAAGATTGCAGAAAACGATAAACCTCTCTTATTTCATTCAGGTATTTTATGGGATGGAATAAATAATTCCGGTAATTATAATAAACCAACTGAATTTGAAATATTATTGCAAATTAATAAATTAAAATTTTCTTTAGCACACATTTCATGGCCATGGACAGATGAGTGCATCGCAGTTTATGGTAAATTTAATGAAGCAACAATTCTTGGTAAAAAAACAGCTGCTGAAATGTTTATTGACACTACTCCTGGAACTCCACCGATTTATCGAAAATCTGCTTTGGAGAGGTTGTTGTTAACAGGCTATAATATCAATGATAATGTTATTTTTGGATTAGACAATTATACTGATAGCTATGATGTAAAATGGGCAAAAGAAAACATGGATAGAGATGATAAAATTTATGATGAACTAAATATACCAACTGAGACAAGAAAAAAGATATATTCTGAAAATCTTCTTCGTTTTGTAAACGAAAAATAGTAATTAGATTCATAAAAAATGAGGAAGAAGCTGCAAAAGGGTCTTGGGACAGAAATGATAATTCTTTTTTATAAGTTAGTGATGCTTATTTATTAATTGGTGGAACACTAGAAGATTCTCTAATTTCTAAAGTGTGTGGAATTATTAGGGTTGTTTCAAGTTGATAAAACTGCAAGAAAAGTAAGATTTTTCGAAAGACATCTTAATATTACAGAAACCTTTATTCCAATAGAGGGAGAAGATATTTTTATCTTAGGACTTCCAGATAGTTCAACAGATAAGCCTGATATGTGGTATTTCTTTGCATAAAGGAACCTGGCATTGGCCACCAATTCCAATGGGAGACAGAATTAGACTTACTTTGGTTAGAAAAGGTGCAATTGGTGAGTTAAAAGAAGTTGTAGATATTAAGGACGTTGGACTTGATGATGTAACTTTGTCATTTGTTAAATAATTTCAATTTGAATTGGGCTGTTTTAAAGTAGTTTTAAAGCAGCCCTAGATTTTTAAGTACATAAAGAATAAAATAATGAACTTGTAAGTTAGTCTAAATTTCTATAAAGTTTTAATATTTGGAGGGAAAATATGATTTTATATCCTGTAGTGAAATTACTACCGAATAGGGTAAGACGTAATTATCTTGGTGGGAGAAGTATTGATGAAATGCAAGGAATTTATAATCCATCAGATTCAGATAGACCGGAAGAATGGGTAGGATCTTTAGTTTCTGCTAGAAACTATGGTCTAGAAGAAATAGAAAATGAAGGCTATTCAAAATTTCAAGAGAAGGGAAAACAAGAGTTACTAAAGAATCTAATTGAACAAAATCCAAAGTATTATTTAGGGAAAGCCTATTATGAAAAAAATGGTTTGGATTTTGGTTTTCTTTTTAAGATTCTAGATTCATCAATGCGTTTACATGTTCAAGCTCATCCTACAGCAGAATTTGCTCAAAAATATTTAGACTCAAAATATGGGAAAATGGAATGCTATTACATTCTTAAAGTAAGAGAAGGGTCTGAGGGTTATATAAGACTTGGCTTCCAACATCTTCCTACAAAAAAAGAATGGAAAAGAATTATTGAAGAGCAAGACATTAAAGCAATGGATAGTTGTTTTGAAAAGGTCCCAGTA
>Ga0265294_10009268_pt1 | contig 11374 bp, 8 predicted proteins | sample MunlanPumphouse3_FD_192504 | JGI IMG/M metagenome (GOLD analysis project Ga0265294, IMG submission 192504) | Groundwater microbial communities from a municipal landfill in Southern Ontario, Canada - Pumphouse #3 | ecosystem: Environmental > Aquatic > Deep subsurface > Groundwater | place...
TCGCTCTGGTGGCACATCTTGCGACGCTAAAGGCACAGGTTCCGTTCCTTTCGTTTTTCGACGGATTTAGAACTTCCCATGAAATTCAGAAAGTTGAAGAAATCTCGTACGACGATATCAAGCCGTTAGTTGAAACAAAGTATATCGAGCGTTTCCGAGCACGAGCCCAAAGACCCGATAATCCCCGGTTAAAAGTTGCTGCACAGAATGAAGACGTGTATTTCCAGGGTCGTGAGACTGTGAACCCGTACTATGCTGAAGTTCCCGCGATCGTACAGGAATACATGGATAAGGTGTCAAAGATTGTCGGTAGACAATACCATCTGTTTGACTATGTAGGAGCTCCCGATGCCGACCGCATTATTATTGCGATGGGTAGTGGAGTCGATACAGCCGAATGGACGGCAAACTATCTTAATTCACAAGGTGAAAAAGTCGGCGTACTCAAAGTTCGGTTGTATCGTCCGTTCTCCGCGAAGGATTTTGTGGCAGCTATTCCTGCATCCGTCAAGAAAATTGCGGTACTCGATCGAACAAAAGAACCAGGGTCGCTTGGCGAGCCGTTGTATCAGGATGTAATTACTGCATTGGCACAAACCGGCAGAACTGGTATTACCGTGGTCGGAGGCCGTTATGGTCTGTCAAGCAAGGACTTTACCCCGACGCAGGTCAAAGCTGTATTTGATCACCTGAAAGGTGCCTGCTTCCATGATTTTACCGTGGGTATCGTCGACGATGTCACAAAAAAATCCCTTCCCGTCGAAGAAAAGATTGACGTTTCTCCCAAAGGTGTTGTTTCCTGTATGTTCTGGGGGCTTGGATCTGACGGAACTGTCGGAGCCAATAAGGATTCCATTAAAATAATCGGTGAAAATACCGACATGAACGCACAGGCGTACTTCTCTTACGATTCGAAAAAGTCGGGTGGTATTACCATCAGCCACCTGCGATTCGGCAAGAGTTCAGTGAATATGCCGTGGTTGATCGACAGTGCAGATTTTGTTGCCTGTCACAATCCAGCCTATATCGGCCGGTACGACATGCTTGGTCCGCTTAAGAAGGGCGGAGTATTCTTGCTGAACTCGAGAATATCTTCAGACGAAGTGTTTGAACATCTGACTGCTGATGAGCAAAAGCAGATTATCGAAAAGAAAATCCGTTTTTATAACATCGATGCGCTGAAGATTTCTGAAGAAGTCGGTTTAGGAACGAGAATTAATACGGTTATGCAAGCCGCTTTCTTCAAGATTTCAGGTATCTTCCCCGAAGACGAGGCTATCAAGCTGATCAAGAATGCCATTAAAAAAACATTCATCAAGAAGGGCGAAGATATCGTAAAAATGAACTGGGCTGCAGTTGACGCTGCTTCTTCTGCACTGGAGGAAGTAAAGATTCCTTCTGCGGTTACCAAATCGTATGTACCGAAAAAGCTGATTGGCGACGATGCCGATATGTTTGCAAAAGAAATCATCAAACCGATCATGCACTTGCGAGGCAATGAAATCCCTGTTTCGAAAATGTCTTTCGACGGTACGCTTCCGACGGCTACCGCCCGCTTGGAAAAGCGCGGTGTTGCCCCCTTTGTTCCCCATTGGATTAGTGAGAACTGCATCCAGTGCAACCAGTGTGTTCAGGCTTGTCCTCATGCGGCAATCAGGGCGAAACAGATCGATCCGAAAGATTTGGCAAGCGCTCCTTCGACCTTCCACACGCTTAAGTCCAGTACGAAAAACACACGTGACCTGCAGTTTAAGATTCAAGTCTATCCAGAGGATTGCCAAGGTTGTGGCGTCTGCGTAGAAACTTGTCCTGCTAAAACAAAAGCCCTGGAAATGACATTGATTGATGTCGAACGCGAACGCGGCGAGACCAAGAATGCCGAATTCTTCGATAAGCTTCCGGAAAACGTGCTCGATGGAATCTCGGTCGATACGGTTAAGGGCATGCAGTTCAAGCAGCCTCTTTTCGAGTTTTCGGGTGCCTGTGCGGGTTGTGGAGAAACTCCTTATATCAAACTTGTAACCCAGATTTGCGGTGAAAGAATGCTCGTTGCGAACGCAACCGGTTGTTCTTCGATTTATGGCGGAACTTTCCCGACGACACCGTATGCGAAACGACCCGACGGTCGTGGTCCAGCTTGGGGTAATTCGTTGTTCGAAGACAATGCCGAATACGGAATGGGTATGAGACTTGCAGTCGATAGCAACAGAACCCTGCTCAAAGCAACGGTTGATAAGTTGCTTACAGTGGGTACTACTGCCGAACTCACCGCTTCGTTGAAGAAAAATTTAGAATTGTGGAACAATACTGGAGAAGAAGCAATTTCTGCCCAGAATGCAACACAAGTACTGCTTGATTCCGCGCTTGCCTCTGCAAAGGGAGAAAGTAAGGAATTGGTTGCCAAAGTAATCGAACTGAAAGACTATTTCACCGACAAGGCCGTATGGATTATCGGCGGTGACGGTTGGGCTTACGATATCGGTTACGGCGGCGTAGACCATGTGGTTGCTTCCGGAAAGAATGTAAACATTCTCGTGCTGGATACCGAAGTATATTCGAACACCGGTGGTCAGGCTTCTAAATCTACTCCAATCGGAGCAGTTGCAAAATTTGCTAACGCCGGCAAGCAGATTGGAAAGAAGAGCATGGGATTCATGGTGATGAGCTATGGACACGTATATGTCGCTTCTATCGCATTAGGGGCAAACAGACTACATGCACAGAAAGCATTGCAGGAAGCTGTTGCCTACAACGGACCCTCGATTGTATTCTGCTATGCTCCTTGTATCAACCACGGAATCGATATGAGAAAGAGCCAAGTTACTGAAAAGCGTGCGGTAGAAGCCGGTTACTGGCCGTTGTATCGCTACAATCCTGCTGCAGAAGAAGGCAAGCGTTTCTCTTGGGATACCAAGGATGCCTCTGCCGACTTCCAGGAATTCATCAAAGGCGAACGCCGCTACACTTCGTTGTACAAGACAAATCCCGACATGGCTGAAGATTTGTTCAAGCGTGCCGAAGAAGATGCAAAACGCCGCATGAATTTCTATAAGAACCTTGGTACCATCATGTAAGGAAATCTTGGCGACACGATTTCTATTTCGGGGGATCCGCAAGGATCCCCCATATTGTATAACAGACATGTGAACATTCGATAATGATACCTGATGGCAGTGATTGTCTCTCGTTCTTCCGATGGTATACAATAGGATAAGGACTTGTGAGATGAAAAGTGTTCGAGTATACAAATATAGGTGGGTGGTTCTTTTAGCAATGATGCTTCTGACTATTGCTTCGTCTATGCAATGGTTGGTTCTGGCCCCCGTTTCCAGGGCTGCTACTGCCTTTTATAAAAGCCAGTTACCCGAGCAATCTATGCTGGGTCCCGATTTACTGACATTGGTTCATATGATTATGTTCTTGCTAGCCAGCATCCCTGCTTCATTTATAATCAGTAAGATTGGATTGAAACACAGTCTCAGAATTTCTGCACTGTTGATTGTCGTGTTCAGTATTGTTAAAGGAATCGGATCGAATTCTTTTATGCTGGTGCTCATTGCTCAAATTGGTCTTGCTCTTGCTCATCCGATAGTATTCAACAGCGTCACTGCAGTAACTTCACGCTGGTTCCCTTTGAGGGAGCGTGGATTTGCCACTGGTCTTATTTCTCTTGCCCAATATCTGGGGCTTTTGCTTACCATGATTTTTTCTCCGCTGTTGGTTTCGGTAAAACCTGTTTCGAGCGATTACGGTAGCGGAATAAATGTGTTGTTGTTCTGGTATGGAATTATTACCGCTGTTATTTCTGCAGCAACCTTTTTCATGATCCGAGAAAGACCTCCCACTCCCTCTTCAAACGAGCCGTTTCAGGAATACTCATTCAAAGATTCATTTCAAATCCTGTTCCATAAGAAACACATGGGCGGGCTCACTATCGTATTTGGATTAATCTGGGGATTGTTTATCGCGTTTGTTTCAAAGGTCGACGGGATAATGGCCCTGATCAATATTGAAAACTCCAGTGGAATTATTGGAGTCGTACTTCTGACAAGCGGTATGGCCGGCTCGGTTGTGATCCCGATGTTGTCCGATTATTCCAGAAAGCGGAAAAAGTATTTTATCATAAGCTCGGCTGGAATTCTTTTTGGGTTTATTGCCTTTGCATTTTCACCGATTATCACAAAATGGATACCGGAAGCTTCTACAACGTTGGCTATTACTTTTTCAGCGATTCTCGGATTCTTTTTTATGGGGGCTATTCCGTTGGGAATACAGTATGCGTCGGAATTAGGGTATCCCACACCCGAGTCGGCTTCCCAGGGCATTTTACTAATAGTCGGCTACTGTATGGGAACCATCGTACTTCTATTTATGGTATTAAAAGGCGGTCTTTTCCTTGAACGAGTGCTAGTCGTCAGTGTTGCATTCCTGTTCGCCGCTTGTCTGGCTTCTCTGTTCATAAAGGAATCGCCCGTCATCATTACAGAAGACGAGCGATTACGAAATGCCATCGATAAAGAATCTGTACGTTTGCAATAGAACCTAGCGGTTTACAATCCATTCGGCAATATCTTCAAGCACCATAGGATCGATCGTCGTTTCAATCGAAGCGTATTCGTCTACCGATCCAGTAGTTGCAGGCTGGAATAAGTGATTGAGGCCTTCGTAGATTTTTGTAGTATATTCGGTATTACCCGATTCCTTGAGAATTGTTTCAATAGTGGGAACGTTAAGCGATGCGGTTACCTGCGTATCTTTCGAACCGTTTAAAATCAACGTCGGAATATCTACTTTCGAAAGATATGGTGCTGGGTCGATAGTAAGAAACGCCATATACCACGGTGAGAACAGAGCTGACAATTGATTTTGTATGGCTTCAGGAGTCATTCCGGTGAGGGATAAAAGCTGAGACACCTGTGCTTTTCGCTGTTCGACGGGTAATGATTCGTCGATTATAATGGTATATATCTGCTTGTTAAGCGCAACGATTTGCTGAATTGCTGCTTCAGGTGCACCCTGTGCTCGTAATAATGCCGCACTCTGGTCTTCGAGTACCCGAATCCCATCGACGCCCGGTGCAGCCATAAGAACGATAAAATCGACTTGCGAATTTCTTGATGCGATAATCGGAGCAATTAGGCCTCCTTCGCTGTGACCGATTATTCCTAATCGTTCATGGTCGACAAACGGTAGCGAGGTAAGATATTCCAAAGCACTTTCGGCATCATCGGCAAAATCTAAAGAAGTAGCGGTATCCAACGTTCCTTTCGAAGAGCCCACCCCGCGGTCGTCATAACGCAATACGACGATTCCGGCTCTGGTTAGAGCATCCGCCAATACTAAAAACGGCCTATGCCCCATAATCGCTTCATCTCGGTCCTGCTGGCCTGAACCACTTATCAGAATAACGGCGGGGTATCGTCCGTTTTCTTTCGGTCGGGTAATCGTACCGGCAAGTTCGAATCCTTCGATTTTTTGTAAAAACACCACATCTTCGCTGATGTATGGATATGGTGGTTTCGGATCTTGCATTCTAGCGGCAATCTCCGGTACCGATTCCAGCTTATGAAGGATCAGCGGTAAGGCCATCCCAGATTGTTCGAACGTTCCGGTAATGGTTGGTTCTGTACTTGTTTCGATTGTACCCGAGAATACGGCCTGCAAGGTATCGATTGTGAATGTGATGAAGCGAGTCTCTGAATCATATTCAGTGCTTGCTATCGGCAAATCCTTGATTCCCTGCTGGGGAACCGATAATTTTGCAGTATAACCCTGTTGTGACCGAGTAATGGAAAAACCTAATTTCAGCGTAATTTGCTCTTGAACGGCCAAGTCTCCTTCCCAATATCCTTCGAGAATAATTGGAGATGCAGGTTGCACGACGGTTTCCATAGATTCTTCGGTTTTCGTGGTGCATCCGAAGTTCGTCATCATGACCATAGCAATCAATACCAGTAACAGGCGATTCATACATTCCTCCAAAAAAAATGGACCGTAGAAGTGTACGGTCCTGCGACAGGCAAGTGAACTAATGTTAATCTTCAGGTGAAAAATCCGACTTGGCGGCTCCACACAACGGGCAGATCCAATCATCTGGAAGATCTTCAAACGCTGTTCCCGGTTTAATTCCGTTATCGGGATCACCTTCCGCGGGATCATACACATAACCACACAAATCACATACATATTTTTTCATCGTAATCCTCCGTAAACTTCTTGGATTAAGCATACAGCCCTATCAATAATTTTGCAATCGAAAACAGAATTGGGCAAGCTATTCATATAAAATCAGTATTTTTTTCAGCCAATTGCAGAGCCGTTTGCGATACAGGGGAGGTTCTATGATTTCCACAGCATCGCCACACTGGATGATCCTCAGCATGAGTTCGATTGAGTTTTCTGCCTTCATCGAACAATATAATGTACCGTTTTCCCGATGTGTGAATATCGGGTCCGAATGGAGAATCTGCCTGAACGAATTCAAGGCAGATCTTTCCTTTATCTTCATTACTAGCGGTATCATGTCGAGACTTTCGTATCCTGAAGCGGTGTTTTCGGGCTTTTGAAACGGTTTGAGGTTGTCTGGAATCGTGTAGGTTTCGTCAAGAATGACCGCATTGGTAATGGTTGCGATGTCTATAGTAGTTATCACCGTCGTATGTCGGAGTCTTCCGGTAACGCTGATAGGATTTCGACCGTTTTCTTCTTCTCTAAAACCGATGAAGTACGGAGCAAACTCTGTTTCGATGGTTTCATTATCCCGGACGTGTTGGATACGAACGATTTTTCCCGAAACCCAAGAATCGATAAGAACTTCAAAAATCATGTTAAACTGGCCGGTAACATCACGTTTTTTATTGACTTCACGTTCGATTGATTCTGCCAGCGAAACGATATTGTCAGCAATTTTCGGTGCATACGAACGCATATTCATGGCAATTTTTCTTAATCCCGATGCTAAATGCGGATTTTGGAATTCGGTATTAGTCGCCAATATTTCTGCCGACAGGTTGAACGCTAGAGACTCGTACACACTTAATTCTATCGATTCGTCACCTTCCTTGGGCCTAATCTTGATAAGATTATTATCCTCATATATGTCGATATAGTTCTTTAGCTCATCCACATAACGGCTGATGGTGGACCGATGAACACCCAAACGACGCGCAATTTCCGATCTTCGCAGGCCCTCCGGGTGCGAATGAAGCAGTAGATCAAGTTGCGCGACTCGTTCTCCTTTCATGTAATCACCTTCTTTTCTGCACCATATTGCAACAAATTTGATTCAGTATAGCATGATATGGTGTGTTTACCTATCAGAAATGTTGCAAACTCACCCACGCCGTCTAGTTGATTTCATAGACGAGTATATAAGAATTGCATACAATCTAGGTATGGAAGAAAGCATAACACGGCTTGAAATGAAAACAGCTTTTATGGAAGATACGCTGCTTACGCTGAACACTCTCGTTGTAGAACAGCAAAAGCAAATAGATGCGTTAACGACAGCGGTTCAAAAACTTGAGGCTAGGCTCGGTTATCTGATTGAAATGGAAGGCGAGGGGGCTAAAGCGGACCAGAGGCCTCCCCACTACTGATGTACCGAATCTCTCTTTCTCCAAACGGTGCGCGCCAGACTGACTGTCTGAATTTCCCCTTCTTTGTTTAGCTTTTCGATTTTATGCATCAATTCCGGTTCTTCGGCATGCAGGCCGTCTGATGATACGAGCGCGCTGTGCACAGTTATTTGATCCTCGCGTTGTGTTTCGGATGTGTATGAGATGTCGATTTCAGTAACTTTGTAATGATCTCTAAAGTCATTCGGCAGAGCATCCAGCATCCAGGAAACATAGGAAATATTATTTATGTGTCCGTTGAAATCTGCATCACTATACAAAATTGTCGGATGATACTTCGGTAATTGATCCAGGGTGTCGTCAAACTGTTTCTGCCTGCCAAGGTCGCAATCTAGCTCGAATGGAGCTTTACTTCCGTCAAATCGTTCATAGAGCATAGGATTGCGCGATGGCCGGTGTGTATGTAAGTCTATTACCATCCATTGCGAAATAGCGCGAAATACTTCGCTTCCCTGAGTGTCGGTACCGACAGTTACTCTCGGGAAATAAAATTTCCATGGTTTTTGCGGCCATGTTTCAACTGAAATCGTTTCAGGCCAGACAATATATTTTGCTATGTTCAGTTTGGTTCTGATTAACACCCAAGTCATTCCTTTTTGCCTTAATTGCGGAATACTGGCATCAAGTTTATAAGCATGTAGCCCTGCAACTTCTTGAATAATCTGAAGGTAGTAGGTCAGTCGGGCGTAATAAAACGGATCTACCTGGAAACTGTTTAGGGTAACGTCGGTCTTGTAAGTCGGCAAATTCATGTCTCGTCCTTTTCTCGATTCTTGTAAAAGCGCAATAAGGATCTCCCGTAAGCGCGTTCGTCGATAAACGCAAGGCTGCCTATGCGTTCACTCCACAGTTTTTTCTCTTCGGACGGATAGTGAATGATAAATAGACCGCCTTCCTTGACCACATGCTTTTCTGCAATCAGAGCCGCTAGCTCGGTTTTTCCTTTGAAAGGAAACGGAGGGTCGGCATACACGATATCATAATCTTGTTTTGCCTGGCGGATGAACGACTGCACGGATGTGACGAACAACGTTATCTGTGATTCTACGATAGAGATGTTTTGCATGATGACAGATCGTTTGCCCTTATCCATTTCAACGAGATGTACCGTAGAAGCTCCACGTGAAGCGGCCTCGATTCCGACCGAACCGCTACCAGAAAAGAGATCTAAAAACGAACAGTCGCTCAAATCACCGAGGATGGCGAATAAAGAGGTTCTCATTCGATCCATTGCCGGTCTGATTTCGCCCGGGGGACATTTGATAGTTCTGCCGCAATACCGGCCGCCTGTAATCCTCATTGCATCCGATTCCTCATATGGCAAGACCATAAGACTTCAAGAAAAAAAATACAACTACTATGATGTTATAACTCCATCGATCGTTCTTCGAACGGAGGAGCATGCAGCAACACGTTTCTGATAGTAGCGTGTGATGCCGAAAGCAACGGAGTGTCTTTTTTTAAGACGGAATCGACCGCAGTCCTTACTTCGGTAATGAGGGGAAGATCGGTAGTCAGGTTTGCGAAACGGAGCTTCAGAAATCCAGATTGCCTTGTTCCTGCCACTTCGCCAGGACCTCGAATCAGCAAATCTTGTTCAGCGATGTAAAAACCGTCTGTCGAATCTTTCATCACCATGAGCCTTTGTCGGGCATCATCGCTTAAATCTGCTTCGTAGACTAAAAAACAGTAGGATTGGAGCGTACTTCGTCCGACTCGTCCACGCAGCTGGTGTAGAGCCGCCAGTCCGAAGCGTTCGGCATGCTCGATTACCATGCAGGTTGCATTCGGTATATCGATTCCGACTTCTACGACGCTTGTAGATACCAGATATGATATTTCTCCGCGATTGAAGCGCAACAAGATATCGACCTTTTCATTCTCTGGGAGACGGCTATGAATCAATGCAGCCGGGATTCCTGGGTACATTTCCTGCGATAGCTTTTTGAACATCGATTCAACATCCCGTAGATTTGAATTTCCGTCCGATTCGATACGTGGATAGACGAAGTATGCCTGATGGCCTCGCGAAAACTCGACTTTGATAGCTGCATACATCCTTTCTCTGCTTTGATTCGATACCAGATACGTAACAATCGCAATTCTTCCGACAGGCATCGTTCGAATCGTCGAGATATCGAGGTCTCCGAATACAGTCAGAGCGAGTGTTCTGGGAATCGGAGTTGCGCTCATCATCAGCACGTCCGGATACGATGCTTTGTCTAAAAGAGATAACCTCTGTACGACACCGAATCGCTGCTGCTCGTCTATGATGATATAGCGGAGGTTTGCAAACGTGACGTCTTCGGAAAATAGCGCATGTGTTCCGATAATTATGTCGATATCGTGGTGTTCTAGAGCTTTTAGCAAGTTTCTTCGTGCAATCCCTGTTACGCTTCCGGTTAAAAATGCGATGCGTACACCAAACGGTTCGAGCATTCCCGCTGCCTTCTCCGCATGTTGGCGTGCAAGCAGTTCGGTCGGAGCCATGAAGGCTACCTGGCCCTGCTCTTGGATAACCCGTAGTGCAGAAATCCATGCTACGAGTGTTTTTCCGGATCCGACATCTCCTTGAAGCAATCGATTCATCGGGGCTGCAAGAGCCATATCTCTACGAATCTCTTCTAATGCATGCATTTGGTCTTTGGTCAGAGAAAAGGGAAGAGAATGGATAAAACGATTTTCTAATACTGTAATTTCAGTATTCTTAAGGTTTTTATTGCCTGTCCTTGTACTATTCGTTTTTCTTCTTCCGATGAGTTGAAGATAGAATAATTCAGTAAAGGCAAGCGTTTTGAGAGCTGATTTCAATATCGTCTGGGACTCTGGCTCGTGAAGAATCCTGATTGCCGAATCGGTATCGAGCAATTGATGTTCTTTCACAATATATTCAGGTAGTTCGTTCTCAAGAACCCCGCACTGTCCGAGAATCCCGGCTATGTCGCGTCTTATGATTCTTTGAGTCAATATACCGGATAAAGGATATACCGGAATCATCTTGCCGAAATCATGCGGAAGCGACCCGTCTGGCAATACCGGTGTCATTTCGAATTGGGAGCTTTGCAACTCGTGAAAATGTCTCTGAAATTGCCCGTATAGATAAAACAGCGATCCGATGCGTAATACACGTTCTAAAAAATTTCTCCCGAAACAAAGCAGGGAGGCTCTTTGTGATCCCGATTCATCGGCATCGCGGACAATGACTTTTAACGTTCTTTTTTTTCCAGATCCAAAATAACTGTGCGATACTACCTGAACTATCGTATTCGCTTGTCCGCCATCGGGAATTTCACTAAGCGATGTGAATGAAGTACGGTCTTCATAAGATCGTGGAGCACAGAGCAAAAGATCGGCCCAAGTCTCGATTCCCAGGTTTTCGTATGCCTTCGCAACACCTTTTCCTACACCTTTGAGGGCTGTTACCGGTTGCTTAAGTTGCCGAATGAACATCGGTTCACCTCTAGAAGGGTAAATTGGCCAGAAGGTTGGTCGCTATTCCGATTATAACAGACAGGAGAATAAACAGTGCGATCATGATAAGCAGAGAAGCCAATACAAGATTACGGTTCGACGTTTCCTTACCTCTAAATACGTACCGCAACACCATATCGAGAATCTTGTTGAGCCATGTATCGAGTACTGCAATCAGCTGTATCGAATGCTCGGTACGACGGAAACACAAGTAAAGCCGTATTGCAAGCATGATGCAGAGGATACCTACGACATAGGCTCCCGCT
>Ga0265294_10009270_pt1 | contig 11373 bp, 9 predicted proteins | sample MunlanPumphouse3_FD_192504 | JGI IMG/M metagenome (GOLD analysis project Ga0265294, IMG submission 192504) | Groundwater microbial communities from a municipal landfill in Southern Ontario, Canada - Pumphouse #3 | ecosystem: Environmental > Aquatic > Deep subsurface > Groundwater | place...
CGTGACCGCGTAGACGGTCTTATCGTCCTCGGAGAACTCCTCATACGACATACCCTGGGTGAAAACCTCGATCTTATCGACGGCGTCAAGGATATCGTCCAGGTAGTCGAGGGTGTTCCGCGGAGCCGTCATACGTAGATAACCTCATTCAGGATACGGCGGCCGATACGGGGTTTGAGCGCGCTCTTTTCGACCAGGTCTACCGGTCTGCCGAGGATCTCGGAGAGATAGCGCTCAAGCCTGAGAAACCCGAAGATCCCCGGCACCTCAGAGAATTCGACCAGGATGTCCACGTCGCTTTCCTCGCGCTCCTCGCCGCGCCGGCACGAGCCGAAGATGCCGATGGACCCGACGTGATAGGTCTCTTCCAGGTACGCCTTCTTCCTCCGGAGAATGCCGATGATCCGTGCACACTCCCCGTCGGCTTCGCGGGTGACGGAATCCATTCCTGATCGGGATATGCGCTGTTCTCTTACGTATAGATATCCCCGGTACAAAGGCTCTGCCCGGCACCCGGGGAAAAAAGAGCGAGGGAAGAGTCCCCGATTCAGTCCAGCGACGCAACAGCGTCGGCCCAGGTCTCGACCGCGGTGCGGATGGCGTCGTCCTGGTAGGACGAGATCCGGACGGTCTTTCTGGTGAAGGTGACGTAGTAGTCGTTGCCGGAGGGATCGTGGCGGTGCTGGTGAAGGTGCTCGGCGGGGGGTGAAGGAGGAGCGGCCGAACTCGGGTGGGTTCATGGATGAAGCAGGGAACGGTATTGTCGCACCCCTCGCGGGAGTGTGGATGGAAATGGCGGTCAAGGTTATCGCCAGTCCTGCATCAGCCACGCCGCACCCTTCACAGGTGCGTGAAATATCAACCTTGCTACCGGCCTTCTGGATGGAATAGCCTGCCCTTCCTCGGACGTCTGAGACGGCATGGGTTGTATGGAAAGTCCTGAAAAAGCGCATGTGGATTTCGGATACAACTCCTGCGGAAAAGCAGGGAGCTGGAGATCGTGCTCAGGGGGCGGCACAATAACTCGCGTGTCGGAAGCACAATTTTGTTGGAATTATGGGTTCATTTGAGCAATATTGAGCCCGGGAAATAAATTTACAAAAGCGCTTGTTTCCCAAAACAGTGATGGGCTCGCTGAGATTCGAACTCAGGACCTCCGCCATGTCAAGGCGACGTCATAACCAGCTAGACCACGAGCCCGTGTCTTCCCGACGATCAATAAGGTTGGTGCTCCGGGTATAAAATTATTGCCACGCGCCAAAAATCGCCCCGTGCCGGCTCCGCCGCATCGGGGGCCGGCACGCGGTGAAAATGGGGGTGGTGATGATCCGGCCGATCAGATCTCGGCGTGTTTCGCCGTGTGGATGCCGTCGATCTTCTTGATCTCGTCCATCGCGTCGGCCGGCACCGCGGAGTCGACGGTGAGGACCATCAGCGCCTCTTCACCGGGCTTGTGGCGTCCCACCTGCATTCCCGCGATGTTCACGTTCACGCGTCCCAGGATCGTCGCGGCCTTGCCGATGACGCCCGGCTTGTCGGTGTGGCGGGAGATGACCACGTGGCCGGTCGGGGTCAGGTCGGTCATGTAGCCGCCGATGCTCACGATCCGTGCCCGGTTCGGGCCCGAGACGCTCCCGCTCACCGTCTCGGTCATCCTATCGGTCTTTGCGGTGATGCAGATGATGTTCCGGAATCCCTGCGCCTCTTCGGTCGTCGTCTCACTCATCCGGATGCCGCGCTCCTTTGCAACGAACTCAGCGTTCACGATGTTGACCGGCACCTGCAGGATCGGATCGAGAAGCCCCTTCAAGATGACGCGGGTGATGAACTTCGTGTTCGGCAGCGCTGCAGCCTCGCCCCCGTAGGTGATCTCGAGCGACTCGAGCCTCCCTTCGACGAGCTGGATGAGGAGGCTGCCCATCTTCTGCGCAAGCATCGCGTAGGGCTCGACCAGGGCCTGCTGCTCCGCCGGGATCATCGGCGCATTCACCACGTACTTCGCCGCGCCGCCGGATAGAACGCTGATGCACTGGTTTGCGACCGAGACCGCGACGTTCTTCTGCGCCTCGACCGTGCTCGCCCCGAGGTGCGGGGTGACGATAACCCTGTCGAGTCCGAGGAGCGGTGATTCCGTCGGCGGCTCGTTCTCGAAGACGTCCAGCGCCGCACCGGCGACCTTGCCGCTCGCAACCGCGTCCGCGAGCGCCTGCTCGTCGATGATCCCGCCGCGTGCACAGTTGATCAGCCGGACGCCGTCCCTCATCGTCGCGATCGTCTCGGCGTTGATGACGTGACGCGTCTCCTTGATCAGCGGCGTGTGGACCGTGATCACGTCCGCCCTCCGGAAGAGCTCGTCGAGCGGCACCATCTCCACGCCGAGGCTTGCGGCCCGCTCCTTGGTGATGAACGGATCGTAGGCGATGCACTTCATCTGCATTGCCTGTGCACGCTTCGCCACCTCGCGCCCGATACGCCCGAATCCCATGATGCCGAGGATCTTATCGTTCAATTCGACGCCCATGAACTTCGAACGCTTCCACTCGCCATTCTTCAGGGACGCGGTCGCCTGGGGGATATTGCGCGCGAGCGAGAGCATCATCGCCATCGTGTGCTCCGTGGCCGCGAGCGTGTTTCCTTCAGGTGCGTTCGCAACGATGATGCCCCTGCGCGTCGCCGCCTCTGTATCGATATTGTCGACCCCGGCGCCGGCACGGCCGATAAACTTGAGTTTCGCTCCCGCATCGATGACCCGCGCCGTCACCTCGGTGCCCGAGCGCACCAGCAGGGCATCGTAGTTTCCGATACTATCTACGAGCTGTTCCTCGGTCAGCCCGGTGTTGACATCCACGTCGCAGAATTCCTTCAGGATGTCAATCCCTTCCTCTGCCAGCGGGTCGCTGACCAGCACTCTATATTTCACGGTTCAACCCATACTAATTCAACATCATATGTATTGATGCTTTTTCCTCCGAAATCTTATAAGTAATGGTGAGAAGTATATGTGTGGTGCGAGCATGAAGGAAATGCCCAACGTTCTGTGGCTCGAAGAAATAAAAAAGGAAGATATCATCTCTGTAGGTGGAAAGGGTGCGTCTCTTGGGGAGATGGCCTCAATCGGCCTTCCCGTGCCGAAGGCGTTTGTGGTGACCGCCCAGGCATTCCGAAGGTTTCTTGTAGAGACCGGGATCGAAGAGGCTCTCTTCCGCAGACTGGAGCGTCTGGACGTCGACGACAACGGAGCGCTTGAATCGGTCTCCCGGGACGTGCAGGACCTTGTCCTGAGCGTCGAGATGCCCGATCACATCCGGCAGGAGATCACCGACGCATACACCCGGATGGGAGCCGACGGGACGGTCGTCGCCGTCCGGTCGAGCGCCACCGCCGAAGACCTGCCGGATGCCAGTTTTGCCGGCCAGCAGGAGACGTTTCTCAATATCCTCGGTGAAGGCGACCTCCTTGACGCGGTCCAGCGATGCTGGGCCTCGCTGTATGGTGCGCGGGCCATCTATTACCGGGCAAAGCAGGGGTTCGACGACCGGAGCGTGAACATCGCCGTCGTCGTGCAGGAACTCATCCGATCGGAGAAGTCCGGCGTCATGTTCACCTCCCACCCCGTCACCGGCGAGCCCCTGACAATCGTCGAGGGCTCCTGGGGGCTCGGCGAAGCCGTCGTCTCGGGCAGCGTCTCTCCTGACAACTACGTCTTTGACCTGCGCTCGGAGCGGGTTGTCGACCGCCTGATCGCCGAAAAGGAGATCATGATCGTGCCGGAGGGCGAGCACGGGACGAAGATCGTCGACCTTTCCGGCGAACAGCGCACCGCCCCCGTCCTCTCCGACGCGGAAGTGGCACGTCTCGCGACACTCGGCAAGATCGCCGAAGACCATTATGGCGTCCCGCAGGATGTCGAGTGGGCGATCGTCGGCGACGACGTCTTCATCCTTCAGTCGCGGCCGATAACGACGATCAAGCGCCCGGAGATCCCACGCGGCGGAGCCGAGCCGGCAGAGAAGTCCAAAGGCACGCTCGGCGTGGTGCTGGTCGAAGGCCAGGGAGCATCCCCCGGCGTCGCGAGCGGCCGGGTTGCCATCGTGCGCGACGTCAAGGATACGAGCGCCGTCAAGGACGGTGACATCCTGGTCACCAAGATGACCAACCCCGACATGGTGCCGGCGATGCGGCGGGTCAGCGCCATCGTCACCGACGAAGGCGGCATGACCTGCCACGCGGCCATCGTAAGCCGTGAACTCGGGACGCCTGCGGTCGTCGGGACCAAGAAGGCAACGAAGATCCTGAAAGACGGCCAGATCATTACCGTCGACGGCGAGAAGGGCCTCATCTACGAGGGAGCCGTCGAGGCGCCGGCAGCAGCGGCACCCGCGGGCGCAACGGCGGCAGTCGCGGCCGCTCCGGTCATCACCGGCACGCTCGTCAAGGTGAACGTCTCCCTCCCCGAGGCCGCACAGCGGGCCGCCGCCACTGGAGCGGACGGTGTCGGCCTCCTGCGGATCGAGCACCTCATCCTCGGCCTCGCGAAGACTCCCGGCTGGTATATCGAGCACGGCGCCGAGGAAGAGTTCATCGGGGAACTCTACAACGGCATCAAGATCGTGCTCGACGCGTTCCCGGGCAAGCCCGTCTGGGTCCGGACGCTCGACGCCCCGACCGACGAGTTCCGCAACATGGAGGGCGGCGAAGGCGAGCCGGTCGAGCACAACCCGATGCTCGGCTGGCGCGGCATCCGCCGGGACCTCCGGACCCCCGACCAGTTCCGCCTGCAGGTGGAGGCGTTCAAGCGGCTCTGGGCCGCAGGCTACGACAACCTCGGCGTGATGTTTCCGATGGTCAACCACCCCGATGAGTTCGCCAAAGCCCGGGCGATGATGAAGGAATGGGGGGTCGACGTGGAGAACGCGACCCTTGGCGTCATGATCGAGGTCCCGAGCAGCGCTATCCTGGTCGAGGACTTCATCCGGGCCGGGATCCGGTTCGCCTCGTTCGGGACGAACGACCTCATCCAGTACACGCTCGCCATCGACCGGAACAACGAGCACGTCGCCGACATGTACCAGCCCAAGCACCCCGCCGTGCTCCGGCTGATCGATTACGCGATCAATGTCTGCCGGGAGCACGATGTCGAGTGCTCCATCTGCGGCCAGGCCGGCTCCGACCCCGACATGGTCACCTGGCTCGTCGGGCACGGCATCAACAGCGTTTCCGCAAACATTGATGCGGTCCCCCGCATCCGTGAGGCCGTAGCGCGGAAAGAGCGGCAGATCCTCCTTGATGCGGCGAGAAGAAATGCGTGAAACTGGGTGCCCTGAGGAAGATCTTTTCTCCTTCCTCTCGTCAAAACGGCGGGAGGACATCGGCTACCGGAACATCCTGAGTTCGATGTGCACGCCACCCCACCCGGTCGCGGCACGGGCGCACGCGATCTTCCTCGAGACCAACCTCGGCGACCCCGGGCTCTTCCCCGGGACGGCCGCGCTCGAGGAACTCCTCGTTGAGCGGCTCGGCACCCTGATGCACCTCCCTGACGCCGGAGGCTACGCAACCTCCGGGGGAACCGAGTCCAACATCCAGGCGTTCCGGATCGCAAAGAAGCAGAAACCGGTGAAGTCCCCGAACGTGGTCGTCCCGGCCTCGAGCCACTTCTCGTTCATGAAGGCCTGCGACATCCTGGGGCTCGAAGCGCGGACGGTGCCGCTTGATAGCCAGTTCCGGATGGACGCGGAGGCACTTGACGGTCTCGTGGACAACAACACGGTCGCACTCGTCGGTGTCGTCGGGACGACGGAGTACGGCATGGTCGACCCCATCGCCCGCCTCTCCGAGGTTGCCGAAGACCGGGACGTCTTCCTGCACGTCGACGCCGCGTTCGGCGGGATGGTGGTCCCGTTCCTCGACCGCCCGGTCCCGTTCGACTTCCGGCTCCCCGGCGTCGACTCCATCTCCGTCGACCCCCACAAGATGGGGATGAGCACCATCCCGGCAGGCTGCCTCCTTACCCGGGACCCGGCGTGCTTCGCGTGCCTCAACGTCGATACCCCCTACCTGACGGTGAAGCGGGAGTGCACCCTCGCCGGCACCCGGCCGGGGGCGTCGGTGGCCGCGGCCGTCGCCGTCCTCGAGTACCTGGGAATGGACGGCATGCGGGCGGTGGTCGCCGGGTGCATGGAGAACGCCCGAAGGCTGATAGAAGGGATGGAGACGCTCGGCTGCCCGAGGGCGGTGACCCCGGACGTCAACGTGGCGACGTTCTCCTGCGACCGCGTGCCTGCCGGCTGGCGGGTCTCACGGACCCGGAACGGACACATGCGGATCGTCTGCATGCCTCACGTCACCCGCGACGTTATCGAGCAGTTCCTGAAAGATATAAGTGATATGCATGCTTGATCGCCTGATTCATTCGCTGGAAACCGCCCCGATCATGAAGCGGGGCGAATACAACTACTTCATCCACCCGATCACCGACGGGGTCCCGCTCCTCGAACCCGCGCTCCTCCGCGAGATCGGGTGCGCCATGGTGCGGAACCTCGATCTTGAGGACGTCGACAAGATCGTCGTCTGCGAGGCGATGGGCATCCACATCGGCGTCGCCTTCTCGATGATGACCGACATACCCCTCGTGGTCGTCCGGAAACGTCCCTACGGCCTCCCCGGAGAGGTCGCGGTGCACCAGGCCACGGGCTACTCGAAGGGCGAACTCTACTTAAACGGCGTCGCCGCAGGCGACCGGGTCGTGATCATAGACGACGTCTGCAGCACCGGGGGGACGCTCCGCGCCCTCATCAGCGCGATAGAGCAGACGGGCGCCGAGATTGCCGACATCTGCGTGGTCATCGGCCGGGGCGACGAGGATATCGGCCGGCCGCTCAAGACCCTGGTAAAGATCGAGGTCTCCGAGACGCAGGTGCGTGTCGTTGATACCTGTCTCTGACCTTATCGGGAGACTCCGCGAGCGCGGGGTGCGGAACGTCGCCCTTCAGTTCCCTGCCGGGCTTGCCCGGCAGGCGCCGGGGACGGCCGCCGCCCTCCGTGACGCGGGGTTCTCCGTGATCATCAGCGGCGATCCCTGCTACGGGGGCTGCGACCTCGCGCTCGATGCCCTCAGGTTCGCAGACGTCCTGGTGCACTTCGGGCACGCGCCGGTGGAGGAGCGAACCGATGTCATCTACGAACCGGTCCGGTTCGATTTTGATGCAACCGTGCTTGAACGAGTGCTCCCTCTTCTTACCGGCCGCCGCATCGGCCTCGTCACCACTGTCCAGCACGTCCACCTGCTCGGCGCGATGACGGCGTTCCTCCGCGAGCACGGCATCGAGGCAGTCGTCGCCCCCGGCGACGGCCGGACGCCGATCCCCGGGCAGGTGCTCGGGTGCAACTTCGCCGCCGCACGGGCCACGGGAGCGGACGAGATACTCTTCGTGGGGACGGGGGTCTTCCACCCCATCGGCATCCGGCTCGCGACCCGCTCAAGGGTGGTCGCGCTCGACCCCTACACCGGCGAGGCGCAGGAAGTGGACGCCGACCGCCTGGTCCGCCGCCGCGCCGCGGTGATGGAGAAAGCGCGGGACGCCGCGAACTATGGGATCATCGTCAGCACCAAGAGCGGGCAGCAGCGGATGGACCTCGCCCGGCGGCTCGCCGCCCTCTCCGACCGGGCGTTCCTTGTCGCGATGCGCGAAGTCTCGCCTGCTGAGATGCTCGACCTCGGGTTTGCTGCCTACGTGAACACCGCCTGCCCCCGGCTCGCCTACGACGACCAGATCCGGTTCCCCGTCCCGGTTCTGACCCCGCCGGAGTTCGAGATCCTCTGCGGGGCCCGGGACTGGGACGACTACACCATCGACGAGTACCTCGCGCCATGAACCTGCGGCAGCTTGAGATGCGGCTCGAACGCCTGGAGGGATTCGAGCGGCCGACGGCCCGGCTCGAACAGTACCAGACCCCGGCGCCGGTGGCGGCCCGGCTCCTCCACCATGCCGCGATGCAGGGCGCGATCGAGGGACGACGGGTTTGCGACCTCGGGTGCGGGACCGGCATCCTCGCCTGCGGCGCCGCCCTCCTCGGGGCGTCGGCCGTGACCGGGATAGACATCGATCCGGCCGCGATAGCCGTCGCCCGGAGAAACGCGGAACTGCTCGGCGTCACCGTCGAGTTCCTGGTCGCCGACGTCCGGGACCCCGATCTCGACCAGGCAGGTCTTGCCTGCGACACCGTCGTGATGAACCCGCCGTTCGGGGCGCAGAAAGCGCACGCCGACCGGCCATTCATCGATCTCGCGCTCGAACTCGCGAGCGTTATCTACGGCATTTTCAACGAGGGCTCGGCCCCGTTCGTCGCCGCCTACACGGAAGGCCGGGCAACGATTGAGGAGGTGATCCGGTGCGCGTTTCCCATGCGGCGGACGTTTGCGCATCACCGCAAAGACCGAGTAGATATCACGGTTGAGGTCATACGCTTGAGCGGGATCTGACAATCGTGACAGTTGATACCAAACCGGTCTGGGGGCTCTCCGCCGCCCACCTGGTGACCGACCTCTACTCACCCGTTCTCCCTGCAATCCTCCCGCTCCTCATCGCAGAGCAGGGCTATTCGTTCTTCCTCGCCGGGCTGATCGTCACGGTCTACAACCTCACGTCGTCGTTCGTGCAGCCGCTCGTCGGCTGGGTCTTCGATACCCGGGGGTTTGCCGTCCACGTCGGCACGAGCGTCGCCATAAGCGCAATATTCATCTCCATCGTCGGGTTGCTCGACAACTACTACATCGTACTCGCGTCCGTAGCCGTCGCGGCGCTCGGACACGCCTTCTTCCACCCGAGCGCGCTTGGCACCGTCAGTCGCCTGACCGGTGACGCAAACCGGGGCCGGATCACCTCCTACTTCGTCATCGGCGGCAACCTGGGCTACGCGGTCGGCCCCATCTGCGCGGGCGTCGCCGTCGGCCTCATGGGTCTTCCGGGCCTCGTCATCCTCGCCGTCCCCGGCCTTGTGATGGCGGTGGTGCTCAGGCGTATCCTGCCCGCCCCCGACCGCGATGCCGTCCCGGAGACACGCATCCCTGCCGCCAAACCCTCCTACCGGGCGGTCGCTCTCCTGGTCGCGGCATCGGGCCTGCGGGCCTGGGCGATCTTCGGCTCGGTCGCCTTCCTCCCCACGATCCTCACCATGCGGGGGTTCGATCTCGTGACCGCGAACATCCTGGTCTCGGGCACGCTCATCGCCGGGGTCGTGGGGCAGGTCGTCGGCGGCGTGCTCTCCGACCGCTACGGCCGCAAAGAGTACACGATCATCGGGCTCGTTACCGCCATCCCGCCGTTCGTCGTATTCCTCACGACCGGCGGTATTCTCTCGCTCGTTGCGCTGATGATCTTCGGGTTCATCCTCTGGTCGACCTTCGCCGTCACCGTCGCCATGGCCCACGAGATTGCCCCGGGCAACGTCGGGGTGGTCTCCGGCCTGATGCTCGGGCTCGCGGTCGGGGTAGGCGGGCTGGGGGTTTCGGTCACCGGCTGGATCGCTGATATGACCACGCTGACGCTTGGCCTCACAACGATCCCGCTCGCGATCGTCCTGGCCGTGCCGCTCTTCCTGGCCGTGCCCTATCCCTGGAAGTCTCTTGTCCGGGGCCGGCTCCCCTCCCGGGGATGACCCGCCCCATCCCTTAAGTACCGGAAGTGCTGATTCATCCCCGATGGTCACCCGGCTCCAGCGCTACCGCCAGATCGCGGACGTGCTGGTCAAGTATGGTTTTGGTATCCTCGTCGAAGAGGTCATTCCCGGGGCCGAACGGCTGCGGATATTCCGCAGGCCTCCCGAAGAGAAGCGATCGGTATACGAGCGCATCCGGCTTGCCATCGAGGAACTGGGGCCCACCTACATCAAGTTCGGCCAGATCATGAGCACCCGCCGGGAGCTCCTCCCGCCCCCACTCATCGAGGAACTGCAGAGGCTGCAGGACCGGGTTGCCCCGGTCCCGTTTGAGGAGATCCGGCCGGTGATCATGCGCTACTGCAAAAACCTCGAGGACTGTTTCGTCATCATCGAGGAGGAGCCGGTCGCGGCGGCCTCGCTCTCGCAGGTGCACCGGGCCGTAACGAAAGACGGCCGCACCGTCGCCCTCAAGGTGCAGCGGCCGGGGATCGTCGACCTGATCGAGACCGATCTCCTGATCCTGCAGTCGCTTGTCGTGCGGGCGGAGTCGATCTTCCCCGACCTGCGGGTCTACAACCTGCAGGGTATGGTGGACGAGTTCTCGGCCCAGATCCGGCGCGAACTGGATTTTACCCAGGACGGGATGAACGCGGAGCGCCTCAGGCGGAACCTCGGGGACGTCCCGTGTGTGAAGATTCCCGCCATCCACTGGAATTTCTCCGGCCCCTGCCTGCTCGCGATGGACTACGTCGAGGGGGTGCGGATCGACGACGTGGAGGCCATTCGGAGCCTTGGCCTCTTCCCCGAAGAGGTTGCGGATATCGGCTTCTCCGCCTACGTCAAACAGATCTTCATCGACGGGTTCTTCCACGGGGACCCTCACCCGGGCAACCTCCTGGTGACCGACCGGGGCGAGATCGTCTTCCTCGATTACGGCATCGTCGGCGTCCTCCGCCCGGAGCGAAGGCGCATCTTCGTCGATCTCCTCCTTGCCATGACCCGGACGAACGTGGCCGGGGTGATCACGGCGCTCGGGAAACTCGACGTGCGTATCAGCCCGGCGGACCTCGACGACGTAAAAGACGACCTCTACCTGGTCCTGCTGGACTACCGGGAGATGAAACTCGAGCGGGTGAACTTTGCAATCGCGATCCGGGGCCTGACCGACACCCTTCGCCGGTACCACATCCGGGTGCCGTCAACACTGATGCTGATGATGAAGGTGATCGTCATGGTGATGGACATCGGCACCCGGCTTGACCCGACGTTTAACTTCGACCAGAGGATCCGGCCGTACCTGCTGGAGATCGCCGCGCAGCAGCGACTCTCCCCGGATAACGTGACGGGTGCGGTGCGGTCCCTGGTTGACGCCGCGGAAGGCCTGCTTGCCATCCCCGGAAACGTGAACGAGACCTTAAAGACGCTCTCGGAGGGCACCGTCACGATCGAGCTCGAGAACCGTGATCTTACCGAGATCGTCAGTGTCATCGACCGGACGAGCGACAAGGTCATCGTCGCGCTGGTGGTCGCCGCGATCGTCGTGGGTTCGTCGCTGGTGCTCCGGATTGCCGATATCCCCGTCCCGGGGTACGTCTCGATCCTCGCAACACTGGGCTACGTGGTTGCGGTGATCGTCGGGTTCTACGCGGTCTACCGCGTCCTCAGGTACAGCCGTGGGCTGAGGAGGTAAGCGACGGGCCGTAAGGTGCGACG
>Ga0265294_10009274_pt1 | contig 11367 bp, 8 predicted proteins | sample MunlanPumphouse3_FD_192504 | JGI IMG/M metagenome (GOLD analysis project Ga0265294, IMG submission 192504) | Groundwater microbial communities from a municipal landfill in Southern Ontario, Canada - Pumphouse #3 | ecosystem: Environmental > Aquatic > Deep subsurface > Groundwater | place...
CCATCCCTTCCGCGGATACCCAAATACCCGCTGTAACTTAACTCCGGCGCCTTCTAACACCGGAGTGCTGGTTAACGTACTTTCAACTTTTCTGATCATGGCTCAGGGGGTTAAAACTTTCACTTAAGATAGGAAAAATGTTGTACAATAGCAATTGGGTGAAATTCAACTCTGTTTACTAATTTGTCAGGCCTTAAACAAACCGCAAAACATTGAAGACCATTGATGAATCTACAAAACAACGGTTCACTAGTCGCATAGGGCTGTTGCTGAGTGCGTTAGGGGTTGCTGTCGGGACTGGTAATATCTGGCGATTTCCCCGTATCGCGGCCCAAGAGGGGGGCGAATCGGGCTCGGGAGCTTTCCTGATAGCCTGGGCTGTCTTTCTTTTCATGTGGAGCATCCCGCTGATCATCGCCGAATATTCCCTCGGAAGGAAACACCGGATGGGAGTGATCGGAGTGTTCACCAAAGCTATGGGGAAGAAATTTGGCTGGGTGGGGGCTTTTGTCGCTTTTGTGACCATAGCCATTGCCGGATATTATGCCGTCATTGTGGGATGGACTATTTACTATCTCTTTAAGACTGCTACAGCCCCACTTCCCATGTCAACCGAAGAGTCATTCGTTGTCTGGGATGCCCTCCAGAACTCTGGAGAAGTGTATTTGGTGCACATCCTGGCTCTCCTGATCGCTACCTTCGTTATCTGGAAAGGGATCCGAAGTATCGAATTGGCTAATAAAGTTCTGATACCCAGCTTACTACTTATTGTTTTAATTTCGGTGATCCGGGCTGTGACCCTCCCCGGTGCCAGTGAAGGAATTGCCCACCTTTTCCATGTTGACTTGAGCCAGCTACGATCACCCCAGCTGTGGCTGGCCGCCCTGACACAGAATGCCTGGGATACCGGGGCGGGGTGGGGGCTGTTCCTCACCTATGCCGCTTATATGAAAATGGAACATGGGGCCGTCAAAAACGCCTTTATCACGGCAATAGGTAATAATACAGTATCAATTCTGGCCGGGATCATGGTCTTCGGGACTGTCTTTGCCATTCTTGGGCAAGAACTGAATATGTCGAAGCCCGAAGTGATCGATATTATGCAATCGAGCGGACCGGCCAGTACTGGATTAACACTGATATGGATGCCTCAGCTTTTTGCCCGGATGTTCCTCGGTCGTCCACTGGCTATCCTCTTCTTTACCGGACTACTTTTTGCGGCTCTGACTTCGTTGATAGCGATGATTGAATTAGCTACCAGGCTGTTCGTTGATTTCGGACTGAAGAGAAAACACGCCGTGTTGATCATCGTTCCAGTGATTTACTTGATTGGACTCCCTTCGGCACGGAATGTTGATTTTCTGAGTAATCAGGATTTTGTTTGGGGCATCGGCTTGATGATCAGTGGATCCTTGGTGGCTTGGGCTGTGATGAAGTCGGGCGTGCGTAACATTAGGGCTGAGTTGAATGCTGGGCCGGCCGACTGGCATCTGAAGCGGTGGTGGGAGTTGGTGATCCGTTTCTTTATTCCTTTTGCCACCATCTCCCTGCTTATCTGGTGGTTTTATCTGGCAGCCACCGTATTTGCCAAAGGCGACTGGTACAATCCGCTAAACCCATATAGCATCATGACCTGTATCTGCCAATGGGCCATCATGGTGATTATCTTTGTGATACTCAACAAGAGAATCGTTAAGTCGCTGGTTTAAAGGTAGTCATCAGATCGGCCAGAACCATGGCCGTCACAGATTCCAGCACCACCGGCACACGCAGAGCGATGCAGCGATCGTGCCGCCCGCCAATGATCAACTCACTCACCTGGCCACTCTCCATGTTAAGAGTCTGCTGTGGACGCTGGATACTGGAGGTGGGTTTTACCGCAATCCTAAAAATCAGTTCATTACCATTGGTCAGTCCGCCGTTAATTCCACCTGCGTGATTGGTGGCAGTATGGCCATCGGCCGACAGAATCCGGTCGTTATGCTCAGAGCCTCTCATCCGTGCGGCACCAAATCCGGAACCGAACTCAATGCCTTTGATTGCGGGGATCGAAAACACAGCATGGGCAAGCATGGATTCCACCGAATTAAAGAAAGGTTCTCCCAGCCCAACCGGCAGTCCGTTAACCCGGCATTCTACGATCCCTCCAATGGAATCATTCTCATCTTCAGCAAGTTTCAATGCCTGGTCAATGTCAGTCATACCGCCGGCTTCAGTCAGTATGGCTTCAATTCGAAGAGTTGGAACGACTTTTTTCGCAATTACCCCGGCAGCAACTAGGGCTAGGGTGAGCCTTCCACTGAAGTGCCCGCCCCCGCGGGGATCATGAAACCCCCCATACCGCATCATCGCCACCCAGTCGGCATGCCCCGGCCGGGGCTGCCTGGTCAGATGAACATAGTCGCCCGATTGGGTATTCTGGTTTTCAAAAACGATGGTGAGAGGGGCGCCGGTGGTGTGTCCGTTGTAATATCCCGACAAAATCTTAGGTTCATCTTTTTCAATCCGTGGCGTTGTTCCCGGTCTGCCGGGTTGGCGACGACGGATATCAGGCATAAAATCCTCTGTGGTGAGCTCGATACCGGGTGGGCATCCATCGATTGTGACGCCAACCACTGGTCCGTGCGATTCACCGAATATGGAGACTCTGAAAATTGTTCCAATACTATTCATCAATTCGTCCTCCAATGGATTTTAAGTCAGCAAAGAAATCCGGATAAGATTTATTCACACAGTCTATCCCGGTGATTTTCACTGGCGTTCGTGATGCGGTGCCCACAGTAGCTGCTGCCATGGCAATGCGATGGTCGTTGTTGGAGTCGATCTCTCCGGTTTTCATCAGCGCGGGGCCGGTGATATAAAGGTTTGATCCCTCCACCTTTAATGAAACTCCTATTTTATGAAACTCCTCCTGTAGCACACGGGCTCGGTTGCTCTCCTTGTGAATCAGCCGGTGAGCACCTCGTATTCGTGAAACACCCTGACAATGAGTAGCTAACGCTACAAGTGGCGGAAAAAGATCGGGGCAGTGGGTGGCATCAAAATCAAAGGCCCGAAGCTCCTGTCGGGTCACCGTAACCCGGTCCCCGGCGGTTGAGATTCCGGCTCCTGCATGCTCCAGTGCGGTCAGGATTGCCCTGTCTGCCTGTGTGGAAGCCAGATCAAGCCCTGAAACAGTAACCGTCCCACCCAATGCTCCGGCTACCAGCAGGAACGAAGCACCACTCCAGTCGCCCTCAATCCGCACCTCAGAAGCACGGTATTTCTGCTTGCCTGGAATCCTGAACAGGGAGTAGTCATCATGTTCCATGGTGATCCCAAACTCCTTGAGGACCTGGAGGGTTAAATCAATATAAGGCTTGCTCTGTAAATCATGTACCATCACTTCCGAATTACCTTTAACAAGCGGCAAGGCCATCAGAATTCCGGTGAGGACCTGAGAGGAGAGCGACCCATCAATGGCCGCCTTTCCACTTTTCAGCGGACCTCTGATCCACACTGGCACAAAGCCACTCTGACTCTGACAGCGCACCCCAAAGGGAGTGAGGGATTCAATAATCATATTCACCGGTCGGGTGGTTAATGACCCCGTGCCATTCAGAATCATCGTCTGATCCGAAAGAGCAGCAATGGGAGCAAACATTCGAAGGCTAAGACCTGCTTCCCGGCAATCGAGCCGGTTGCCGATGGGCTGAAAGCCTCCCTGAACGATCATCAGGTCGCCCTGATCATCTACCTGAGCACCCAACTGCTGGATAATACCCACTGCTGCCTGTGCATCCTCGCTTCTCGATGGACGGATGATTCGTGAAGTTCCTCTTGCCAGCAGAGCTGCTGCTAACACACGCTGAGTATGGCTCTTCGATGCCGGAGCATTAATTTCCCCCTGAATTCTTGAACGATGTACCGTAATCCCCATGCTTAATACATATTCTATCTTGGTGAATGGTAAAGATACTCACTCTTCATTCATGACTCGCGTTTGGGTATTGATCGATTCCTGATGGATCGCCATGAAAATTTTCTGGATAAACTCCTCCGAGAAACCTTTCTCTTGGGCAACCGACAGATATTTCGAAATGATCTTGTCCCAACGTGCTGGTTGGAAGATGGTTATACCGTTTTCTTTTTTTACTTTTCCAATCCCTGCCGACACCTTCATCCGGTCTTCCAAAATGTTCATCAATTCTTGATCGAGCCGATCAATCTCCGAGCGAAGCTCCTCCAGTTGATTTACGAATCCGTTGTTGCCGGGATCGGTTCGTCTCAGGATCAGCTTGTCAAGCAATTGTTTAAGCTCATTTGGGGTGATTTGCTGCTTTGCGTCTGACCAGGCGCTGTCCGGCTCAATGTGTGTTTCAATCATCAGCCCATCGAAATTCAAGTCCATGGCCTTCTGCGAGATCTCTTGTAGCAGACTGCGTTGGCCTCCAATATGACTTGGATCACAGATAAAAGGTAGATCGGGTCGCCGTCTTTTAAGCTCTAGGGGAATCTGCCAGTTAGGCGAATTGCGATAGCGGTTCTCCGAATAACTTGAAAACCCTCTGTGTATCACCCCAATGCGGGAAATCCCAACAGCCTGAAGTCGTTCAATGGCTCCCAACCACAGTTCCACATCCGGATTGACAGGGTTTTTAACCATGACTGGGATATCAATCCCGCTCATAGCCTCGGCTATCTCTTGGATAGTGAAAGGATTTACGGTAGTTCGTGCTCCAATCCATAGGATATCAACGCCATATTTAATCGCTTCATACACATGTTGAGCATTGGCGACCTCGGTGGTAGTCAGCATTCCGGTTCTCTCTTTAACCTTTTTCAGCCAACGGAGTCCTTTAACCCCGACGCCTTCAAAAGTGTTAGGCCGAGTGCGTGGTTTCCAGATTCCTGCGCGGAAAACGGATGCTCCGACATCTTTAAGTTGGATCGCTGTATTCATCACCTGCTCTTCGGTTTCGGCAGAGCACGGACCAGCGATTAATAGAGGTCTTTCCGTTTCAATTCCCCAGCTAGCGAATGGGGTGTTTTTTATTGTTTGTTCCATGAGTTCGAAGTTAATGTTGTTTGAATTTGGTTTGCGGCGTGGATTAACTCGCCAACTTTTTCATTCTCTCCTTCAGAAATATACGATTTAAATAGGTTCATTTTTGCAATGTAGGTGTCAATTACCTCAATGACATGATCCCGGTTCTGATCGAAAACCGGAACCCACATCTCGGCTGAGCTGGCGGCCAATCGAACGGTGCTGTCAAATCCACCGGAGGCGAGGTTCAGAATATTCCGGTCATTCTTCTCCTTGTCCAGGACGGTGAGTGCCAGTGCGAAGGAGGTCAGGTGCGAAATGTGCGAAACATAGGCGGTATGCAGATCATGTTCCTTTGAATTCATGAATATCAGTCTCATATTCAGTGCCATATAAAGATTGGTTATGGCTTCCAGGGCTTTTTGGTTGCTTCGGGCCATATCACAAATGATCCCCACTTTTTTGCTGAATAGGCCGGGGATAGCTGCTTCAGGGCCTGAGAATTCAGTTCCGGCCATCGGATGAGAAGCCACATAGCAGCCTCGTTTGGGGTGATTCTTCACCTGTTCGGTGATGCAATACTTTGTTGATCCTACATCAGTCACCGCTTGGTGGGTCACTTGATCCAGAACAAATGGCAGTAATATTCTGATGGCATCGACCGGGATAGCCAGGATGATGATGTCCGATTGCTGAATGGCGAATACCAGCTTTTGTACTTCATCCACCAGACCCCGTTCCAGGGCGATGTCTCGATGAACCGGGTTGAGATCCACCCCGATAATCCTGTCGGCGAAACGTTTGGTTTTGAGTTCCAGACCGATGGAGCCACCGATGAGCCCCAGGCCTACGATAGTGATGGTCATAATTCTGATTGAATGCGCGCCAGTGCTTCGCGGATGGTTGTGACGTTCTGGCACAGTGAAACACGAATGAATTGATCACCCTGGGGTCCGAAAATGAATCCCGGGGTTAGAAATACTCTCTGATCCTGTAGTATTCGCTCCGAAAGATCGCGACCGGATTCCTCCCCCTGAGGAATCCGGGCCCAGACAAATAGTCCACACTGATCGCGACTATAGGTGCATTCAAGTGTGTCGAGCAGCTCATAAACCACCTCCCGACGCTCCCGATAGATTTTGTTCAGCTCCTCGTACCACTCCGGCCCCGCTTCCAAAGCTGCTGCCGCTGCCAGCTGCATCGGTTTGAACATGCCCGAATCCATCTGGCTCTTAAATCGGACCAGATAATCGAGGTATTCTTGTCTGCCGGCTACCACTCCGATACGCCAGCCTGCCATATTGTGCGACTTGCTTAAGCTGTTCAATTCCAGTGAGATATTCATTGCTCCTTCCGTCTCCAATAGGCTGATCGGCTCCTCGTTAAGAATGAAGCTATAGGGATTGTCATTAACCAGCAGGATATTATTGGCACGGGCGTACTGAACCAGTTGGCGGAACAGTTCCCGGCTTCCTTTTTTGCCGGTGGGCATGTGCGGGTAGTTGATCCACATCACCTTAGCTTTCTCATAGCCCATCAGCTCGATATAATCCAGATCAGGAAGCCAATCGTTTTCGGGTAGCAGAGGATAGGTTTTAACCTTGGCGCCGGCCAACCGGGTAACCGCAGCATAGGCGGGATAGCCGGGATCCGGTACCAAGGCGTGGTCGCCAGGCCCTAAAAAAGCCATGGCGATGTGCATCAACCCCTCCTTCGACCCGAACAGCGGCAACACCTCCCGGTCGGGGTCCAGCTCAACCGAATAGTAACGTTTGTACCAGTTAGCAATCGCTTTTCTGAGCTCCGGGACACCATTATAAGGCTGATATCCGTGGTTCTCCGGTAACAGTGCCTGCTCCTGTAAAACCTCTATGGCGGCTGCTGCAGGTGGTAAATCAGGGCTGCCAATACCCAGATTGATGACAGTCTCTCCAGTTAGGTTCATCTGCCTGATCTCGCGTAGTTTAGATGCAAAATAGTACTCTTCCACGCCCTGGATGCGGGCTGCCGGATCAATTAAATGCTTATTCATGCGATTTGTCTCCCTTGATTGTATTCTCCTAATATCATTAGTTCAGTTGTTAATGGTTCCATGGCTTGAAGTGCCTGGCGGTAGCGAACCTCCTCATCAAAAGTCAGGTCGATAAGAAAATGATATTCCCACTCCTGACCGAGGATCGGGATCGACTGAATTTTGGTCAGATTAATATCGTAAAATGAAAAGATCGACAGGATGTGTGAGAGGCTCCCTGTTTTGTGAGGCAGCGAAAAGGCTAGCGAAGCCTTGTTAGGGTTCTCTGCTGTAAATCGTTGAGTTCCATTGGGCTTATAGAGAAACAGGAACCGGGTAAAGTTCCGTTTATTGGTTTCGATCCCGTTGGCGAGGATTTCTAGGCCGTAGAGTTCCGCAGCACGCTCTCCGGCAATGGCTGCCTTGCCCGGCTGGCGCATCTCGGCCACCCATCTGGCGCTGGCAGCCGTGTCTTCGGATTCAACCAGCCTGATGTTCGGATACGAACGGAAAAAAGGCCTCGTCTGAGCAATCGCCATGTAATGAGAGTATACTTCCGATAAATCATGAATGCCCTGCCCGGGCAAAGCCATCAGGTGCTGACTGATGCGCAGGAATAGCTCACCAAAAATCCGAAACCCTGATTCTCTCAAAAGCGCATAGTTGGGCAGCAACGATCCGGCAACCGTATTCTCAATGGCCATCACGGCAACATCAGCCATGCCGCTTCCAACCTGACTGAATAGATCCTCGAATGACTGGCAGGGAACTAACTCGACCTGCTCACCTGAAAAATAGTCAACCGCTGCCTGATCATGAAATGACCCAGCAATACCCTGAATGGCTACCCTGATGCTTTCTTTCTCTTTGTCTTTTTTCATAACTTGATAAAAAACAAAAAGTCCCGGCCTTTTCTGACCGGGACTTCCTGATGATCTTTTTTGGTTTCCTTTAGTGGGATATCTTTTCGATCATGGGCTTCCCGGTCGTGCTTTTAAAATAAAAGCCGAAAAAGAAAAAGTAATGATAGGTACCGGTAATTGCTTTCATGATCTGAAAATCGGATCAAAAGTAAGAACCGAAGATGAATAACAAAAATATCGGCCAGAAAAAATTTAAATTAGCCTATCCAATCAGTTAATCCAACCATGAAAAAACGAAACTACCAGTCAAACAATCACGTACTCCTTCTTTCGACTGCATTGCTCCTGATCCTTGTAACTTCTTGTAAAACAGATGATTTCAAGATTTATTCGGATCAGGACTATGCAGCGAAGGTGGAAGCTCGATTTGAAGAGCGTAAGGAATTGGCGGTCAACCGCGATGCTGTCTTGTTCGATGTTTTTCAGGAGGAACTCACGCAGAATGAAGAGCAGGGGCTGAAGTTTCTTTATGCGTATATGCCTCTCAGCGATCTGGCTGATTATGACGGAAGCTACTTCCTCGATCAGGTAAGGTGGAGCCTGGCTGCGCGCGATACTTTTCCCTGGGGCCACACGATTCCGGAGAGCATCTTCCGGCATTTTATCCTCCCATACCGGGTCAATAATGAGAATCTGGATACAGCTAGGATCGTAATTTTCAATGAGTTAAAGGATCGTATCCGTAATCTTTCGATGATGGAGGCGGCCTTGGAGGTCAACCACTGGTGCCACGAGAAGGTGACATACCGGGGAACCGATATCCGGACATCTGCCCCTCTGGCAACGATTAAAACAGCCTACGGCCGCTGTGGCGAAGAGTCAACTTTTACTGTAGCTGCCCTGCGATCCGTCGCGATTCCTGCCCGCCAGGTTTATACCCCTCGCTGGGCACATTCTGATGATAATCACGCATGGGTTGAGTTCTGGGCTGACGGGGAGTGGCATTTTATGGGAGCCTGTGAGCCCGAATGCGTCCCCAACCTGGGGTGGTTTACCGAGCCTGCCCGCCGCGCGATGCTCATCCATACCAAAGCTTTTGGGGATTATCTTGGCGATGAACGGGCCGAAAACAGAGATGCTAACTATGCTCTCCTCAATACTTTAGATGTTTATGCCCCAGTTAAGAAGATCCAAGTGAAGGTGACCAACCCCAATGCTTCTCCAGCTGCAGAGGCAACCGTCGAGTTTCAGTTGTATAATTATGCAGAGTTCTACCCGATCTCAACGAAAAAGACTGACGATAAAGGCATTTGTAGCTTTCTCACAGGGCTCGGAGATCTCATTATCTGGGCTCATAATGGTGAAGGTTTTGGCTTTGAAAAAATTTCGGTTGGGGCTATCGATACGGTTCATATTGTTTTGAATTCCAGTCCATACCAAAGTAAGGTCCTGGAGTTCGACCTGGAACCTCCGATTGAGCGGGAACCCCTCGTAATGGCTAATGATTGCCGCGAAGAGAACAACCGGAGGTTACAGATGGAGGATTCAATTCGGGGAGCCTATGAGAAAAGCTTTCCTTCCGAAGAAATGGTTCGTCTCTTTGCTGAGGAGAATGGCTTGGATCCGGAGAAATCCTGGAATGTTGTAGTGAAAAGTCGGGGTAATTATCAGGAAATCATGACTTTCCTACGGGAGTGTCCTAAAGAACATATCCCGACTGCTTTTGATTTGCTTCAGGTGATCGCTGAAAAGGATCTAAGGGATACCAAAGGTAAAATCCTGAACGATCACTTGAAATCATTCCTGGCCCTGCCCGATGGAATCAGGCACCTGACATCGGCCACGGCCATCAGTGCGACCGATCGGAGTCGGATGATCACCACAAGCCTCCTAAATCCCCGGGTGGCTAATGAGATGCTGATTGATTATCGAGCTGGGCTGATCGAGGCTTTCGGCTCTGATTTTATCCTGGCTACCCGTCAAAATCCAGTCAACCTGCTAAATTGGATCAGGGATGAAATCCAGATCAACGACACGGAAAACTATTATGGTACTCCGTTAACGCCGGTGGGAGTGTACCAGCTGAAAGTGGCTGATCAGCTTTCCCGTAAGATTTTTACTGTAGCGGTTTTCCGGACGTTTGGCATTCCCGCAAGATTGAGTCCGGGTACTCTGCTGCCTGAGTATTGGTTCAATAATGAGTGGAATATTGCTCATTTTGAATCGGTTAAGGTAGAGGACCTTCCTAAGGGGGTGCTAGTATTAACAAGTCATCCGGATAATCCGGTCACCCCACAATATGAAACGCACTACACATTAGCCCGTTATAAAGGAGGAAAGTATCACACCCTGGCTTATGGTTACGGCGGGTATCCCGACCCACTGGCCGGACCGCTGACTCTTGACGAGGGTCACTATCTGCTGGTTACGGGGAACCGGATGCCGGGCGGCCGTGTTTTGGCGAAACTCGATTTCTTCAAAATAGAAGGGAACACAACCAAGAAGTTGGAGCTGATTCTCCGAAAATCGGATAAGCCTGCCGAAATACTCGGAATAATCAACCCGGTTTGGGATGTTAAACCGTTGGATGGCAAGGGTTTTGCTTGGGATCAACTGAGTCGCTCTGGTCCGGCAGTGATGGCCTGGATGGATCCCGATAAGGAGCCGACTAAGCATGTCATCCAGGATCTGGCCTTACTGAAGAAGGAGCTGGATCAACTCTCCTGTTCGTTTATTTTTCTGATTCCTGAGGATCGCCTGCCGTCGGGTTTCACTGCCGCGAGTTGGACGCAGATTCCTGAACAGTCACACTTGGTTTCCATTCCCGGACTTACCTCACTCAAAGAGATTGAATCCATCACCAACCGTTCGTTATCCGATCATTTACCGGTGGTCATCATTAAAAATGAAGCGGGAGAGATCATCTATTTATCGTCTGGATACAAGATTGGAATTGCCGAAGAACTAATCAAGGCCATCAGGACGATGCACTGATGGCCTTGAAATAGTATTGATATAGGCTCTAAATCTGCTGATTCAGGCTTAGAATGAGTCCATCTCCCGATAGGCGGCGATGACTCGTTCTTCACCCTCTTTTCCTGGGAGTGATTTGCCGTGTTCCATGCAGAGTGTTCCGTTGTACCCTTTGTTATACAGGTACTTGAAGATATTCTTGTAATTGATCTCTCCGGATGTTGGCTCATTACGTCCAGGGTTATCGCCCAAGTGGAAAGCAGCGATTTCGTCGTATGCAGCTTCGATATTGGGCAACAGGTTTCCTTCGGTGATCTGCTGATGGTATAGGTCGTTAACGATTTTTACCGACGGACTGTTCACCGCGCGGCAAATGGCATAGGCCTGCGGGATTCTGGTGAGGAAGAGACCCGGGTGGTCGGTCAGGGTGTTCAGTGGTTCGAGTACCATTATCAAGCCCGCGGGTTCCAGAATTTCGGCGCACATGCGGAGGT
>Ga0265294_10009276_pt1 | contig 11363 bp, 10 predicted proteins | sample MunlanPumphouse3_FD_192504 | JGI IMG/M metagenome (GOLD analysis project Ga0265294, IMG submission 192504) | Groundwater microbial communities from a municipal landfill in Southern Ontario, Canada - Pumphouse #3 | ecosystem: Environmental > Aquatic > Deep subsurface > Groundwater | place...
AGGGTCGAGTTATCATTGATCATCTAAATCTAGATACAACATACACTATTAAAGCCATTCCTTGTACAGACTATGCTTCAGAAAAATGTGAACCAGAAAAAGCCAAAACATTAACCTTTAAAACAACAGGAAAAGCTCCCAAAATTGACGATATTGACAAGGAAGTTTTTATTCCCTTTGAAATTGGCTGGGAAGCCATTCCAGAAGCCAATTCCTATTACTATCATTTAAACGGTCTTGAAACCTTAATTGACAAAACAAGTAAAACTTTATTTTTTCCTGAAGTTGAATCTGACACAGAATATTCCTTAAAAGTTAAAACTTGTGCTGATAAAGAAGGCCTTAACTGCGGAGATTATAGTAGTAAAACTACTTTTAAAACAAAAAAATTAGAAACAGTAAAGTCTCTTAGTACAGAAAAAGATCATGGAGTTCTTTACACAAAAAATAGACAAGTCTCATTTGACGAAGTAGAAGGTGCAAGTTACTACAAATACGAGCTTAAGTATATTGGAGATCAGAATATGAAAGAAGAAGATATGTCAAAAACATGTAAAGATTTAAAAGATTTAGGAAGTACCGAACAGATCATTTCAAGAAATAGTTTTCATATTGACTCACTCTGTCCTGACAAATACGAAGTTTCTCTTACTGCCTGCTTAGATTCTCATTGCATGGATCATGGAGACAAAAAAACTTTTTCTTTTAAATTAGAAACCCTTCAAGCACCAAAAGGACAAAAAGACAAAACAGGAGGGCTTGTTCCATGTAATAGGGAATACGATGATCCAAACACTGCTTGGGACGAAACCCTTGCTTGTAATACCTCTCACGTCTTTCTTTTAGTAAGACTTCTTTTTGACTTTTGCTTAGGCCGTTTACTTCCAGCAATTTTTATTGTATTATTACTCTATAACGGTGCCTTATACATTTTCCATTTACTGATTAACTTTGAAAATCCAGCCATGGACTTAATGCAAAAATCAAAAGAGATCTGGAAAGCAGTGGGCATAGGATTCTTAATCATATTATTATCCTGGACTGTTATTAACGCATTTTTAATGTTTGTTGATCCTAGCATGAGTTTCTTTCATAACTGGTGGGATCCTTTTTAAAAACATATGAGCAAAAAAACATTATTAACATTAATCTTCGGCTTTATCCTAATCTTAGGTTTAGGTTTCTATTCAGTAAACCTTGGCTTAAAAAATTTAAAAACGCCTGGCCCCCTTATTCAAATAGATCACGAATCCATCAAAGAAAACTTTGATGCAGATTACAATACTGTTTTAGAAAAAATGGGAGGAGGCACCATTCAAAATGACGACATTAACGTTACATTAGAAAAAGAATGGCTTGTAAATCAAGGAGGCCAAACATCAAATGACATTTTTAACAAATCAGGAGCAACACTTTTAAACGCCTATTTACTAACCGAAGAAAGCCCCAATCCTTGGATTTACACCATTACTAAAATAGATCATTTTGAAAAAGAAAGCTATTCTCAAAAGATTCAAGAATCCTATGGAGAAATTACTAAAATCTTTGAAGACAACGCCTTTCTTATAGAATTTAATATGGGAACACCTCAAAGAACAATGGTTATGCAAAAAGTCGTTCAAACAAATACAGAAGAATACCTTGTTTTGTCTTTAACCACTTTAAGTTCCTCTATAAGCGAAGTAAAAGAAGCCTTTGACAATCTCTTAAACAAAACAGAAATCTTGAATTATAAAGAAACAATGGTTTTAAATAGTTTTTAATTATGATACAATAGAAAAATGAAAACCAAATGGATTAAAAAAACAGGACTTCTTGTTCTTTTAGGACTTCTTCCTAGTTTTTCAGTTTTCGCAAGAAAGCTTAATATTGATTGGCCAAAATCTCCCATGGGAACAGATATAACCACAAATCTCGTGCAGGGAGGCACAAACTCTCTTGCAGATCTTACCCAATACCTTTACGAATGGGGCATTTCAATCGGCGCCCTCCTTGCTTTCATTTCCATTATTTACGCAGGTTTTACCTATTTAACCTCAGCAGGAAACTCTAATAAATTAACTGAATCCAAGGAAAGAATTAAAGCCTCTTTTCTTGGCCTAGCACTCCTTCTTGGAACCTACTTAATTTTAAATACAATTAATCCTAAATTAGTTCAGCTTGATATTAGTCCAGACATTTTCACCTCAAATCCTTTGGAAAATCAAAGCTTTATCTCTTATGAAATTACTTCAAAATGTGCCTTTGCAAAGCTCTACAAAGATGGAAAAGCATCCAATCAAGATAAGAACTCTGGGTATAAGGACATTAAGGGACCAAGCACAGGAGTTATTGTAGAGGTTGGAAAAACTTACAAAAAAGCAGACCTTTTTAAAATTGACACCGAAGTTTACAACGCGGTTAAGTTCTTTAGCACTCCTACTGTCACTGAAGTAAAAACAACTTATACAACAGACCCTCAAGGAAGATTTATTGCAGACAGGAAAGAAAGGGTTATTACTCCAACTGACCCTGAGTATTCAGAAAGTCTTGCAAATATCCTAATAGAGGATCATGGAAATTACTACATAGAATCTATGGGAACTGACTGCAAGCTCTATTTTTATTACGAGCGAAATTGTGTTGCACTAGCTGATTTATGGGGTGGAGTCGCCAATGTTTCCTACCCAATAGATAATATTGCTGATTTTACCACAGCTGATCCTGAAAGAGTAATGTGTTTTAAGTTAGTAGAAAACTAATTTAAAAGGCAATAGCGGTTGGTGCTATTGCCCTATGTTACACTCCCTCAGAACAGGATTCGAGGGAGGAGTTTGATTACACAAAGCCCCACTCCTGCAAAGAGCAGGAAGGCAACAAGTATGTATTTCACATACTTGTCCATGTTAAAGACGCAAACGTCTTCGTTTTCTTCCATTTTTCTCACCTCCTTCTTACTTTTACTGTCTAAATCATATAATAAACATCAAAACAAGTCAAGTTTTTTTTGTATTTAAAAAGGCAATAATGAAATACATTATTGCCACGCCCGCCCCCTCCTTCAGGTCATTATAACTATGACCTGAAAGAGGCCGAAGCCCAGCCCGATGGCGACGAGAACCCAGAAGGTCCTCCTGGACATCCTCATCGCGGGTTGTCCTCTCATATTTTTCACCTCCCTTTTTTCTTTACTATTTTAACTATATAATAAATATTAAAATAAGTCAAGTCTTTTTAAAATTTTCTTTTGTGATATAATTTAATGAATGCTAATTTCAAAATTAATTTATTAACCAAATGATAAACTTTCTTAAGAGAAACAAGCTTGTTCTTCTAGTAGCAACCATATTAAGTTGCTTATTCTTCATTCCGCAATTAGTGAGCGCAGACGCACTTGGTATTATGGACGCTTTCGCTCTTCAACTAGATGCTCTTGATTTCCTAGATTCAAGCTCAAGAAAATATCTTATTTTTGCTGTCTTAGTTATTGCAGAATCAATGGCATACCTAGGAATAGCTTCGTGTCTCTTAGATTGGACAATGGGATTAAGTGTTAATATTATGGACAACCCCTTAATTGTTGGGGGATGGGGACTCATGTCAGGTATTGCTAATTTAGTAATCGTGCTTTCCTTTGTTTGGACAGGATTAAACATTATACTTAAAGGAGATTCTGCAAAAGCACAACAAACACTATTTAAGTTAATCGGAGTAGCTCTTATTGTAAACTTTAGTCTTTTCCTAATGGGTGCCTTAATTGATGTTGCAGGATTACTTCAGGATGCTATCGTTAATGTATTTTCAAGTTCACCAACAGCAACACTAGCATCTGATGCAAAACAAGCTCTTTTCCAGTATTCCTATATGTCGTTTCTAGAACTCGTTCTCTTATCAATAGGGGAGATTATAGCATCATTAGCTCCAGTTGCAAATATAATATCAATTGTTATTACAGGAATAACTTTCGTAACATTGTCAGTAACTGGATGGATTCCTGTTCTAGTCTTTACAATCATTCTAAACTTTATGATAGGCTCTATGTTCTTTTTGCTTGCAGGAATCCTTTTAATAAGAATTTGCTTTTTGTGGATTTTAGCAATAACAGCACCCCTCGCAGTCGTTCTTTATAAAAGTGAAATTCCTGGATTAAGTGACTTATTTAATAAATGGGCTGAAACATTAAAAGAATGGCTCTTTGCAGGAGTTATTCTCATTTTCTTTTTAGGACTTGGGTTCAAGCTTTTTGGAATGACAGGGGCTGGAGCAATAATTGAAGGGAATCCACTTAAGGATATTCCTCTCATAGGATCCGTGGTTCCAAGCTTCTTCATCAACTACATTTTCCTCTTCTGCTATATGGTAGTCGTTTGCGTAATCTTAGCAAAAGGATGGCTACCATCAATGGGACAAGAGCTAATTGGCCGAGCAAAAGGACTTACAGGAAAAACAACAGATATGTTAAAGCCACATGTTAAAAGAGATATCGTAAAATGGGAAGCTGAAAGAGAAAAGGAAGCAGAGGAAAGAAGAGCATTAGGAAAAGAAGCCTATGATCAGAAGCACGGAGAAGGAAGCTACAGAGGGTCTCAAGCTGAAGGCGTTTTAGCAAAGCCTTTCCAAGCATGGAGAAAGCACATTAGAAGAGAAGCCCCAGGGGGTGCCCAAAGGGAAGTTGAGCAAATGCTAGACGCAGACTCAAAGAAGTATGGAGACTTAACAGCCGAAGAGTTAAAGAAAGTCATTTCTACTGAAATCGGCAAACTTAAAATTGGAAAAGGCACGCTTAATACACATAACATTGCAGGTGCCCTAAAGGGCATGGAATCAGGAGAAATTGGCAAGTTCATGGAACAAAACGAAGAAAACAAAGCCTTAATGAAACAAGTTCAAAACGCTGTTGTTATCGGCGGAGAAGATTTAAGAAATAGGATTGCAAGAATCTCCATTAGAGGAGATGATGGAGATGATGATAGAGTAAGGCAATTTGGAGGAAATAGTGTAGAAGATGTCATTAGGGAAGCAACAGGAGCAAAATGTTTAGACATTCAAAACAAAGCCTTTGAAAGTCCTCAAGTCATTGAAGCTGCTGCCAAACATTGGAAAGGCAAAGAATTTGGACAAAAAGCAGATGATAATGAGTTTGTTAACACTATCAACCAAAACTTTGAGAGAATAACAGAAATAGCAGAAAGAGAAAACCCATCATTGCATAAATACTTAACTTCTGAGGGGTCTGCATATGCTCGAGGCCGAGCACAAACAGAAGAAAGAACCGAAAGGGTAATTGAAAGGGCAATTCACGAAGACCAAACAACCTTAGGTTCGTTTCAAAAACCACCAGAAACAGGAGTAGGCAGGCAAACACCTGACTCACCAAATGTAGCACAAAAGCCAGGAGATGAAACATCAGCAGGCAGGCAAATACCTGACTCACCAAATATAGCACAAAAGCCAGAAGATGAAACAGGAGCAAAAAGAAAAAAACCTTAAAAAAAGACCGTAGAAATGTTTCTACGGTTTATTTATATTCTTCAAGCACCTTCTCAAGAAGTCGCTTAAAGTCGTCCTCCGTGAATTGGGGAACCGTCCCCTTGGGGATTCCCTTTGCGAAATCACCATGGTAGAACAGGTAGTTTGCCTCAGCAACCCCCATTTTTTCAAGAAGCAGTTTCAGTGAAACGCTAACATTGAATTTCTCACACATTCTGCCAATCACTTCTATGCGATTAGCTTCCGCATTTGCAAGGATTCCAATCTTGTCCGCCTCGGCCTCTGCTTCAATAAGAATAACCTCAGCTTTTTTTGTTGCCTCGTAAAGGAGCTCCGCCGCTTTTCTGGCAGCTTCATCCTTGAGGCCGATATCAAGAACCGAGAAATTTATAATCTCGAGTCCGAGATCTTCAATTTTCATCCTTCTATCATTAACTTCAATCCGAATATTTGTCTTGCTCGGAGAAGAAGTCAAGTAATCAAAGAATTGCTTGCCAAGCATGGAGACCATCTCCGTTGCTTCAATTTCTTCTCCAATACCTTTTCCTATGAGCTCGTCCGTACTAAAGCTACGGACAAAGTCCCTAAAGGCAGCCAATAGGAATTCCTCCAAGCGACCATAGGGGTCGCGGTTCCTCAGAAATGTATAAATATTAGAGACTCTTAATGTAACCACAAGGATCACAAAAATCTGAATCCTGTCCTTAGTTTCCATTTCCCCAAAAAACATGGGGTAATTCGTAATCTTAAGGTCAATTCGCGACGTTTGTTTTATTGTTTTTTGCACATAGTATTGTATCTCTTGCGAAGCGTCATTCCTTTTTTCCAAAAGTTTATTATGGTTCAAGGGAATAAAAAGAATGTCCATATGCGGAGTGATCCCATAAAGGGTCAATCCTCCCAGCCAATTCCTTCTCCTCCTTTTCTTTTCTCTATAAATGACTTCAAAATCGTCATTCACATATAGGTCGCGTGAGCTGTAAACAACTCCCGAGAATTGTCCTCCGCTTTGAATCAGAGTGGCAATATTTTCCAGCGCAAACAAGAAGCAAACTCCCTCCTTGGCTAAGTACAAGTATATTGTAAAAAACCCTGCAATCAAAATATAGACAAAACTTAGCAAAGCCACACCCAAAGAGTACGGCAAGAAAAAATAGGCAATCAACGGCGGTACGAAGACATATGCAAATGCTTTTGCATATACAAACGGAATGCTGTGTTTAATTTCCATCTTAATCCTCCTAATTGTTAAAGAACAATTATAGCATAAAATAAAAAGAAGATAATGTCAAATAAATTATTGCTTAAAATTCTTTTCGTGGTATAATAGTAGTCAATGCAGTACAGAGTTCCACAATTTATAGAAGAGGAAGCAAAGATAGTAGGCCCATTAACATTAAAGCAATCTATGATCGTTGGAATTTCAGGTGGCCTTGTCTTTATAATGTATTTCTCCTTTGGAGAAGAAAACCTATTTCTTTTTTTAATCTTATCAAGTATAATAGCAGGAGTAGCTCTTGTGCTCGCCTTTCTAAAAATTGATGGAAGACCGTTTACGCAAATGATGGGGTATTTTTTAATGTTTAGCATTATGCCAAAACTCTATCTCTGGAAAAGAAAGGAATCCCCAGTTTTCCTTAAAGTAGAGCTAAAAACCCCCACTGACTTAGAAAAAGAGAAAGACCCTTTTGAGGGATTAGTTCAAAAAAGGGGAAGTTTATCAGAGCTTCAAAACAAAATTGATTTATTATAAAAATGGCTTCAAACAAAGTTCCAACACAAGACTTTATACCAGTTGAGAAAATAAGGGAAGGTATTATCATTCTTAAGAATCAATCTTTAAGAGGAGTTTTAATCGTTTCTTCTCTTAACTTTGGTTTAAAATCAGCAGACGAACAAACAGCCATTATTTACCAGTTTCAAAACTTTTTAAACTCACTTGACTTTCAAACACAAATCCTTGTCACATCAAGGAGAATCAACATGACAGGCTATATTGATAGATTGAAAAAAATGGAAGCTGAACAAAAAAACGACCTTTTAAGACTTCAAACAACAGAATACATTAACTTTATTCAAGAAATCATTGGAGGCGGATCTATTATGACAAAAAACTTTTACGTTGTTCTCCCTTATTTTCCTTTAGTAGAATTAACAAATTTTATTCCTGAAAAAGAAAATGAAAAAAAGGGAGCCCTAACAGAACAAAAATTCCAAGCAGCCAAATATCAATTATATCAAAGAATGGAATATGTTTCACTAGGCCTTAGAAGGTGCGGTTTAAATTCTGCTCCTTTAAACACTGCTGAGATTATTGAATTTTTATGGGCCAATCATCATCCACAAGAGGCAGAATATGGATATTATCCAGAACTGCCACCTGAACTTACAAAATAATATGTTCAAAAAAAAGAAAAAACAAGAACAACATAAATTATTCGGAGAAGAGCTTATTAACGAAAGAGATATTATTGCTCCTGCTTCTATTAAAATAAATCCAAAAGATGGCGAAATTGGAGAGGTTTTAACAAAGACCTATTTTATCTTTTCCTACCCTCGGTATTTAAACACAGGGTGGCTTTCACCGATTATTAATTTAGATATTCCCTTAGATATTTCTTTTTTCCTTCATCCCATTGAAACAGAAACAGTTTTAAAACAATTAAGAAGAAAGGTAACTGAAGTGCAAGCAGAGCTAAATGACAGAGAGGAAAAAGGACTCATCTCTGATCCCGCACTTGAAACTGCTTATCGTGATTTAGAGGGTTTAAGAAATAGCCTTCAGACAGCTCAGGAGAAAATGTTCAAGTTTGGACTATATATCACGGTCTACGCAAAAGAAAGAAAAGAACTCATTCAAATAGAAACCACTTTAAGATCAATTCTAGAATCAAGGCTCATCTACATTAAACCTGCCTTGTATCAACAAAAAGAAGGACTTTTATCAACTTTTCCTTATGGATTAGATAGTTTGGGTGTTCACACCACTTTAAACACATCTCCCTTATCTAGTATTTTTCCTTTTATCTCATTTGATTTAAGCTCTAACGAGGGAATACTTTTTGGAATCAACAAACACAACAACTCTCTTGTTTTATTTGACAGGTTTAGTTTAGAAAATGCAAATATGGTTATTTTTGCAAAATCTGGTTCTGGAAAATCTTATGCAGTTAAACTTGAAATCTTAAGATCTCTTATGATTGGCATCGATTGCATTATTATGGATCCTGAAAATGAATACAAAACATTAGCCGACGCCACAGGTGGTTCATTCTATAACATTTCTTTAAGTTCAGACAGTCACATTAACCCCTTTGACCTTCCTGAAGTTCGGGAAGGGGAAAATCCAGAAGACATTTTAAGGTCTAACATTATTAACCTTGTGGGGTTAATCAGAATCATGCTTGGAGGACTAACCCCCGAAGAAGACGCTATTATTGATAGAGCTTTAAGTGAAACTTATGCAGCAAGAGATATTACAGTAGAATCAGACCCCAGAACATGGCAAGCAAACATTCCGCTCTTATCTGACTTAGAGGCAGTTTTAGAAGGAATGGATGGAGCACAAGCCTTAACTGAAAAATTAAGAAAATACACAAAAGGAACATTTTCTCAATTCTTTAACAACAAGTCTAATGTGCATGCAAGAAGCGCTTTAACAGTTTTTGGAATAAGAGATATTGAAGATGAGCTAAGGCCAATCGCCATGTTTATCATTATGCGCTATATCTGGAATACAGTAAGGTCTTCCTTAAAAAAGCGAATCTTAATTGTAGACGAAGCTTGGTGGATGATGCAAAATGAAGATGGCGCCTCCTTCTTATTTGGTTTATGCAAAAGAGGCAGGAAATATTGGTTAGGAGTGACTACAATCACACAAGATGTTTCAGACTTTATGAAATCAAGCTATGGAAAACCTATCATTACAAACTCATCTATTCAGCTTCTTTTAAAACAAAGTCCCGCAGGCATTGATTTAATCAAAGAAACCTTTATGTTAACCGAACAAGAAAAACTTCTTTTATTAGAAGTTCCCGTTGGAGAGGGTATCTTTTTTGCAGGACAAAAGCATGTTGCTATCAGAATCGTGGCTTCCTACACAGAAGATCAAATTATTACAACAGACCCTGAACAAATTAAAAAAAGACAAAACCTATAACTTAGGCTTTACAACAAGCCTTCTTTGATCTCCTTCTCCGATACTTTCAGTTAGAACATCATCTCTTTTAGCAAGCTCTAAATGTATTATTCTTCTTGCAAAAGAAGATAAAGGAGGTAAAACCTTTTCTTGCATCGTTGTGATGACTTCCTCAGCTGCTGAATTAGCAATACTTTTATAGCTATTCACTTTATTCTTTTTGTAATTATCAATATCAAGGAAGATATAGACATCTTTTTCAAGTTCTTTTTTCAGTATTCTTCTTAAAAGAAGTTGAATGCAGGATAAAACAGAACCTTGTCTTCCTATCAATATTTTAGCATCTTCTAAATTAATCACATTAATTTCCAAAAGATTTTCATCTTTTTCATAATTTATTTCCGTTTCAACATCATATCCCATTACCTTAAAGAACTCCTTTGTTTTTTCATTTACTTTTGTTTCTAACATATCCCTATTTTTTTAAAATTATCTTTTGTTGAATTATTGTTACTATCGTTATAATCATCCAGTAAATCCCAATTGCAGAAGGCAATTTAGAGAGAATAATAAAGGTAAAGATTGGAAGTATAAACATCATTTGTTTTTGTATCATACTTTGCATCTTCTCTGCTTCATTTTTTTCTGAAACTTCCTTTGGTTGCATTAATTTTACTTGTAAAAGTTGAGTCATCGCTACAATAAAAGCAAACGGAGAGTTTGGTTCTGATAAATTCATTTGAAAAAATATAGGGTCAATGGTTCCGCTAAAGTTAATAAAAGGATAAACATATTCTATGAGGTTTGTTTCTGGATCTGCAATTCTTTTAATCACTTGAAAAAGTGCAATAATAATCGGTATTTGCAAGAATATGTATAGAAAGCCTGAAAATGGATTAAACTTTTTCTCCTTATAAAGCTTTAGCAATTCCTCTGCCTGCTTTTGACTATCCTCTTTATACTTAACTTGTATTTCTTTAACAAGCGGTTGTATCTCTTGAACCTCCTTTTGAGCTTTTAACGACTTGTCATTAAGAGGGTAGAGCATTAACCGAATAAGCACGGTTAATATGATGATTGCAAAACCAAAGCTTCCTACTAAACCATATAACCATATTAAAAAGTTAAATATTGGTATGAATAAAAATGTGTTAAATAATGTCCCTATAAATCCAAACATTTTGTTTTTTTAATTAAATCTTCTATTTCTTTTTTTATTTGATAAAACTCTTTGTTTAAAATATTAGGATAAGCAATTAATATTATATCAAACCCTTGCTTCAAATTTATGTTCCTTACAATATTTCTGATTCTTCTTTTAATCTTATTCCTTTTTACTGCTTTCTTTGACACTTTCTTGGAAACAACAATCCCTACTCGCAAAAACCCCTCCTTATTTTCTAATATTTTTAAAAAAAGAGAATCTGCTTTAAATCCTCTTCCTTTTTTATAAACTCTTTCAAAATCTTTCTTTTTTTTAAGCCTATTTTGTTTTAGCATTAAAAATTAAACAGTTAGCCTTGTCCTTTTTTTTGCCCTTCGTCTTTTTAAAACTGCCTTTCCTGAATTGCTTCTAGTCCTTGCAAGAAAGCCATGTGTTCTTGATCTTTTTTTCTTTTTTGGATTATATGTAATACTCATAACTTTTCTTTAATTTATAACCTCACCTTAGCAAAAAAAATTAATTTGGTCAATCTTATCAACACTTTATGTAAGAGCAAAATAGAAATGTCATACAGCGAGCAATTTAGAAATG
>Ga0265294_10009278_pt1 | contig 11362 bp, 12 predicted proteins | sample MunlanPumphouse3_FD_192504 | JGI IMG/M metagenome (GOLD analysis project Ga0265294, IMG submission 192504) | Groundwater microbial communities from a municipal landfill in Southern Ontario, Canada - Pumphouse #3 | ecosystem: Environmental > Aquatic > Deep subsurface > Groundwater | place...
AGATATATGGGACAACGTCTTTCTTATTTATAATAATTTCATTCATATAACATATATAATCTCATTTTTAACTATAAGAGTCAAAGATATTAAATACCTCGAAATGAGATTAATATTATTCATCTATTTAAAAAAATGCAGTTTTCTCTTTCATCAATCTTCAAATAATCTTTATATTCCGTGTATCTATCATTATTAAGATTGTCCGAATATGTAATTTCTACCTTGCAAGGAAGTTGAGGTAGATCTCGCCTTGTTTCATCCAAAAACTCACTCTCCTTTACAAAAAACCATTCATTGGCTGAAGGGGAATATAGATATACCCATCTATCAACAAAATACCCCGCCCAAGCATTTCCTACGTAAACAATCTCATCAAATCCATCCTGATCAATATCCTCAACTTTTAAATCAACAAAATCAGCAAATCTCTGAACTTGATCATTTTCTTCAACTAAAACTGGTTTATATTTTCCGTCTTTATAAACTAAAACAAACAATACTCTATATCCTCCCCAACCATTCGGATCACATGTTCCGACGATATCTTTTTTATCATTGCTTTCGAAATTTAAATAAAAAGCTGGTCCAATGTAATTTGCTTCAAAACCTTGCTCATTATTCTTCCTGCTCATACAAAAATCAGCAACTGCTTGTATTGGAGCATTCACCACAAATTCATTAGAATAAATTACTTTTTCTTGTTCATAGCAAAATGAATGAAGTAAGGCATCCTCCATATAATCCGGATATTTGCATTTTTCGTGATCTAAATATTCGACCATTATCCTAAACTTACTTTCAGTATCATCTATCGGAACCTCCTTTATAAGTTCTTTTTCAAAGCTAATATTTTCCCCAGGACTAAGAAGTGGTTTTGAATTTTCGAAAAAATGACGAAAAGCCTCCCATTCATTTTTATCTTCGTCATATTTCTCAAAAGTTATATGAAAACCAACTGAAATTCCACTCCATGTAGAAAATATCTCTCTATTAGAGTCATTTTTGATAGTAAAAGACACTTTATCTGTCCTTTCATATATATTTTTATCTGTATTTAAAATTAATGATCCCTCTAAAGGAAGAATTTCTAAATTATTTTCACTGGCATTAAAAATAACTTTATTATAAATAAAATAACTTGTAAAAATTATAATGATTATTCCTAAAATTAAAATAAAATTTTTTGATAAATTCATGGTATTATATTTATTATTTTAAAATCATTCATGGTATTATATTTATTATTTTAAAATCATTTTAACATATTATAAAAATAATACAAAATCATTCTTTATAAATAAAGTTCTAACGTTAATAAAATAAATCTTGTAAATATAAACGAAGGTTTGTCTTCGATTGATAAATAATTATTTATTCTTAAGTGCAACAATTTCCTTAACACCCGTTAATCGCCATACCATATTTCTGTCTTCTTGAATGATAATTTCCAGTGGATCATTTGTCTCATACCCTAAAGCAGCCAAAACATTGGAAGATAAACTTCTTTCTTTAATCAAATCAACAAAACCAGATCTCACTTTTTTCTTTTCATCGTTATCATTAATTTCTTTTAGCACTCCTTGCAAAGTAATAAATTTATAACTAGAAAAATTATTAGAGTAGTATTCAATTTCTACTGAAACATGAGGATCTTTATTGAAATAATCTATTTTGCGTCCATAACGAGTTGGTAAAAAATAAAGAAAGCTACCATCAAAAATATAAATGAAAGGAATGATGTAGGGAAAACCATCTCCCAAAAAAGCAATACGACAGATATAATTTTCTTTAATTAAATCATCGTATTCATGTTTTTCCATACGAGGTATTTTAAAAATATTCATATATTTATCAGATTAATTTAACCTTATTAAAAATAAACTATTAGGATATTTTTCTAAACCGCCTTTTTTGCGAACACAAAATTTTAAAAGTAATTCTATTATTGTTTTAATTATATTCTTTTTCTATAAAACCATCAAGTTATTCTTAAAAATAAAAACCGACAAAATAATGTCGATTTTTAAATTTGGCTCCGATTAATGGACGACATTAGAACCGATTTCTTTAACACAAAAAAATATTATAAAGTTTTAATCCAGTTTGTCATTATTGTTTTAACTTTTTCCAAATGAGACTTTTCCATAAAAGTATGCTCTGCTCCATTTATAATATGAATTTCTTTCTTCCCAGGCAATGCATTGAATAATATTTTTTGATCTAGAACTGGAGTAGAATCATCATTCTCACCAACAATCATTAAAACTGGCATTGTTAAATTTCTAACATTATCAAGTAAATTATATTTTAACCTATCTTCCATGTGTGCCCATGGAAGTTTTTTATAGCTCCCAGGCTTAGATTTTCTTTCTGAAATCTTCCACCCATTTTTTTTCCATTCCTTGATAGATTCTGGTTTATTTTTTATAGATAAATCACCAGAAATAACGGTAGAAATTGGAGCAAGTGCTCTTACTTTTTTTGGATATTTTTCAGCATACAACCCAATAGAAATCCCCCCAAGGCTATGACCCACCAAAACAAACGGTTCCTTATACCAATCCTGTTTCATTGCCCAAAAAATCACATCTTCTAAATCTTCATAATAATTAGTTGTTGTTGCGTCCTCATATCTTCCTTCACTTTCTCCGTATGTATTAGTCGCATCAAACCTAACTATATTATAATCACACCAAAAAAAAGCCTTCGCAAAATATTCTATTATTGGTTGATTCTTTGAACCACCAAGTCCATGCGTAATAAAAACTAAATCTTTATTATTAGCTATTATTTCAATTAATACAGAAATTTTTTGATTTTTTCTATTTTTAATATATATTTTTTGCATATTATTATTCTGCTATATTTTATTTTATAATTGTAGAAATAAAAAAACCAGTCACTTATAAAAAATTTTGATTCAACACATTCTTTATTTAATACCTTAAATATTGACCAAACCCTATGTTTATAAAACTTAGTTTCCAAATTTAAAAGGATTAAAATTTGTTTTCCTATCGTAAAAATCTATCCTTTCTTCCTTTTTTAAAAAATCAATTATCTTATAAGTAACTGGTAAAAATAAAACTTCGAATAAAACTTTAAAAATAAAATTGCAAGTAATTAAAGTAAAAATTAATGGAACTGATAAAACTCCCCAAAAAGCAATAAAAATAAAAATTAAACTGTCTATTAATTCTCCGAAAATAGTCGAACCAACAATTCTTACCCAGAGCCATTTCCCATTAGTTAAAATTTTTGCTTTCGCTAAAATAAAAGAGTTTAAAAATTCCCCGCAAAAATAAGCTATCAAGCTAGCGAAAACTATCCTCGGTGTAAATCCAAGTATTTTCATATAAGCATCTTGATTCTCCCAACCAGAAGCTGAAGGCAATGCTCCAATAATAATAAAAATGAAAGACATCATTAATGCTGAAAAAAAACCTAGCCAAATCGCTTGGCGTGATTTTTTATATCCATAAACCTCTGTTAATATATCATTAAAAATATAGCTTAATGGAAAAAGTAAAGTCCCCCCATCAAAAGTAAACCAAATAACATCAATTATTTTCGTCGAAGCAATATTTGAAATCAACAGGATGGAAACAAAAAAAACACTAATTAAATTAAAATATTTATAACCTTTTTCCATAATAAATTTGTGCTTAAAAATTTTTAAACATTACCACAAAATCGTCAGCCTCAAAGCAGCCATGCTTTTTATAAAAATTCAATAAACGATCGTTTTTTTTTGCCCAAAACATAACCGACTTTACATCTATTTTTTTTAAATAATCAAAAATATATTCTAATAGTAGTGTGCCAAATCCTTTGCCTTGAAAACATGGATCAACTACTATTTCTTCTAAAACTGCTTGTTTGCCATCACTCCAATAAGATACATTTAAAAAAATAAAAGCCACGATTTTTCTTTCTTTGTCTAGTAAAACAAAACTATTATCTTTACAATTATTATACTTATTTAATACATACAATTCAGACGTATTCTCTTTAAAATTTTCATTATATGGCAAACACGAATAAGCACTTTTTAATATCTTAGAACATTTTAGTAAATCTTCTTTCTCTATTTTTCTTATTATCATATTAATTTAATTATCTTATAATCTCTTTTTTTATTATTTTTTTAGGAGAAAAAATACTTACAATATTATTAAATATTGAACGAGCATATTTCTTTTTATCGCTGTAATAATTACACACAAAAACATCCAAAGAGATGTATCCATCTTCGGGCCAAGTATGTATTGACAAATGTGATTCCGCTAAAGCAATTACCGCTGTAAAGCTATCTTTTCCAGAAAAAAAATAATAAAAATTTCCCAGCTCTCTTAATTTATTTCTTAATATAATTTCTGAAAATTCTTTTTTTATATCTTTTTTGTTTTTGTTCGTAAAAAAAGAAAAGTCACATCCATACAAATCCGCTACTATATGTAGTCCGTGTCTTTTTTTAAACTTCATAAATAATGTTGATAAATCTTTTTAAAATTAATTATTTCTTTTATTTTTTGAATATCTGGCCTGTAAGTTCTAAAGATGTAAAGATTAGAGGAAGAACTGTATGTGAGACTAGACTTATTTACTTTTATCGATTTTAAAAAAATGTTTGCCCTATCTCTTTCTTTAAAATTACTAGGTAATTTATATTGACTGAAATTCTCAATAACCCCAAATAAATAAACTCCAGCGACTGCTAAGATGTCTGTAATTTTTTTAATATTTTTTCCCATCATTGCCGGATTAAGTACAACATAAAATTCTTTTAATTTATTATCCTCAATTAGCAAAGACAAGCCTCTCATTATAAAAAGAAGAGCCCCATTCAGAGTATAAGGAGGGTCTGTAATAAATGTTGAAACTTCTGGAATCTTGCAACTATTAAAATTTTTGTCCTCTAGCAAATCAACCATAAAAATTTTTAGATTTTTATTGGTTGACTTTAATTTTTTAATAATTCTTTCATCTTTCTCTAAAACAATCGGAAAAAAATTATTCATATTTTTAAAAAAAGGACTTATGAAATCATCTTCCCCTATGATTGCAAATCTTAAATATTCCACGAAAGGATAACGCTCGGCTATAAATTTCGCTCTTCTCTCCCTAGAATTATTATCACATGGAAATTGATTTAATTTGTTATCTGGAATAAATTTATTTTTTTTAAAAAATAATAAATTATTTTTTTTAAAAAAATTTAAATACTTAATTTTCCCATTTTTATCAATACTTACAATATTGTTATCTATAGATAATTTTATAAATACGGCCAAATTATCAAAATCAGCAAAACTTTTTTTTATAAAATTATCTAAAGATTTTGCTTCTATCAAATTTTTCATTAAAATAGAAAAATCCATAATATCTAAAGCATTATTTTTTTTCCAATAAAGGATATCTTTACTCTTTTTATTTATATCTAACGGACACAACTTAAGATATTCTAAATAAATCTCTTTTAAGCGATAGTCGTAATGAATACTTTTTAATTTTTCTATCAATTCATCAATCGATACTTCTTTTTCAAAAAACTTACATACATGACACCAGTAATGATTATTAGATCTCAACTCATTCATATATAAATTTGAATTTTCTATGCTATTTTTTCTTTGCCTGTAATGAGAAACGTGCAAAACATTCAAACCTTCTAAAGACTTACACGTTGCTCCAAAATTAAATAATCTATAGATTAAACAATCGTCCGATAAGTCTAAATTTTTATAAGACGGGAAGCCTCCCACTTTTAAAAAAATGTCTTTTTTACAAAATCCAAAATTTGCAATAAAAGTATACTTTTGCAATAAATTGAAAGTTTTAACATCTTTTTTGTTTTCAAAATCATCAGGCATATCTTTCTTATATTTTTTTAAAAAAGCAATTCTATTTTTAATAATTTTATCTAAAATAAGTTTTGAATTTTTTTGAAACCAGTCTTTAGGAGTCCAAAATCTTCTGGCGCCAAACCCAAAATCAAATTCTTTAGAAAAATTATAAATCAAAGAAAAATAATTACGATCTAGCATTATCGTATCATCTTCTAAAAATAACAACAAATTACTTTTTGCTTTTTTTGCACCAAGATTCCTAGCTGAATTTACATTTAAAGATTTGCTCTTGTTAATAATTAAAAATTCTATGGGATATTTTCTTTTACTATTTAATTCCCTGAGATAATTCCCTAACTCTATTGTTTTTTGCTTAGTTTTATTGTGACTATTTTCAACTAAAATCAATTCAAAACTTTTTAAATTCTGATTAAAAACCATATTAAGAGTGTGCAAAATGCTATTTCCTTTATTTTTTTCTGAATCACAAGTAATTAAAATACAAGATAATTTTTTCATAGTTTTATTTGTTAAATAAAAATTTTTCTGAATTAGTGGATGCAATTGTTTCTATTATTCTATTATCAAGAGAAAACAAAAAATTAAGTTCATCTTCTAATGAATAGTTTGCACTTTTATCTTTACCTATTCTAAAGTCACCAAAGGGTTCATCACTTCCCCACAATATAAAATGAGAATATTTTTTAAAAAGATCTTCTATAACCTTTGAAGGATCTTTATAGTCTAACTTAAGCATTTCATCGCTTTCATTTTCTTGCGCGTATTTACATAATCCTAAAAAAGGAGAAATATCCGTAAAAACATTATCGTATTCATAACTGCCCATATTTTTAAAAAATTTCTCGGAAAATGTCATAAGATGAGCTATGCAAAAATTTAATTCTTTATTTTTTTGCGCATAATCAAAAATATTATTACAATCTTCATTATTGTGATAATTTCCAGAATGAATTAAAATAGGCAAATTAAACTCTTTACAAAATGAAATTATTTTATTAGAACTAAAAAAATCATCAATATTAGCCTCCGTATCAAGGGTATGAAATTTAATTCCAAAAATGTCATTTTCTGTAATTAATTCATACAATCCATCTATTTGTTCATCGACTTTTTCTTTTGGATTAATGCACAGAAAAGGTAAAATTTTTTTTTCTTTGTCGTAGACTTTAATCGCCTCAATCAACTCTTTATTTTCTATTTCGTAAGGATAACTTGACGTTTTGTCCTCAATTTCAAATTTTTCATAATTAAAATAAACTGTTCCTGGCATTGGAAAATTAACGATTTTATCAATCCTATCTCCATATTCTGCTATTAACTGTGGAAGTGAAATTTTTCTTAATTCTTTTTCTTCCTCAAAAATATTATTTTTTTGTTCTCCCGAATGAGAATGGATATCGTATGTTTCAAAATTCATTTTATTTAAAAAAATTTACTAATTCATTAAAATTAAAAATTTTTAAATCTGGATAAAAATAATGCTTAGGATAAATATTTATAAAATTATTAATCATTTGAACCGCCTCATCAATAGAGGAATATAAATATTTTTCATCAAAAAACTCTGTATAACAACACCTTTTTGGTAAAACTGGAACTGCCCCACATTGGATGGCTTTAAAAACAGAATAACCAAACCCTTCTTGAATAGCCGAACTAAAAATTATCTTCGAAGATCTTAATGTGTTTATGTGTTTGTTTTTTCCTTCTATGCCTAAAAATTTTACATTTTTAAAAGATTTTAATTTAAAATATAAATCCTTCAAATCTTCTGGAAAATTTTTTATAATCTTCTCATTCGTCCCTGATATAAAGAAATTAACATTTGGCATTTTTTCAACAACTAAAAGTAAATCCTCAACTCCTTTGTCGTATGAAAAACGATGAGGAAAAATAACATCAATCTTTTTATTTTCAAAATTTGGTTTTAGTGCTGAAGAAAGACCCCATGGTAAAATTTTAACTTTGCTTTTAAAACTTTCATCTAAATCTTTTATAAAAAAATTAGATGGACTAACAATCAAGTCAAAAACGTCAAACCATCCTTTTTCAAAATTATTTAACCAAGTATATCCATTGTATAAATCGCCATCTACAAAAGACCCTCCGTGCATTAAAGCAACTTTAAAAACGGAAATATTATTTCTTTTTAAAAAATATTCCAATAAATCTGCTCCTGGGAAGAAATAATCTATCAATAACACCTTGTCGCCATTTTTTAGTTTGTTTTTTAGAAAAATAAGTTTCTTTAAACTATTATCAAAATATTCATTTGTATTTTCTAATCCAAACGAATTCAATTTTTTATATTCAATTGGCATCAGCTTGAATTTAAGATTGTTTTTCTTGGCCGTATCCAATATTCCAAAAACAATATCTTCAAAACATGACCCTTGGTAAAAAATTGGTGCTACTAAGAAATTCATATACCCCGAATTAAAAACATCTCAAAAAGAGATGTTTTTATTATTTAACAAATTATTCATTACCCTCTGACCTTTATCGATCTTCTGATAAAAAATATACATGCTCCGGCGGTAGGACTCGAACCTACAACCCACTCCTTAACAGGGAGTTGCGCTACCATTGCGCTACGCCGGAATGATGTTTCTATACTATCTCAAAATGAATTTTATTTCAAGACTATATCATCCTAACAAACCTAATTAATCTTGTCAAAAAAAACATTCTATGTATAATATACTAAGTCCTTTTTGGAGGCAAAAATGATAAGAAAAAGTACAGAAGAACTTTGGAAAATAATCAGTGAAGATTATTTAGATCTTTGGTCTGAAAACGAAATCTCTCAATTTAATCATTGTGAGACAAGAGAAGCGCAACGTATTTTTCTGCAAAAAATGCATAAGAAACTACCTGACACTCCTACTAAAGAGTATATGTACTCTGTCTTCGTAAACAGACAGTGCGATTTGAAAAAAGCCTTAACTGTCATGATAAGAAGAATGTAAGTAAGCAAACAAGCTTACTTTTTTTATTTCCTAGTTAAAGAAATGATTGGATCTAGGTTAGAAGCTCTTTTAGCTGGATAAACTCCTGCGAGTAATCCTAAAAACATAGAAAAAACAAAAGCAAAAATTATTGAAGAAATTGTAATCACGGCAGTCACTCCAAAACTAAACAAAAAAGAAACATAATTAAAAAGTAAACAAAAAGAAATTCCTAAAACAATTCCTAGAACCCCACCAATCAAGGTTAAAATTATGGCCTCCATTAAAAATTGAGATAAAATATCTTTTTTCTTTGCACCTAAAGCCATTTTTAAACCAACTTCAAAAGTTCTTTCGGTTACAGAAACATACATAATATTCATAATTCCCACTCCACCAACAATCAGAGAAACTAAAGCTAAGGTTACTAAAAGAGCGTTAATTCCCCCTACAACTGAATTAACCATAGTAAGCATTTCTTCCATTGTCATTGCTTCAAAATCATCCTCGTTCTCTCCTTTAATATCGTGTTCTTCCCTTAAAGTATAAATTAAATCTTCTTTTGTTTCGTCAATCAAAGAAACATCTTTTACTTTTATTGAAGTTCCTAAAACATAATCTGTTCCAAGAATTCTTTTTTGCATTGTTATGACGGGAATATAAACAATGTCATCAAAGCTCATCATTGAAGCCCCTCCTCTTTCTTTTACTACCCCGACAACCCTAAATGATAATCCTTTAATGTTAACTGTTTTTAAAATAGCTTCCTCGTCTCCAAAAAGATCTTCCTTAACTCCACTTCCTAAAACAACAACCAAACTAGCTGAATTCTCTTCTTCTGTTGTATAAAATCGTCCTTCAGCAATTTCTATTTTTTCAATATTAGGAGCTTCGGCTCCATAGCCAAAAATAAGGGTGTTTTTACTTTCCCCCTCACGCTTTATAATTTCTTGCCCTGTTACATAACTATAAACAGCTTCAACATTGTCATGCTGTCTAATTTTTTCTACATCGCTATTTTTAAAAGTTGTAATAACAACTCCTTTTGCTAAATCAGTAGAAGATTCTGTAGCTGTCTTTCCTGGAACTCTAGTTTCAATATTAATAACATCTGAACCATAATAATCCATTTCGCTTAAAATCATCTCTTTAAGTCCTGCTCCAGAGGCAAGCATAATGATTAAAATAGCCACTCCTAAAGCAACGGCAATCATGGTTAAAATCATCCTGCTTTTATTCTTTTTTAAGTTGTCATAAGCCATTTTAAAATTATTCATATCTTAATGCTTCAATTGGATCTAATTTACTTGCTTTTTTGGCTGGAATGATTCCAAAGATAAGACCAATGCTTATTGAAACAAAAGCAGCTAAAATTATTGACCAAAAAGGAATAATGAAAAACCAATTTGTTCCTAAAATAATGATTACTTTATAAATTACAAAAGAAATAAAGATTCCTAGAATAATTCCAATCAGTCCGCTTAAAAAAGTAATCACTACGGTTTCAATTAAAAATTGTGTGACGATTTGACCTTCTTTTGCACCCAAAGCTTTTCTTAACCCTATTTCTGAAACTCTTTCTTCAACGGTAGCAAGCATAATATTCATAATTCCGAAACCACCAACAACTAAAGATATGGCTGATACGGCTACCAAAAAAAGCGTTATCGCATCCGTAATAGATTTAATTGATTCGAGAGCTGTTGCTGTAGCATTAATAGTAAAGTCATCGTCTTTTTCATTATCAATATTATGACTTTCTCTTAAAATAAGTTCTATATCTTCTTTTGTAAAATCAACTAACTTCTCATCAACAACTTTAACTCTCATAAAATTAATATAATCAATGCCAAGTAAAAGTTTTTGAGCTGTTTTAATTGGAACAACAATAGAGTTATCTTGGTCTTGGCTGAGACTTTTTCCTTTTTCTTTAAAAACTCCGATTACCTTAAAGCTTAAATCCTTTATCTTTACTTTTTCTCCAATCGGACTCTGATCTCCAAATAATTTTTTAGCTACTTCACTACCTAAAACAACTACTCGAGAATAGTTTTTTTCTTCTTCTTTTGTATAAAATCTTCCTTCAGCAATTTCCACTTTTTCAACAGTTAAATAAGTATCCGTTGAACCTGAAAAAGAAACATTAAGATCGTTCTCTCCGGCAACAATTTTAACGTTTCCTTGAACATACATCGCCAAACTATTAACATTAGAAAGATTTTGTTCAATTATTTTTTCTCCGTCTTCGTATTTTAAACTAGTATTAACTATTCCCATCACACTTGCTGGAGCACCCTCTGAACTTCCTGGCAAGATTCCAATTAAATCTGTACCAATAGTTTTCACTTCGTTTAAAATAAACTCCTGAGAGCTTGCTCCAACAGACATAACAATTACCACAGACATAACTCCAATAATAATTCCTAGCATCGTTAAAAAAGACTGCATTTTATTTTTAAGTAGCATAGAAATAGATATTTTAATTGATTCAAAAATGCTCATCTATTTTATTAATTCGCTATTATCTTTTGCAATTTGTCT
>Ga0265294_10009279_pt1 | contig 11362 bp, 11 predicted proteins | sample MunlanPumphouse3_FD_192504 | JGI IMG/M metagenome (GOLD analysis project Ga0265294, IMG submission 192504) | Groundwater microbial communities from a municipal landfill in Southern Ontario, Canada - Pumphouse #3 | ecosystem: Environmental > Aquatic > Deep subsurface > Groundwater | place...
GCAGATAAATAAAGGTATTTCGACAATGACCCACCAGATAAAAGTTGTTGCCACTATAGCAATGCTTTTGGGAATATTTCTTGCAAATTTTCTCGGATATACTTTTGCCAAACCTTTGAAACTGCTTACCGGCGCATCAGAGCAGATAGCCAACGGAAATCTCGATACCGAAGTAAAATTAATAAAGAGAAAAGACGAAATAGGAAAGCTTTCTGTAACTTTCAGCAATATGGCAAAGCAGATTAAGGAACTCGATTCAATGAAGGACAGTTTTGTTTCAAGCGTTTCTCACGAATTGAGGTCTCCGTTATCGGCGATAGACGGTTATTGCGATTTGCTTATAGACGGCGTTCAGAAGAATTTTTCAAAAGAACAACAGTTAAAGGGTTTGCAGATAATTAAACAGGCGACCATAAGGCTTACTAATTTTATCAATAACATTCTTGATTTGGCAAAAATAAAAGCAAATAAGCTTGAAATCAAAAAAACAAAGACGGATATGCAGTCTCTGGTCATAGAGATAGTTTCTCTGTTTCAGCCTTTGGCGATACAACAGCATAAAACAATAGATTATATGATGACGGACAAAATTCCTTTGATAGAAGTTGACGCCGAAAAAATAAAACAGGTTATAACGAATCTTGTAAGCAACGCAATGAAGTTTACGAAGGAAAACGGAAAAATTACTGTTAAAATTATGCCGAATTCTCCGGGATACGGGGACGGATATATTGAAATTTTTGTTCAGGATGACGGAATAGGGATACCAAAGCATCAGGTTGATTTGGTATTTGAAAAGTTCTATCAGGTTCAGGACGGTGAATTTAAGAGGCCTAAAGGGACAGGTTTAGGTTTAACGATAGTGTTTGAAATGATAAAGCTGCATAAAGGTTATGTTTGGGCGGAGAGCGATTTGGGTAAAGGGACTACATTTAAATTTGTTTTACCTAAATAAGGAACTAAATAAATGGTTTTCAAAATATTGGTAATTGATGATGAGCCTCTTTTAAGAGAAATGCTGCGGGATATTTTTACGATCGCCGGATATAACGTTATTACAGCTGAAAACGGGAAAGAAGGGCTGGAAAAGGTATATTCGGAGCTTCCCGATTTTGTTATATTGGACGGGTCTATGCCCGTTATGGACGGATTTGAAGTTTTGACTATATTAAGAAAAGATCCGAAATTTTTAAATCTGCCTGTCATGATGTTTTCCGCTCTTTCCGGTGAAACCGAACAGATAAAGGGTTTAAGTCTTGGTGCGGATGACTATATAACAAAACCGTTTAAAACTTCGGTCCTTTTAACAAAAGTTAAAAATATTTTGGAAAGGAAAAAACAAAGCTTGGACGTAAACCCGTTAACTGCTCTGCCGGGTAATTTATCAATACAGCATGATATTGAAAAAAGAATCGCCGACAAATTATTTTTTTCTCTTTTGTATATAGATTTGTCAAATTTTAAAAGTTTTAATGATAAATACGGATTTTACAGGGGAGATGAAGTAATAAAGTTTACCGCCGATATTCTTAACGAGTCAATAAAAAAATTCGGCGTAACGTCGGATTTTCTCGGTCATATAGGAGGGGATGATTTTGTAATAATATCGGATATGGACAACAGCATAAGCATAGCCGAAAACATTATACAAACATTCGATGACGGAATAAAAAGATTTTATGACAAAGAGGATTTTGAGAAAGGATATATCGTTTCTATGGACAGAGATGATAATGAAAAACAGTTTCCTATAATAACAGTTTCAATCAGTATTATTACAACCAACATAGCTCATATATCCCACTTTGCGGAAATTTCAAAAAGAGCTTCCGAATTAAAAACGCTGGCTAAAAAAAATAACCGGAGTTCTTATGTTTTTGAAAGAAGAAAATACAGCAGATAAATTTTGCTTATCAAGAGGAGACAATGATTGAAAATAAAGTAATAATTGTTGATGATGAGGAAAATATCAGAGAATTAGTGGCCGATTTACTGCAGGCTGAAAAATTCAGAGTTATAAAATGTTCCAATACCGACGAAGGGTATAAAAGAATTTTAAAATCAAAGCCTGATTTGGCTATTTTGGATGTCAAAATGCCTCAGATAGGAGGAATAGAACTGTGCAGATTATTAAGGGAAAATCCGGAAACAAAAAATATTCCCGTAATGATGCTGACGGTAGAATCAACGGAAACCGATAAAGTGATTGGTCTTGGCGTAGGCGCGGATGATTATATGACAAAGCCTTTCAGCAATAAGGAACTTGTTGCGAGAGTAAGAGCTTTGCTCAGAAGAGTCAGCCGAACGGAAACAAATAATACTGTTATTGAAGCTGACGGGCTTGAAATGAATTTGGAAGCCAGAACGGTTTCTATAAATTCAGAAGAAATAAAACTCAGACCGAAGGAATTTGATCTTCTTCATATGTTTTTATTAAAACAGAATATAGTGCTGACAAGAGATTTTATACTTGAAAATGTTTTTGAATATAATGTGGCTGTTACGACAAGGACGATAGACACGCATATTAAGAATTTAAGAAAAGCTCTCGGCGAATGGGGAAATAAAATTATAACCATTTTCGGGAGAGGTTTTAAATTTGTTCCTGAAGCTAAGAAAAAGAAGTAAAATTTTGTATAATCTTATATATATCAAATAAAAGGATGCAGAAGATGCCGTTGAAAAAAATATTAATAGTCGTTTTGCTAATGAATTTTGTGTGTTATTCAAAAATATACGCGACCGGTAAGATATATTCGCTAAATCCCGATCCGGTAACTTCCGCAATGGCTGATTCCGGAGTTGCATTGACTTCAAGCTTCATAACGGGCGCGGTAATCAATCCTGCTTCGACGGTGGGCATATACAGGACGGTTGCATCTTTAAGCACTTCAAATGTAACAGGCGATATTCAATATAATTACGGCGGTGTCGGATTTCTGACTTCAATCGGCGTATTCGGGGCTTCGGTTATGTATGTCGATTATAATATAGACCAATATTATGACAATGAAGGCAATGTCATAAGCTTGGGGGAGACTAATGATATCGCCGCAGTGTTGACTTATGCTCTGCCGATGAAAAAATATCTTCCTGTTTTTATAGATTACGGTGGATTCGGTGCAAACTTAAAGATAATGAGAAGTTCTTTAGCCGATTATATAGCCGAATCGGTCGCGGTTGATTTCGGAGGAGTTCTCTCAATACCTAAAGTTAAGAATGTCAGTTTCGGTTTTGCTTTTAAAAATGTCGGCTCTTCCGAGAAATTTGTTAAAAGAAGCTCAGAACTTCCTCAGACGGTTGCGGTTGGTTTAGGATATTCTAATGATAATTTTTACAGATTGAGAATAGCCGTTGATTTTAACGATCAAAAAAATTATGATGATTATACTTCCGTCGGTATATCTTTCAGTCCGGTTTATTTTATGGCTTTAAGAGCCGGTTTGAAAATGGGAGGAGAATCGTTGTTGAATAATGCCCGAATGGGCGTCGGTTTGGAATTTCAGGGAATAAATTTTGATTATGCTTTTATTCCGACTTCGGATTTAAATTCGACGCATAATTTTAATTTAAGTTTTGCCTTCGGACAATTTTCAGACCAGAAAAAAGCGTATGAATATTATTTGACAAATCATTTTAGAGAAGCGGAAGCTAATTTTTATGCAAAAGATTATGTAAAAGCAAGAGAACAGTTTGACGATATATTGTCCGTTTATCCGGATCACAGGCCTTCTCAGGAATATCTTAAAAAGACGGTAGAAGCTCTCGAAAAGATTGACGAGTATCATTTGGAGATAGTTAACAAATATATGGCGAAAGCGGCAAAAGCTTTGGAAAAAAACGATGTCGTTACAGCGGATAAGTATTACAGAAAAGTTTTAGAGTTGGATCCTACGAACAGGGTTGCAAAGCTCGGTATAGAACAGTCAGAAACGGTTACAAACAATGTAAAAGTACAGCAGAGCAGAGCTGAAAACAGTAAGAGAATCGAACATTTGTGGAACAGATATGAAAAATTTTATAAAAAAGGCGATCTTGTAAGGGCGAGAGACTCTTTGAAATATTTGCTTGATATTGATTCTGAAAATCAGCTTGCGAATGAAAAAATAGTAAATGTAGATAATCAGCTGGCAAAAATTGCCTCTGATAAGGCAAATGAAATATATGAGCAGGCAATGAAATATTATAATTCCGGCAAATATGAAGAAGCTATAAAATATTTTGAAGCAGTTATAGTAGCTGCTCCTCACAGACTGGACGTTCAAAATCTTATAGGAAAAGCCGAGAAGAATATTCAGCGTATCGCGGAAGATCAAAGATTATCGGCGCTTGAAGCCGAACAAAATAAAGTCAGAGGCCGTCTGATAGATTCGTTTAATGACGGTTTGCAAAAATATGAAAAAGGTAAGCTCGAGGCTGCAGTCGTTTATTTCAGGAAGGCAAAGGAAATAGCGGAAAAATATGAATTTACGGAATACTACAGAAACGCTCAGAATTATATATCAAAAATCAGTTATAATTTATCGGAAAAATATTATAAGAAAGGGTTTGAAGCTTTCAGAAACAATAAATTTGAGCTTGCCGCTAAGTCTTATAAAAAAGCTCTCGAATATAACCCGGGAAATACTTCGGCTTCTTTTGAGCTTGAAAGAGTCGTTGACAAAGTTTCCCAGACTTTTTATGAAAGAGGCATGAAAGCTTACAGTAAAAATGAAATGGATAAAGCCAGAGAATATTTAAGGATGTCTTTATACTATAAACCTAATAAGATTGAAGCTCAGCGCGCTTTGGAAAGAATAAGATGATGAAGATGAAAAAGATATTTTTAATTTGTATTTTTTTTATTTGTTTCGCAGTATCGGCAAAGGCTGATATAAAAGTTTATCCTAATCCTTGGATTCCGGAATCAGGCGTATCTCAGAGTTCTACCGGCGATACGAAAAAACACGGAAGTTTATATGCCGACGGATGGATAAAATTTAAAGGAGTTCAAACTGAAACGGGAACTTTAAAAATCTATGATGTTTCCGGTAATTTAATCAAAGATATAAGCTGGAAAGTCCCTGAGAATATTCCTTTGCCGAGTACCACAACCGAAACGGACGATATAGTGCATTGGGACGGAAGAGACAATTATTATAATTATGTTCCAAGCGGAGTGTATATTTGGATAATAAAGGAAGACAACGGCAAAAAATATAACGGCAAAGTAGTTGTAATAAGATAAAAATTAAAAATTTGACTATATTATGATTTTTAAGCTATAATTAACAGATTATTTTGCATTAGTAAAGAGGAAATTAAAATGGTAAAAAGAACGTTTCAACCAAACAAAGAAAGAAGAAAAAAGAAAATCGGTTTTATGGCAAGAATGGCGACGGCAGGCGGCAGAAAAGTGCTCAGCGCAAGAAGGAAGAAAGGAAGAGCTACTCTTTCGGCATAAATAAAATGCTTAAAAGCAGCGGCGGTTTTTCATTTTGTTATCAGGAAAAGTTGCATCTGGAACATGATTATAAAAGAGTTTTAAAAAACGGCAAGAAGATAACGACTGATTTTGTAAACATTTTTGTGTTTGACAGACGTGATAATAATGAGATCAGAAGGCTTGGACTGGTAACATCAAAAAAAGTCGGAAAAGCCGTGGAAAGAAACAAAGCAAAAAGAAGATTAAGAGAAATTTTTAGAACAAATAAACATAAGCTGACACCGGGTTTGGATATAATTTTTATATTAAAACCAGAGATTAAATTGACAGGGTACGGCAAAATTAAAGCAACTGTTCTTGGTTGTCTGAAGAGTGCAAAATTTTATAATGATATATAATTTGGTATGAAGTGGTTTGCCCTTTTTCTTATTAGAATTTACAGAAGTTTTTCATCTGTTACCCTTCCGAGATGCAGATTTTATCCTACGTGTTCGGCTTATGCTTATGAAGCGATTGAAAGATTCGGTTTTTTTAAAGGCTCTTTTTTGGCTTTAAAAAGGCTGTTAAAATGTCATCCTTTTCATAAAGGCGGCATAGATTTAGTCCCAAAAAAATAAAAAGTGAGTAATTTATGCAAAAAAATACAGTTATGTTTGTTGTTTTTTCAACATTATTTTTAATGCTTTGGTATGTTTTTTTTCAGCCTAAGCCCGCTCAGCAGTTAATGCTGCAGCAAAACAAGTCGGAAAGCCAAAACATTAACGCAGTACAATTATCGCCTGATGATAAAAAAGAAGAAAAAACAATAAAAAAATCTGTACAGGCTCCTGTAAAAGAAATTGAAGAACAGGATGTAACCGTAGAGGGTAATGACTATAAAGTTGTTTTTTCAAATAAAGGCGCAAGCGTAAGAAATTGGTTTATAAGAGAAAAGAACGGAAGTTTTGTGGATCTTGTTCTTCCGGAAACGGCGCCTATTTTAGGCAATTTTCCGGGGTCTGTATATGAAATTACGGAGCAAACAGAAAATAAGGTCGTTTTTTCATATGTTTCAAGAGAAAATTGGAAAATAGTTAAGAAATACAGTTTATCCGGTAACCATTTGCATAAACTTGACATACAGCTTGAAAAGTTAAAAGAAGATGCAAAGCTGCCTGAAATAGAATTAAACTGGGGACCGGGTCTTGGAACGGATATTAAAGAATTGAGAGAAAATGTTTCCGTAACAAGAGTATTGGGATATACTTCTTCAATGCCTGCAAAACTTGAAAAAATAAAAACCGAAAATAATCCTGCGCAATTGTATAAATGGGTTGCAATAGATAACAGATATTTCCTTGCCGCTTTCATGCCTTCCAATGCTTTAAATTTTGCAAATGTAGGGATGGCAAGACAAAGCAAAAAAACTGCTCCGATGCTGCTGCTTTCGGCGAATGTAAAACAAAATACCGATATCCAAAATTTTTCTTTGCAGTTTTATGTAGGTCCGAAATCGTACTCCTCTTTAAAAACGTTTAATATCGGTCTTGAAAAAACAGTTGATTTCGGATTTTTCGGATGGCTCGGCAAAATAGCTATGAGTGTATTATTTTTCCTTTTTGGAATTACCGGAAATTACGGCTGGTCAATTATTATTATGACTGTAATAATTCAGATATTAGTTTTGCCGCTTACTTTAAAAAGTTTCAGAGCTACGGCGGCAATGAAAAAAATCCAGCCTGTTATAAAAGATTTACAGACTAAATATAAAAATGATCCTAAAAGACTTCAGGCGGAAATGATAAATTTATACAGAACCCAGAAAGTAAATCCTTTGGGCGGCTGTTTGCCTTTGTTGCTTCAGCTTCCTATTTTTTGGGCACTTTTTACAACATTAAGAAACGCTTATGAGTTGAGACATGCGGAATGGCTTTTATGGGTTAAAGATTTGTCTGCAAGCGACAGTTTAATGCACATCGGTGGAATATCTGTAAATATGCTTCCTCTGATTATGGGACTCGGAATGTTTCTGCAGCAGAAGATGACCGCCGCTACGTCGGATCCTATGCAAAAAAGAATGATGTATATAATGCCTATAGTATTTACGTTTATGTTCTGGGGATTCCCTTCGGGGCTTGTGCTTTACTGGCTTACAAACAGTATTGTTTCAATGATAGTTCAGTATTTCGTTTTAAGACAAGACGGGAAAAAGATTTAGGGGAGGATAATAAAAAATGCAAGAGATTGAAATTTCAGGCAAAAATATAGAAGACGCAATCGCCAACGGAATAAAAAAACTTGATTGTAAAAAAGAAGAAGTGGAAATAAAAATTCTTGATGAAGGGACGTCCGGTTTATTCGGTTTGATGGGTGCAAAACCGGCAAAAGTTTTGTTAACTTTAAAGCAGGATGTAAATATAGGAAAGTCTTCGGACGCAAAGAAAGAAATTGAAGTTAATGCGGAACTTGCCTGCAAGAATGTTGAAAAATATGTAAGAGATATTGTAAAGATGATGAATATAGAAATTAAAGATTTAAAAGCTTACTATAAAGACGGAATAGTTGAAGCGGAAATAAGTACCGATAACGGCAGTCTTCTTATAGGCAAAGGCGGACAAACGCTTGATGCTTTGGAATATATTGTTCAGCTTATGCTTAACACAGATTCCGATACGAGAGTTAAAGTTAACGTCGATACTGAAAATTACAGGTTAAAGCAGCAGGAAAGATTGAAAGTACTTGCCGAAAAAGCCATTGAATATGTAAAAAGAACAAAAAAAATATACAGATTTGACCCTATGTCTGCAAAAGAAAGAAAATTTATTCATTTGTATTTGGAAAACATAGGCGGATTTGATACTTTCTCCGAAGGCGAAGGCGCAATGAGAAAGGTCGGAGTAAAACTTTTAGCAGAAAAAAAATGAATTTATTTAAACAGGAAGACACTATAGTCGCTCTTGCGACAGGTCATGGAAAATCAGCTTTAGCTACGATAAGAATCAGCGGGAAATTTGCCATGGACATAGTGTCTTCAGTTTTTTTTGACGCCGGTCACAATCCTGTAAATATCAAAAACAAAACAGTTCATCACGGATATATTTATTCCGGAAATAAAAAATTGGATGAAGTGGTTCTTATTTATATGAAAGCTCCTCATACGTATACCGGAGAAGATATAATTGAAATTTCAACTCACGGAAATATGTTGATTGTTCAGTCGGTTATAGAATTATTGCTGACTAAAAAAAATATGCGCCTTGCCGATAAAGGAGAATTCACGTACAGGGCTTTCGTAAATAATAAAATGGATTTATCTGAAGCCGAAGCCGTATGCGATTTGATAAACAGCGGAAGCAGCAAGTCTGTTGAATTGGCTTTAAATTCTTTACAGGGATCTTTTTCGGCAAAAATCCGGGAAGTTAAAGAAGATTTAACAATGTTATTCGCTTATCTCGAAGTATCTTTGGATTATCCTGAAGAAGATATTGACTTTCTTACAAGAGAACAGAAAAAAGAGAAAATGTATGGGATTATATCAAAAGTAGATAATATAATATCCTCGTACAGCCTGAGCAAAGCAGCGGCGGACGGAATAAAAATAGCTATCGTCGGTAAACCAAATGCGGGAAAGTCATCGATTTTAAATTGCATTTTAGGCTATCAAAGATCGATAGTAACAGATATTGCCGGAACTACCACCGATACTATAGAAGAAAACATAGAATATAAAAATCTGCCGTTTATAATAATCGATACGGCAGGCATAAGACATCACAGCTCAAATCCTATAGAAAAAATAGGGCAGGAAAGGACAAAAGCTTCAATAAACGCCGCAGATATTGTCATATGGGTGATAGATTCAAACACAACATTGGACAGCGATGATTTAAAAATAGCCGAATTGATTAAAGGCAAAACAGACAGAGTGGTTCTTGTTTTAAATAAATCCGACTTGCCGCAAAAAACCGCTTTGGCGGATGTTCGCAAAATGTATCCTTTTAAGGAAATTGTGAATTTTTCGAGTGTAAACCAAACTAAGATAGAAAATATACTTGAGAAAATATTTGTTATGTTGAATCTCGAACAAATTGCCGAAAAATCAGAGTTTTTGTTGAATGCAAGACAGTATGACTTGCTATGTAAAGTGAAAACAGAGATGGATAACGTTCTTGTGTTAATTGAAGAAGGAAACAGTGATGAGATTGTTTCTTTTGAAGCTCAGAATGCATTGCTTTTATTGAACGAAATTTTAGGGTTTGACGTTAATCAGGATATTTTACATACTGTGTTTTCTAAATTTTGCGTTGGGAAATAAATCTTTAGCATCATTCGTTAAAACAATATATGAATGGTGAAGGAGTGAAAAAAATGGATATTTTATTCGACAGAAAAAGCTGTAGAAGTTATAAACCTGATGAAATACCTCAGGAAGATTTAAATTATATTTTACATGCCGGCATGAGCAGTCCTTCGGCGTATAATACAAGACATTGGTCTTTTATAATCGTAAAAAATAAAGAAACCCATAAAAAAATCATGCAGATACATCAAGCTTCAAAAATGTTGGAGAATGCTCCTGTGGCTGTAATAGTTTGCGCTGATTTGGAAAAGCAGTATAAAGGATATTGGCAGCAGGATTGTGCGGCTTCAACAGAAAATATGCTTTTGGCTGCAACGGCTAAGGGGTACGGTTCTGTATGGTGCGGAATTTTTCCTGTTGAAGAAAGAGTGAAAAATTTTACCGAATTATTTAAACTGCCTGAAAACATAGTTCCTTTTTCGTTAGTAGTCATAGGCAAAGCCGCAGAAGAAAAACCTGCGAAAGAAAGATGGGATTCTTCCAAGATTAAATATGAAATATGGCAGTAAATATATAAAGGAAATATAAATGTTAAAATTTAATATAGAAAATCGGTTAAAAGTTTTAATTGACGAATTTGCATTATCAAAAGGATTACAAGAAGAGATTGCTTTCAGCGTTGAAATTCCTCCTAAAAACATCAATGCTGACCTGGCTTTGAATGCGGCTATGGTAATAGCGAAAAAAATCAAAACAAATCCGAGAATTATCGCGCAGGAATTGTCTGATATAATAACTGCAAAATTACAGTCATCTGTCAAAGCGGCGGAAATAGCCGGAGCCGGTTTTATCAATTTATACTTTACTGATTATTTTTTACAGGAAGAACTTAAAAAAATATTGGATAAAAAAGAAAATTACGCAAAACAGGAAAGTTTCGGCAAAGAAAAAATAATGGTTGAATTTGTTTCTGCAAATCCTACCGGGCCTCTTCATATAGGGCACGGAAGAGGAGCTGCTATCGGTGACAGTTTGTCAAGGATTTTAAAACATCTCGGATATGACATAGTAAAAGAATATTATCTTAATGACGTCGGCAATCAAATGAATGTTTTAGGCGAATCTGCTAAAACGCGGTTCAGACAGTTAAAAGGCGAGGATATTCCTTTTCTTGAAGACGGATATAAAGGCGATTATATAAAAGACATTGCGCAGGATTTAATAAATGAAGGCAAAAATGTTGAAGATACGGATTTCAGAGAAGAATCTCATAAAAGGATTCTCGAAACGATAAAACAAGATCTGGAAATTTTCAGAGTAAATTTTGATAATTGGTTTTCAGAATCAAAGATAGCGTCAGAGCAAGATGATTCCGGTAAAACCGAAGTGGATAAAGTATGCGACTATTTAAAGACGAAAGGTTATGCTTATGAAAAAGATGATGCTTTATGGCTGGCTTCATCAAATTACGGCGATGATAAAGACAGAGTATTAAAAAGATCCGACGGAAGATATACATATTTGGCTTCCGATATAGCTTATCATAAAAATAAATATGAAAGAGAGTTCTCTAAAGTTATAAATTTATGGGGTGCTGATCATCACGGATATGTCGCCAGAATAAACGCCGCAATACAAATGCTCGGACAAAAGAAAGA
>Ga0265294_10009280_pt1 | contig 11361 bp, 11 predicted proteins | sample MunlanPumphouse3_FD_192504 | JGI IMG/M metagenome (GOLD analysis project Ga0265294, IMG submission 192504) | Groundwater microbial communities from a municipal landfill in Southern Ontario, Canada - Pumphouse #3 | ecosystem: Environmental > Aquatic > Deep subsurface > Groundwater | place...
TAGGCTTACTCCTCTGGATAAAACGGCTAAGGGTGCCTTCTCAACCTCTGAAAGTGTTATGCAAAGGCTCGCAAGAGATCATCCGGCTCCACAGAAGATTCTGGACCTTAGAGCTGCCAGCAAAATGCTTAGTACTTTTATCACATCATGGAAAGAATCAGCTATAGATAGTAGGCTTCACCCATCATTTAAATTACACGGTACAACTACGGGCAGAATTTCATGCAGTTCCCCGAATATCCAACAGATACCTCGAGATCCTAAAATAAGGTCCCTGGTTACAGCTCCACCAGGGTGGACTCTTGTAGAATGTGACTTCTCTCAGGTAGAACTTAGGATAGCTGCTATACTATCCGGAGATAAAGAGATGCAAAGAGCATTTATGGAGGGGGAGGACATCCACACAAAGACAGCCATAGCCATCACTGGAAGACAGCCCCCTGTGGATAAACATGAATTAAAAGAGTTCAGGAAGGCTGCGAAGGCGGCTAACTTCGGACTGCTTTACGGGATGGGGTACAAGACATTCCAAAACTATGCAAGAGACAACTATGGGGTTATCGTAACCGAGCCAGAGGCAAAGAAAACAAGAGAAAAATTCTTCAAAACTTATGCTCAGCTTCAATCATGGTATGATAGACAACACAGGATATGTAATCTTAATGGGTATGTTAGATACCTTGATGGTAGAATAAGACATCTTCCAGATATTCACTCTAGTGATGATTTCTTAAGATCACAGGCTGAAAGAAATGCAGTGAATTGTGTGGATACTCTTACTGAGTGTTTAACCCAAGAGGGGTGGAAAACCTATGATCAAATAAATGAAGGGGATTTAATACTTACCAAGAACCCGGATACTAATAATCTTGAGTGGAATTCAGTAATAAAGATGAATATTACTAATTATACGGGAATAGCCTATAGCATTGAATCTAGGTCTTTTTCGGCTTTAACCACCCCAAACCATAGATGGCTTATTTCCCCTGGAACTCATCCTCTAAGAAACAATAAAAATATATTTATTACCTCAGAGGAGTTATTTAAGTGGAGGGATTGTAGAATACATCGATGTGGTGAATATCCAGGTCAAGAAGTAGCATTCTGGACTGATCAAGAAGTTGAATTACTGGGTTGGATATTTACTGAAGGTCACTATAAGAAATCTGGGGGGATAAATGGTAATGGTAAAATAAGACCAAAAACCTGTTTAATTAGTATTAGCCAATCAAATAGAGCTAATCCCCAAAGAGTTATTAGGATTGAACATCTATTAAATACAATGGGTATTAAATATAGAAAGAGAGTTGTGAATGATACCCAACAGGTTTTCTGGTCATTTTCTAATGATCTATCAAAAAAGATTAGATCCAGGTTCCCAAATAAGTATTTTGATATGAGTTTTTTACTTGAATTAACCAAAATCCAACTTCAAATACTATATGATACCATGATGGAAGGGGATGGGTCAGGTGGAAAGAAGGGTGGAAGCTTCTCACAAAAAAATAAATCTGACAGTGATTTATTTCAAATTCTTGTAACTCTTGTAGGTAAATCAAGTTACATTGTAGAAAGGGATCAAACACATCGCATCCATAAATCAGATAAATTAAGGAATAAACAAATAAATGGAATAAAGAGCTGGAGAGTAAGTATAAATAAGAGAAAGTATGCTCACCAAAGAACCTCAAGGGGGAAAGAACATATTACAAAAAAAGAAGTTGTAAACGAAGTATTTTGGTGTCCTAGTGTTAACAATGGTACTTTTGTGGCACGAAGGAATGGGCAGGTCTATATAACGGGGAACTCCCCTGTCCAGGGGTTTGCCTCAGATATGACCATTATGGCTGTGATTGAAATAATGAATACATTCAGTGAAGATACTCTTAATATAGTTGGTACGGTCCACGATGCCATTTTATTTGAGGTAAAAACAGAGAAGGTATCAGAAGTAGTTCCACAGGTAAAAGCTATCATGGAGAATCCCATAATATTAAAAGAGCTTGGGATCTCTCTGCCCATACCCATTGTGGCGGATGAGGCCATAGGACCCTGGGGCAATGGTATATCACTAGAAGAGTGGAGAGCTAAGAATGAAGGATGATATTATATATCATTTATGATAACCTTAGCTTGCTTAGTTCTAGGGTTTATTCTAGGATTCATTGTTTCAAACTACTGCATTAAAAACATTTAAATAGATTAGTTGCATAAGTAATATAGTAAATTAAATTATAAGGAGGAATTTACATTATAGATGAAAATGGTTTGGAGGTCCACAGTTATTCAAGGTTAAAGTCTTGGGCCTTCTGCCAGCAAAGTCATTTTTTCAGATATGAAGAAAAAATAGAACCTATCATGACAGTGAGACCTCTTAAGTTTGGTTCCACTCTTCATGAGCTTCTAGCAGCGGACAAATCTAACCTTCCTATAGAACCCATCTTTGAGAAGGTTGATCAGGAATATAGTAGGATGTTTCCTGAGGAGAAAGAATACTATGGAGACCTTCCCAATGACCTTCGTACCATCTTCCATGGGTACAAGAAGTTTCACAGGGAAGAGGATGATAACTTTGCATATGAACAGATCGAGGCTGAACTAGGCCCGGTACAATTAACTAAGTATACAAGTCTCACCATAAGACCAGACAGGGTAGCTGAGGATCAGAGGAATGGGAAAAAGTTTCTCTTTGAGACCAAAACGGGCAAGTCCATTCCCTCTGAAGACTATAGATTATGGGATGCTCAGACCTTTCTTTATATATGGGGGATGAGGGCACTTGGACAAAAGATTGATGGAATAATCTGGGATCACGTAAGGTCTAAAGCTCCCACAGTTCCAAAGGTCCTTAAGTCGGGAGAATTATCACAGGCTAAAAATATAGATACTACCTATGATACCTATCTCCAGGCCATCACAGATAATGGACTGGATATAAATGGCTACAAGGAATACCTTGGAACTCTGGTAGGTAGAGAAAATAGGTTCTACCGGAGAGTAAAGCTTCCTGTGAAGGAGAATATGCTTCTTCCAGTGGTAGAAAGTGCTAGAAGAACTTCCCTTGAAATATACCACCTTGGGAAACTTACCCCAATAAAAAATATTTCAAGAACAACCTGTGGTATGTGCTCATTCAGGCCAATATGTGAAGCAGAACTTTTAGACCTGGATGTGGACTATGTAAAGGAAACTCAGTTCAGACCAAGACCACCAAGGGAGGGAGAAATAATAGATGCCCAGGAAATTGAAGAGTCTTGAGGAGAAATTTTGGCCAAAGGTTAATAAGGACCCCAATCATCCTAAAGGCTGTTGGGAATGGACTGGAGCAACCACAGGAGCTGGTAAAAACCATGGAGTAATGGGGCTGGGTAGAAGGGGAGCTGGGTCAATAAGAGCTCATCGATTCTCTTATGAACTCCATTATGGACCTATTCCAGAGGGTCTTCTGGTATGTCATAAATGTGATAATGGAATCTGTGTAAACCCAGAACACCTTGAGCTTGGAAACCATCAAAAGAATATACAAGATGCTATTGATAGAAAAAGATTTGTATACCCCCCTCTTAAAAGAGGAGCTAATAATGGTAGAGCTAAACTTAGCTGGGAACAGGCCCAAGAAATTAGATTGAGTAATCTATCTTCAAGAAAGTTAGCAAAAATTTATGGAGTTTCTCACTCTTCTATATTAAATATTAAAAGGGGAGTGGGATATAAAAATGAATGGAGAGAGGATAAGAATGAAGACACGAGATAATATTCTAAAAACAGCCCTTCCAGTAAATGCCATAAAACCCAGATTAACTTGTATATTTTATGGTAGAAGTGGATCAGGAAAGTCAACTCTCTCATCCACATTTCCAAAGGATATCCTACTTCTTGACTTTAAGGAAGATGGAACTGACAGTATAAGGGATGTTCCAGGGGTATTTGTCCTCAAGATAAAAACATGGAGTGATTTTGAGGATGTTTACTGGGGCCTTAAAGATGGACAGCATCAATACCAAACAGTTGTAATTGATACAGTCTCGGGCCTCCAAGATATAGCAATCCTTGCTGTGAAGGAACAAAATGGGGCTTCTGCTGAAAGTGCAGTATCCCAAAGAATGTGGGGGGAGGTAGGATCAAGGCTTAAAGAATGGATATATAATTACAGGGATCTTCCGATGAATGTAGTATTCCTTGCTCACGAAAGAGTTAGGGAATCCGAATCTGAGGATGCTCTCGATGAAGGTCAGCTAGATCCAGAGGTAGGACCAAACGTCATACCCTCAGTTGCAAAAACATTGTGTGCAGCGGTTAATATAATAGGAAATACTTATATCCGTCAGTCCTTTATAAGAAGTAAAAAGAACCCAGGAAAGACCACCCGGAAAGTAGAGTACTGTGTTCGTCTGGGGCCACACCCTTACTATATAACTAAGATAAGAACATCAAGACTCTGCAAAATTCCGGAATCACTCCCGGATGCATCCTATGATAAAATCAAAGATTTAATGACAGGTAAAACAGGAAATAAAAAAGATGTAGTAGAAAATGAGGAGGAATAAAATTATGGCAAAGAGATCAAGCAATGGTAGAAATACTGCAGTACTGAAAGTTGACTTTTCCGAAACTGAGTCCAGAAAAACTGTTCCAGAAGGGGACTATGAGGTAGAAGTAGTAAATGTTGAACAAAAAGAGGGCAGCAAAGCTCCATACCTCAACTGGGAACTAAGGATTATCACGGGAAAATATGCAAATCAGAAACTCTGGGACATCACCTCCCTATCAGCATCTTCCCTGTGGAGATTAAGAGCAACTCTCGAGGCTCTTGGGTATGAAATACCTCCTGGGGTATTCAACCTCAACCTTGATGATATGAAAGGCCTTACAATGGGAGTTTCCATTGAACATGAGAAGTACCAGGGTAAGACAAAAGCCAAGGTCACCGATGTCTACTCTCTTGAAGACGAAGAAGACGAAGAAGACGAAGAAGACGAAGAAGAAGACGAAGAAGAAGAGGAAGAAGACGAAGAAGAAGAGGAAGAAGAAGAGGAAGAAGACGAAGAAGAAGAGGAAGAAGAGGAAGAAGAAGAGGAAGAAGAAGAGGAAGAAGAGGAAGAACCTGAGAAGCCAGTAAGGAAAGGAAGGGGGAAGAAATAATCCCCCCTAAAAACCCCTTTTTAGAGGTTTCTGAAGCCTCTATTGTTAAAGGGATCATTAAGTTTTTAAAAGCTGAGTATCCAGGGGTTTGGTGGAAAATTCATGGGGATCTGCACCAGGAAAGAGGTATTCCAGACATTGTAGGGTGTTATAATGGGACCTTTTATGGTTTTGAAGTAAAAAGACCCAATAAGAGGAACAATACCACGAAATACCAAAAGCTACAATTAAAAGCCATATCGGAATCTGGGGGAATCTCAGCTGTAATAACCTCTTGGGAAGAGGTTAAGGAAATTATGTCAAGAGAAAATCCAAAGAAAACTATATAAGCTATTAAATCAATTAATTATTGAGGAAGAACGGGTTACTACTGTGCACTCCGAAATTCACCAAATTCCCATAAATTCCTCCTTGTCCGCGTTGGTTACCCGGTAGAAAGATAAACCCGTTCTTATCCTCTAAATCCAAATGAATAACCCCCGTTTAAATAAAAAATGGATTAACCCCCCCCGTTTAAATAAAAAATGGATTAACCTAAAAACGGCCTCACCTTAAGTCCTATCGCTAAAAAACGGTTCTCTTTTTTTTTCTTAATTTACTTTCATAAGTTATCTATTAATTAGGAAGGTTTATATAAGTTTACTGTCAATAGTACATAGGTAACTATGACAGAAGACACCATTCCACAGAAGCTCCAAGAGTTAATAGCTCTTAGCAAAGAGGTTTATGCCGACAAAGAAATTAAATCCTGGCTTTTTGCTCACACAAGAAGTGAGGAGGAATACCGAACCATCAATCGGGCTCTTTTCAATCTTGAAAATATTAATCCCGTCGTATGGTCTGGTAATCCGGGAGCTAGGTTTTATACACCCATTCGGGGGAATTAACCATGGATCTAACGTTTGCTAAAGGGGTTTTTACCATTCCAAACCCCATAGCAGAGTTTAGGTCTCTATTGGGATCAGTCCCAAATTCCAGGTGGGACTCTTCCAAGATTGCATGGGTATATTCCTCTAGTGCAGAAGCCAAGAAGCTACTTCTACTTTTCTGTGAAAATGGGTTACTAAAACCCACACAGGATGCTAAGAACGAACTCATTGAAATGAGGGATCAAATACAGCTCCAAAACTCCGTTAGGGGTATCAAACAGGAGCGTAGTGTTGAAGTAGAAGTACCTCTAAAGGTAGAACTCTTCCAGCATCAAAAAAAGGCCTATAAGATCGGCATTACTCTTTCAAGACTGGGTTTACTGATGGAGCAGGGAACTGGAAAGACCTTATCATCCCTCGCTATCGCCGGGTACCGGTATAACAGGGGAGAGGTCAAACGTCTTCTCATAGTTGCTCCAAAATCCACCTTAAGAGGATGGGAAGAAGAAATCACTAATTTTGTGGATTATCCTGTTGAGGTAATTAATCTAGGGAATAGTAAGGGAAAGAAAAAAATTCAATTAATAAAACAGACTAGTGGGGATAATAGGGCTCTCAAGATAATTTTAATAAATTATGAGTCAGTATGGAGGATATATCCCGAGATAGAAGAGTGGTCCCCAGATATGATTATTGCCGATGAAATGCAGAAAATAAAGAACCCAAGAGCTAAGCAATCAAGGGCTATGCATAAACTAGGAGATCAGGTTAGATATAAACAAGGACTCACAGGAACCCCTGTGAGCCAAGGTCCTCTAGATATCTGGTCTCAGTATAGGTTCCTTGACCCAGATATTTTTGGGAAAAAATTCTATGAATTCAGAGATAGATATGCTGTAATGGGGGGTTTTAAAGGCCACCGGGTAGTTAAATTTCAAAACCTGGATGAACTATCCATGAAGGCCCACTCAATCGCTTATAGGGTCAGAAAACAGGATACAGACATAGATTTACCCCCTATTACTAACCAATACTTATATTGCACCCTTGGAAATGAGGCTAATAAATACTATAGAGAGATGAAAAAAGAATTTACTGTTACCCTTAATGAAAATAAAGGTAATGCTCATGCTCCCATAGTATTAACCCAACTTTTAAGGTTACAGCAGATCACAGGAGGGTTCCTTCCTGTGGAAGAAGGCAAAATAGTCCAGGTTGATTCCTCAAAACTTAACCTTCTCACAGAGGTTGTAAGTGATCTTCCCCTGGACAAAAAATTAGTAATATTTGCCAGGTTTTTACCAGAGATAGAAGCAATTAAGGAAGAAGTTACCAAGCTGGGTAGGAAGCTAGTAACCCTTACTGGTAAAACTAAAAACAGGGGAGAGGTTATTTCTAACTTCCAAAAAGACCCAAAACTCACAGTGATGGTAGCCCAGATTCAAACCGGGGGAGTTGGTTTAAACCTTCAGGTAGCAGATACAGTAATATTCTATTCAACGAATTTCAGTTATATAGACTATGATCAAGCTAAGGCCCGGATTCACAGAATCGGTCAAGTCTCTTCCTCAGTTACTTACATCCACTTAGTTTCTGAGAGAACTGTAGATGAACAAATATTTGAAGCTTTGGATAATAAGAAAGATGTAGCTGACTATATTGTGGACCATATACAGAAGTAAAATTTAAATTTATAGCAAGATATTTATACCATTGCAGCTTAGTAAAGAATACCCTTTTAACACTTATTCACTAAGGGAGGAAACAAACATGACTGATATGGAACAGAAAATTATGGACCTCAAGGAAGAGGTAGAACAGGAAACTGGTGAACAGCTCGAAGTAAAGTCCCCTGAACAGGGTACCAAGGAAGAGGTAAAAGCCGAGAAGTCCAAGAAGTCCGCCGAGAAGAAGGAAAAAGTGGAGAATCCAGGTATAAAACTCGCTCAGATTGTTGACCTGCTCCAAATCCCCGGGCTTGACACAAAAGTTGCCAGAAAGATTCTCCGTAAGGAAGTAAAAGAGGGAGAAGGAAAGACCAGCTGGGTTTGGGAAACTCAGGACGAAGCATATAAGATTGGTGTAATACTTAGAGAGGCCTTTGAAAAGTCCCAGGTTTCCAAAGAGGAGAGAGCCCAGGAGAAAGCCAAGAAGTCCGCAGAGAAGAAGGCTGAAAAGGCAGCAAAGAAGAAAGCAGAAAAAGAAGCAGAAGTAGAAGATCCAGAAGACCTTGACCTGGAAGGGGAGGACACTGAACCAGTAAAACCCTCTAAAAGAAAGTCCTCAAGAAAAGACTAAATTTTCCGGTATAGTAAACTATACCTAAAATTCTCTTTTTTTCCCAAAACGCTTTAATTTCTCCTTCAAACTTTTTAAAAAAATAATTCCTAGGATGAGGTAGCCTCATCCAAAGGCATGTTCAATCAGAATTCCTAACACAGTAGTTGTTGCACCGCCCAACAAGCCAGCTACTGTGACTATTAATCCTATCTTGATTCTTGAAGTAGTACACTCAACCTCTGTGTTCCTAATCCTTGTCTCATGGTCTTTTTGGATAGCCGAGATAGTGTCTAGTCTTAGCAGCAATAGTTTTATGTCTCCTTTGATTTCGGCTATATCCGTGGCGATTCCTATCTCACCTACCACCATATTTATTCCTCTGTATCCTTCTTATTCCTATTGTTGGCTAATGCCGAGATCATGCCTGCAATCGCCAGAGCAAAGGCCAGAAGATCACCGATCTCTACCCCCACTACGAGTGCGTAGGTACCTCCGATAAGACATATAGCCCCGAATAGGAGTAGGGATATCATCCCAAGGTCATTATTATCGAAATTTATCATAAAAATACCTCCTGCAAATTATCCTTCGATTTGTCCCACTCTCTGATAGAACCGGACTGGGGTTCATAATACATCAGCTGCTTATTAGTATTGATGATAAGGTTAAAAGCATGTCTTCGCTCCATTTCCTGAACATATCCCCAACCCGTGAATACCAGGCAGTCACCAAAGGCCACTCGGGCTAGTCCCTGAGTGAGAAGGGAAAACTCATCACAGTCTCGAGATTCCCCATCTGAGGTATCAGAATCGTACTTCATCATCCAGGGTTTTAGCTTTCTCATCAGTTTTATAAATAAATCCTGGTCTACTAACTTGCTGTTAAAATCAGAGAGATTGCATTTTGTTGTATTACCCTGGGATCTAATAATCCCCAGGATAGAGCTCTTATCAATGTAGTCCGTTCTCATGTCCTCAGATGCATATTGTATCACTGGGACTATTCCATTAATCAGAGCTTTATCTACACAATCTTCCCAAGTAGGTTCTTCAACCGGTGTCTCCCCTGGGGGAGTAGGAGTAACTGTTTTTGGTCTGTTAAAAAGGGAAGAAAGAAAGGTCATGATTCCTCTCAGGCTGCAACCCCCCTTAACTGGAGGTTAGACAGGTTCAATCCATCTATCCTAATCACAAGCTGTCCGTTCTCAATGGTAACATTGGCGGTATAATTCGCAGGGGTAACTGGTATGCTGGGAGCCTGGCCTGTGGTAAATACTCCAGAATTACCCATAGCCCAACCACCCGTACTGGTGTATCCCCCTACTCTCCAGTAATAAGTGACATTGTCTTGTAGTCCTAGGGATATCGAAGTTCCAGTAGTTTCTCTGTTCCTTGTGAAGCTTGAGAAATTCTCAAACCTTGATACCTGTACATTATACTTTGAAGCTCCCACAGAGGACCATGTAAAGTTCACATTACCCCCGTCTAGGGCCACGTATGAGCCGTTAGAGGGAGTTATAAGTCCTGGCTTAATAGAACCATTGTATCCTTCATTTCCACCTTCATTACCTCCTTCATTACCTTCTTCATTTCCACCTGGGAATGTTCCTAGCTTCTTAGGGTCAAAACCATACCCCCAAGAGGCCCAGTCATATTCAGTAGTGTACTCGGTGTTGTTATACCCAACATAGCCCTTTACCCCAGAAATTTTGGTCGATGGAGTCCTATAGTAGATGCTATCGGCTATGTAGTTACCAGAACCCGTATGCTGATAACCGACATATGGAACATTATCCGTGGTTCGGGTAAACACATTATTCTTAAAGGTGTTATCATCAGCACCATGCTCAATTTCAATAGAGCACCATCCACTATTAGTCAGGCCATTGGTAAATGTGTTATGGTGAATATAAGACCTATCAGAGTTGGCTAGCCTTAGGGCGTTATTACAGACCACAGCAAAGTAGTTGTTAAAGATCTCTGTATCCCTATCATACCATGTTTGGATTCCATCATGCCCTGTGGTATTAAAGATGTTGTTGTAATATTTGTTACCAGTATCCACAGATGTGGAGGTCCTTATTCCATCACTCAGAAGGAGTGAGAAATAATTGTCATGTATGACGATATTATTACAACCTCCCACAAGCTTTATGCCATTGTGGTATTCATCCTTACCTCCATGGTAGGTTTGAGATTCGTCCATTATATCCCTTGGACTGGTTGCTGGACCTTTAAAGTGGAATCCATAGATTTCAACATTATCGGTCTTCGATACTATGAAAAATGCTGCATTGCTTTCACTTGCAAAATTAGCCTTTGAGTTCGTGGTTATGATTGTATTTTTATAACCTTCACCGCATATAATTAATGGCTTATCTATCTTTACGGACTCAGTAAGAATATAAGTACCTCCAGTTACAAAGATGGTATCTCCAGCTTGTGCATCCGATACTGCAGAACTTATACTCCCATATTTCTGACCACTTCCAACCTTGAGAGTTTCGCCACTTACAACTGCTGTTGTAAACAGTAACAGAATCAAAATCAGGGGAAGTGTTGTTTTATATCTCATACTCATACCTCTTGGGAATTTGTGGCTCTAGGCCACAAATTATTCCCCTAATAATACTATGCGTATATTGAATTTAAATATATCCTCATGTAAGTTTATTTTCTTATGTAGATTTTATCATAAGAGCCATTAACATACGGCTTTATCACCTTAGAGGATGAAATATCAGCAGATAATACCTGTACAGTTGTATAACACTTCACATGAATTACTCCCCCCGGATCAACCTCAGTTATACCTTTTTGCAGAGTTTTATAAGGCGAATCCCACGATATACCTAGATTACCATCATTGCCCGATTGTATATCCACATATACATCGCCATTTGAGCTTTCCATCCACCAGCACTCATAGAAGTTGTATACTCGACCAGTTGGCACGTTGGATGTGGACGATTCAACTGAGTCAATCCACACAAACAGTATACCAGGGACTTTCGTTGAAGTGGCACGATGTCGGAACGTCAGGGTGTGGTCCCCCTCAGACACGGCGATTG
>Ga0265294_10009281_pt1 | contig 11361 bp, 8 predicted proteins | sample MunlanPumphouse3_FD_192504 | JGI IMG/M metagenome (GOLD analysis project Ga0265294, IMG submission 192504) | Groundwater microbial communities from a municipal landfill in Southern Ontario, Canada - Pumphouse #3 | ecosystem: Environmental > Aquatic > Deep subsurface > Groundwater | place...
GACGCGCGATCTCGCCGCTTCCCGTCCGGAGCAGGTTGCGGAACTGAAGGCACGGCTGCACGCCTGGCGCGAACGGGTTGGCGCGCAGATGCCGACCCCCAATCCCGATTATGATCCCGCCAAGGCGAATCAAGGGCCGAAGGCACGCTTTTCTGATCCGTCTTCCAGCTCGATCCCGAACAAGGCGCCGAGGTCGTCGGCCAGGATCGCATCGTCCTCGTCAGGCTGCGCCTGCTGGAACGAGCGGGCCAGCAGCGTGGTCTGGCCTGCGCCGCGGAGTTCGAAGAGCTTGATCGGCGCGCGGTCGAAATCCGCCGCGACGGCCAGCAGCGTGGCCGCGCGGTAGACGCAGAAGGGCGCCTGGCAGTGCGAGCACTCGAAGCGGAGGTCGCCGAGTTCAGGCAGCAGCGCCCCGGGCGCGAACAGGCCGGCCTCGACTTCGCCGGGCAGGTCATCGTGGGTGAACAGCGCGTCGCCGCACTGTTCGCACAAAGCGTCCAGCTCGGCCCATCGCGCCGGCGGCAGCGGCCGGACTGCGAGATTGACCAGCGCGGTGCCGCCCTCCCGGTTGGTGAAGGTCGCCTGCACGTGGCCGCGCCGCACGCGGCACGAGGTGAGCCGCCCGCCTTGCAGCAGGCGCTGGCCCAGGGCGATGTCCGACGAAAACTTCGGCAGGCAGACGCTCATCACGTTTTCCAGCCAGGCGCGGCCCCAGAGCGTGACGCCGGGCTCTTCCCATGCCGCCTGCGGCCGCGCCTGCCGCGCGTGACGGATCTCCTGCGCGTACTCAAACAGATCCAGTTGCATGCACCCCATGATACCACCGCCGCCCCGGCCCGCAAGGGCAAAAAGGCTTAGTTTCTGGTGGACATGCGAGAGCCGCCTGATAAACTCAGTCGCGGTTTTTTATGTCTATTGAACTCTGTTTTTCGCCGGGGGGCCGCTTTTATCTGGCCGATGCCGACACGCAGGAGCTGCCGCTCGCCGAAGCGGCGGTGGCGCGTTGGCGGCGGGCCTTCGAACAGGCCGCCGCCGAGGGTTTTCTCGCCCTCGCGGCGTGCAACGAGCCGCTGCCGTCCTCGCTGGCCTTCGGACGCGCGTTCGCCCGCCGCTATCTGACCGCGCTCTGCCACGCGCCGCGCGCCGAGAACGATGTCCTGCCGGAACTGCCGTTCGACGCCGCGCCGGACTGGGCGGAGTGGCTCGAGGCCGCGCCGCCGTTCCGCGGCGCGGAGGCGTTCGACCTCGCCGGCGCCGAACGGCTGTGGCTCGACCTTCACGAGACCGTGCGCGGCCGGGCCGCCGCGGAGGGCGGGCTCGAAGCGGTCCTTCACGCCTTCGGCCCGGCCTGGCGCGCGGTCGGGCGCGTCACCTTCCATCTGGCCGAGAACAAGAAGAACGCCGAACGCCCCTTCGCCTTCATGGTGACCTATGCGAGCCGCGTCTCGGAGATCGGCCGCGTGCAGCATCTGCCGCTCAAGCGGGCACTCAACGATTCTGCCGGCGCCAACAACCGCGAGGCGCTGCTGCGCCTGCTGGATCCCATCCAGCGCGCCATGGCGCACAGCACACTGGTCAAAGAGCTGTTCGAGTCCGGCCGCATCTATCAGCCGCTGGCCTGGACCTCCCGCGAGGCGTACCGGCTGCTGCGCGATGTGCCGGCCCTCGAGTCGTGCGGCGTCATCGTGCGCGTGCCGGACTGGTGGAACCCGCGCCGGCCGCCGCGGCCGACCGTCAGCGTGGGGTTGGGCGACCGTGCGCCGTCGCGCATGGGCGCCGCGGCGCTGCTGGACTTCAGCCTGTCGGTCACGCTGGGCGACGAGCCGCTCTCCGACAGCGAGATTCAGTCACTGCTGGCGTCCGAGGGCGGACTGGTGGCGCTGCGCGGCAAATGGGTGGAGATCGATCCTGAACAGCTCAAGGCGGTGCTTGGGCACTGGAAGAAGATCGAGCAGACGGCCCGGCGCGAGGGGCTTCCGTTCGCCGAGGCGATGCGGCTTTTCGCCGGGGTCTCGCTGGGCGGCGGCGAGGCGGCCCGCGCGGCGGAAGAGGTCGGCGCGTGGAGCCGCGTGCAGGCCGGCGAGTGGTTCGCCGCGACCCTGGCGCGCCTGCGCGAGCCCGGAGAGGCCGCAGGCGCGCTGCCGTGCGCCGACGCGCTGCACGCCGCGCTGCGGCCGTATCAGGAGACCGGCGTGCGCTGGCTGCATTTTGTGGCCTCGCTCGGGCTCGGCGGCTGCCTGGCCGACGACATGGGGCTCGGCAAGACGATTCAGACGCTGGCGCTGCTGCTTTGGCTCAAGCAGGAGCAGGGCGAGGGCCCCTCGCTGCTGGTGGCGCCGGCCTCGCTGCTGGCGAACTGGCGCGAGGAGGCGCGCCGTTTCGCGCCGTCGCTGCGCCTGCTGATCGTGCATCCCTCCGGCAACGCCGATCCGCTGCGCCTCAAGCGGTGCGAGGCCGATCCCGCCGCCGGGCTCAAGGGGGTCGATCTGGTGGTCACCACGTACGGCATGGCCGCGCGCACCGCGTGGCTGGAGCGCATGGCGTGGCGGCTGGCGATCCTGGACGAGGCGCAGGCGATCAAGAACGCCGAGACGCGCCAGGCGCGCGCGGTCAAGCGCCTGCCAGCGACGGCGCGTCTGGCGCTGACCGGCACGCCGGTCGAGAACCGCGCGGGCGACCTCTGGTCACTCTTTGATTTCATCAACCCCGGCCTGCTCGGCGGGGCCAAGAGCTTCGCCGCCTTTCTGCGCGCCCGCGAAGAGGTGCCCGACGCCTACGCGCCGGTGCGCCGCCTGACGCGCCCCTACATCCTGCGGCGTCTCAAGACCGACCGCCGCGTGATCGCCGACCTGCCGGAGAAGACCGTGATGCCGGCCTACTGCGGGCTCGCCGCGCCGCAGGCCGCGCTCTACGCCCGTCAGATCGAGCAGCTCAAGAAAGAGCTGGAAGAGGAGTCCGGCGCGGAGCCGATGAAGCGCCGCGCCGTGATCCTGACCGCGCTGACGCGCTTCAAGCAGATCTGCAACCATCCGGCGCAGGCGCTCGGCGACGGCGATTTCGCCGAGGCGCGCAGCGGCAAGTTCGCGCGGCTGCGCGCGTTGTGCGAAACGCTCGCCGAGCGGCAGGACAAGGCGCTGGTCTTCACGCAGTACCGCGAGATGACCGAACCGCTTGCCGCGTTTCTGGCGGGCGTCTTCCGCCGGCCCGGACTGATCCTGCACGGCGGCACGCCGGTGGCGCGGCGGCGCGGGCTGGTCGAGGCGTTCCAGCGCGACGACGGTCCGCCGTTCTTCGTGCTCTCGCTCAAGGCCGGCGGCACCGGACTGAATCTGACGCAGGCCTCGCACGTGATCCATTTCGACCGCTGGTGGAATCCGGCGGTCGAGAACCAGGCCACCGACCGCGCGTTCCGCATCGGCCAGAAGAAGAACGTGCTGGTCCACACCTTCATCTGCCGCGGCACGGTGGAGGACAAGATCGACGCGCTGCTGCAGGAGAAGCGCGCGCTGGCCGACGACCTGCTGGAAGGGGGCGGCGAGACGCTGCTCACCGAGATGAACAATGATGACCTGATGCGCTTCGTGGCGCTGGACCTGCATGCCGCCAGCGAGTGACCGACCGCGCCAGACGGGTGTCCGCCTCACCCTTTCTTGGGGCGGCCGCGCGGGCGTTTGGCGGGCGGTGCGGCTTGCGCCGGTTCCTGTGCTTTTTTGGGGCGGCCGCGCGGGCGTTTGGCGGGCGGTGCGGCTTGCGCCGGTGCCTGGACTTTCTTGGGGCGGCCGCGCGGGCGCTTGGTCGCTGACGGCGCCGCTGCGGGCTGATCATCCATCTCCACCCCGAAGACATCGGCCAACTCATCGGCAGCCAAGGTTTCTCCGTCGGCTGGCTCACCCGCCGTGAGCGGTGCGGTGGCCGCCGAGGCGAGCAGGTCGGCGGTATCCACGCCGCGCAACAGAAAGAGCAGCTCGGGATGCGTGTCGAGCCGGTGGCCGATGCCGTACATCGCCGCCGCCACGTGCTTGCACATCGTGGCCGAGTCCGGGCAGGAACAGGTGAAGGCGATTTCTGAGGGCGACGGGAAGAGCCCGGTCTTGTGAGCAGTCATGACCGCCATCACCTCTTCGGAGATGTGCCCGCGCAGCAGCTCGATCAGCGAACCGATCTTGCCTGCGCAGACTTTCCGGATCGTCTTCCAGCGTGCGGCGGGCACCGGCTTGACCGTGACCGCGACCTTATAGAGATCGCTGCCCATCACTTGGGCCTTGATCGTGCCGGCCCCGATCACGAGATCGATGATGCTGTTGCTGCGCACATAGGAACGGCCGCGTTCCAGCCGGTATGCGTAGTCGCGATAGGACTCGATGTTATCGCACCAGGCTTTGCCCCAGAAGGTCTTGGCGATCTTGGAACCCTCCAGCGTCACCGGCGAGAGTGTCACGCCCTTCTTGGCCAGCGCCTTGATCTTCTTGTCCGCATCGGCGATCCGCTCGCCTTTGCTTTTGCGCGGCGGGAAAAAGCTGTAACGGCTGTAGCTGCTGTAACGCGACGAACTGCGGGCTCGGCTCATGTCGGTAATCTTTCGTTGCCGCGTTTACTCGTTTGCCTGTTCGGGCGTCTCGCGCGCATCATCGTCGTCCGCGCTTGCGGAGAGCCGTTGGGTCAGCGGCACGCGGGTCGGCGCAGGCGGCACGGTGCCGATCTTTACCACGCTGACGGTCGTCTCCTTGTGTTTCGGATAGCGGAAATGCAGAAGGTGCGGGTTCTGTTCGTCTTTCAGCAACGCGGCGGCGGCTTGCGGGGTGACCGTGACGGAAACGGCGATGCTGAGTTTGCGGCGCCCGACCTTTGAGCAGGCAAACGTCACGCCTTCGGGCAGGGGGGCCCACGTCAGGTGCTCGGCTTCGAGCGACTCCGTTCGGCTGCGCAGCAGCAGACGGACCGTCTGGTCTTGCTTGGCTTTCGGGTCCAACGTGATCTGATTCGGGATCGTCAGCAAGGCGTCGGCGGTCAGCAACCGGAAGCGAATGACCATCGGGTTGGCGGCGCTGGCTGTCCCTGCGACCGGGAACGTCAGCGAAGCCGATTGGCGCGGAAGGGGGGCCTTGGCGGACAAAACGGTCGTTAGCGAATAGACCGTCTTGTCGCTGCGGTTGGTGGTCAGGGAATAAGTGAGCGTGACCCCGTCGGCGCATTCCACGGCGGGGATGCCCAGCGTGGCGTTGGTGGTGAGCGCGGTCAGCGTGAACTGGTTGGTGACGGCCAGGCCCGGCTCGACGCCGGTGATCACCAAGGTGTCGTCAGGGAATCCGCTGAAGAGCGTACTCGTGATCCCGGTCAGCGACAGACCAACGGCGCGGACCTGCGGATCGGTGAAGCGCACCCAGAGGCCGCGCCGGAAGGCGCCGTGCACAAGGGCGGCATTCAGGCTCGCAGTGATGGACAGTTCCCCCTGCGGCGGGATCTCGTTCGTGCTGAACGTGCCTTTGATGCAGGAACAGGTCGAGACCAAGCGCTCGATTTTAACCGCTTGGTCGCTGGTGTTGCGCAAGCGGAAAGTCCGGTTCGTGATGCCGTAGGGCGGAATTTCGCCGAGACTGATGGTGCTGTGTCCCACCACGACGACCGGACCGCCCGCTGCGTTGCCGGTGTCAGCCTCGGCGGGCGGCGGCAGGTCGCCCAAGACGGAAAAACCAGCCAAGAAACCAATTGTCAACGCGCACGTGCGCCAAGTGTCTGTCATAATCGCCTCGCCTTGTCCGTTACAAAAGCGAAATTGTGCCAGACAGAGGCGAGGCAGACAAGCGGTAAGTTCGGCTTGTTGCGGTTAGAAGAGTTCCGCAAACTGGGGCTCGTAGCCTTTCTTCTCCAGCTCGATGATCACCTGTTCAAGGCCGGAACGCTCGTTCTCGACGGCCTTGCGCGTGACCGACTTGTTAAACTTGAGACGGAAGGTGCCGTTGAATTCAAACGGCTCGCACGTCATCCCCGCGACATTCAACGCCGCAAGCTGATCGCCCGACCAGCGCGCGGTGCCGAACCCATTCAGGTCCCAAAAAAGAGAACCGGAGAACATGACCTGTTTGCCGGTTTCGTTCAGAACGGTGATCGCATACGGACCCCCGGGGTCGTCGAGCAAGAGCGGTGATTCGATGCCGACCGGGCCGAATCCGAACTCGGGCCTATAATATTTTTTCGTTCCCTCGATCCAATAGTTGACCGAGCCTACGAAATCGAGGTCTTCATCGAAAATGAAGTAGGCTTTGTATGAGTCGTTCACGACTTTCTGAGCCACTTCATTGAAGTACTTGTAATTCTCGGCGTAGTCGAACACGTGGTCGGCAATGCCTCCCGCGAGGGACGACGTGACGGTGACGCAAGCGAGAAGACCTGCGGTCAGCACGCTGCGCATGGACGTGAGCTTCATAATGACTCCTGGGTTGACAATTCGGATGCAGGCGGTAACAGAACGCTCCGTTTGACCCCAGCATCCGTCATTAGCATATCACAAAGCGGCCCGCAGTCAAGAGGCCATCAACATTGGGTGTGTGTCAGGAAAGTGACATCGTTCCGGAGGTCATGCCGCAAAGACTGCCTCTCTGACAGTGGCCTCACGGTCGCGGCTCCCCGTCCAATAGTCGTCGTGGAGCCCGTCCGTGATGAGCGCCCTGACCCACAGGATGTCCAGAGCGCCGTCCGGCGACCATCTCTGTCCCGAGAGGTCGGTGCGCTGCTTGATGAGCGATTTGCACGCGCCCTCGATCGCGCCGGAGCCGATCGGCCAGCCCTCGCGGCGGAAACGCCGGTACTGCATCCTGTCGCGGTGGTTCCTGAAGTAGCGGAGGCGTTCGCGCAGGCCCTTCCGCTTCGCCTTCTTCAGATCCAGCTTTTCGAAGTGCCGGATCACGCAGTCCACGCCGTAGACCTTCAGCTTGCGGCGCCACTCCTTGAAGAGCGCCTCCGCTGCGTCGCCTTTCCCCTCCACGAACTCGCACAGCTTATGGAGGTGGTCCGCCGCGTGCCAGAAGTCGACGATGCCCGTCGCCTCCCTGAAGCGGTCGGAGACGATGTTCCAGATCCACTCCGCGCCGTCGGACACGACGATGAGCGCGGTCCCGGGCCTGACGCCGAGCTTCAGGCGGGCCTCCTCCAGCGCGGCAGAGAACGAGGCGGGGTCGCAGAACGAGACGATGTGCACGGCCGTGCCCGGCAGCCGGCGGTACCGGCCCTTCCCGTCGCGCTCCATCAGGAACAGGGTCCCGCACTTGATCTGCCTGCACTTCGGCGCCCCGTCCATGCCCTTCGCGCCCTTGAGATATTTCTTCAGCATCCTGACCCCGGTCATGTCCATCTCGAGGCACACGACGACCTCGCGCCCGTCCTCGACAGCGGCGGGCGGACGCTCCAGCGACCACTTCTCCATGTCCGGGCCCACCGCGGCCACGAGCCGGTGGACGGTGCTGGGCGACACGGACAGCCCGGAGGCCAGGGACAGGTTCTCGGAAGCCTGGAGGTAGGACTGGCTGCGGGCGGCCTCGTGGCAGAGCAGCTTGGCGGCCGTCGGCGTGCAGCCGCAGGTGATCCCGAGCGCCCGGTCGGCGGGGAAGTCCCGCTTCCCGTCCTTCCCCGTCACGTATGCCCGCGAGTAGGACACCTCGCCCACGCTCGACAGGATCTTCGCCGTCCGCATGCCGCGCCGCCCGTACGGCGCGTCCACGCCCGCCGCGCGCTGCGCGGGGCCGGACAGGATCCCGCCGACGGCCTGCGCCGCGAACCCGAGCGCTGCCGTCCGTATCCGGCCCTCCGCCTCCGCAAGGCCGCAACGCCCCGCCTCCACGCCTTCCGTGACGGCGAGGCTCTCCGCGATCAGCGCGGCCGCGGCGCCGTCGAGCGTCGAGGAGTTTTTTTTTCTGCGTCGGCAGCGCCCTCGGCAAGTTTCCACAGCTCGCCGATCAGATCTTCCAGCCTGCGGCCGTTCTCGATCTCCTGCCTGTAGCGGGGCACATCCGCCGCCGGCACGTAGGACGACCGCATCTTCCCTCCCTCGCTGCGTGTCCAGATGAAGTAGGGCCCGTTCTCCCGGACACTTCCGTCCGCGCGCATCTTCCTGATCGTCGTCCCGTAAACATTGCCCCGCCTCGCGGGAACAGTCTCCATGATCTTCACAGTCAGCTCTGCAAGCGTCATACCGGCCTCCTTGTTATAAATGAAATCTATATAACGATAGCAAGTCGGCAGCACTGCGGCAAGGTCTTTCAGAAAATCCTGTCACTTTCCTGACACACACCCTCAACATTTTTCTGAGTCAAGCAGGGATACAGAGATGGATCAATCGGCACGTCTTGTGCTATGATTAAGAAGGTTTGCAAAGAAAAGGGTTCTCTCCATATTAAGGAGTATGAAAGATGAAGAGGCATAATTTCAGGTTGGTTCTGGCGGCCGTCGGGCTGGCCGTGGCGTCCGGGGGTGCGGTGGCGGCATCGGCGCCGTCGGCGGTGCGGCCGCCGGCCGTGACGACCAAGGCGCAGCGTCCGGCCGCGCTGCCGCCCTCGTTTGCGGCGGGGGTGTGGGACATGGAGGCGCAGGTCGTGCTGCCGCCGCTGGACGCGGCGGCGATCGAGGCTGAGGATGCGGCGCGCGTCGTTTCGGGCGAGAAGGCGTTGCGGATCGGGGTGGTGCGGCGGCTGGCGCGGCAGGCCGTTCTCGGCGAAGAGCAGGGGTCCTGGAGCGTGCTGCAGGACGGCACGCAGCTCTGGCGCCTGACGCTGCGCGTGGAGCAGGCCCGCGGGGTGCGCGTGCATCTCTCCGGCGTGGCGTTGCCGGAGGGTGGCGAGCTGTGGGTGTTCGATGCGGAAGATCCCGGTCAGGTGCGCGGTCCTTACACGGCCGCCACGCTGGCGGGACGCCATGCGTTCTGGGCGGGCGCGCTTTTCACCGAGACGGTGACGGTCGAGTGTGTCGTGCCGCGCGGGGCCGACCGCGCGTCGGCGGCGTTGATGATCGACCGCGTGGCGGACATCTACCGCGATCCCTCGTTCATCGTGAAGGAGGGAAGCTGCCACAATGATGTAACCTGCTACCCCGCCTGGGGGGCGGCCGCCAACGGCGTGGCCGGGATCGGCTCTTTTTACATGGAGGATTATCTGTTCTGCACCGGCTGTCTGCTGAACGATCTGGATGAGAGCACGTGGGTCGACTATTTTCTGACAGGCACCCATTGCGTGGTCAACCAGAGCGAGGCGAGCGAAGCGGAGTTCTACTGGTTCTTTCAGACGGCCACCTGCAACGGCGCGCCGCCCGCCGTGTCGGCCGTCACCGTGACCGAGGGTGGCGCCGACTATCTGGCGGGACGCACCCACCTGAACGGCAACGACTTTGCGCTACTCAGGCTGCGCACGCCGTCGCCGGACGGCGCAACGTTTGTGGGCTGGACCACGGATGCCCCGGCGGGCAGCGAACAACTCGCCTGCATTCACCATCCGGACGGCGCTTACAAACGCATCAGCTTCGGCCAGTTGGACGGCTCGACCGCCAACTATTGGTACGTGGACTTCACGGATGGCGCGACCGAGCCCGGCAGCAGCGGGGCGCCGCTCTTCAATGCCGCGGGCCAGATCATCGGCCAGCTCTACGGCGGCAGCTCCTCCTGCGAGATGGGTGGAGGCATCGACGTGTACGGACGTTTCGATGTGACGTATCCCGTGATCAGCGACTGGCTCTCCGGCGAAGGCGGTACGCCCGTGCCGGCAGCCGACCCGCCGTTCGGCACCTACTACGGACTGCTGTCGCGTGACCTGCCGTTTGCCGACGATGGCGCGAAGCCGGATGTCTGCGGCACCTTCACCCTGTCGGCGTCGCAGCGAGGCAGGATCACGGCTAAGGCACTGTTGCGGCAGCGGACGCTGAGCTTCAAGAGCAGCGGCTGGGAAGGATGGACGGACGACAACGATTTCTACGCGGTGATGCAGGCCAAAGGCGGCGAAGTCTTGGAACTTTACGCCAACTGGATCACGGCGTACGGCCGGATCAGCGGCGGCTCGCTGGGCGGCGAGGAGATCTGGATCGATGCGGCCTATCACGTGTTCGGCGACCGGCGCGATGCCGCGGCACAGGCGGATCTCGCGCGTCTGCGCGGCTACTACACGATCGCGCTGCCGGCATGGGATGCGCGCACGCGCGGCGCGGCCAACGAACTGCCGGGCGGCAGCGGCTACCTGACAATGACCGTCGGCAGCGGCGGCAGCGTCAAGCTGGCAGGCCTGCTGGCAGACGGCACGAAGGTGTCGCAGTCGGCGAAGCTGCTGCTGTTCGGCGACTACGGGACCCTGGCGTGCGTACCGTTCTTCCGGCCGCTCTACGGAAAGAAGGGGGCGGTCGGGGGCCTGATCTGGATCTATCCCGACACCCGGGCGGTGGACACCGACTGGTACCAAGAGTGGTTCGTGCGGTGGGACAAGCCCAGCGACGGGATGGACGGCTTCGAAGCCTTGCTCGCGCCCTGCGGCGGCTATTACGACAAGATTGCGCCCTTGGCGTCGCACTACCTATTGAGCGCAGAGACCAACGCCGTGCCGTACTATGTGTCGGGCCTGGGGGTGCTGCCGCAACCGGCCGCGCAGCCGCAATGGCTGGATGTCCTGGTCTCCGGCGCGCGCCTGAGCCTGCCGAAGGGTGTGAAACCGATGCTGGCCGGCGGCGTGTATGACTATTCGGGCGTGAACAGCGCCCTGGCCAAACTGAGCTTCTCTTCGCGCACGGGCATCTACAAGGGGAGCTTCAACCTCTATTACGACTACCCCTCCGGCAGCCGGCTGATGCACAAGACGGTCAAGGCGTCGTACGTCGGCATCCTGACCCAGACGCGCGATCCGCTGTTCGCGGGTTGGCCGGAAGGGCAGGGGGCATATCGGGTGACAGACCGCAACCCGCTCTTTAACCGCCGTATCCAGCGCGCCTTCTGGCTGGACCTCTACGCGGCACCATGATTTGACGGCGCGACGGTGCGCGTGCTACGATGAGGATTATCGGAACCCTGACATGCGCGAAAAAGCAGACAGCCAGTTGAACACGACCCTATATTCGTTGCCGTTGCGGCGCGAAGTCAGGGCCGTGATGCATTTCCTGCGCGCGCAGTCCGTCCCGGTGCGGACCGGACTGGATGTCGGCTTCACCAATGCGGGCGTCAGCCGTCTGTTGCGTTTGGTCGGCGGATACTGGATGACGGTCGAGCCGACGCAACAGCGCCGCACGCTGGTGGCGGCGGCCCTCGGGCAGGAGACGGTGCTCAATCTGGGCAAAGAGGGCGACCTGCCGTTTGAGGACAAGCAGTTCGATGCCGTGGTGCTCGCCCATGGCGTGCTGGCG
>Ga0265294_10009283_pt1 | contig 11360 bp, 9 predicted proteins | sample MunlanPumphouse3_FD_192504 | JGI IMG/M metagenome (GOLD analysis project Ga0265294, IMG submission 192504) | Groundwater microbial communities from a municipal landfill in Southern Ontario, Canada - Pumphouse #3 | ecosystem: Environmental > Aquatic > Deep subsurface > Groundwater | place...
GCACGCGATGGGATCGGCGAAAGCTGGGAGATATCGGGGGTACCCCATAGCCTATCGGTCATTGCCAACGGACCGCTGGCCGGACAATCACTGGACCATCTGCTTGTCACGGCAAAAGAGAAGCTGGTAGGCAAAATGAACTATGACCGCTTCGGAGATACTTTCCCGCTGCTGATCAAATTCATCGATGCCCGCGACAACCTCTCCATACAGGTACATCCTGACGACCGACTGGCAAAGGAACGACACAATTCATTCGGTAAAACAGAGATGTGGTATGTGATCCATGCGGCACCGGGAGCTTTCCTCTATTCGGGATTCGATCAGCAGATCACACCCAATGAGTATATCGAAACGGTACGAAACAACACTTTCACCAACAAGCTCAAGAAACATGATGTAAAAAGCGGGGATGTGTTCTTCCTTCCGGCAGGCAGGGTACACGCCATCGGTGCCGGCTGCTTCATTGCCGAAATACAGCAGACCTCCGATATCACTTACCGCATCTACGACTTTGACCGGAGAGATGCAGCGGGCAACCCGAGAGAACTGCATACCGAATTGGCAAAAGATGCAATCGACTTCAATGTATATAATTCATATAAAACCGATTACAAAGAAAATATAAACCATCCCGTCAAATTGGTATCTTGTCCCTATTTTACCACCCGGCTGCTGGAAATCGACCGGCCGATGGAACGCAACTATGCAGCACTCGACTCCTTTGTGGTCTATATCTGCATGAAGGGCAGCTGTGCCATACGGGACAACAAAGGTAATGAGGTTTCTCTCCGACAGGGGGAAACCCTCCTGATTCCGGCAAATACCGCTGCAACAACCCTCCTTCCGGACAAGGAAAGCAAACTGCTGGAAACATATATTGAATAGAGATTTTTTTAGGTAGTGTGAAGGATCACGGGAGAATTAAGAACAGGTAATTATGAGAGGAATATTATTGGTCAATATCGGAACACCCGCCAGCAAAGATCAGGCCGACGTCAGACACTTTATTGGGGATATGCTCTCTGACCCGCACCTGACAGGTTATTCCGAATGGCTGTCGGCATTGCTCGCCAGAAAAGTCATCGCTCCGCTCGCCGCTGCCCGCTCGGCAGAAAAATACGGTTTGATCTGGCGCAAAGAAGAACCACTGATCTCTCCCTTGCTGTACCATATGCGGAAGCTGGCAGAATCGATAGAAGTACAGAAAAACATCCCCGTGGAGATTGCCATGCGGTATGGCAAACCCGATATTTTGAACGCTTTCAGGGAGCTGGAGAGGAAATGCCCCTTGCTGCACGAGGTGATTATCTTTCCTCTCTTTCCCCACTATGCACAGTCGACAACCGGAACGATCAAGGATGCGATCGGGCGTATATTCTTCCGACACCCACACTCTTTCCGGCTCAAATTTGTGGAACCCTACTACAATCATCCGGCATATATCCAGGCTCTGGCGGAGCTGGCAGCACCCTATCTTACGAACTACGACAGACTGATCTTCACCTATCACAGCCTGCCCGTCACACAGGTGGAAGCTGCCTGGAGAAAGGGGAAGGAATACGACTATGTCTATCAGCTGAAAGAGACGAACCACCTCTTTTGCAACAAGCTCGGGATTGATCCGCATGACACTTTTCTCTTTTACTCTTCACAGAGGGGAAGTAAATGGCTGAAACCCTTCCTCAACTGCGATATAGGCGATCTGCCGGAATTGGGATGGAAAAAAGTAGCGGTGATGGCACCCGGCTTTCCCGTCGATAACCTGGAAACGCTCTACGACATCAATATTGAGGCGAGACAACTGTTTATGGAAGCCGGAGGAGAACGGTTTACCTTTATTCCTTCACTCAACGACCACGACAGCTGGGTGGAGGCAATCTGGAAGATCGTGGAGAAATGCTGAGCTACCTGAGGGACTGTCATCCCCGCTTATCGGAGAAGAGCTGTCAGGCAAACAGATGGTGGTGATCTCATATGGTTCCCGCACCGCATAGTGAGCGGCAAGCTGTGCGATCAGCGCATGAGAGGGAGAGGTATTCGCAGGAATGTAGCTGTTTCCGACAACGGATTTTCCGAAGAGCTTCTCATACCATGCGCAGGAAGCCGTATACCGTCCGTAGGTATGTTCGAGGTGGTAACCGTCGCTGCAGAAGCTGTCACCCAGAGAACTGGTTCTTCCGTTCTGAATGGCTGTCCCGGCGGGGATGATGATCCCGATGCCTGCCCGTTGTGCCACACGGCTCGTAGCATCGATCAAGTCACGGTACATCTTCATCTGATCGTTGTCATAACCGGCAAACCCCCGATGCGACGAATCCTTTGCATAGGCCCAAGTGGCATGAAGGATAAATTCCACATCCGTTTTGAGGAGATGCTCTTTGACGTAAGACATCAAAAGTTCAATATAGGGGAAGAAGGATTCATATTGTCCCGAGAGTGAGCTCACCTGCTGCAATGAGATGTAATCCCACTCTTCATCGGTAAGAGCATCCGACAATCGATAGTGGGGCGTAACTGTTTTGATCCCATTCACAATTTTCCGGTAGGAATAAGCCGGCAGGTCTCCCTGCGAGTTGTTGTAATGCTTCTCCAAGGAACAACCTCCGATGTACAGGTTCCCGATAAGGATGGTATCACCGTTGGCTGCAACCAAACCGTACAGATAGTGCTCCAGCGCATCCTCTGAAAAACTGTTGCCGATTGCCAGCAACTTGATCTGTCTGGGGTAAAGCGCGCCGACACCAAAAAACAGCGTAAGAACCAGCAGTGTAATTTTCCTCATCTTCTTGATTGTTTGAATTTTATTGTACATAGATCGAAACTCCGGTACTGCCCACTATCTACAACGGTCTGTACGCATACCTGAGACAGAGGATCGTCCGATGTGAAAAAACCCCAACCTCTGATTGAAGCCGGGGGATGTTTGTATGCTCACTGAAAATCAGGAAACCGATACCTGTCAACCGGGGGAACCGGCTTCTTTCGTGCTTTGTACATCTGGTACACCCAATAGAGTATAAATCCTGCTATGACATTGCTTTTGAAAGACATAATTGATTATCGTTTTAAGATCCATGCATCCCTGAAAGCAGGGTATTCTTTATGTATCTTCCTCATATGGTGCTCAGCCTCCGCCCTGTCGGTAAAGGAGGCAGCATACACATCGATACGTCCGGGACGTTTCATCCAGCCTCTCTGTGAGAAACCGTCGCAAAGAAGATTCTCCATCATCTTCTCTGCCACCTCTTTCACTTCATAGACCCCCACAATGATGTAATACTGCGGCATCTTGTCTGCCGCCACCTCCGGCACGGGAGCGGAATCAGTGCCACCGACAGTGTTCTCCGGTGGTTCCGGAAGCAGTGTCCCGGTTGTTGTGGCAATATCGCTTTCTGTCGGTAGAGATGCAACCGACTGGGGATCTTTTCGTTGGGAGCGACTTTTAAAGAGATCGGTTTCCGACATGATCTGTGCAGACTGACGGACCATTGTGCGATCACCCACCGGCAGGATAAACATCATCAGCAGGAGAATCGCTGCCGCGGCGGCGGAGATGTCAACCGAACGGGTACGCTTCCGGGGCTCTGCTCCGCCGGAGACAGACAACTGCGGTTGCATCTGTATCAACGGTTTCAATATTGCCGCACCCAGACCGAAGTATACCGGTTGTACGAAGGCTGCCGGCTTATATACAAACCGTTTGTCATCGTTCATGGCGAAATGCCCCAGGTTCCCCAGCTCCACCCTTCGTTCTTCTCTCAACTGTCGTTTCAGCTCCTGTACAGACTGTTCGATCCTGCCCATGGCAGCCTCGAAGAGGATTCCTTCACATTTCATGTACGATTGAGCCAGGAGACCGTCGTTGTAAGTGAGATCACGGTTGAACACCAGCTCGCAGGAAGGCGGGAGGAATGTGGCCAATCCGTCTCTCCGGGCCGGCATCGTGTTCAGCACGAATCCGCCGAAACCGGGAATGATCACACAGTTGTGCTCATGCAGCAGAAACTCAATATGTGAAACAAGGTCATTCATACGTTTTGTAAATGTCCGGGGTACCCTACCCTTCTGATCCCCCGGATTTGAAACAGGTTATTATTCTGTTCAGTAAGGCAAAGATAAAAAAAATTTGCAAGGAGATGTACCAAATCAGCTGAATATTTTTCTACTTTTTCACTTTATCCTGATTTCTGCCGACAAAATCTTTCCAGTCTTTGTACTTCTTATCCCCCGTGGTAATACCCGACTGATAGAAATGACACAATGCCGCAGCCAGCCCGTCGGAGGCATCGAGCTGCGGGAGCATGTCCTCATCGGGGATATGCAGAATCTTCTGCAGCATATAGGCCACCTGCTCCTTGGCGGCTCTGCCATTACCGGTGATGGCCATCTTGATCTTCAGCGGGGCATATTCAAAAATGGGAATATCGCGCGAGATGGCGGCCGCCATGGCCACCCCCTGGGCACGGCCCAGCTTGAGCATGCTCTGGACGTTCTTGCCGAAGAAGGGAGCTTCGATGGCCAGCTCATCGGGCAGGAACTCATCGATCAGTCCGATCACGCGCGAGTAGATACGCGCCAACTTAAGGTAGTGATCGCCATATTTACCCAGCTCCATCACCCCCATCGCAATAAAGGAAGGCTTGTTGTCCAGCACCCGGAGAATGCCGTAGCCCATCACCTGTGTACCGGGGTCGATCCCCATGATGATCCGTTCTTTCTGCATCGGTCAGGTTGTAAGGGTCTGCATCACGGTGGAAAATCCTGCCAGCCTCTCTTTGAACTTCTCCAACAGGGGGGCGATCACCAGATGACGCTCCTCATTGTTCCACTTTTCCAGCGCTGGCAGGTCGGTAGCGGTGAACTCCATGGCATAAGAATGTCCCTCTTCGCCCTCTGTCCCGAAAACCCGTGCCAGACGGGGAGATGTGAGCAACCCGCTCCGTGTGGACATTGGGATAAACACCTGCAGCATATAGTCGATAAACTCTTCGTGCAGAGCGGCATCCACTTGGAAGGTGGTATTGAAAACAATCATATTTCCTCTTTTCCCTATTTTTTTCAGCTGTTTCAATTGCAAATATAAACAAAATCTCTATCTTTGCACCACGAAAATCACGGGGGATTAGCTCAGCTGGCTAGAGCGTTTGACTGGCAGTCAAAAGGTCATCGGTTCGACTCCGATATTCTCCACAAAAAGAGTATCTCACACCGGGTACTCTTTTTTATTTGTGCCTCGACCGCAGGTTATCCCCCATGTCCGCGAGGGTTGATGAGAAATCAAACACCATGATGGTCCCGTTTACAGAATTTCAATTCCATCCCGCTCGCAGAGCTCCAGTGCCAACTCCCGCAAACGGAATTTCAGGATCTTCCCGCTGCCGGTCATGGGGAACACATCCACGAAGAAGACGTAGCGGGGAATCTTGTACTTGGCAATATGTCCCTTGCAGTAATCCCGCACATCTTCGGTGGTGAGCTGAAAGCCCTCCTTCCGGATGATGAATGCGCCCACATCCTCGCCATAGCGCTGTGAGGCCACCGCCACCACTTGTACATCCTGTACTCCCGGCATTCGGTAGAGATAGTCCTCCACCTCTTTCGGGGAGATGTTCTCCCCTCCCCTGATGATCATATCCTTGATGCGTCCGGTGATGCGGTAGTTATCGTTCTCATCCTTCACCCCCAAGTCGCCCGAGTGCATAAAGCCGTTGGCATCGATTACCTGGGCGGTCGCTTCCGGGTTCTTATAGTACCCCTTCATCACATTATATCCGCGACAGCACATCTCACCGGCAACACCCACGGGGCACTCCTCCCCTGTTTCGGGATCGAGCACCTTCACCTCGGTGAACGCATAATTGCGCCCGACACCCGTCAACCGCACCTCGAAGGGATCATCCACACGACTCTGGGTCATGCCGGGAGAGGTCTCGGTCATGCCATAGACACTGGTCAGATCCATGAACATCTGTTCATTCACCTGCCGCATCAGCCCTTCGGGGCAGAGTGCTCCGGCCATAATGCCGGTACGGAGCGAATGCATATCGAACAGGGTAAACATGGGATGATGCAGCATCGAGATAAACATGGTAGGCACACCGTGCAGCACGGTGCACCGCTCCCGGTGGATAGAGGCGAGCGTCACCAACGGGTCGAACCGCTCCACCATCACTTGGGTGCTGCCATGGGTGAGGCAGCACATCGTGGCAAGCACCACGCCAAAGCAGTGGAACAGGGGTACGCAGATACAGCATTTGTCATCGGGTGTGAACTGCATATGCACCCCCGTGAAATAGCCATTGTTGACAATGTTGTGATGGGTAAGCATCACCCCTTTGGGGAAGCCGGTGGTGCCCGAGGTGTACTGCATGTTGACCACATCATGGCATCCGGCGAGGGAGCGTAGCCTGCGGAACTCGTTGTCAGGCACGTTCCTGCCCAGTAACAGGATCTCTGCAGTGTTATACATGCCGCGATACTTCTCCTGACCGATATAGACCACGTTCTTCAGCTCCGGAAATTGGTTCGATCGCAGTTTTCCCCGCTGGGTGGTTTTCAGCTCGGGCACGAGTTCATAGATGATATCCGTGTAATTGCTTCCCGCTGTACCGTCGGTCATGCAGAGCGTGTGCATATCAGAGTGGCGGATCAGATAGCGCAGCTCTTCGGAGCGGTAGCTGGTGTTAACCGTCACGGCCACGGCCCCGATCTTGGCGGTGGCATACAGGAAAGTGAGCCAGTCCGGCACGTTCTGTGCCCAGATGCCCACATGGGTGCCGCGGGTCACGCCGGTGGCAATCAGTCCTTTTGCCATATGATCCACTCTCTGGTTGAAGGTGCTCCAGGTAAAACGTAGGTCACGATCGGAATAGACGATATATTCCTTCTCTGGCGTCTTTTCGGCCCAGTACTCGAGCCAGTCGCCAAGTGTTCTGTCGGACAGTGAAATTGCAGATTGGTCGCTCATTTTTGTGGAAGATCGGTGTATGATATTGGGTGCAGGAAACCAGCTCCTGCAGGGAGTATAATTGTCGCAGCAACACCCTGAAGATTGGAATGGCCGGAAAGTTTAGGCCGGGGAATAGATCACACCCAGGATTGTTGCTTCGGAATGATCGGCAGCCGTTACCAGGTGATCGACAATGGAATCATAATAGATACTATCGCCCTGATGCAGGATATATTCCTCCTTTCCGTAATGCACGGTAATGGAGCCCTCCAGTACATAAAGAAACTCTTCGCCCTCATGTGATGAATAGCTCTCCTTTCCGTTTCCGGATTGGATGTGGACAAGAAATGGTTCCATATTTCGCCCCGCTTTTTTACCTGCCAGAGAAACAAATGCCATATGGGTGTGCTGGTTGGTCTGATGGCTGGTGAAAGTAACCGGCTCATTTGCGAAGGAGTGTTGATGAACAACCGGCCCCGTCTCTTCGCTGTCGTCCAGGAAGGTGCCCAATCGTACGCCGAGCGCCCGCGCAATTTTGATCAGCGAGGAGAGGGAGGGAATGATATCGCTCCGGCAGATGCAGTTCACCTGCTCCACCGTCAGTCCCGACCCTGCAGCCAGCTCCTCTTCCGACATCTTCCTGTCGGCACACAATATCCTGATTTTTTCCGTGACGCCACTCATATCCTTCCGTTTTTGAAGATACAAAAATAACAGAATAAAATCAATAGGACAACTAATCTAGCGATATGTTCGTTTTTAGACTCACTTTATATTAATTCTATATTATATCTGTTTCTTCTGCATCAACCTTCTTACCCATCGATCTCGTGATTCCACAAAAGTTAAAATTCCATTTTGAATCGATAGTGTCGCATACATTTTGTAAAATTGTATAATTTGGTTGTTTAAAAGATAGTCATGAGTTCAAACCCAACAGATTGGGAAATATGGCTCTCCTTCAAAAGAGGAGATCAAAAGGCTGTTTCCTTTATTTACAGGAAATATTTCCCGGTATTGTATCGATATGGATTAAAATTCACCCAGCACTCTTCCTGGGTAGAAGATACCATCCAGGATCTGTTTGCTGAACTGATCAAAAATCACAAAACCGTAGGGAATACGGATAATATTCAGTTTTATCTTTACAAATCGTTTCGGCGTAAGCTCGTCAGGAAACTGGGTCATGCACACAGATATGACCTCACCGGCGCGATGGACGATGATCCTCCGTTTGAAGTCGTCTGGTCTGTTGAACAGGATCTCATCAGAGAGGAGGAAAACAAACAACGATCAGCAATGCTTATCAAAGCACTCTCAAAGCTTACCTCCCGTCAGAAGGAAGCCGTTTATCTGCGTTTTACAAAAGAACTCGATTATGCGGTGATCGCCGACATCATGAACATCAGCATCGAGGCTTGCCGTAACCTTATTTCGAAGGCGGTTTCCAACCTGAGACAAGCGGTGAACAAAAAAAAGTAAAAAATTGTTTTTTTTGATTATATTTCACATGATGGTGCCTTTATATAATAGATGCATTGACGATGAACAGTGAAAAATACATAACATATTCGACAGAGGAGTTTGTACTCGATGAAGAGTTCATGCATTGGGTACTGCAGGCCGACGAGACATCAGATTGTTTCTGGCAGGCGTTTATGCTCCAACATCCCGAGAAGAAAGAGGAGCTGGAAGAGGCCGCTTTTCTGATTCGTTCTCTTCGTACGGAGGAACCTCCGGCACCTTCCGGAAGATTAAGAAATGCGTGCCAAAAGAGGCAACTCTTCTCGCCACACACCCATCACACAGGTCGACAGTTAGTCAAAATTGCGGCTCTCTTTGTGCTGATGGTCACCCTGGGCACTCTGATCTGGTATAATCGGTATGATCAGAAAAGTTTCCCTGTGGAGCTACCCGATAGCAGATACAGTGAGAATGGCCGAGTCATCCTGCCCGACGGAACAGTCAGTGAATTTGAGAGCAAAGAAACGCAGATTCAGCAGACAGCTTCCGGCAGGCTGACCATCAATAACGACACGCTCCTGTTGAAAGAGAGGGAAACAAAAACAGATGAATCTGCTATGGCCCAGGTTATTATTCCTTATGGAAAACGTTCGGAGATCACACTGGCCGATGGAACCAAAATATGGCTGAACGCCGGAAGTACTTTATCCTATCCGGTATATTTCACCAAAAATAAAAGAGAGGTTTATCTTTCGGGCGAGGCTTTCTTTGAGGTGACTTCCGACGATTCCAAGCCTTTCTACGTGGTCACCAACGACATGAGAATCAGGGTTACAGGCACTTGCTTCAATGTGACCTCTTATGAAAATGATGCCGTCACCCAAGCTGTGCTTGTGGAAGGTAAAATTGAAGCGGCTAAGAACCGGTTATTCAGTCGCTCCGTCGAGCTCTCACCGGGTGAGCGCATCCTCTACCACAAAGAGGAAAAAATATGGCAGAAGGACAAAGTGGATGTAACTCTTTACTCCTCCTGGGTGAAGGGATACCTGATCATCGATAACGAACCTGTTGAAGAGATTTGTAAAAAGCTGGAACGCTATTACAACAAAAAAATTGTGGCAGCTGAGCTCATCGATCATCCCCTATTTACCGGGAAACTGAATCTGGCCAATGATCTGGAGAAGGTATTGAAAAATATTGCCTTTTCCGGCTCTTTCAGGGTGGAGAAAAAGGATGAAGTCTATTTCATTCTACCATAACGAAATTCATAATCAGATAAATAAATGTGCCTATGAAATAAACCATCCCATTAAACTTGAAAAAAAGAAAACCGGGATAAGCCGTCAAACAAACCCCGGTTTTGATCAAATTTAATTATCACACGAATAACTAAACGACAAACAAATTTATGAAAGAAAATCAACATGAACAACATGAAGGAAATATTTTACCCTATTTCCGACAAACCATCCTTATTATGCGGTTAAGTTTATTTTTTATATTGGTAAGTACTGCAACGGCTTTCAGTGCACTCACTTACTCTCAAAACACTAAACTTTCTCTGAATTTGAAAGATGCAACCGTAAAGGAGGTAATCAAAACAATTGAAGATCAAAGTGAATTTGTATTTTTGTACCGGGAAGGACAGATCAATCTCAACAGAAGAGTCTCTGTCCATACCGATGCAAAACAATTGAAAGAGATCCTGGATCTGATATTCGAGGGTACCGACAATATCTACATTATCAGTGACCGGCAGGTGGTCATAGGAAAAGCACCTAGAAAAGCTCTGGAAGCACAGCTCTCGGCATTGCAAAAAGAGCATAAAACGGTTATTGAGCAACCTCAGCATAAAGATATTTCCGGAAAAGTGACCGATGCGCGGGGGGAACCGCTTCCCGGTGCCACCGTGTTGATCAAAGGAACTTCTATCGGTACGGTAACCGATGTGGACGGAATTTTTTCACTCCGCATCCCCGTAAACGCAGCAACCTTGCAAGTCTCTTTTGTGGGAATGAAAACGCAGGAGATCCCTGTTGCCGGCCGCACTTCCTTTAACGTGGTGCTGGAAGAAGAAGCCATTGGGCTGGAAGAGGTGGTGGCGGTGGGCTACGGCGTACAGAAAAAGGTGAACCTGACAGGGTCTGTCGCTTCGGTACAGGGGGAGCTACTGACAACCCGGCCCGTGGGAGCTGTAGGTGCCGGCCTTCAGGGGCTGCTTCCCGGGGTGACCGTCACCTCTTCGTCGGGACAGCCAGGAAGTCCGGGCGTGAATATTCTCGTCAGAGGGGTGAACACAATCAATAGCCAGACCAATCCGTTGATCTTGATCGATGGAATTGCCGGAGGCGATATCAACCTGGTGAATCCCGATGATATTGAGAGTGTGACCGTGCTAAAAGATGCTGCCTCTTCAGCCATATATGGGGCACGTGCGGCCAATGGGGTGATCCTGATCACCACCAAAAAAGGGAAGAAGGAAGGCAAAACAGCTTTCAGCTACTCGGGCTATTTCGGGATTCAGCGACCTGTATCACTGCCGGAGCTGGTCAACGGACGACAGTTCATGACCCTGGAGAATGAAGCAAGGGCCGCCAGAGGGGTAGCAATCCCCTACTCCGATGAGGCATTCATGAAGTACGATTCTAAAAATTTCCCCAACGACTACTCCAATACAAACTGGATCGACGCAACGTTCAAAGATCATGCCACCCAGCAAAGCCATAATATTAATCTGAACGGCAGCTCCAACCATACCACCTATTACATGTCGTATGGCTTTCTGCAACAGGATGGTCTGATTGTGGGGGATCCCTACTCGTCGAACCGTCACAATGTAAGGCTTCGCCTGGAGTCGCAGATCATTGACCGATTGAAGGTAGACGGTAACATCAGTTTTATTAATTTCTACAAGCAAGATGCAGGCGGATCAGGGACAAGCGGC
>Ga0265294_10009284_pt1 | contig 11359 bp, 7 predicted proteins | sample MunlanPumphouse3_FD_192504 | JGI IMG/M metagenome (GOLD analysis project Ga0265294, IMG submission 192504) | Groundwater microbial communities from a municipal landfill in Southern Ontario, Canada - Pumphouse #3 | ecosystem: Environmental > Aquatic > Deep subsurface > Groundwater | place...
TGCGAAGGCTTGAATTTCTTTTGGTTGGATAGCTTTTAGTGTCTTTTCAAAATGGCTATAGGTGTCAATATGATCGTAGAAATAATAAGCGATTAGGTTTTGCATCCAATAATTATTATTCTCAATATCTTGATTAAATGATTTTAATAAATAATCATGAGTATCGTTGAAGTTTGATTCATTGACGCCATTTTGAACCATATCATCCAATTGTTCTTTTATTATCTCTAGAATATGTATTCGTTTTGCGGGGTCTGTATCAATTACGATCTGCAAAGTGAATTTACTATTAGGAGGCATATGAATACTTGCATTTACTTGAGGAGAATAGGCGGCTCCTTCATCTTCGCGTATGACTTTTAAATAGCGTTTTTCCATGAGTTGGCCAAAGATCTCTGACAACAAGGTGTTTCGTAAGTTATAGGTTCCATCCATGGAATAAAGTTGGAAGATACTTGATTTAGGGGTACTTTGTTCTTTTTTGAAATCATTTGTTATGTTCCCCTCTTGATAGTCAGGAACAAAAGGACCTATCTTTTCACTGGATTCAAGAACGGGTAGTGCACCTAAGTATTTCTCAATAAGTGGCAAGTCTTTGTCTAGATCAATATTTCCAACCATGAGAAAGACAAAATCATTCGCATCGGCAAAGCGCTCTTTGTAATAATTTACTAATTGATTATAATCAATTTTATCCACTTCACTGGCAGAAAGTCTTTTTACACGAGGGGTATTATAAAGGGTTTGTTTTATTGTATCCACAAAAGCGGTCATTGGATTTGCTTCTTGGTTGACTAAGTAAGATTTCAAACGTGAAGTATAGGCTTTGAACGCTTCTTCATCTTTACGTATATTGGTAAAATAAAGATAGGTTAGCTGCATCATCAAAGCAAAATCTTTGGGAGCACACGAAGCACTTATCTTTTCAGTAATTTTATCAATGGAAGGGGTTATTTCTATAATACGGTCTGCCAAGCGCTTGCTTAGTTCTGTTTGTGAAAATTCTCCAAGGCCTCCTATTGTAGCGATGTCTGCTCCTGCTTTAAAGAGTAAGGTGTCTTTATCTTTATACAGTGATTGTCCCCCTTTACTAATTGCCGTCATAGAGATCTCATCGGCTTTGAACGTCGTTGGTTTCAATATAATTTTTACCCCGTTAGATAAAGTCACTTCACTACATCCATAAGGTCTATTTTCCTTTATACCACTTATTTTACCTTTGGTTGGTAATCCTTTAATAAGGGGTTTAGTATTGATTTTATCTATATAGGGAGTAAGTTTTTCTTTTTTTACTTCTTGTATAGCTTGCAGTAATTGAGCTTTCGTTGGAATAGAAAGTCCTTCTTTTTGAGGCATATTAAGCAGGTAAATACTATTTTCTGATCCGATTAAGGAATGGGTCTCTTCATTAATCATATCCAGTGTAATCATGGGTAAGATTTGGTTGGTCAGTTCATACGCTTGTTTCCTGTTGGGGATAGGTTCGTCTCGCAAGAAATGACTGATGTATTGTGAAGAGAACGAGCTGCTTTCTATTTTGTTTCGTTCGTTGTAAGCGACTCTTATCTGACTTGAATATTTGGCTTTGGCTCTTTTTAGTTCCGTAGCTGTAAATCCAAATGCTTTTGCTTTCAAAAGTTCTCGCATTAGCGCTTTCATGCCTACGAGTGGTGCCGTTTCATAACAAGTGGCTTCACTTGTAAAAGCGCCCATCGTTTGAGAAGCAAAATAATCACCGTCTTGTGTATATGCATTTATAAAAGGAGGATTAGGTTTCTGCGTTAGTTCACTCAAGCGATTATCGAGCATCTCTGTCATAAGATTAATGCTGACATCTTGAATATAGTAGCTTATTTTTTTCTTTGCCTCTTTAGGTGAAGCGGGATGCTTATACATATAGATAAAAGAGGTTTGATTCTCTTCTTTGTCGGCCGTTATTAAAGTAATGGGTTCTTTATTATCGGATACAGGATAGTAGATGCGTTGAGCTGGATTTTCGGGAACCTTTAAGGAGCCAAAGGTTTGTTTTACTTTTTCTTCCATTTGATCTACGTCAATATCACCCACGATTACAATCCCTTGTAAATCAGGACGATACCATTTGTGATAATAGTTACGTAAGCGATCATATTTAAAATTCATTACCACGTCCATTGAACCAATGGGCAAACAATCGGCATATTTACTGTTGGGGTATAAGACGGGCATTATTTTATCAAACCAGCGAGATTGAGCATTCTTGGTTGTGCGCCATTCTTCATGTATAACTCCTCGTTCCTTGTCAATTTCTTTGTCTTGCAGTAAGAGGGCTCCAGCCCAGTCATGTAAGATTAATAGGCATGAATCCAATACGCCTTGATGGGTGGTCGGCACATTTGAAATACGATAGACCGTTTGATCAATGCCTGTTGCAGCATTAATATCTACGCCAAAGCGTAAGCCTTTACTTTCGCTCCAGGATATGATCCCATTATGATCATTACTGCCCGGAAAATTATTTGTACCATTAAAGCACATATGTTCCAAGAAGTGAGCCAGTCCTCTTTGTTCGGGTTCTTCCAAAATAGAACCGACTTGTTGTGCTATATTAAAAAACACTCGATTCTTAGGCTTTTCGTTATGACGTATATAATAGGTCAAGCCATTGGGTAACGTTCCTATTCGTACGGCCGTATCTATAGGTATAATAGTCTCTTGTATAAGCTGTTGAGCAAAACTAGGGGTAGTGAAAAAAACAATAAGCAATAATCCTAAAATGGTGTAAATCTTTTTCATTATATAAATAATTATTAAATGATCAATGGTCTGTTAAGTGAAACAAAAAAAAGCCTGCTCTACCAGATAGTGGTGCAGGCTTTTATATCTTATTAGCAAAGATCTTATAACTAAACGAATAGCAAAAGCTACTTATTTGCGATATTTGCTCCAGTCTACATTGTGCATATCTCCACTTTTGGCAAACTCATTATGAAAAGCAAAAGCACAAGTTAGATTTTCAGGGGTATGGCCTTTGATACCCATATCGAGATATTCACGTAGCAAAGGACGATAGTCTGGATGTGCACAGTTCTCTATAATTAGATTTGCTCTTTCTCGTGGATCTTTACCTCGTAGATCAGCTACGCCTTGTTCTGTGATAATGACTTTTACTGAGTGTTCGCTATGATCTAAATGTGAAACCATAGGTACAAAGGAGCTAATTTTGCCTCCTTTAGCAGTACTTGGTGTCGTGAAGATAGAAATTTGAGCTGAACGGGTGAAGTCTCCTGAACCACCAATACCGTTCATCATGCGAGTGCCTAATACATGAGTAGAGTTTACATTACCAAAAATATCAACTTCGAGCGCTGTATTCATAGCAATTAATCCTAATCTGCGTGCTACTTCAGGATTATTTGAAATTTCCTGTGGACGTAACAAGAGTTTATCTTTGAAAAAATCTAGATGTTTATAGATATCTTGTATCACTTCATTGGATACGGAAAGGGAACAACCACTTGCAAATTTTACTCGTCCTTCTTTCATCAGTTTAATTACGGCATCTTGGATTACTTCCGTATATACATTGAAATTGGGAATGGCTGGATTTTCTCCCAAGCAACCTAATACGGCGTTGGCTACGTTACCTACACCACTTTGTAGAGGCACAAATTCTTTTGGTAAACGGCCTGCTTTTATTTCACCTACTAAAAATTCTGAAACGTTATTACCAATGGTCAAAGTTTCTTCATCAAGAGGAGCGAATTTTTTATCATCATTGGACTCCGAAGTCTTTACGATAGCTACAATTTTAGCGGGGTCTACTTTGACACAATCGGTCCCGATACGGTCTGATGGTTTAAAAATATGAATATCTCTTCGATTTGGAAAATCAAGCGGTTCGTAAATATCGTGCATGCCCCTGATTGCTTTAGGATGTTTATCATTTAATTCAATGATAATATAATCGGCCATGTGACAAATCGTTGGTAGAATACCAACACCACAGGTTGGGATAATTTCACCCTCTTCCGTTACGTCTGCGGCTTCTACGATGGCTACATTCAATTTACCAAAGGTCCCGCAGCGCATATTTTGAGCCAATTCGGAGAGGTGCATATCTATATATTTTACTTCGCCCGCATTGATCGCTGCTCGCATATCTTTATTGGATTGATAAGGAACACGAAATTTTACAGCATGAGCCCTAGCTAGTGCGCCATCTAGTTTGTCCCCTGTAGAAGCTCCTGTAAACACGCTAATTTTAAAAGGTTTTCCTTCAGCATGTAATTCTTCAGCCATTTTAGCAATAGCGCAAGGGACTACTTTAGGGCAACCTGCAGGGGTGAAACCACTGAAACCGACTTGGTCTCCATCGTGAACAAATTTTGCGGCTTCTTCTGCCGTCATAAAATTATAGGACATATCTTATTTTAAGTTTTAAATTATAGATTAATTGTTTACTATTGGATGTATTTAGCATTAATGATTTCTGAATAAATAATCGCTTTACGCACATCTTGTAAAGAAAAAGTATCTTCTTCGTTTTCTTCCTTATTGGTGGTAAGATTAGGTTTCATCTTTGACGTTGTTGGTTTAAAGCTTGTTTCTTTTTTAATCCAACTATTGGCTAAGGATATTCTTGTCTTAACCGGTTGTGCAACCGTTGTAGACAAAGACTGTAGTGGTTTATAAGCTTTGGCTGACAAGGGTTCAATCTTAGATGGACGTTTCTCCGGTTTGGGTTTGGGTTGGGGTTCCATTTCCGTATGATAATCGCCTTGTAAATTCTTGATGTCTTTTAGTATGTCCGAGAGAAAAGAAGGCTGTTGGGGAAGGTCAACAGGGTCATTTGTAGTAGAAGAGTCCCTTTTGTTAAGGGCTCCTTTCTTTTTCTTGTTTTTATCTCCTTTGCCTAGCAAACCAATTAATCCTGCTATTGACAGGAAAACAATATAGAGCCAATCGTCGATGTTATCCATTAGTTTTATTATTTTTGCACCCAAAGATAACAACAATATTTGAAATGAGTAAGAATTTATTGTATTTTCGAAAAATGAAGAGAACTTCTCAGCTCTCTTCATTCATAGATAAATAACTAAAATCTCAAGGTTCGGAAATTACTTTTTTCATCCTTGAGTTCAGGTCTGTTGTTGATTTAAATAACCGAGAATACTATCAATTCTTATAGGGGTAGTATTCGCTATTAATTTTTTATTAAATATGACAAATCAAAAAAAAGAAGTAGACTTAAAATCTACTTCTGCACTAAACAACTCGAAGAAGTTGTTTATCGAAACGTATGGTTGCCAAATGAATGTCGCCGACAGTGAAGTAGTGGCTGCCATTATGAGTAAAGAGGGGTTTATCATGGCCGATAAGGTGGAAGATGCGGATGTTGTTTTCGCCAATACTTGTGCGGTTAGAGATAACGCTGAAAAAAGAGTCTTAGGACGGTTACGCTTTTTTCAATCGCTTCGTAAGAAGAATCCAAACTTGATCGTAGGGATATTAGGTTGTATGGCTGAACATATGAAACAAGAGTTGATCGATATACATAAGGCTGATCTAGTCGCAGGTCCTGATGCGTATCGAGATATACCCCATTTGGTAGAAGAGTCTTTAGCACGTAAAAAGGCTATCAATGTAGACTTGTCGCTTACCGAAACGTATGATGATATAATTCCTTTTAGAATGAAAGGGTCTACTTTATCGGGATTTATCTCTATTACTCGTGGGTGTAATAACTTTTGTACCTATTGTATTGTTCCTTATACGAGAGGACGTGAACGAAGTAGAGAGGTGAAGAGTATCTTGAATGAATTGCATGATTTGCAAGCAAAAGGATTTCAAGAAGTAACTTTGCTTGGTCAAAATGTTAACTCTTATCAGGTCGAAAGCGATGGTAAAGTGGTTGATTTTCCAGACTTGTTACGTATCGTAGCGGAGGAAGTGCCTCAAATGCGAGTTCGTTTTACGACTTCACATCCGAAGGATATGAGTGATAAAACGCTAGAGGTTATTGCGGCGTATGATAATGTCTGTAAGTATATTCATTTACCTGCTCAGTCGGGTAGTAATAAGGTGTTGAAACTTATGAATCGTAAATATACCCGTGAGTGGTATCTCGATCGTATTGCAGCTATTCGTCGCATCTTACCTGATTGTACGATTTCTACTGATTTGTTTGTTGGATTCCATGGAGAGACTGAAGAAGATTATCAACAGACACTTTCACTAATGCATGAAGTGGGGTATGATGCGGCTTATCTCTTTAAATATTCAGAGCGTGAAGGAACCTATGCCTCAAAACATCTGCCTGATACGATAGAGGAAAAAGAAAAAGTGCGTCGCTTGCAAGGGTTGATTGATTTGCAAAATCAATTGTCATTAGAAAGTAATCAACGAGATATTGGTAAAACGTTTGAAGTGATGGTCGAAGGCTTTTCTAAACGTTCAGACGAACAGCTCTTTGGACGTACGAGTCAATATAAAGTGGTTATTTTTGATAAAGGGAATTATAAAAAAGGAGATTTTCTAAAGGTGAAGATAAATCGTGTTACTTCGGCTACACTCTTTGGTGATCCCGTGAATTTGAAATAGAATGAAAGCTGAATCGCCTTATCGTTTCGTGTTAATGCTTAGTTTATTAGGCCTTTTACTAGGAACTGATAGGGTGTTAGCACAAGAAAAGCCTGTTATCGCTACTACGGTAGTGATGGCAGGGTCTATAGCTGATGGAGAACATACGCCTTTTTGGCAAACAAGCCAACAGTATGGAACGGTTCCGGTTGATGCCAATAATACGATAGTGAGAGGTCTCGTAGAGGCGCAAGGAATAATGGGCTCTTCTGTTCGTTATACGGCAGGTCTTGATTTGATGGGGACCACTTCACGTTATCGTAAAGTGTATTTGCAGCAACTGTATGCGAGTATGAGTTATCGTTGCTTCGCATTGACTCTTGGATCAAAAGAAAAACATCGCTCACTTTGGAATCAATCGTTAAGTTCAGGCGATATGGTATGGTCTGGGAATGCACGTCCTATTCCCGAAATCGAATTGGGTATTCCTCGTTTTACTCCTTTTCTCTTTTCAAAAGGATGGTTACAAGCAAAAGGAACTTTTTCTGTAGGAAAGTCTTTTGATGAAGCTTATTTAGAAGAAACAATTTGGCCCAACGAAACGTATATAAAGGATGTGCTTTGGCATTATAAATCTTTATATTTACGGTTGGCAGATACACGAGGAAGCTTTCCTTTTTCTTTGACGATAGGAGCACAGCATGCGGTACAATGGGGAGGAACATCTACGGATTCGAAGTTAGGTCAACAACCTGATGGGGTATCTGATTTTATTCGTATTGTAATGGGAAGTAATGGTGGTTCGGAGTCGTCTGAGTCTTCACAAGTAAATGCGTTAGGCAATCATGTGGGCTCGTATGATCTAAAGCTTAGTTATAATGATGAACATCTGGGTGCTGCTGTTTATTATCAACATTATTGGGATACTCGTGCGGGAATGCAATTTCTAAATGGAACAGATGGCTTATGGGGGCTTCAGTTGGACTTTCCTGAAGGGATGATTGTGAACCATGTGGTCGTAGAATATTTACGAACAACAGATCAAAGTGGTCCTTTTCATTTTATAGACTTTGATCACACGGCTCATCAGGGCCCTGGTGGAGGACGTGAAAATTATTATTTAAATGAAGAGTATCGTACGGGTTATACTTATTTCGGGCGACATATTGGTACGCCTCAGCTCTTATCTCCTGTGTATAATGGGGATGGCAATCCTATCATCCGTAGTAATCGTGTGAAAAATTGGCATATTGGCTGGATGGGACTTTTGTCCGATCAATGGCGTTATAGAGCTCTTTTTACTTGGATGCATAATTGGGGGTTGCCTATGCACCCTTTATTAAAAGAAGAAAAGGGTATGGCTTCTTTGCTTGAAGTAACATATGCCCCTAAACACTTTGCTGGTTGGCAAATGGTGCTTTCGGGAGCTTTGGATACAGGAACCTTGCTAGGAGAAAGCAAAGGGTTAGCCCTACGCTTATCTAAACAATGGTAGATACCTCTCCCTCAAATAAGATCCTTTTTTGTTTTGAAGGAAGGATCTGTTCAAATTGTTTTAGGACAGAAGCTTTTTTGTCGAAAGATTCATTAACTTTGCGGCACGGGTAGAGTAGATTTATGCTTTATCTTTTTTTGAATAATTAATAATTAGACTAGATATAATATGGCTTTACAATGTGGCATAGTCGGTTTACCTAATGTGGGTAAGTCTACACTTTTCAATTGTTTGTCGAATGCAAAAGCGCAATCGGCCAACTTTCCTTTTTGTACAATAGAACCCAATGTGGGGGTTATTACAGTTCCTGACGAACGCTTAAATAAATTGGCGGAATTGATTAATCCTAAACGTATTGTTCCTACTACGGTAGAAATTGTAGATATTGCTGGATTGGTGAAAGGGGCTAGTAAAGGAGAAGGTCTGGGTAATAAGTTCCTAGCTAATATCCGTGAGACAGATGCAATATTGCATGTTTTGCGTTGCTTTGATGATAGTAATGTTGTACATGTAGATGGTTCGGTAGATCCTATACGGGATAAAGAAATCATTGATATGGAATTACAATTGAAAGATTTGGAAACCATAGAATCACGGATTAAACGTATACAGAAACAAGCACAAACAGGTGGTGATAAACAAGCTAAAATAGCGTATGAAGTTTTATCAAAGTTTAGAGAGGCTTTAGTTGAAGGGAAGAATGCCCGTTCGGTTGAGTTTGAAACAAAAGATGAAAGAGCTGCTGCTCATGATATGTTCTTATTAACGAATAAGCCTGTATTGTATGTCTGCAATGTAGATGAAGCGAGCGCTGTAAGTGGCAATGAATATGTAGAGCGAGTACGTGAAGTTGCTAAAAATGAAGACACCGAGATCTTGGTTGTAGCGGCTAAAGTAGAAAGCGAAATCGCAGAACTTGAAACGTATGAAGAACGACAAGAATTTCTTGAAGAAGTAGGATTAAAAGAATCAGGTGTCTCTCGTTTGATCAAATCAGCGTATCATCTGTTGAATCTTGAGACGTATATCACAGCAGGAGAACCTGAAGTGAGAGCATGGACCTTTTATAAAGGTTGGAAAGCGCCTCAATGTGCGGGTGTTATCCATACGGACTTTGAGAAAGGTTTTATACGAGCAGAGGTCATTAAATATCAAGACTATCTTGAGTTAGGATCAGAAGCTGCTGTAAAAGAAGCCGGTAAGCTTGCTGTAGAAGGAAAAGAGTATGTGGTACAAGATGGAGATATTATGCATTTCCGTTTTAATGTCTAAAAATATTTAGTTAGTAAGAAGATATGAAACGCATATTCTTGATTGGATATATGGGAGCTGGCAAAACGAGCGTGGGTAAAGATTTGTCGGAGTATATGCACTTGACTTTTATAGATTTAGATCAATTTATCGAAGGCCGTTATAGTCAATCTGTGAAAGAATTGTTTGCTCATAAAGGGGAAGATTGTTTTCGTGAGATTGAGCGGAAAATACTTCATGAAGTAGCTGAATTTGAAGACGTCATTATCTCTTTAGGTGGAGGAACGCCTTGTTTTTTTGATAATATGACATATCTTAATCAGAAAGGCACTTCGGTTTATCTGCAAGTTCCCATAGAGGAATTGGCCAAACGCTTGGAAATAAGTCCTAATGTAAGACCTATTGTACAAGGAAAGTCTGGTTGTGAGCTACGGTCGTTTATACGAGAAAATTTGAATAAACGAGAACCTTTTTATCGGCAGGCAGATATACTCTTTAATGCCGAAAGAATGACGACCTATGAAGATATACATGAAATCAGTAAGAACTTATCGAGGCTGATTTGATTAATATAAATTTATCATGGACGAATGTACTTCAACTTCAAGAAAACAAGGTTTATTGCCCCAAGAAGCATTGCAGGAGATCTTTAATTTGACTCCTAAAAAGCGAATTGGTATTCCGAAAGAGGCTCAACCTGAAACGCGATTAGCTTTAACGCCTGAGGCTGTTAGTTTTTTAACGGGTATGGGCTTTTGTATAACAGTAGAAAAGGATGCAGGGCTAGGTATTAGTTATTCGGATTATCGTTATGCTGAAGCAGGTGCAAGGATTGTACCAACGCATGAAGAGGTGATGAAGAATGATATAATCTTGAAGATGCTTCCTCCTACACTGGCAGAAGTTAAAATGATACGTCCTCGATCTTTGCTTTTTTCTTTGGTACAATTTAAGGACTTCTCCAAAGTTGCTTATGAGGCAATGATTCGTAAAAATATTGATGCTATAGGCTACGAATTGATGATGGACGACGAGGGTGTATATCCGTTGATGAATGCTATTTCTGAGATAGAAGGAACAACTTCAATCGCAATAGCTTCTTATTTGTTGAGTAATGCGGAGCATGGCAAAGGGGTATTGCTCGGGAGTATTCCAGGCATTGCGCCTACAGAAGTATTAATAATAGGAGCGGGTGTAGCAGGGACCAATGCCGCTCGTATAGCCTTAGGTATGGGAGCACTCGTAAAAGTCTTTGATAATGATATAAACCGACTTCGTACTATTCAACAAGTCTTAGGTCAAAACGTTTATACTTCTAATTTCCATCCTCAAGTATTAAGTAAAGCTTTTAGATCTGCTGATGTTGTGATCGGTGCATTGCGTATTATTAATGTATCAAATCATTATATTATCTCAGAAGAATTGGTACAAGAAATGAAGAAAGGGGCGTTAATTATTGATTTACGGGTAAATCAAGGTGCTTGCTTTGAGACTACAGAGGCTGCTTTCTCTAGCAAACATGAAATCTATGAACACTGTGGTGTATTGCATTATTGTGTTCCGTCTATTAGTCGTATGGTCGCACGAACGGCTTCTATGGCGTTTAGCAATGTTTTAGTAGAAAGCGTTCTTTCCCTATCAAATACTTGTAGCGTTCAAGCTGCACTAGGATGTAATTCTCGTTTGAGAAATGGAATGTATCTCTTTAAAGGGAAGCCTGTAAATGATTACGTTTCGTCACGATTTGATACTATTTCTACTGATATTGGACTCTTTTTATCAGCTTTTTAGTCGAAATAGTTGTCTTTTTGCTTGCATTTTAGTAACTTTGCCTTTTCAGTTAATAGAAGAGAATAGAATAAAAATTTATATATCAAACAATAATAGTATGACAGAGCAAACTAAAGTTAAGACCTTAGAGAAGGTAGTCATACGTTTTTCCGGTGACTCGGGAGACGGTATGCAACTTACTGGAACTATCTTTTCAAATCTGTCCGCAGTATTTGGAAATGAGATATCAACATTCCCCGATTATCCTGCGGAAGTACGTGC
>Ga0265294_10009287_pt1 | contig 11357 bp, 9 predicted proteins | sample MunlanPumphouse3_FD_192504 | JGI IMG/M metagenome (GOLD analysis project Ga0265294, IMG submission 192504) | Groundwater microbial communities from a municipal landfill in Southern Ontario, Canada - Pumphouse #3 | ecosystem: Environmental > Aquatic > Deep subsurface > Groundwater | place...
ATAGAACTATTCATCAGTATAATAACACCCGAATACATACTAAATTAAAAATGCCGCCTGTTTTATACAGCCGGCAATATCAATTGACCCATGGACAATGTATCTAAGAAAATGGGTACCTCCCAATTAATGTTGAGAATGGCAGACTAGGAGTGGATGATAAACCAATACTTATTGGGGATATTGATTTTAAAGCGTTGGAAAAAACCTTTAAAGACGGTAAAAAAAAGGCAACGCTTGAGTCAATTAAGGTTCGCTTAGCCAATAAAATTCAAATGATGATACGAAAGAATCCTGTAAATATTAATTATAGAGAAAAATTTGAAAAACTTATTGCAGAGTATAATGAGGGGATTCTGTCGGCTGATGAGCTCTTTGAGGCTCTAAGATTTTTAAGTAATGAACTTAGTGCAGAAGAAGTTAGACATATTGAGATCGGATTAACTGAGGAAGAATTAACAATTTTTGATATGCTTAATCGTCCTGGGTCAGAACACACAAAAGAGGAGAAGGAGATTTTTAAGAATGCGGCCAAATCACTAATGAAAAAACTAAAAGATGAGGCTTTGTATGTTGATTGGAAAAAACATCAAGCCGGTCGCGCTAACGCAAGGGTGGCCATTGAAGATATTTTGCAGGATGAAATTGGTGGTGTTTTGTCTAAGAATGAACAAGATACGATTAAACAAGAGATGTTTCAGTTTGTTTACCAATCTTATGTTACGGCCAATGAAAGTGTATTTACTTATTAAACTATAGTATATTAATTTTTAAATACATTATCTAAAATTTAAATTACATAATATGGACTTGCAAAGAATAGATAAATTATTACTTGACTTTAAGAATAGCGCCTGGATTAAACAAAATAATGATTGGCTTGAGAATCAATATAGATTTTTTAATACTTTTTTTGATAAAAATAACCTCAGTAAAATTGAGTGGTCAAATGTTCAAGAATTAGGAACTAAAATAAACGCTTTTAATTCAATGCCTCTTGCAAAGGCGAGAGCCTTGGGCAACCCTAATGCGGAGATACAAGAGTATAGGGATGCTTTTTTGTATTTAATTTATGGCCAAGATAGTGATGAAAATAAAATACAAGCTTTTACACATGGGGAATATTCATTATTTGGTTTCGGTGAAAATGTGACATCTGAACTTGTGGCTTATGCTTTTCCAGATAAATATGTTTTATATAATTCTCGAGACAAGGAAGCTGTTGAGTTTTTAGGTATTGATCTTGAGTTTGAACGCGGTGATAACTTTGGCAGTAAATTTATAAAATACAATAAAGCAATAGAGCCGCTTATTAGAAGATATGAAGAGTTAATCGGTCTGCAAACCAAAACAACCATAAAGTTAGAAGTGGATCAATTTTTTAGTTATTTATACGAAAACATTATAGATAGAGAAAATGACATTACAACAGTATTGTTAAACTTTTTAAAACAATCAAAAACGACTGATTTGAAAACATCAAGTTACCCCAAAGAATATAATAGCCTAGGAGTTAAAGTTGGTTTTGGGATGGGCACGCCAGCCGGAGTTACCTGGATGGCGTTCACCGCAAAAGATATGGAGGTCAGTAATGGTATCTATCCCTGCTACTTATATTATAAGGATCTTAATATTTTAGTTTTATCCTACGGTATAAGCGAAACTAACAAGTCTAATAAATTATGGTCAGAAAAAATTGTTAAATCGCATCAAACAATTTCTAATTATTTCAATAATAAAAGCATAAAATATAAGGATTCGCTCGTATTTAAAGTATATAAAATAAATTTTACAGGCGATGATGTTAAATTAAGTTATGAAAATGACAACGAAAATTTAAATAAAGAAACTGTGAATACAGATTTAAAAAATATTATAGATAAATATAAAAAATTAATAGGTCAAAATCAAAATTATTGGCTTATCTCTCCTGGTGAAAAAGCTTCATTATGGCAAGAATTCTATAGTAACGGAATTATCGGAATTGGTTGGGATGCATTAAAGAGCTTATCTCATTTCAAGGATAAGGATGATATCGTTAATAAAATGATAGATATTTATGGCGGCACTGGATCCAAGAAAAATAATGCAACGTCATGTTGGAATTTTTTTAAAGACATGGCGATCGGTGATTATATATTTGTTAAAGATGGAACAAGAAAAATCATTGGATATGGACGTGTCACATCAAATTATAAATTTGATGACTCAAGAAAAGAATATAAACATATCAGAAGCGTAAATTGGCTCAAAAAAGGAGAGTGGATTTTGTCAGAAGAAAATACAAATAAATTAGTGATTAAAACATTAACAGATATTACAAAGAATAGAGACTTAATTAATAGTATTTTGTCATTAATTGGTGTTAATAATATTTTAGAATCAAATAAGTTAATTTTACAAAAAAATATGTTTACTCAACCTTTAAACCAAATCTTATATGGTCCTCCGGGCACGGGAAAGACTTATGAGACTTTAAAATTAGCAGAAAAATTATTATCAGCGCAAGTTAAGCAAGAAACAAAGGAAGAAAAACTAAGAAAATTATTTATTGGCTCAACCTGGAATGACATTATTGGCTTGGTTTTACTAAAATCTGATAAGCCTATGAAAGTTTCAGAAATTAGCAATGATGAATATATACAGATATTTTCTCAATTAAAAAATAACAAAAATATAATTCCCACTATTTGGAAAAGACTTCAAGATGACGCAGATAACGAGAGTACTAATATTGCCACAAGAAATGGTAACGACTTTGTTCATAAAGACAAACATTCATTTTGGACACTAACTAGCGCTGGGAAGGAATACTACTCAAATAATAGTTTTAAAATTAAGTTATCCGCGATAAAAAATAACGCTGCCACTTTAAAAGATTGGCATGATTATTATGAATTCATTACTTTTCATCAATCTTATTCTTATGAGGAGTTTATAGAGGGGATTAGGCCGGTTCTTGATAGCGAAAACATCAAGTATGAGCTAAAAGATGGAGTTTTTAAACGAATATGTTTAAAAGCAAAACTTGATCCTGAAAATAAATATTTGCTTATTATAGATGAAATTAATCGCGGGAACATGTCAAAGATTTTTGGTGAATTAATAACATTAATTGAAGAAGATAAGAGAGATGGTGCCGCAAATCAACTAATCGTAACATTACCATATTCTGATGAAAAGTTTAGCGTACCTAATAATTTATATATTATTGGAACAATGAATACGGCGGATCGAAGCATTGCTTTATTAGACATTGCACTAAGAAGACGTTTTAATTTTCAAGAAATGAAACCAAAATCAGATTTAGTTAATGTATTATCAGAAATTAATCTATCAAAATTACTTGATACTTTAAATAAAAAGATTGAAGTAATAATTGATCGTGATCACTTATTGGGGCATAGTTACTTTATGAAGGCAAAAAATCCAGAATTATTATATCAAGTCTGGTATCACGAAATTATACCGTTATTAGAAGAGTATTTTTATAATGATTATGAAAAATTAAAACAGATCCTAGGGAAATATAGGAATGGAATTGGCTTTATTGAAATGACAGACATAGAAAAAATATTTGAAGGGGAAGACATTAATGATTATAGTGAATCCGAGACTGGACACATTCATAAATATGAAAATCCTGACGAGTTAATAAAAGCATTGAAAGCATTGTATGAGTAAAAAGTGTCTCAAGATATTTGAATATGACACAAAAAGCATTAATTGCGATGCACATGATTTTTGTATTAGCGACAAAGAGGCTGAACAATTAATTAAATTAAACAACAAACTGAAAAAAGAGCAGCTAACAAAGAGTGATGTATTAAAATTTAATTATAGGTATAACAAAATTTGTAGTGTTTCAACCTCGTCTTATGTTGGGGCAATTAAAGTAGGTAACAAGACAATTCAGATTATGCCAAAGATAGCTAGAGATTTGAGCGATAACGAAGCTGAGCACTCTGACTTGCCGATAAAAAATTTGTTGTATCTTTTGAGTTATACAAAACGTTTGAAAGTAAAAGAAACAGACATATCTTCTTTAAGAACAGCTAAAGATGATTTTTATGAAGTCCTTATTAATTTATTTGCTAAAAATTTATTAGATTTAACACGTCGTAAAATTAATAGAGAATATATACAACAAGAAGAAAATTTATGTTATATACGTGGTAAGATACAAATTAATAATCATACAAAATTAAATTCAGTTAGTAGGCATAAATTTTATGTTGAATATGACGATTTTAGTGAAGATAATTTAATTAATCAGATATTTAAATACACTATAATTTTATTATCACGATCAAGCAGAAATCTTAACAATTTAAAACTACTCCAAGAGCTAAATTTCATTTTTTCTGACATTCCCTTTAATTCCATTAAATCTATAGATTTTTCCAATATTAAACTTAACAGATTAAATCAAGATTTTGATCCTTTACTTAATTTATGCAAATTATTTATAGGCCAAAGCTCTTTAGAGTTAAGTTCCGGCGGTCTTTCTACTTATTCCTTTGTTGTTGATATGAATGTTTTGTTTGAAGAATTTATAGGAGAATTTATAAAACGTAATTTCCGCGATCGGTATAATAGAATATGTCTTCAACAGCCTTGTCGTTGGCTGGTAAATGATAAATTAGTTAATAATACTTCACGCGGGCCAGCTTTTCAGCTAAGGCCAGATATACAATTATTTGATTTCAGTGGTCAATCTAATCCGAACATAATCATAGATACAAAATATAAGATACTTGAAAATAATGACAGTAAAAAGGAGGGCGTTTCACAAAGCGATATTTATCAGATGAACGCTTATTCTAAAAAATATAATTGTTCAAATATAATTTTACTTTACCCTTTAATAATTGGTCATGAAAATAGAAATGTTAAAATGATTATTGATGATTCAACTAATATTTATATAAGAACGGTCAACCTCTGTCGTGATATCAAGCGGAACCTTAATGAGTTAAAAATTGAATTGGGTGAAGCATTAAACCTAGTAAGTCATTAAATGTCTTAAATAAATTCGAAAAAGGCATAATTATTTAAAGGACTCTTTAGTAATAAATAAAATACTAAATTAAACTGAAAGATTAATATGCGAAGAATTACCGCTTCAAAATTATATAACTTTATTCAATGTGAACACCGAGTTTGGCGCGATGAATATGGCCCTAAAGAGGAAAAAATTAAGGAAACAAATCCTTTTGTGGAGATGTTGTGGGATAAAGGCGTTAGATATGAAAAAGAAGTTATCGCTAAAATGGGTGAATATTTAGATTTATCTGAGATTGGTTTTGACGAAGCGGCCATTTTAACAATCGAGGCGATGAAAAAAAAGACACCTTTAATTTATCAAGGTGTTTTAATTTATAAAAATTCAATGGGTATTCCGGACTTACTTAGATTAACACCGGATGGTAAATATATGCCAATAGATATTAAATCAGGAATGGGCCTAGAAGGGATCGATGAAGAAAATGATGATGAAGGAAAACAAAAAAAACATTATGCTGTACAATTGGCGGCCTATTCAGAGACATTAAATGGGCTAGGTTTTGAAAATAAAAAAGAAGGAATAATATTGGATATTCGTGGCAATGAAATTTTATATGATCTTAATTTGCCAATGGGGAAAACCAATAAGACAACTTATTGGGAATACTACGAAGATATAAAACGTAAAACAGTTTCATTGATAAATAATGAAGTTCAGAATAAGCCGGCGCTGGCTGGAATTTGTAAGTTATGCCCCTGGTATAATAGTTGTAAAAAATGGGTCGTCGAAAACGACGATCCAACAGGATTATTTTATGTTGGGCGCAGTAAACGAGATATTTTGAGTGAGGATTTACAGGTTAATAATATAGATGACGTTTTAAAAATAGATATTAAAGAAGTTTTAGAACAAAAAAAACGAGATAAAACTTTTTTAAAAGGTTTAGCTGAAAAAACTTTAAGTAAAATAATGGATAGGGCTAATGTTTTGAAGAATTCAAAAAAACCTGTTATATATGAGAAAGTAGAGCTACCGATCGTTTCTTATGAATTATTCTTTGATATTGAAGATGACCCTACTAGAGAATTTGTTTACCTCCATGGAGTATATGAGCGTGGACCGGAAGGAGAAAAATTTTTAGATTTTACTGCTAAAGAAATCAGTCCAGAAGCAGAGAAAGAAGCTTGGGCTAATTTTTGGCAATATATTAAAAGTTTGCCTAAAGATGATTTTGCAGTTTATTACTATTCAGCACATGAAAAAACTACGTATAAAAAAATGCAGAAAATATATCCAGATATAATTTCTGAGAAGGAAGTTGAGGATTTTTTTGAAAATTCTAACGTAATTGATTTATATAAAATAGTATTAAAATATACTGATTGGCCTGTTGGTAGTTATTCTATTAAATATTTAGCACAATACTTAGGTTTTAGTTGGCGAGATAAAACACCGTCAGGAGCTTTATCTATTCAATGGTTTAATGAATATATAGAGACTAAAGATCCTCAAAAATTAGAAAGAATTCTGTTATATAATGAAGATGACTGTAAAGCGACAATGGTTTTAAAAGACGGTATTAAAAAATTAAGTGATAATTTTGAGAAAAAAATGTAAAAATTTGACTTTTCGTTAACAACAATCTATACTAATAATGTAGTTAAAAATACAAACTCTAGTGCGGAGTATAACAGCACCATTTATTTCTTTCACCTCGAGTGAATAGGCAATCAGGGAAATCTGCTGAGAGCCAAATGTAATAAGTGACTAATCGTTAAGGCGGTTGGGAGATTTCATTCTAAGAGATAGCAATATCTTTTGGGTAAATCTCTTAGCCGCTTTTTTTGTCGTCTAAGCTAGTAAGGAGGTGATAAATATGGAAAACAATAAAATGGAAATAATTCAAATGACAAAACCAGTTAAGTGCCATTTATGGACAAATGATAATGTTTGCCGAGATGACCTGGGTTGCGATAATTTTGAACTTATTGAAACATTTGTGGACGAAAGTCATTTTTCTCGTTGGCTGGTTCAATGTAAAGAATGCGGACAACTATATTTTAAAGAGTTCTATGAAGAAATAGACTGGATTGATGGCGATGATCCTCAATATGTTACCTATGTTCCGGTAAAAAACGCAGATGAGATTGAAAAATTAAAAAAAGCTAATATATTTGAGATTTTATTATTTCAGCCTTGTCTTAGAAAAGATTATCCTAAAGGCGCTGAAAAACCAAAAGTATATTGGTTAGGAAAAAATTAACATTAAATTTATGATTTATACAACAAAAATTCAAAAGGCAATTAAATTTGCGACTAAAACTCACAATCAATACCAGCAACAAAAACGTAAGGGTAAAGAAATTCCATACATCGCCCATCCTTTAACGGCCGGAATCATACTTTCTTTAACTAGAGCATCAGAAGATGTTATTATGGCCGGAATTTTACACGATACCATCGAGGACAGTATTGATGAAAAGAAAGTAACATCTAAAATGATTAAAGAAAGATTTGGCGAAGAAGTAATGAAACTAGTTTTAAGCGTCACTGAGAAAGATAAGACTTTATCATGGGAAAAAAGGAAAGCCGAGGCTCTAGAACACATAAAGCATTTCTCTCATGACTCGATTCTTGTAAAATCAGCTGATGTTATAAGTAACATTTCTGAGCTTATTGATGACTATAAAAAATATGGCGATGCTGTTTTTGAGCGCTTTAATTCTTCTAAAGAAAATATAGTTCAAAGTCAGTTAAAAGTTATTAGTGCGCTGGTTAGCAATTGGCCCGAGAGCCCATTAGCTTGGGATCTTAGATTTTTAGCTAGTGATTTAGCTAGACTTGAAGGTTTAAATTTTATACAAAATCACCCAGCTTCAATTATTAAGTATGAAGACTACAAAGATAACATGAACTTAGAATGCCCAATTTGTGGATGGAGAGGAACTCCAAAGACGAGCGATTGCATAAATACTGATAGCCATTTTTGTTTAGATGTCTCCTGTCCTATATGTGATAAAATGCTTTTAGTGGCTGAGTATCCTTCAGCCTAAATATCTAAATATTGCTAAAATAGCCATATTTTGTTATTATATAAACACAATTGAATAATCGTTTTATAAAGAGTGCAGTGAGGGAACTAGCCCTAAGACCTGCCAGCAACCCCGAAAGAATCCATTCGGAAGGTGCTAATTCTAGCCCGATGAGGGAAAGATAAAGGTCAATTTTTTATTTTCATAAATAAAAACTCTTTCCTTTGTTGGGGAAGAGCTTTTTTATTATTAAAAACTAAATTTATGAAAAGAGAAAATATTGAATTTATGAGAAAAACAGCCACCGATGGTTCATCAGAAGATACTAAGATTTATGGCCTAGAAGACGGGGAAGAACAATATTATACAATTTTAGGCACAGGTTACGGAATTAACTTTGCTCACTGCTTTTCGATGGGTGCTAAAAATAAAGAGAAATTTTGGGAAAGAGTGTTTGCTTATAAAATTATACCTAATCGAGATCATGCCGATTTACTAGAAAGGGCAACTGGCGAAGACTACATTTCGGTCGAATTTTACGAATTAAGCTGATTTTAGGGAATTTATCGGTAAAGTGGTATAATTAATACTATCCAAGTAAAATAGTTTATATGTCCAAAAGAAATCTTATTAAGAATATATTTGTAATTATTGTATTAGCCATCATTATTACACTAACTTCGATTTTTATAAATCAATTATTACAATCGTCTCGAAATAATTTACAAAGTAAAAATAAAGCAAATAATAGCGATCAAGCAATTACTGTTCGCCCCACTATTTACGGACAATATTCAATTAAATTTTCTGATATAAATTTTAATCTAAATTTTGTCGAAACGATTAATGACGGGCTAGCCATGTATTATGTTCCGAAGGGAGAAAATGTCGAATCAAAATCACAATTGATCATAAACCAATATGGCAACAAAATATTGGCCAAAGATTTATCAAATGGAATTGTTAATCAAAGTAAGGAAAATGAAGAAGAATTACTATTACCATTTACTGCCCCTGATAAACAAAAAAGAGAATCATATTATATAACCACTAAAACTGTCGGAGATTACTATGGGAAAAATATAACTGTTTCAATTATTAAAGTGTTTGAAGATAATGGATATACTTATTCAATTATATATCAACAAAAAATTGAAGGTAATGATAAAGTAGATACAGAAAATGCAGCCGATAAATGGATTGTAGATAATTTAGAAAAAATTGGCACCGCTATTGAAAAAATCGACTTAACAATCCCAGTTTCTTTTTATAACACAAATAAGAAGCTATTTGATGGTTTATCAAAATCAAACAAGCATGTCTCTTTAAAATGGAAAAAGGAAACAATTAAAGAAAATAATAATTATGCCGATATTAAATTGGAATACCCAGTATTTATAGGCGGAAGCGAGGTGGATGGGTTGAATAAATATATAAAAGATATAATTGATAAAAATTTATCAAGCGACAAGCAAATGGTCGCCGAATGGTTAAAAGACGAAAAAATGGGAATTGGAATAGATGGAAAAAAATTAACAGATCCTTTTTGCATCGGAGTTGAGGAATATCATATATATTGTAGTGTTAATTTATATTCAAGTTTTGAAATAAATTCAATTATTAATGATATTGTTAGTCTAGAACTAGTGGTGACCGACTATACTGGCGGAGGTAATGGAAATCATTCTAGTTCTATAACAATCAATTACGACTTAAAATCAAATAGAGAGTTAAAAGCGGACGAACTATTTTGTAACTCCGACTATTCAAATGAGTTATTCAAAATAGCAGAAATTGATTTACCTAATCAATATTCATATCTTGAAGCTGGAACAATATTTGATAATACAACACCAAAAGAAGATAATTTTAAAGATATTTTGTTAGATGAACTAGGCTTTATTTTAGTTTTTCAACCCTACTATATAACTCCTGGCGCTGCTGGCATACCAAAAGTGTTTGTCCCTTATTCTAGTGTTAGTAATTTGATTTGTTTACCTTAAATATATGCCAAATCTTTTAAAAAAAATAATGCAGTTTAAAATCTGTAAAGCTGAAATTAATTACAAAAAATTTAATCCTAAAAACTGGAAAAAGCTATCTTTGAAGAAAATTTTAAAAGGATTAGCTTTTTTTATCATCTTTCTCGGGGCCTTTATTGTTGTAAAAGAAGAGGTTATGTATCAGTTTGGCTGGGGATTCTATAGTGAAGATGAATATATTTCCGAGGAGTCTATAATGGATGAAGACTCTATGGAAGAAAATAAAGATTGTAACGTAATGGGAATTGAGCTTCGTGGTGACGTAGTTACATATGTTATACCAGAAAACACCGATGAAAATGATGTAGCTACCTCCGACGAAACCTCTTCGGAAGAAATAATCTATTTAATTGACCAGGCTGAAGTCGATGAAAATATTAAGGCCATTATTCTAGAAGTTGATTCTTATGGTGGCTCAGCGGTTGCCGCTGAAGAAATAAGTCAGGCTCTTAAAAAAGCTAATAAGCCAACTGTTGCTTTTGTGCGCAGTGCCGCTGTTTCTGCGGCTTATTGGGCTGCTAGTGGTGCGGACACTATATTTGCCTCATCTTTGTCAGATATTGGAAGCATTGGCGTTACTATGTCTTATTTAGACAATACTAAGAAAAACACTAAAGATGGTTTAACCTATAATTCATTAAGTGTTGGTAAATTCAAAGACTATGGCAATCCGGACAAAACTTTAACCGAAGAGGAAAAAGGATTAATTATGAGAGACTTAGAAATAACTCACGATATTTTTATTAAAGAGGTTTCGGAAAATCGTAGTTTACCGGCTGATAAGGTAAAAGCTTTAGCTGACGGATCTTCAATGCCTGGGCAGATGGCGCTAGAAAATAAATTAATTGATAAAATAGGCGGTATTTACGATGTTAATGATTACTTGAAAGAGAAGTTGGGTGAGGAGGTTAGTGTGTGTTGGTGATATAGTATTAAAATATTATTTAATCTTAGCCACACCGTTTCGAACTTCGTCCACGACCCCGAGCGAGCAAAAAAAACACCCTTTGGGGTGTTTTTTGATGCGAGCGGAGAGGGAGCAAGACGCCTGCGCGTCTTGCGTCGGGATGAGAAAGCCGGAGCCATGTGCACGAAGTGCACGGGCGAGGCCGGGTCGGGGCGCTTAGCGAGTGATTGAGCGTAGCGAAAGAACGAGGCTTAGCGACCGTGACCGAATCCCGCCCTCGGAGCATAAATAAAAAGAGCGCATATGCGCTCTTTTTATTTATTTTTTGGATAATATGGGATTCGAACAGGCAGAAGCGAAACAAGTTA
>Ga0265294_10009288_pt1 | contig 11357 bp, 12 predicted proteins | sample MunlanPumphouse3_FD_192504 | JGI IMG/M metagenome (GOLD analysis project Ga0265294, IMG submission 192504) | Groundwater microbial communities from a municipal landfill in Southern Ontario, Canada - Pumphouse #3 | ecosystem: Environmental > Aquatic > Deep subsurface > Groundwater | place...
AGACAAAAAATTGTTCACCTGGGCAATAGAAGCCCAGGAGCGGGGAGCCGGGGAAATTTTGTTCACCAGTATGTCACACGATGGCGTGAAAATGGGTTATGCCAACGATGCCTTGAGCCGTTTGGCCGATAGCTTGTCCATACCAGTCATTGCTTCAGGAGGAGCTGGGGTAAAAGAACATTTCAGGGATGCGTTTCTCATCGGAAAAGCGGATGCGGCATTGGCTGCCAGTGTTTTCCACTTTGGCGAGATAACCATTCCGGATTTGAAAGATTACCTAAGCACTCAGGGTGTTGTGGTTAGAAAATAAAAGTTATAATTATAGTCTTATGAACTTAGATTACAGTAAATTGAATGGTTTGGTGCCTGCTATTATCCAAGACGCAAAAACTGGAAAAGTTTTGATGCTGGGTTTCATGAATGAAGAAGCCTTTGCCAAAACCAGGGAAACCGGACAAGTATGTTTTTTCAGCCGTACCAAACAACGTCTTTGGACGAAAGGTGAGGAAAGTGGAAATTATTTGAATGTGGTTTCTATAAAAGAAGATTGCGATCACGACACTTTACTGATTCAGGCCAATCCTGTTGGCCCTGTATGTCATATGGGATGGGATACTTGTTTCAATGAAGAGAACCAAATCGGCGATTTTGAATTTTTACGTTATTTGCAAGACTTTATTGGTCATCGATATCAGGAAAAACCGGAGAATTCTTATACGACATCTTTGTTTAACAGCGGTGTGAACCGTATGGCACAGAAAGTTGGAGAAGAGGCTGTTGAAACTGTCATTGAAGCGACAAATGGTACTGACGAACGTTTTCTGTATGAAGCGTCTGATTTGGTCTATCACTTGATTGTGTTGCTTACCAGTAAGGGATACCGCCTGGAAGATTTGGGCAGGGAATTGAAGAAAAGACATCAATAATAACTGGCAGCGTTGTGCTAATACCAGACGAAAAGGGCTTTCTATAAAACAATATACAAAATGGACGAGGATATTCTAATTCAATATAAAGGTGTTGATGTTTGTAGAGAAGAATTTACGGTTCTTCATAACCTCAACCTTGAGGTTCACAAAGGTGAATTTGTCTATATTATCGGAAAAGTAGGTTCAGGTAAAAGCAGCCTGCTTAAGACCATGTATAATGATGTACCTGTGTTTGTTGGGACTGCGCGCATTTTTGAATATGACCTGACCCGTCTGAAAAGCAAACAGATACCTTTTTTACGCCGTCGTTTGGGTATTGTATTCCAGGATTTTCAACTGTTGATAGACCGTAGTGTGGAAGAAAATCTGGCATTTGTCCTTAAATCAACCGGCTGGAAAAACAAGCCGCAAATTGATGATCGTATCAAAGAGGTGCTTGATCAGGTCGGAATGTCCAATAAAGGTTATAAAATGCCACATGAGCTATCCGGAGGTGAACAGCAAAGAATTGTCATGGCCAGAGCATTGCTCAATTATCCGGATATAATCTTGGCAGACGAACCTACCGGGAACCTTGATCCGGAAACAGGTAGCGAAATTGTGAAGTTGTTGCACAGCATACGAGAATCAGGCACGACTGTGCTCATGAGTACCCATAATCTGGGCTTTGTCAAGAGTTATCCCGGCCGTATCCTAAAATGTGAAAATAACAGGTTGATTGAATAAAAAAATGTACCTTTGCGACTGGTTGCACAAAGGTATGAATATGTCTGTTTATGGCGTATGTCAACCACTTAAAGCGACAGAATTAAAACAAACCAATAAAGCAACAATAAAATGAAAGTGCTAAAGTTTGGTGGTACTTCAGTAGGGTCCGCCCAAAGTATGAAACAAGTATCCAATCTCATCCTCGATGGTCAAAAGAAAATTGTTGTACTATCGGCTATGTCCGGAACAACCAATACCTTGGTGGAAATTTCGGATTACTTGTACAAACGCAATCCTGATGCAGCCAATGAGACTATTAACAAGTTAGCACTCAAATATGCCGGCGTTGTTGAAGAATTGTATTCCACCGAAGAATATAAAAAAAAGGTGTGGGATATCATTCAATCACATTTTGACTATATCCGTAGTTTTACAAACAACTTGTTCACCCTTTTTGAAGAGAAAGTGATTTTATCTCAGGGAGAATTGCTTTCTACAACCATATTTACGAACTACCTCAATGAAAAAGAGGTGAAGGCATTTTTATTGCCTGCTTTGGAATTTATGCGCGTTGACAAGAACGGTGAACCGGATTCTGAATATATTCATGAAAATCTAATCAAACAGTTGGCTTTGTATCCAGATGCGGATATCTATATCACACAAGGTTTTATATGCCTGAATGCTTATGGTGAAGTAGATAACCTTTTGCGCGGAGGAAGTGACTACTCTGCTTCTTTGATTGGAGCTGCCATAAAAGCTGAAGAGATTCAGATCTGGACTGATATTGATGGAATGCACAACAACGATCCTCGTTTTGTGGATAAGACTGCTCCTGTTGCAAATCTTCACTTTGAAGAGGCAGCAGAGTTGGCATATTTCGGTGCAAAAATTTTGCACCCGACTTGTATCCTTCCTGCAAAATTGGCAAATATTCCGGTACGTTTGTTGAATACCATGCAGCCTGAAACCTTTGGAACAATGATTTCCAATAAAACAGAAAAAAATAAGATCAAGGCTGTTGCAGCCAAGGATGGCATTACAGCCATCAAGATCCAATCCGGACGTATGCTTCTGGCCTATGGCTTCCTGCGCAAAATATTTGAAATATTTGAGAGTTATCAGACTCCTATTGATATGATCTGCACCTCTGAAGTTGGGGTTTCACTTTCTATCGATAAAAATAAACACTTACAGGAAATCATCGACGAACTTAAAAAATACGGAACAGTCACTGTTGATACCGATATGGTCATCATTTGTGTGGTTGGAGACCTGGAATGGGATAATGTTGGTTTTGAATCACGTGTTCTGCAAGCCATTAAGGATGTCCCCGTTCGTATGATATCATACGGAGGTAGCAATTACAATATTTCAATGCTTGTGAAAGCGTCAGATAAACAAAGAGCCATGCAGGCTTTGAGTGACCATCTTTTTAACAACAAATATTAATCAAGCCATAGGCTTACGTATCATACATTTATGGATACAAAAGGAAAGTTTCCCTTGGATAAATTTCCCAAACTGGAGACACCATTTTATTATTACGATATAAACGTATTGAACCGGACGCTGGACTCTCTAACAACAGAAGCCGAAAAATTTAATTTCAAGGTTCATTATGCCTTGAAAGCCAATGCGAATCCACGTATTCTTTCCATTATACATGGTTATGGTTTGGGGGCCGATTGTGTGAGCGGTGGTGAGATCCGTGCTGCCATCCAGGCTGGTTTTCCCGTATCCAGAATTGTATTTGCCGGAGTAGGCAAGGCTGATTGGGAAATCAATTTGGCACTCGATTATAATATTTTTTGCTTCAATGTTGAATCAATACCTGAATTGGAAGTAATCAATGAATTTGCTGCGAAAAAGGGAAAAACAGCCAACATTGCTGTAAGAATCAATCCGAATGTTAAGGCTGATACCCATCACTATATTTCAACCGGCCGTGAAGAGAATAAGTTTGGAATTGCACTCGGTGATGTGGAAAAATTTATTGATGCGGTCGAATCGTTCTCCAACGTCAAGCTGGTTGGCTTGCATTTTCATATTGGTTCCCAAATACTGGAGATGAATAATTTTGCCGGACTTTGCAGCCGTGTCAATGAACTGCAGGACCAATTGGCAAAACGAAATATGGTGGTTGAACATATCAATGTCGGTGGTGGACTGGGGATAGATTACCATTATCCGGAAAGACAATCTGTTCCGAATTTTGCAGATTATTTCAAGACTTTCAGGAGTATGCTGAAATTGCGTGATGGTCAGACCGTTCATTTTGAGCCGGGCCGTTCCGTGGTTGGACAGTGCGGCAGTTTGATTACCAAAGTGCTTTATGTCAAGGAAGGAACAAATAAGCAATTTTCGATTGTTGATGCAGGCATGACGGATTTGATACGTCCTGCGCTCTATCAGGCTTACCATAAAATTGAAAACTGTTCCTCTGAAAAACCCATCCAGAAGTATGATGTGGTTGGTCCGATTTGTGAATCTTCCGATTGCTTCGGAAAGGATGTTGAACTGAATGGTACAAAGCGCGGTGATTATCTAGCTATCCGTTCGGCCGGAGCCTATGGGGAAGTCATGGCTTCTCAGTATAACTTGCGTCGTTTGCCACAAGCTTGTTTTTCGGATGATATTTAAGAAAAACGTTTCTTTGTAAATTTAACCGATACAGGATATAAATATGATTTTTGACTGGTTTCAACTGTCTCTTATAGAGTGGATATTTGTGGCATCGCTGTTTTTTGCATTTTTCTTACAGCTTTTCTTTTATCTATATTATTATCGTGGTGTTCTGAAAAAATCAAACCGTGTTCGTAACGGCAAAGCAACCTACGAGACTGCGCAACCTCCGGTCAGTATCATTATCTGCGCGCGAAATCAGGCTTTTAGTCTTGAACAAAATTTGCCTTTGATATTGGAACAGGATTATCCTGATTTTCAGGTTGTTGTTGTGAATGATGCTTCCACGGATGATACGGAGAATGTTTTAGTTCGTTTAGAACAAAGCCATCATAATTTATACCATACCTTTGTTCCTATTGGTGTACAGAGTGTCAGCGCAAAAAAAATGGCCATGACAATAGGTATAAAAGCTGCCAAATATGACATTTTGTTATTGACCGAAGCAAACTGTATACCAATCAGCAACCAATGGATATCATCCATAATGCGACACTTTGATGCGAAATGCGACATTGTCTTTGGCTATAGTTCCTATAAAACAGTCAAGGGTTTTCTTAATTATTTGGTCACTTATGATACCTTGTTTACAGCACTTCAATTCATGGGGTTTGCAGAAATCGGAAGGCCATACATGGGCTTTGGCCAAAATTTGGCATATCGTAAAGATCTTTTCTTCAAGAACAGAGGTTTTGCTTCACATCTGAATTTGAAATCAGGCGAAGATGATTTATTTGTGGGAGAAATCGCAAACACAACCAATACAAATATTGATGTTTCACCCGAGAGTAAAATTATGGCCTATACCTCAGATATTTGGGATCATTGGAAAGAACAGAAGAAGGATCGTTTATCCACATCTTCCTTTTACAGGGCAGGAACAAAATTCAGGTCAGGTATGGAAATATTCAGCCGTTTCCTGTTTTATGTCTTGTCGATAGGTCTATTGATTATTGGTATTTTGGGACAGAATATACCCATGATTGTCTTTTCCGGTGTGCTTTTCATCATCCGCTATATTTTGCAGCTTGAAGTCTTGAATAAAAGTGCAAAATGTTTTGATGAACATCGGTTTTATCTTTCCATTCCTTTATTTGACATCTTGCTGCCAATGATGAATTTGTGGTTTCGGATAGTATGGATTTTCCACAAGGATAATTCCTATACGTGGCGGGTATTGAAATAATCCTCTTCTTTTCGCATTTTTCTGATTAACCTGATTACACAAAGAGCTGTGGTAAAAGTTGCCAGGACATCACTGGTTGGAATAGCCATCCAGACTCCGTCCATTCCAAAATAGTGTGGTATGATCAATAAACCAGGAATTAAGAAAATAAACTGACGTGAGAGACTGAGAAAAATAGCGGTAGAGGCCTTGCCAATTGATTGGAAAAAGTTGGAAGAGACCATCTGAAAACCGATGATGGGAAACATCATCATCGCAAGACTCAAAGCCTTTTTAGATTGGTAAATAAGTTCTGCGTTGTTGGTAAATGCTGAAACAATGCTTGTTGGAAATAATAAGGTTATGGCAAATCCAAACGTCGTTACTATGGTTGCTGCCAACACGGTCAACTTGTAAACCTTACGGACCCTATCATTCTTGCGGGCTCCAAAATTAAAACCGGCAATAGGCTGCATGCCCATATTGAGTCCCATGACGATCATCACAAAAAGCAGGGCTACACTGTTGACAATGCCATAAGCTCCGATAGCCATATCGCTATGCTTTCCGCCATATTTTACGAGACTGATGTTCACAATCATTGCAATCAAACTTGAACCTACATTCATTAGGAATGGAGCCAGTCCAATGGATAGAATATCCCCGATGATGCGCTTTTTTAGTTTAAAGAACCCCCTTTGAAAATGGAGGTAGCTGCTTTTGTTCATGAAGTGTGCCATAACCCAGATAAACCCACATAATTGCGCAATGGCGGTAGCTGTCGCCGCTCCTCTGATGCCCCAATGAAAAATAAAAATGAAAATGGGGGCAAGACAAAGATTGACAATAACGGTAAGGAGTGAAGACCACATGGCTTTTTTGGGATAACCAGAAGCACGCATGACATTGTTCAACCCGATGAAATTATGGTTAAACAAGTTTGCAATCAATATGATTTGCATGAAATCCCTGGCATAGGGCAAAGTCGCCTCGCTTGCTCCGAAAGCGACTAAGATCGGATCTAGAAAAATTAACCCAATAACCGTAACGACAGTACCGATTATCAAATTTAATATAACGGTGTTCCCCAAAATGTTAGTTGCATCCTTATAACGATTTTGTCCCAGACGGATGGAAACCATGGTTGATGCTCCGGCACCGATCATGGCGCCGAATGCAACCGTCAGGATCATGAGGGGCATGGTTAGTGCCAAACCTGAAATAGCCAGTGGTCCAACGCCGTTTCCGATAAATATCCGGTCTATAACGTTGTATAGAGAAGATGCTGTCATTCCTATGATGGCAGGCAAAGAATAATGTAATAAAAGCTTACCGATTGGATCTGTCCCTAAGCGACTTGCATTACTTTTTTCAGAATTGCTTTTGGCAGCTTCTGTTAGATGTTCATCTACAGATTGAATGATATCTCCCGACATGTTGAGCTTGATCGCTTTAGTAAGATTATTGAAAACCGCTGCAAAAATAAGCTTTTTTTAGTAGAGAAGCATAACATCGTATAAAAAATAAGCTGTCTTAAAAGGACAGCTTCCATAATTATTGATCATTGTTATTCTATGGCCAAAAGTGTTTTTATCCAAAAGCCAATGTCTGAAACGGTCATATTTCCATTCATTTGCCCTTGGCCGCCCATGCCCATACCGCCGCCAGGGCCACCCATCCCGCCAGGGCCTCCCATCCCGCCAGGACCTCCCATGCCACCCATATCATTCATCCCGCCCATTCCATTTTCTTTGGTAGTCTCTTCTCCTTTTACAACAATTCCAATAGAAAATTTTACTTTAGCATCACTCAGATCCAGATTCTCCTTGTAGAAAGTATTGAAAGGTATGGCCAGTTCGTAAGTCAGGCAATTTGATTGATCCCTTACCAAAGATACTTTTACCGGACAATTTTTGGTTGGTTGTTTCCCATTGTCAATCAAGAAACCCTTCAAGGTAAGTTCATTGTTTGCCAAAGGTATTCCCATATTCATTATAGGCTGTTGCTCTTGATCAGGTACTTTTTGACTGGAAAGCACGGAATTTAATTTATTCATTTCTTTCTTCATTGGAAGTGGAAAGGTGATACCTGTCACTTTTTTATTTTTCCCTTGTTTGTTGATCCAAACTTCGAGTCCGTTTTGTATCACCTGTTTCTGAACAGCTTCATTTGTAATCCGCATGATGATGAACAGATTCCTTTCATCGTTGGCAATGGAATAATTGATGCTGGTCTTTTTATCAAATTTTGGCAGATGCGCACTCCATTCATTATTGACACCATCGATAGCTACGTTAGTCTTGTAGGGCAAGACTCCTACTCCGGCATAAACTGCACCTGAGAATACAAAGGGTAGCAAAAAAGAATAGAATCTGTTGAACATATATGGTTTATTTTTTAAGGTTGAGTGTTTTTTTGACTGAGTCGATGTATGACTTACCAATCGGTATTTCTTTGTCTCCCAGTTGAATGCGCTGATTGTAAATGCGCTGTATCTTCCTGATCGGAACGATGTATGATCGGTGAACCCTTAAGAATTGTTCCTCAGGCAGCTTTCCCAAAATGCATTTCAGACTCATCAGGGTGAAGATGCTTTTTCCGGAATCTAAGTGGATACGGATATAATCGTCAAATCCTTCGATGAAAAGAATCTCTCTTGTGCTGATACGCAGATTCTGGTAATCTGATTTGACGAAAATCGCCGTATCATCATCAGGATTTACAGTTACATCACTTAATGTCTTGTAGTTTATCGCTTTGTTGACTGCCTCGAGAAAACGATTGAAATCAAAAGGTTTCAGTAAGTAATCGACAGCATCCACACTAAATCCCTCAACCGCATATTTGCTGTATGCAGTCGTGAAGATGATCATCGGTTGGCGATGGTTCATCGACTTAGCTAACTGAATTCCAGTGATATCCGGCATCTGAATATCGAGGAAGACTAAGTCGATGGGATTTTTCTGAAGGAAACCCCATGCTGAGATTGCATCCGAAAAAGTTTCCATCAATTCGAGACCGGGTACCTGTGATATGTAAGATTCCATCAATTCAAGAGCCAAAGGCTCATCATCAACTGCAATACATTTTATCATGCTAATTCAATTTTTAGGAGAACCATATAACTTTCCGGAGTTTTGTCGATTTTAAGAGCATACTTATCCGTATAGAGCAAGTCTAACCGCCGTTTGGCATTTTCAAGTCCTACTCCTGAGGATTCGATGCTTTCTCCGCCGTATGGATGGATGGCATTCTTGATAACAAAATAAAGGATATTTTCCTTGAAATTCAGACTGATCTTGATATCAGATTCGTATCGGTTGCTTACACCATACTTAAAAGCATTGTCAATGAATGGAATCAAGATTCTCGGGGCAATCTTCAACGACTGATATTCACCTTCAATCTCATATATGATATGCGTCTTTTCTGTCAGACGCATTTCCTGCAATTCGATATAATTCCGAATAAAGCTTTCCTCTTCTTTGAAAGGCACATAATCCACTTCTGTGTCATTGGTGATCTTTCGCATGATGTTGGAGAGCTTCATGACGGCCAAAGGTGCTTCATCTGATTTCTTCAGTGTCAGTGCATAGATATTGTTCAGTGTGTTGAATAGAAAATGCGGATTGATTTGGGCTTTCAAAAAGGATAGTTCCGATTGAAGTGCTGAGGCTTGTACCTTACTGGCTTGCTGTACAGATTCTTGTAGCTGTACGAACAGGAAATAGGCCATACTCAATACCCAAACCATGGCAAACATAAAAATGAAAGAGAACTGCCTGAATTCAAATCCCCTTGGAGGCTTTGGCATAAGTCCCATTCCATGGATGAGGTGTTGTCCGAAAAGGTTACTAACTTCTTTTGAAAGGGTGTGGATAAAGAGACTGCCGGCCAGAAAAATACAAGTAAAGAAGGCGTAATAAACCCATTTCTTTTTATTGAAAAATCTGGGCATGAGTACCAGCAGGTTGATGTAAAAGGCGATGACAACAAAAAGATCGTTCATGAGCATCGGAATGGGAATAAAGAAAGGAAGAGGCTGCATGTCCGGTCTATGGTCAGGGTTTGGCCTGAACAATAATGGCAAAGAGAAGATAACTAACCAGATGAAAAAATGGATGAGAATAGTCAAGAACTTCTTTTTGAAGTGTTCTTGGGCATTGTTGCCTGTTTGAGTATTTTTGTTATCCATTTACCGATTTTTTCAACTGTCAAAAGTACCGAATTATTATTAGGAGATACAAGCAGACTCGGTTATAAAATGCATTTTACCGGTTAAAAATTTATAGTTCCAAGTCAATCTCGATATCTTTTCTATATACGGTACCTTCCAGTGTAGCAATCAACTCATCATTCTGATTTGTTACGTCAACTTGATAATTGGCAATCCTTTTGTGCAAAAAGCGTTCTTTGGCTACCCCAAATAAGGTATCGCCGGGTTTGCTGCCTCTCAGAAAATTGACGGATGCATTGATGGAAAAAGCCAACCGTCCATGTGAATTGGAGGCTGCAGCCAAGACGAAATCGGCCAGGGTGAAGATTACCCCACCTTGTGTCGTGTTTCCTGCATTCAGATGCATATCCTTGATGGGCAATTTCGCTTTGGCATAACCTTCTGATATTTCGAGCAATTCTATGCCGGTCATCATGGCATAACGGTCATTCTTGAAAAAATCCACAGCATTCATATTCTCCATTTTATACTTTCAAAGATAACAATAAAAAATATGGATTTTATACCTTTGGGCAATTGAGAAAGTGATATGATGAAACAAATTGAAATGGATCCGCTTATTCGTGCGGAAGCCCCTCGCTATGCCGGTGTTGTCTTGGTTTGTCCTGTTGTCAATACGGATTCGGATCAAGGACTCTGGCTGGAAATGGATGCCGAAATTAATGTCTTTCGCCGGCGTTTTATCGTTGAAGACATCAACAAACTTCCCGGTATTTATGAAATGCGGCAATTATACAAAAGACTTGGAAAAGATCCCAATCGCTACCGTCCTTCAGCGGAAGCGTTATGTCGCAGAATTCTGAAAGACAAGGATTTGTACCGCATCAATACGTTGGTTGATGTGATCAATCTGATTTCCATTCATTCCGGATTTTCCATCGGAGGCTTTGATTATGATCAGATTGAAGGAGACATCAGGTTGGGTGTAGGTATGTCAGGAGAAAACTTTGAAGCCATTGGACGTGGATTGTTGAACATCGAAGGCCTTCCGGTCTACAGGGATGCGTGGGGCGGCATCGGAACACCCACCAGTGATGAGGAACGCACCAAAATAGGCCTTCATACGAAAAAGCTGCTGATGATCATTAATTCTGCCGATGGTCGGGAAAGATTGGATGAAACGCTTGCCTTGTCAAAAAGACTCCTCTCAGAATATGTGCAGGCAAAAGAAATCGAGGTATTCCATTTATGACGGGATTCCGTCATTTGACTTTCAAGGGCTATTTGCTTTAAGTGATCCGCCTGGGGTTCGAACCCAGGACCCCAACATTAAAAGTGTTGTGCTCTACCAACTGAGCTAGCGAATCTGACCTTTTATGCTTCTAAAAAGCGAGTGCAAAGATAGTGTGTCTGACGAAAACAGCAAAATTCTCGGCGGTTATTTTTGAAAATTCTTACGAATCGGATGCTATATTTCAGAGAATGAGGTCTATAAAAACCCATTTGATAGGTTTATGTTGCCTCAAGACAGTGGGAATAATGACGAATTCCTTAAACTGGGTAGAGAATTGCTTAAGCTGAAGGTATTTTTCCCTACCTTTGTCTTCAGGAAAATAAAAATCAATTTATGGCGGACGACAAAAAGATCATTTTTTCGATGGTGGGTGTCAATAAGATTTTCCCTCCACAGAAA